>OFHO01000562.1_pt1 | contig 33504 bp, 32 predicted proteins | sample 1521531 | NCBI WGS metagenome assembly OFHO01 (sample SAMEA3504124, study PRJEB24116) | mouse gut metagenome | biome: mouse gut; feature: mouse-associated habitat; material: faeces | place: Denmark | collected 2011
GGGAGCCTCCGGCTGCGGGGGCGCGGCAGGACGCCTGCCGCCGCGGCGGGGGTGGAGCTTCTCCACAAACCCTTCCGGCGCCAGTACTTTGTTTTCACTATTCTTTTTTTCTGTCACGTTGTTTCTTACCTCCATTTGTTTTCAGTGAATCATTATCTTCCATTTTTTGAATGTCGGAAAAAGGCCCTCCCGAAGCATGCAGGAAAGCGGCCCCAAGCTCTCCCGGCTCTGCACCGGGAAAGCCCCTGGGGGATGGTATGCAGTTTTCCGACTAACTCCCCAGGCCCTTGCAAAAAAGGGGCGGGGATATAATTCCAAAATCAGGCCGCCGGTCCCATCCCAGCCTATAGGGGGATACAAAACATCCAGGAGCGGCGGAAATTCTATCAAAATGCGGGAGCAGGCCCTGGGGTGTCCCGCCATATTGCACAAAAAATTCTTCTGGTTTTTATTATACTTGCTTAAGAGCCGTTCGTCAAGGGGAATTTTCCGCCGCAGGTGTCCGGGGGGGTGGCCCGCTTGGCTTCAGGATACAGAGCCCCAGTCACTCTGCGCCTGTCCTATCCTTATTATAGTCAAAAGAAGAAGGAAACTTTCCACTCTTGTCCAAAAAATTTTCCGCTTTCCTTCCATCTCTTGCAATTGCCGCCGGTTGCGTTATATAATTTATGGGCATAGAATAAATGTAAGCCGCAAAGAGCCTATTTAACCGCACCAGGCTCATATAGCCGGGGTTTTCACTTGACGGTGCGTCCGGGGCTTTTAAGCCGGCTATTTTTAAGGAGGTCTCTTTACTTGGAACAGCGCAAGACCGTTTATCTTTACACCGACGGCGCCTGCTCTGGCAATCCCGGACCGGGAGGCTGGGGAGCTGTCCTGCTCTATGGCGAAGCCCGAAAGGAGCTTTCCGGCGGGGAAAGGGACACCACCAACAACCGGATGGAGCTCACCGCCGCCATTCAGGGGCTCCAGGCCCTGCGGGAGCCCTGCCGGGTTATCCTCACCAGCGACAGCAAGTATCTGGTGGACGCCGTCACAAAAGGATGGCTTGCCGCCTGGAAGCGCCGGGGCTGGAAGCGGGGAAAAAACGAGCCGGTGCTCAATGTGGACCTATGGGAGGAGCTATTGCCCCTGCTGGAGCGGCATCAGGTGGAGTTCTGCTGGGTAAAGGGACACGCCGGACATCCAGAAAACGAACGCTGCGACCGTATGGCGGTGGCAGAATCGGCAAAGTATAAATAAAGGGGGAGACCCCATGCGGCTGCTGTTTAAGCAAAGGATATCCCCACCCTCAGGACGCCCTTCTTTGCCTGATGATTTTACTGGCTATTGACGCCGCCAAGTGCTCCTAGGGTGTGTCCCTAAAGTTGGGGTGCCCGGATTTTTCGCAAGGGGGGAGTGATTGCAAGGAGAAAAGCGCAAGGAATACTGTATGTATTCCGAGCATTTTCGACGCAGCAAGCGCTCTCTCCTTGTAGCAAAAGGCGGGTGCCAAGACTTTAGGGACACACCCTAGGGAAATTGATTGGGATGGGGGCTTGCATCATCTACTAAAACGGTATATAATAGTGGCAGAAACCATAAAGGGAGCGTTTTATAATATGAGCAAAATGATTTATGCGGATAATGCGGCCACCACCCAGGTGAGCCAGCGGGTACTTCAAAAGATGCTGCCCTGGCTGGGCCAGCACTACGGCAATCCCTCCAGCATCTACGGCATCGGCCGGGAGGCGCGGGCAGCTATTGAGGAGGCCCGCAGCCAGGTGGCCCAGGCCATCGGCGCCAATCCCGGTGAAATCTACTTCACCTCCTGCGGCACCGAATCGGACAACTGGGCCATCAAAGGGCTGGCCCACACCCTGGCCGCCAAGGGAAAGCGGCATATCATCACCAGCGCCATCGAGCACCACGCCGTCCTCCACACCTGCAAGGCCCTGGAGAAGGAGGGCTTTTCGGTCACCTACCTGCCGGTGGACCAGTATGGTCTGGTTTCCCCCGCCCAGGTGGAAAAGGCGATCACCCCCCAAACCGCCTTAGTGTCCATTATGTTTGCCAACAACGAGATTGGCACCATCCAGCCGGTGGCGGAAATCGGGGCCATCTGCCGGAAGGCGGGAGTTCCCTTCCACACCGACGCGGTGCAGGCGGCAGGCCATCTTCCCATTGATGTGGAGGGCATGAGCATCGACCTGCTCTCCCTTTCCGCCCACAAATTCCACGGTCCCAAGGGGGTAGGGGTGCTGTATATCCGCAAGGGCATCCCCTTCCCCACCGTCTTTATGGACGGGGGCGGCCAGGAACGGGGCCGCCGGGCTGGCACCGAGAATGTGGCCGGCATTGTAGGGTTGGGGGAGGCCCTCACCGAGGCCCTGGAGGAGCTGCCGGAAAAGACCAGCCGTGTCACCGCCATGCGGGACCGCCTCATCAGCGAGCTGACCAAACTCCCCAAGAGCCGCCTGAACGGCCACCCTGACCGGCGGCTTCCCGGCAACTGCAACATTTCCTTCCAGGGGGTGGAGGGGGAGGCCCTTCTTCTGCTGCTGGATAACCACGACATTTGCGCTTCCTCTGGCTCCGCCTGTACCAGCGGTTCTTTGGACCCCAGCCACGTGCTGCTGGCCATCGGCCTGCCCCACGAGATCGCCCACGGCAGCCTGCGCCTGAGCCTGGGGGATATGAACACCCCCGACGAGGTGGAGGAGATTCTGAAGGCGGTGCCCCAGGTGGTGGAACGCCTGCGGGCCATGTCCCCGGTGTGGGAAAAAATCAAGGATGAATAAAATCTGAAAGGACGTGAACGGCTATGATGTATTCGGAAAAGGTCCTGGACCATTTCACCAACCCCCGCAACGTGGGGGAGCTGCCGGATGCCAACGGCGTGGGCGAGGTAGGCAACGCCAAGTGCGGCGATATTATGAAGATGTACCTAAAAATCGAGGGGGGCATCATCACCGATGTCCGCTTTAAGACCTTCGGCTGTGGGGCAGCCATTGCAACCAGCTCCATGGCTACCGAGATGGTAAAGGGTAAAACGGTGGAGGAGGCGCTCCAGCTTTCCAACAAAGCGGTGATGGAGGCCCTGGATGGGCTGCCCCCTGTGAAGGTCCACTGCTCGGTGCTGGCGGAGCAGGCGGTGCGAGCCGCCCTTTCCGATTACTACACCCGTCAGGGCATTGACCCGGAACCCATTGTGGGGAAGATCCAGGAGGTAGACCACGACCACGAGGGCAGCGGCTGCGATTCTTGCAGTCTTTAAGCGCCGCTAAAGCCCCCTTTGCAGAAGAGCAGACAGCCAAAACGCCCCCGCCTCCAAAAGAGGCAGGGGCGTTTTTCCCTTATTCCAGGTGCATGGCGGCGGCATAGCCGGTGGCAAAGGCAATTTGGAGATTGAAGCCCCCGGTGCGGGCATCCACGTCCAGCACCTCCCCGGCAAAGTACAGGCCGGGAACCAGGCGGGAGGCCATGGTTTTGGGATCCACTTCGGAAACCTTTACACCGCCGGCGGTGACCACCGCCTCCTCCACCGGCCCCAGGGCCGTTGGGACAAGGGGGAAGGCCTTCACCCTCTCCCCCAGGCGGCGGCGCTCCTCCCTGGTCACTTCCCGCACCTTCCGGTCCGGCGGCAGCTCCGCCGCTTCCAGGGCCGGGAGGACAAAAGCCCTGGGCAGCAGGCTGCTTAGAACATTGCCCAAATCCCGATTGGGGGATTCGGAGAAGTCCCGCAGCAGCCGGGCATCCAGCTGGGCGGGGTCCAGGGCGGGCTTCATGTCAATGAAAAGACGGTACTCCCCGGCGGGCTTTCTCATCAGGGCGCTGGCGGAAAGAACCAGCGGCCCGGAAACCCCCTGGTGGGTAAAAAGCATCTCCCCCAGCTCCTGGAACACCGGCTTCTTCTTCCCCTCTTCCCGGAGGGTGAGGGTGACATTTTTTAGGGAGAGACCGGCCATCCGGCCGCAGCAGTCCCCGGCGCAGAGGATGGGCACCAGGCTCCCCCGCAGGGGGGTGATGGTATGCCCCGCCTGCCGGGCCAGGGCAAAACTGCTGCCGTCGCTGCCGGTGCCGGGGTAACTCATCCCTCCGGCGGCCAGGACGATGTTCCGGCCCCGGTACTCCTCTCCCCCCGTGGTGCGGACCCCCACGGCGCGCCCCTCCTCCAGGAGAATCTCCGCCACTTTGGCCTGAAGAATCTTGGCCCCGCTATTTTTCGCGAAGCCCACCAAGGCATCGGCGATGCTCCGGGCACTGTCGGAAACCGGGTAGACCCGGTTCCCCCGCTCGGTCTTCAGGGGCACCCCCAGCTCCTCGAAAAGAGCCATGGTGCTGGCGGGGGGATAGCCCCAGATGGCGCTGTAAAGAAACTTTGGGTTGGAGCAGACGTTTTTCAAAAAATCCTCCGGGGAGCAGTTGTTGGTAAGGTTGCACCGGCCCTTGCCGGTAACCAGAATCTTCCGGGCGGGGCGCTCCCGGCCCTCCGCCACCAGGACGGAAAGCCCCCGGCGGGCGGCATACCCGGCACAGAGGAGCCCTGCGGCTCCGCCACCGATGACGATGGCATCCCAGCGGCCCTTGCCTTCCCCGCCCATTAAGGATTGCCTCCTGCCCCTTCGGTCTTCTCGTAAACCTGATATTCCTCCCAGATGCTCTCCAGGATGGAGTAGGTCCGGCTGATTTCCTCCTTCTTCTTCAGCCCCACCGCCACAATGAGGGCGTTGATGACACTGAGGGGAGCCACCAGGCTGTCCACAAAGGAGGCCATCTCGCTGCGGGCCAGCAGGAGGATATCCGCCGCCTGGGCCAGGGGGGCGGAGGTGGAATCGGTGAGGGCGATGACCTTGGCCCCCCGGCTTTTGGCATAGCGGGCCGCCTTCAGGGTCCGCTGGGAGTACCGGGGGAAGCTGATGGCGATGAAAATGTCCTCCTCCCCGATGCGAAACATCTGCTCGAAGGTCTCGCTGGTGGAGTTGGAGTTGACGCACCGGACATGGGGAAAAATCTGGTTGAAGTAAAAGGCCAGGAAGCTGGCCAGCATACTGGAGCTGCGGATGCCCAGGATGTACACCTCCCTGGCCCCCACAATGGCTTCCACCGCCTGGTCAAAGGCGTTGCGGTCCGCCTCCTCCATGGTGCGGCGAATCTTCTCGCTGTCCAGCGCCAGCACCCTGGTGAGAACGTCGCTGCCGGCAATCTGTTCGTTGATAATATCCATCCGCTGAACGGTGGTGAGGCGGTTGCGGATAATCTCCTGGAGGTTCTTCTGGAGCTGGGGGTAACCCTCAAAGCCTACCTCGGTGGCAAAGCGCACCACTGTAGATTCGCTGACCCCCACCGTATCCCCCAGCTTGGCGGCGGTCATAAAGGCAGCTTTATCGTAGTGCTGGGTGATGAAGCGGCCGATGAGCTTCTGCCCCTTGGAAAAACCGGGCATATTCCGCTCAATCACCGCTAAAAGGTCCATCGGCATTCTGAACGCACCTCTTGTATCAGCATTTTGCAGGAAAGGCTTTCTCCGCCTGATTCCCGCACTCCATAATACCGGAAAACCAGGGAAAAAGCAAGGGGGTTCCGCCTGTTTTTGCAAGTTATTTCTTCCATCCTGCATGTTGAGGCCACAAAGAACCCCTGCTGCCGGTTTTGACGGCAGCAGGGGCATCCACCTTGGAGCAGCGGCGCAGCCTTTTAGAACCTGTATTCATAACCGGGGATGCCGGATGGACGGGGATTTTTCCCGTCAGACAAGGTGATTTTCCACAGCCATACTGACGTATGGCAAGGGAAATCAACGCAGTATGGCGGGAAAAAGACCGCCCAGACGGCGTACAGCGGTTGTGAATACAGGTTCTTAGTAGTAGCGCACTGTCACCGCTTTGTCCATCTGCTCCAGGCACCGGGCCAGCTCCTCCACCAGCCGCAGCTTCAGGTTCAGGCTCAGGGGCAGGTCCGGGTTCTGGTGGGCGGGGTTCATAGCCCGGCCCACATAAAAGTTCACATTGGTGGCTTCCTCAAAGAGCAGGCGGGCGATGAGGGAGGCCCCATCCTTGCCGGTGAGCCAGGTGGGCTCCCCAATCTCGTTGGAAACGCACTGGGCCGCCAGGGCCACCACCCGGCCCAGGGTGATGACCCCCTCGGTGACAAGGTCCACCCCCTGGATGGTAGCGATGGGGGGGATATCCGGGTCAAAGAAATCCAGGGTGGGACAGACCGGCTTCTGGAGATACCGGCCCACCACCGTGCTGGTGGTGCCGCCGCAGACGATGGTCTTCCCCTCCAGGGCAAAGAAATCCCCCATAATCGCCTCGTCCTGGGCCGGGTCCATGGGAGGGCCTATCATCAGGTTCACCTGCTGCCGCTGGCGGATGCGCAGGGCCGCAATGGTGGTATCGTCCCCTGGGATGTCCATGTACAGCTCCCGGCAGGCGTCGCTGATCTTCGCCGCCATGGACTTGGCGGAAAGGTCCGGCGTCCAAACCCGCTGGGCGTATTCGGCAATTTCCGGCTGCTGCCAGCCGAAGTTCAGCACCGTTCCCACCCCGGCGTGGACCGCCCCGTCGCTCATCATAATATACAAATCCCCGGTGCGGCCCATCAGGCGGGTTTCGTAGATGGTCTTGCCAGCAATCTCCCGCTTTTCCTTGGGGTAATCGAAAATCTTTCCTCCCCGCAGAAGGATGAGGTCCGGGTTATCAAACTGAACCAGATACACCTCCCCGGTGTTCTTATCCACCTGGAGGATGGTGAAGGTGCAGTAGGCCACCTGCCGCACTGCGCAAACCGGCAGGGTGAGGGCGATGGTCTCCACGCTGTCCTCCACCGTCATGTCCCCGGCCAGCATGGTGGCGAGAATCTTGGAGGTGAGGGTGGAGAGGATGCTGGCCTTGACGCCGCTTCCCAGGCCGTCGGCCAGCACCATAATGACGCTGTCCTCCCGGTTCACCGTCTCCACATGGTCGCCGCACAAAAGCTCCCCCGCCTTGTTCATGGAGAGCCAGCCGTTTTCCAGATAGAGCTTACTCATGGCTCTGTCCCTCCGCGACGGCCCCCCGGAGCTTGGTGAGGGCCACCTTGGTTTCGGCGGTGGTTTCTCCCAGGAGGCTGGCTATCTCCTGAACGGTGCGCATCTGCTTTTGGATGATGCGGTCGGTGACCTCCAGGGTCTGCTGCCGCAGCTCCTGGGCCCGGCGGTTCTCTTTCTCTTCCGCGGTAACATCCTTCATAATGGCCAGCAGGAGCTTATTTTCAATGTCGTAGACGATGGTCTCTTCCACGAATTTTTCCGATTTTTCCAGCCAGATTTTCCGGTCTTTAATGGGGCGGCCATCCTCCAGCACAAAGATGAAGTCTACCGGGTCCAGGAAATCCTCCACCGGCTTATGTACCGCGGCGTCGGGGCGCTCCAGCCCAAAGAAGCGGGCCGCCGCGCCGTTCATCTGCTGGACGGTGAGGTCCTCCCCCACCACCAAAATGGCGTTGGGCGTGGAGCCCAAAATCTTATCGGAGAGGGATTCTGCCCGCGCCCGCATATAGGGCAGGCACATGGTCACCTCCGCCTTGCCGTTAAAGACCGCCTTGGCCTTCTCCCGGCAGGTGGGGTAGCCGCAGGAACCGCAGTTCAGCTCGTCCAGGGGGCTGGTTTTGCCCATCTTCTCCAGGATGGCGGCAAGCTCCTCTTCGGTGGGGATCCTCTCCCGCACCGGGGCGGCGGGGATGGCGCAGGCCAGGGAAATAGAAATATCCGCCTGGAAATCCCGCTTGGGCGGGGTATCGGGGAATCCGGGGGCGGCGTAATCGGTAACCCGGTCCTGGCATTCCAGCATCCCCCCCTGGCGGGAGCGAATCATGGGGCCGTTAATACAGGCCCCCTCGCAGATATTCATTTCCAAAAAGACGTTGTGCAGCCGGCCGCTTTGAATATCCCGCAGGGCGGCCACACATTTTTCCGGGCCGTCCACGGCGTAGTACCGGTAGCCGGTGCCTTCCCGGTCCATGCTTTGGATGATGCCGCCGGGCTTCGGGAAAAAGCGGGAGCGCCGCCCCCCTTGGTCGCAGGGGAGGTTCTCCGGTTCCGCTCCCTCCCCCTGGGCCCAGGCTTTCAGCTCCTCAAAGGTGAGGACGCAGTCCACCCCGTGGGAAAAGTCCTCCGCCTCCGCCTTTTTGGAGATGCAAGGACCGATAAAGACCACAAAGGCCTCCGGGTCCTGCTCCTTCACATACCGGGCGTGGGCCTCCATGGGGGAGACCACCGGGGCAAGGCAGTCCACCAGCTCCGGGTAATACTTCTGCACCAGCCGCACCGCCGAAGGACAGCAGGTGGAAAGGATGATATCCTGGCGCTTCTCCCGGACCATCCGCTCGTATTCGCTTTTCACCAAATAGGCCCCCAGGGCGGTCTCCTGGGTATCGGCGAAGCCTAATTTCCCCAGCATAGAGGCCATCTCTTCAATGCCGTCCACCGGGAAATCCACAATGAAGGAGGGGGCCAGGCTGGCTACCACCCGCTGTCCGGCGGCAATGGCGGCCTTCACCCGCTGGATATCAGAGCGGACCACCTTGGCGTTCTGGGGGCAGGTGACCACACACTGGCCACAAAGAATGCACTCGCTGCCGATGATTTTGGCCTGCTGGCCGGAAAACTCAATGGACTTCACCGGGCAAACCCGGATACACTTGTGGCAGCTTTTGCAGTTGGCTTTTTTCAGGCCCAGAATATCCACGCCCTCACGCCCCTTCCGCCAGGGCCTTGGTCAGAATGCCCTCGATGTTGTCCGCCGTCACTCCGGTGATGATCTCCTCGTCGATGCGGATGGTGCAGCCATGGGTGCACTGACCCAGGCAGAAGGCGGCGGAAAGCTCCACCTGGTCCTCCAGATGGTCACGGGCCACCAGCTCCTTCAGCCGCTGGATGATGTCATAGGAACCCCGCAGATGGCAGGAACTGCCGATACAGACTGAGATCTTCATAAGCAAATATCCTCCTTAGGTTACGCAGCACTTCGCCCCTTTTGGGCATGGGGCAAAGCCTTTTCTCCTGTCCTTTTATAGTACAATACCGCAGAGAAAAAAACAAGAGTTTTCGTTAAAAATATAGCAGTCAGCCCGGTGAATTTTTCCCGCTGGACTGGCCGCCTCTTTCTCTTTTACCGGTGCTTCACAACAATTTCCCGCTCCCCCACCGAGCCGGTGAGAATTCCCTGGACGATGTACTCCCCGTGCTGGGCGGCCTGCTGGAGCAGTCCGTCGGTTCCAGCCTGCTTTTGGGTCTCCTCCTCCGCGATGGAGATGGCTGCTGTCACATCGGTCTTTTTGTCCCAGTTGAAGAGGGCGTGCTTTTCATCGTAAAACTGGATGGAGTCCGGGTCTACCTTCAGCATCTGAATCTCCGCCGGGGGCAGGGTGACGGTCACCTGCTTTTCTGTCACCTGGATTTCCATTTTGGAAACATCGATCCCCGCCCGCACCTGGGCGGTATAGACCATGGAAAAGCCCTTTTGGGTCAAAAAGGGAATTTTCCCCTCGGTGACGGTATAAAGGCCGGTATAGGTCATTTGGGCAGTGGAAAGCTCCCCCAGCTTCTCCAGCTTTTTGTCGACGTATTCAATGGTAATATCCTTTTCCTTGGATTTTCCCTCTTCCGGGTCAATCTCGGTGATATGGATCTGGTCCCGGTCTGGCTTTTTGGCCGCGCTTCGCTCCAGGGCAAGGGCGAACACCCCCGCCAGGGCCAGCCCCACCAACAGGCCGGCCCCCATGAACTTGGCGGCCTCCAGGAGCTTTCGGCCCTGCCTCTGGGCTGCTTCCTTCAGTGCCATCTCTTTCCCTCTCCTTTCTTTTGGTTATCACCCTTTTTTCTCCTTTTTCATAGGATGGGGCATCCAAAAGGAGGTGACAGGATGAAAAATCACAACATTGGACTGCTGGGCGGGGGAATGGAGCAGGCGGCCCTGGCTAACCGCCTGGCGGAGGACGGCGGGCGGCAGGTCTACGCCATGTTTTTGGAGGGGGCGCTCCTCTCCCCGAAGGTACATACCGTCCGGGATTTCCGGGATGCCCTGTGGCTCTGCTCCGTTCTGGTGCTGCCAGACCCGGTCTGCCGGGAGGGGCTGCTGCTCAACGCCCCCCTATGGCAGGAAGCGCCGGTGGACGTTGGCCAGTTTTTGGGGGATATTGGCAAGGGGGTGCTGCTGCTGGCCGGGGAAATGCCCCCGGAATTTTCCAAGGCCTGTGCCGCCAAGGAGGTCCCCTTCACTCCCCTATCCTCCGGCACAGCCCCGGAAGACTGGCCGGAGATGGTGACGGCCTACCTGGACCACGTCCAGGAGAAGAGGGTGCGGCCCAGGGCGGTCAAAGGTCCGTCCATCGCCACTGATATTCCACCGTCCGGTCGGGAGAGTGAAACCGCTCGGCAATACTGCTGATTTTCCACCCATCCTTCCGCCGCTGGAGGGTGAAGCGGAAATCCAGCTTTCCATTGGTCAGCACTGTCACCATCCCCCGTTTCTCCGACACCAGCTCCGCCTGGAAAACCGTATTCGGGGCCTCCGCCTCGGAATAGGGGGGCGGATTGAAGAGACCTCCCTGCCAATCCCGTTTTTTGGGGACCAGGTAATGCTCCCGCACCAGCTCCAGTTCTTGCCGGTAGCTGCCAAAGAGATCTCTCTTCCCCTCCCGATATAGAGGGATATATTTCCTGTGGACAGCGTTCACCGCCTGCATATAATTGCGCGCATGGTCAATGAGTATCTGTTCCTCATGCATTTTCCCCGAATACCCCCTTGGCAATATCCACCGATTCCTTGGCGTCCTTTGCGTACCAGTTGGCGCCTATCTTCCTGGCGTATTCCGGGGTGAGGACTGCCCCTCCCACCATCACCCGGCAGGGGAGCTTTTCCTCCCGCAGCAGGGCGATGGTTTTTTCCATGCTCCCCAAGGTGGTGGTCATCAGGGCGGAAAGCCCCACCAGGGGGGCGCCGCTTTGGCGCACCGCCTCCGCCACCGCCTGGGGCGGCACATCCTTCCCCAGGTCCAAAACGGTATAGCCGTAGTTTTCCAGCAGAATCTTTACAATGTTTTTGCCGATGTCGTGGATATCCCCCTGGACGGTGGCCAGGACAATCTTCCCCTTGCTCACCGAGCCGCCGCTCTCCCCTGCCAGCCGCTCCTTGATGACCTCGAAGGCGGCCTGGGCGGCTCCGGCACACTGAATCAGCTGGGGAAGGAAGATTTCCCCCTTTTCGAAGGAGAGCCCCGCCCGGTCCAGGGGCGGGATGAGCTTTTGGTCCACAATCTCCATCGGGGCCATTGTCTCCAGCAGAGCTTTGGTGAGGGCGGCGGCTTCGGTCCGCAGGCCGTGCTCCACCGCGTAATCCAGCTCCACCGCGGGGCCGGCCTGGGGGACCGTCGGGGGGGCAGGGGCCTTCTGGCCGTACAGCGCCACAAACTCCCTGGAATCCTTATCCGCCCCGGAGAGGAGGTTCCAGGCCCGCACCGCCCCCATCATGGCGGCGGAATTGGGGTTCAGGATAGGCAGGGTGAGGCCCGCCCCCAGGGCCAGGGTGAGGAAGGCGGGATTGATGATCTCCCGTCCCGGCAGGCCGAAGGAGATGTTGCTCACCCCCAGGACGGTGGGACACCCCAGCTCCTCCCCCACCATCCGCACCGCCCGCAGGGTTTCCAGAACGGTGTCCTGCTCCGCGCTGGCGGTGAGGGTGAGGCAGTCGATGTAAACATCCTCCCTGGGGATGCCATGGGAAAGAGCGGCCTCCAGGATGGTGCGGGCAATCTCCAGCCGCTCCCCGGCGGTCTTTTGAATGCCCCGGTGGTCCAGGGTGAGGCCCACCACCGCCGCGCCGTATTTCTTCACCAGGGGGAGGACTTTTTCCAGCGTCTCCCGATTTCCGTTCACCGAGTTGACGATGGCCTTGCCGTGATAGACCCGCAGGGCGGCCTCCAAAACGGCGGGGCTGGAGGAATCCAGCTGGAGGGGCAGCTCCACCACCCCCTGGAGGGCCTTCACCACCTGCTCCATCATGGCCTGCTCGTCGATCTCCGGCAGGCCCACGTTCACATCCAAAATATCCGCCCCGGCCGCGGCCTGCTCCAGCCCCTGGGCCAGGATGTAGTCCATCTCCCGGTTTTTAAGGGCCTCCTTGAACCGCTTTTTGCCGGTGGGATTGATCCGCTCCCCAATGACCCGCACCCGGTCCAGAACCACCACCCGGCTGGCGCTGCACACCGCCGGGGGGATGGAAAACGGCCCCCGGCAAAGGGAGCGCGGCTCCAGCTCCTTTTCCAGGGCGGCGATATAGTCCGGGGTGGTGCCGCAGCATCCCCCCAGCACCTGCACCCCCAGCTCCGCCAGCCGGGCCATGGCGGCAGCAAACTCCTCCGGGGAAACATCGTACCGGCTGCTTCCGGGCTCCGGCAAACCGGCGTTGGGCTTTGCCACCAGGGGGAGGCGGGTCCAGCGGCGCAGCTCCTCCACCAGGGGCAGCAGTTCCCTGGGCCCAAGGGAGCAGTTGATGCCAATGGCGTCCGCCCCCAGGCCGGTGAGGGTGAGGGCCATAGCGGGGACCGAGCAGCCGGTGAAGGTGCGGCCGTTCTCCTCGAAGGTCATGGTGCAAAGGACGGGGAGGCTGGTGTTTTCCTTGGCCGCCAGCAGGGCGGCGCGGGTCTCCCCCAAATCGGTCATGGTCTCGATGGCAATAAGGTCCGCCCCGGCGGCTTCCCCCGCCCGGACCACCCGGACGAAGGCCCTGTAGGCGTCCTCAAAGGAGAGGGTGCCGGTGGGCTCCAAAAGCTGTCCCAAGGGGCCGATGTCCAGGGCCGCCAGGGCCTTTCCGCCGGCGGCCTCCTTGGCCAGGCGCACTCCGGCGGCCACCAATTCCTCGCAGCCGTACCCGCAGCCTTCCGCCTTGCAGGGATTGGCCCCGAAGGTGTTGGCGTAAACCACCTGGGCTCCGGCCCGAATATACTGCCGGTGGATGTCCAGGATCCACTCCGGATGGAGAAGGTTCATCGTCTCCGGCAGGACCCCCAAGGGCATCCCCTTGGCCTGGAGCATGGTGCCCATGGCCCCGTCCAGGAGGACAAATTTCCCGCTTTGCAGCAGACTTCTGAAATCCATCATAGCCGATCCCTCCGGACATCAAAAATTCGGGTCATTTCTCCACCTGGCAGGTGCTCCCTGCCTTCCGGTAGGCGCAGCTTTCCCGGAGGGAACAGCTTTCGCAGCTTCGCTTTTGGGGCGGGGTCTCCACTCCCGCCTCCCGAACGCCGATGACCGCCGTCACCGACTTGCGGGGGGTGAGGATGCTGCTCCCCGTGGCGCAGAGGCCCAGCTGCCGGGGGGCGTCCAGCAGGGCCAGCAGCTCCCCCTGGAGGGTGACAGGCAGGTCCCCGTAGCCGGGGCTGTAGCGGCTGGTGAGGCTCCGGTCCGGATATTTCTCCCGGAGGATGGCCTCCCCCCGGTCGCACACCTCCTCGATGGCGGCGGTGGCGCAGCTTTCCAGCACCAGGCTCCGGCTCAGGTCACAAAGCTGGGTGCGCCGCAGCAAGGCGTCCACCCCCTGGGAGAGGGTGGCGGCCAGCAGCACCGCCTCCCGGCAGCCAGAAAGGTGCCGCCGCAGATCCTCCCCCGGCAGCAGCAGGCCGCAGTCCAGCCGCACCCCCTCCGGCGTTTCCTCACAGGCAAAGACCCGCCAGGTCCACCGGGGCCGGGCTGCCGCCAGCAGCTCCCGGCAGCAAGCCTCCGCCAGGGGCAGCAGGGGGCCAGGGTCCTTCCCCGCCGCCCCCAGGTAACGCAGCACCTCATCAATTGGGATGCCCTCCAAATCCATAACAGCCATAGTATAAAGCGCCCTTTCTTCCGGCCTATTTCCGCAGATTTTCCACCGCCTGGGAGATACGCTGGGCCACGTCCGGGTCATTCATGGTGTAGAGATGAATCCCCTCCACCCCCTGGGCGATAAGGTCCACGATCTGGTCAATGGCATAGGCGATGCCGGCGTCCCGCAGGGCGGTGGGGTTCTGCTCGAACCGGCTTATCATTCGGGTGAACTTCGGCGGCAGGCTGGCCCCGCAGAGGGAGACCATCCGCAAAATCTGCCGGGCGTTTACCACCGGCATAATTCCCGCCTCAATGGGGACGGTGATACCGGCGATGCGGGCCCGCTCCACAAAGGAATAGAAGGCGCCGTTATCAAAGAACAGCTGGGAAACCAGGTGCCCAGCCCCGGCGTCCACCTTCTTTTTCAGGTTGCGGATATCGGCGATGGGGTCCGGGGCCTCGGTGTGCACCTCCGGGTAGCAGGCCCCGGAGACGGAGAAGCCCCCCTGCTCCCGGATAAAGGCGATAAGGTCGCTGGCGTGGAGAAAATCGATCTTGGGCTCCACGCCGGGAATCTTATCCCCCCGCAGGGCCAGGATGTTCTCCACCCCCTCCTCCCGTAGCTCCTGGAGGCTTTCCTCCACCTCCGCCCTGGTGGAGCCAATACAAGTGAGGTGGGCCAGGGGGGTGATGCCGTACTTCTTTTGGATGGCCCCGGCAATCTGGGCGGTATAGCTTTTTCCACCGCCGCCGCCCGCCCCATAGGTGACGCTGATAAAGTCCGGTCCCAGCCCCTCCATTTGGGCCAGGGTGGACCAGATGGTGTCAATGGCGCTGTCCCGCTTTGGGGGGAAGATTTCAAAGGAAAAGACTACCGGCTTCTGCCGGAAAAGCTCTGTGATGTTCATGTGGGGACCTCCTTCCGGGCCTTTTCTGCCCGTTCCGTGATATATTGGGTGGCGCAGCGGGATGTGAGCTTCAGGTCCCGGCGGCGGCTCTTTAAAAACCGCTCCAAAAGAGGGATATCCTCCGCCTCCCCTAATGATACAAGTTCCCCAGCATCCGCCGGAGCTGCTCCCGGCGCTGGGCGGTAGCGGCCCGGTCAATCTGCCAGGCACCGCCGGAGGTGGGGACCAGGCAGTCCCCCTCCCGGCTTCCGGCGGGGAGGAACACCTTGGGGAGTTTTCGGAAGCTGCCGCTCTCCTCCTCGCAAACAGCGTATTCCCCTTCAAAACGGTCAATAATCAGCATAGCTTCTTCCTCCTTAGAACCTGTTCAGTATCTGGATGTGCGGCGGATGGCAAGGGATATTTTTGCCAGGCGCAGACAAATTTTTGTAGCAATACTGTTTGTATTGCAAAAAAATTTGGCAAAGCATGGCGGAAAAAGACCTGCCAAACGGCGTGCGGTTAGATGCTGAACAGCTTCTTATGCTGCCTTTTGGTACTCGCCCCTATCTGTACTCAGGGAAAGGGTCTTGCCGTCTGTCTCAAAGACGATGTTGCCTAAAAGGTCGGTGCGCAGGCAGGGAACCTCCCCCTCGCTGAGGCGCTGGATGGTATCCCGGTGGGGATGTCCGTAGTCGTTGTCCTTTCCCACCGAAATGGTGGCGTACTGGGGCTTCACCTGGTCCAGGAACTTCTGGGTCATGCCGGTGTTGCTGCCGTGATGGGGGATGGAATAAACATCCGCCGAAAGCTCCACACCGCTTTCCAGAATGGCCTTCTCGCTCTTCTTTTCCGCATCCCCGGTGAAGAGGAAGGCCCGCTCCCCAAAGGTGAGCCGCCCCACCAGGGAGTTGTTGTTCATGTCCTCATACCCCTCCAAAGGAGCCAGAATGGTGAGTACCGCTCCGCCCCCCAGGTCCAGGGTATCCCCAGGGTCCAGGACTGTGGTTTTGGTTTTGGAATCCAGCAGATACTGAATCAGCTTTTGGTAGCTCCTGGTAGTGGGGGTGTGCTCCTCCGGCACCGGATGGTGAAAGAACTCCCCGGTGGGGATGGCCTGCATCACCTGGGTGATGCCGCCATAGTGGTCCGAATGGGGGTGGGTATTCAGGTAGTAGTCAATCCTTTCCACCCCCTGCTTTTGGAGGTACTGGATAATGGTGGACGCGTCCCCCGATTCCCCACCGTCGATGACTAAGACCTTTTCCGGCCCCTGAATGAGGATACAATCCGCCTGGCCCACATCCAGAATGTGGACCCGCAGTCCAGCGCCGTCCATCACCGGAGCACCGGCGGGGACGCTCTCCTGGGGGAAAATCTCTTCCAGGAAGGGGAAGTATTCCACCAAGGGCTGAATGCTCTCCCCCCGGTGGGACAAAAAGCCGGCGATACACACCACCACCAGCACCACAAGGATGGAAAAGAGCTTTTTCTTTTGGGCCTTGGTCAGCTTAATTTTCTTCATGGTCTGCCTCCTTTAGGACGGTTTTGCTTTTTTGCAGGCTTTTTTGCCGCCCGGTCTCTTCTTGGCGGTAAGGACCTGGGCCTTTCGCTTATCCCCCAGGCGGCGGAGATAGGCCTGGTCCGCCTGAACCAGCTTGCCCGGCCCGCTGCCGATAAGCTCCTCCCGCCCCGCCCGAATCAGCGCTTCGATGCAGAGGCGGCGGTTTTCCGGCTTGTAATATTGGAGGAGGGCCCGCTGGAGCTTCTTTTCGGTGGGGTCGGTGGGAACAAAGACCTTCTCCATGGTCCAGGGGTCAATGCCGGTGTAGAACATGGTGGTGGAGGCGGTGCCGGGGGTGGGATAAAAATCCTGCACCTGCTCCGGCCGGATATGGTTCTCCTTCAGGTAAAGGGCCAGAGCCACCGCGTCTCTCATGGTGCTGCCAGGGTGGGAGGAGATAAGGTAGGGCACCAGGTACTGCTCCTTCCCCGCCCGGCGAGTGGCCTCGTAGAAGGCTTTGCAAAAGCGGTCGTAGGTCTGGCGGGAGGGTTTGCCCATCCGGGCCAGTACTGGCGGGGAGATGTGCTCCGGGGCCACCTTCAGCTGGCCGCTGACATGGTGGCGCACCAGCTCATCCAAAAAGGCGGTGCTTTTATCCGCCATAATATAATCGTACCGCAGGCCGCTGCGGACAAAGACCTTCTTCACCCCAGGGATGGCCCGGAGTTTTCGCAGCAGCTGGATGTAGTCGCTGTGGTCCGCCTGAATGGCGGGACAGGGGGAGGGATAGAGGCATTTTTTGCCCATGCAGACCCCGCTTTTCTCCTGCTTTTGGCAGGCAGGGCCCCGAAAATTGGCGGTAGGCCCCCCCACGTCGTGGATGTAGCCCTTAAAGCGGGGATTTTTTACAAACCGCCGGGCCTCCTCCAGCACCGATTCATGGCTGCGGGGGGTGACGTACCGGCCCTGGTGAAAGGCGATGGAGCAGAAATTGCAGGCCCCATAGCAGCCCCGGTTGTGGATGATGGAAAATTCCACTTCCTCAATGGCCTTGACGCCCCCCAGCTCCTTGTAGCTGGGGTGGTAGTACCGCTCATAAGGCAGGGCGGAGACCGCGTCCAACTCCTGGGTGGTGAGGGGAATGGGAGGTGGATTTTGCACCAGCATTTTGTCCCCGTGCTTTTGGAGGATGGCTTTGCCGTAGATATGGTCCTGCTGCTCCAGCTGGGTGCGGGACGCCCTGGCGTAGGCCATTTTATCCAGGCGGACCTTATCAAAGCTGGCGCAGGACACCGCCCCTGGGGGCGCCGGGTCACTCAATTCCGCCAGGTAGCAGGTGCCCCGGATATCACGCAGCGTTCGGATATCCTCCCCGGCGGCAAGGCGCCGGGCAATCTCCACCATGGAATGCTCCCCCATCCCAAAGGAGAGGAGGTCCGCCCCGCTTTCCACCAAAATAGAGGGACGGACGGCGTCATCCCAATAGTCGTAGTGGGCAAACCGCCGCAGGCTGGCCTCCAGCCCCCCGATGACCACCGGGACCTCCGGGTAGGCATCCTTGCAGAGGCGGGCATAGACGGTGCAGGCCCGGTCTGGGCGCTTGCCCGCCACATTTCCGGGGGTATAGGCATCGTCGCTGCGGCGGCGCTTGGCGGCGGTGTAGTGGGCCACCATGGAGTCGATATTCCCGCCGGTGACCAAAAAGGCGTACCGGGGCCGGCCAAAGCGGGTAAAGTCCTGGGGGGATGAAAAATCCGGCTGGGCCAGCATCGCCACCTGATAGCCCTTGGATTCCAGCAGCCGGGCGATGATAGCCACACCGAAGGAGGGGTGGTCCACATAGGCATCCCCGGTGACACAGACAAAATCCGCCTGGGTCCAGCCCCGGAGGGCCATTTCTTCCTTTGTAAGGGGGAGGAAGGACATTGGGAGCACCTCGCTTCTAACGGAATCGGTATCAAAAACCCATTAAACCGGGATGATACTACCTGCTATTTTAACATTACAGCAGCAAAAAAGCAATCTTTCGCCAAACTGTACCGGTTGACTTTTCCCTGAAAAGAGGGTAATATAGTACCATCAGTTCTTATGGAAAGGAGGGGGAAAATGCCCAAAGCGGGAATCAAGCAGATTGCTGTAAACCGTCAGGCCCGCCACGAATATTTTGTGGAGGAAAGTCTGGAGGCAGGAATCGAACTATTTGGCACCGAGGTAAAGAGCATGCGGTGCGGCGGTGTGAATTTGAAGGACGCTTGGTGCGATTTTGAAGGGCTGGAGCTGTTTGTGAAGCAAATGCACATCAGCCCTTACGAGAAGGGCAATATCTTCAACAAAGACCCCCTCCGGCCCAAGCGGCTCCTTCTCCACAAGCGGGAGCTCCGCCGCCTTTACGGTCTGGTGGGCCAGCAGGGACTCACCCTCATCCCCCTCCAGGCCTACTTCAAGGGAGGACTGGTGAAGCTGGAAATCGGCCTTTGCAAGGGCAAAAAGCTCTACGACAAGCGGGCAGACGCCGCCAAGCGGGCGGCTCAGCGGGACATTGAGCGGGCCATGCGGGCAAGGAACCAGGGCTGACGGCAGCCAAAAAGAAACACGGGGGCGTACCGGTTTCGACGGGGGCTGTGAAGTATAGTAAGCGGGTAGAGGCGCTCGACCTCTATAAAACGGGCAACCTTTAAAAGTAAACGACAATCGTACTGTTGCTTACGCAGCCTGATTAAAGGCTGCCGTCTGACCAGGGAGGACCACGGCCCTGGCTCAGGCGTCGATTAGTGGTGAACGGCGGCTGGGCCTGCTCCCTCCCAGCCGTTGTATTGGGAGCTACTAAGCCCGTCAGCCTGCCGTTTGGCGGACGGGCAAGGGAATGTAAATAACCGGCTGTACCCGAAGAAAGCTGTATGGATCGGTTTTCGGACAGGAGTTCGACTCTCCTCGCCTCCACCATGGCGTGGCCGCCAAGTCACGCCCTACCCGGCCCCCTCGAAAGAGGGGGCCTTACCTTTGTACAGAATCCTAGTAACTGCCTGGAGTCTAAGCATCCAAAGTGTTTTACACTGCCACAAGAGAGTTGTACGAACCAAAGAGGGTCAGGAGGTCAATATCCTTCTGACCGCAGAATGTATCGTACTGCTCGCCCCGCTCAGTGTGTGCGGGTGATAAAAGAGCGTAGTAACCACATAACCGTGGCTGCTACGCTCTTTTATATTCTTAACGAAATCGCTCTAAATAACCCATTGCGTGATAATCTGACAAATGCCAGACAAGTAGGCCAAATTCTAGTAATTTTATCACACAAAGGAGCGACGCACAAAATGATTAGGATTTTACTGTCCAGGAAACTTGGCGAAATTCGCTGGACACAAGCTGAGCTTGCCAGGGTAACAGGCATCAGGCCTACTACTATCAATGAGCTGTACCACGAACTTGCCAAACGAGTCAACCTCGAACATCTTGATTTGATTTGCGAAGCGTTGCAAGCGGCATCGTATGTAATGAGCCCCTGCCCTGGCATGGCTTTCTGGATATACTCAGTTAGAACATCTTTAGACCTCGGAGTGCCTTGCACAAGCTGCCTTTTTCACTCCTCAAAGCTCATATCCGCCGGGACCCTGCCGGTGGTGCCGTCTGGGCTCCTTGCCCACCGCTCCCCCAGCTTTTCCATATCCTCAAAACAGGGGCAGGTGCAGCACCAGGGATGGAACGGAGGCGCTGTAAGTCCCTCCTGGTAGCCCGGCATCCCGAAAACCTTGCCGCACAGCGCACAGGTGTCCCGGTCAAAGGAGGCCACGATTTTGTATCGCTCCACCCCCAGGCATGGCAGAGGCCCAGATATAGGGCCGCGTATCGCCTCATGGGGGACCTCCCTTCTGTCAATTAAATTTTTTTAAATTAAAATGAATCACACTTCATGGCGTATACTTCATATTCTTTGTAGAATTTTGGTAAATCTTGTTTATGGAGGAAATATTTGCCATGAAGAAAAAGAAACTCTACAACGATTTGAAAGCATACCTCCGGGGAGAGCTTTTAAAGTGCAGGGCAGCTCTCAACATCCCACAGGAAGAAATGGCCCACCGCCTACTTATGAGCACCAGAGCTTATTCCGCCCTGGAGAGCGGCAAGTCCTGCTGCAGCCTAATCACCGCCTTTCTTTTCTTCAGCCGCTGTTGCCTGGACCAAGCCGCCTTCCTGGACGGCATACTCCGTATCTTGGAACCTTCTGAATGAAACCGGTTTGATATCCTCTAGCGCCTGGATCCAGGGTATGTATATCCTCCCCGCCGCTTTCTTTTCCTCCCTGCGGACCTCGCCCAGCAGGCGCTCCAGGGACTTGATAACTGCGGCGTTTTTACCTACCCAGTCTTGCGATACGGCTTGTCCGCGCGGCAGGGTCCTTTTCGCACTGCTGGCCCGCAGAAGAGACTTGGCTGTCCATTAATACAAGCGATGCGCTCAATCCTCTTCGGAACAGGATGTCGTTGAGGACCTCTGTCACATACACCGGATCAATAAAAGCAGGACAGCCTCCAAAGAAGCTGTCCTGCTTTTTTGTTTTGCACCACTGGACGAGAAGTGAAAGTCCAGCAGCACCTAAACAGTTTGCTTATTTCCCTTCGCTCTTCTTCTTGCTGAAGAAAGGCTTCAGAACCGGCCACAGCAGAGCGACCAGGCAGATGACCATGATAACACCGGTAACAGGCCGGGACAGAATATTCATGGTGGCTGCCAGGAGGGTGTCTCCATCGGCGATGGTGTAGGCACGGCGCAGGTTGGATTCGCAGATAACACCCAGCACCAGACCCAGAATCAGAGCAGAGGAATTGAACTTGCAGGTGACGATGACAAATCCGATAACGCCAGAGATAGCCATAAGGATAACGTCAACCGCGGTGTTCTTGGTAGCGTAAGCGCCAATGGTAGCCATCATGATAATGGTGGGACCAAGGACGCTGTAGGGAATCGCCAGAACCTTAACGAAAATCTTCGCAATAATAACCGCCGCAATAACCATGACGATATTGGCAACGAACATCGAAGCGAAGGTGGCGGAAAGGAACTGGGGCTGATTGACCAGCAGCAGAGGGCCCATGGTGACGCCCTTAAGGACCAGGGCGGACATCATAATAGCGGCTGCGTTACCTCCGGGAATACCCAGGCTCAGCAGCGGAACCATGGCGCCGCCGGTGGCGGCGTTGTTGCCGCTTTCGGGGGCGGCGATGCCTTCCAGGCAGCCGGTACCGAACTTCTCCGGGGTCTTGGAAATCTTCTGTTCCATGGAGTAACAGAGGAAAGAAGCGATGGTGGCGCCGGCGCCGGGGAGGATACCGATGATGGTTCCCACCACCGAGCAGCGCAGGACAACCCATTTCACAGAGAGGAATTCCTTCAGGGAGGGCAGCTCTGCGCTAAGTTTTCCCGACTGGGTGTCGCTGCCCACCGCCTTCAGCTTGGCGGGCTTGTAGGTCTGCTTCAGAACCTCGGTGACCGCGAAGAAGCCAATCATCACCGGAATCATCTCGATGCCGGAATTGAGGAACCGGGTTCCGAAGGTGAGCCGGGGCACGCCCAGCAGGGGGTCCAAACCGATGCAGGCCATCAGAAGGCCCAGCATACCGGAAATGATGGTGCGGCAGATGTTATCGGTGTCCAGGCTGGTGAGGATGGACAGACCCATAAAGGAAATAGCGAACAGCTCGGCGGGGCCAAAGCTGAGAGCCGCCTGGGTCAGCTGGGGGCTGAGGAACAGCATGCAGAGGGCTGCAAAAATACCGCCCACAGCGGAGCAAATCAGCTGCATGCCCAGGGCCTTACCGGCCTCTCCCCTCTGGGCCATCGGGTAACCGTCGTAGGTTGTAGGCGCAGAGGAGGGCACGCCGGGAATCTTAAAGAGGATGGCGGTCATGCCGCCGCCGGTGATGGAAGCGCAGTAGATTGCTACCAGAAAGACAATCGCATCGGTAGCATTCATGCTGTAGGTAAAGGGGATGCCGAGGGTGACAGCCATGGTGCCGCTGACGCCGGGAAGTGCCCCAAAGAGGGTACCCAGGAACACTGCGACCACAACCATAAGAAGCATTCCGGGGCGGAAGACAACCGCCATACCAGAAGTAAGCAGTTCCATAAATGATACCTCCTTCTATCAGAATGTGGGGACGAGGCTTTCCACAAACAGGGCAAAGTTCCGCAGGAAGGAAATCTGGCCCCTGGGAAGCAAAACGCCCAGCAGAACGGCAAAGCCAATATACAGAATGATGGTGATAATCACCGACGTAAGAATCAGATTCAGGGGACGCCGCTCGCCCAACAGGTAGCCATAGGCTATCAGGAAGAGCAGGCAGGTAACCATAAAGCCGACCGGCTCGTACAGCAGAGACATAACCACCACAATGACCATGCCGATGAACAGCTTGCTTTTAAAGAAATTCAAGGTATCGCTGCCCAGCTTCTTAAAGCTGGGACCCATATCCGCCTTGTGGTCCCGGATGAGCTTAAAGATGTTCCAGCAGAGAGCCAGAACCAAAACGATGATGATAGCCTGTGGCCACTGCTCCGCGCCCAGCTCGTTTACAGCCGATTTGGGCATGGTGGAACCCACATAGAAGAAGCAGAAGATGGAAAAGCCCAGTATCAGTAGGTTGATAATCAGTTCAAATGCCAAATGCTGTCAACTCCTTTACACACTTTACACAAAATTTGGGCCGGGGGATCTTCCGGAGAAGACCTCCCCCGGCCTGCGTCTTACCGAAACTTCGGTGTTAATTGTGCTGGATTAGATGAGGCCAGCGTTCTTCAGGTAAGCCTCGAAGGTGACATACTCCTCATCCATCAGGGACTGGGTGTCGGCGGCGTTGGCATAGCCGGGACGATCCAGGTAGGAAGCGTTCTTCAGGAACTCCTGATAGTCGGCGTGGTTCCAGGCCTGCTCCACAGCGGCGGCCATAGCCTCAACAGCCTCCTTGGGGGTGTCGGTGCGGCAGTAGAGGGCGCGCCAGGTGCCAACGAAGGAATCAATGTTCAGCTCGCCGGTGCACTGCATGTCGGGGTAGGAGGACATCCGCTGCTCGGACATGGAAACCAGGGGAACGATATCGCCGGACTCGATGAGGCCCTTGATCTCGTCGGCGCCAGTGATGGAGATGTTCACGTGACCGCCGGCCATGGCCGCGCTTAGCTCGGAACCGCTGCTGTAGTTGACAATCTTGATGTAGTTCTCAATCTCGTTGATGTCAACGCCCAGGCCGCCGGCCAGGGTCTGCTTCAGGGAGACAGCGTCAGCGCCGGTAGCAGTCTGCATGCCGCAGACCAGCTCCTGGGGATGGGACTTCGCATACTCCAGGAACTCGGAGAAGTTGCTGTACTTGCCTTCCTGCGCCTTCTTGGAGGAGGCGATGATGTTGATGGAGTGGACCAGCTTGCAGACGGGCTGGAACTCGGCCTTGTAGTCGCAGGGCAGGATCTTCTGGAGGTCCAGCATAATGAGGGACTGGGTGCCCAGCATGTAGGTATAGCCGTCAGCGGGCTGCTTCTGGGTGTAGGTCACGCCGTTGGCGCCGCCAGCACCTTCCACGTTGACGATCTCAACGGGAACGCCCAGGATGTCCTGAAGGATGGGCTGGAGGGGACGGACTGTGCCATCCGCGCCGCCGCCGACGCCCCAAGGCACCACGATGCTCACTTTGCGCTCCCACTTCCAGTCGCTGGCAGCAGCATCGCCACCGGCGTTGCCGCCGTCACCAGCCGGGGAATTGGCGGGGGTGGAAGAACCGCCACCGTTACCGCCGCAGCCGGCCAGGACAACCAACAGGGAAAGTACGATGCACAGGATGCTCAAATACTTTTTCTTCATGTTGTACACTCCTCATTTCTTTCCTTTCTCCGCCGGTTTTCTTCAGGCTCTGGCGGTGTAGCCATCTGCCCAAAAGACGGAGAAATTGCTTTGCCTTCCAGGACCATCCCCCTAAGAGCGCAAGGCCGCAAGGGGCAGGCGGAAGGATTACCCTAATTATAACCGAAGCAGCGGTAAAAGTTAAATCTTATCTATATTATGAGTTTATAATCATCGTCTTATGGTTTAACCTCTATTGTCTATCTGGACGAATTTTGTATAATAAGATTGTATGAATCTTCGAGTTCTGTAGCATTTTACCTAAAACACTCTACTATTATACATACTTTTTCTACATTATCACATTCCCCTGTTTTCTCTTTTCTTCCAGATATTCATCGTCAATAGGTAATTCTATCTAAGAAAAGAGCAGAATTTTTAGCTCCGCAGATAAATTCCGCGGCGTGCCGCCGCTGTCTTGCCCTACACGGCCTTCGGCCTTACCTTCTCCGGAAATCCTAACAACTGGCTGGAGTCTAAAGCTATTTTATGGTATAATGAAAAAAACACCGGAGTGGAACTCTTCCTCCGGCATCAGGAAAGGATGCTATGAAAATGAAAAAATCTTTGGCTCTTCGGGCAATGCTGGCAAAACCTGGTATTATCGTCGCTCCTGGGGTGACCACCGCCCTCTTTGCCCGGCTGATTGAGGACACCGGCTTTTCTGCTCAATTTGTCACAGGGGCTGGCCTGGCGAACATCCACTTTGGCCTGCCGGACTATAACCTGGTCACCATGACCGAAAACCTGGAGCTGGTGAAGCGAATTAACGACAACACCACGCTCCCCCTGATTGTGGATATTGACAACGGCTACGGCTCCGCCCTCAATGTTTACCGCACCGTTCGGGAGTTTTCCCGCCTGGATGTGGGCGCCCTGGTTCTGGAGGACCAGCAGTCCCCCAAACGCTGCGGCCACTTTGAGGACCAGGTGGTAATCCCCATTGAGGAGATGTGCCAGAAACTCCGGGCTGCCCGCGAGGCATCGGTGGACCCGGACCTGGTGCTGGTAGCCCGCACCGATGCCATCGCGGCCACCGGCAGCCTGGACGAGGCCATCCGCCGGGGCAACGCCTACGCCGAGGCTGGGGCGGACATCGTCTTTGTGGAGGCCCCCCGGAGCGAGGAACAGCTTGCCCGCATCCCCAAGGAGCTGAAGGTCCCCGCCCTGGTAAACCTGGTGGAGGGCGGCAATACGCCCCTCCTCACCAACACCCAGCTGGAGGAGCTGGGCTTTAAGATTGTTATCTACGCCAATGCCACCATGAAGGCTGCCCTTAAGGGGATGAAGGACCTGCTGGTCCACCTGCGGGAGGATGGCACCACCAAGGATGACGATTTTCAGTATATGATTCCTTCCCCGGAGCGCCACCGCCTTACCGGCAAGGATTTTTACAAGGACCTTCAAATGCGCTACGGCGTCACCAAAAAATAAGCCCCGTTTCCAAAGGGAAACTCCCCGGCTGCCTGTTTTGGCGGCTGGGGAGTTTTTTTGCAGGCTTAGAGGGAGCCAATTTTGCGGACCACGTCGATGATGGTACCGTCCCGGTACTCCACCAGGGCCACTACCTGCTCCTCAAACTGGACCTCCTCCGGTTTCCCCACCAGGGCGTAGGCTTTGTCCCGCAGCTCCTCGATGGTGCACAGGGGAAGCCCGGAATCCTTCAGCGCCTCCAGCAGGTCCTGGCGGCGAGGGTTGATGGAAACGCCGTAGTCGGTCACCAGAACGTCCACGCTTTCCCCAGGGGTGGTGACGGTGATGACCCGGTCCTTAACAGTGGAGATACGGCTGCGCACCAGGGGCGCCACCATGATGCTGCACTTGGAACCGGCGGCGGTATCCACATGGCCGCCAGGCGCCCCGCGAATAACCCCGTTGGAGCCGGTGATGACATTGACATTATAATCCACGTCAATTTCCAGCGCCCCCAGGATAACAAAATCCAGGCGGTTCACAAAGGCCCCCTTGTTCATGGGATTGGCGTACTGGGAGGTGGAAATCTCGTAGTGGCCGGGGGTGGTGTTCACCGATTCCACCGAGGCGATGTCAAAATCCTGGGCGTCCACAATGGTGCGGATAAAGCCCTCCTTCAAAAGCTCCACCATCGGCCTTGTAATACCTCCCATGGCAAAGCTCATCTTGATTCCCCGCTCCTCCATGTAGGGCCGCAGGAAACGGGTCACCGCCAGGGAGGGGCCGCCGCCGCCGGTCTGGAAGGAGAAGCCGTCCTTAAAGTAGGGGGTGTGTACCATCACCTCCGCCGCCCACTGGGCAATCTTCAGCTCCCGCGGGTCCTGGGTGAACCGGAGCAGGGCGTTGGCAATCTTTTTGGGGTTGCCAATCTGCTCCACCACCACCACGTAATCCACGTCCACCGCCTGGATGCTGGGGGGAAAGTTGGGGAAATCCACCAGGCAGTCGGTGACCACCACCACCTTGTCCGCATACCGGGCGTCCACCATGGAATAGGAAAGCACGCCGCAGTCCGATTTTCCCCCCTTGCCCCTGGCGTTGCCGTAGCAGTCGCAGGTAGGGGCGCCGATGAAGGCCACGTCAATGTGGATATCCCCTGTTTCGATGGCCCGGACCCGCCCGCCGTGGGAGCGGATGTAGGCCACCTTCCGCAGCTTCCCGCTGGAGATCGCCTCCCCTATCTTCCCCCGGACGCCGCTGGAGGAGATACCGGTGATGGTGCCGTCCTCGATGTACTTTACAATCGGGTCATGGGCGTCCCCCAGGGAGCTGGCGCAGACGGTAATATCCCGAATCCCCAGGGAGGCGATGGCCTCCATCACCATGTTCACCACATAGTCCCCGTCCCGCAGGTGGTGGTGGAAGGAGACGGTCATTCCATCCCGCAGGCCGCATTTCTGAATCGCCTCGGTGAGGGAAGCCACCACCTTGTCCCGCCCCGGAGCCACCTCTGCCCGCACAGTGGGGCTGGCCTTCCGGTAGGTGTAGCCATCCCGGTAAAACTGCCCCTGGAAGGCCTCCTTCCCCTCTGTAAGGAACTGGTCAGGGATCTCCCTTCCCACATGATTAATCATTTCAAATCCCCCCTGCGATAAATTTAGATGCCAAACGGGTTTTTGGACAGCGGCGTCCCCTCTTCCCTCCCTTTCCGGCGAGGGCGGCGGACCGCCCCTGTCCCCTATAGGTCAAACACAGCATCTCACACAAAATTCCTGGTAAAACACTTGTTTTTCCATTTATCTTAGTGTAATATAATTACAAACATAAAGCAAGTCCGAAAATAGTCATACTTCTATAACCAGAAACTTATAGAACAAAGGAGGCGGTTTCTTGAACTACCGGCAGGCGGAGCATCTCCTTGCGGTCTATGAAGAAGGGAGCGTATCCAGGGCGGCCAGCCGCCTGGGGGTCTCGCAGCCCGCTATCAGCCAAACCATCCAAACCGCAGAGCGGGAGATTGGTATGCGCATCTTCCAGCGGGGGCCGGACGGCCGCTCCCTCACCTACGCCGGGGAAAAGTATCTCTCGGCGGCCCGGCGGCTTATGGCGCTGGAGGGCAACCTCGGCCGGGAGCTTCAGGAGCTGCGGGGGGAGCACAGCGGAAAGCTCCGCATCGGCATCTCCTCCCTGCGGGGCATGGTGCTTCTGCCCCAAATCCTCCCCGGCTTTTTGGAGCAGCACTCCGCCGTCAACCCCGTGCTGGTGGAGGCAGATTCCTCCCAGCTGGATGTTTTGCTGCTGGAGGGGCGAATCGACCTGGCCTTTCTTCTATCGGTGGAAAAAATTCATCCCGGCCTGGAGTATATCACTCTCTGCCAGGAGCAGCTGCTCCTCATTGCCGGCGTGGATACCAACATCGCCCAAAGCCGCCAGCCCTACTCCACCATCAATATCCAGGAGGCCCGTGGCGACCGGTTCATCTCCCTTCGTCCCGGCAACGACGTCCGGGCCCTTCAGGACCGGATGTTTTACGAAAACCGGATGTCCCCCCGCATCCTGATGGAAACCAACAGCCCGGAGGTGGCCCGGCGGCTGGCCATCGTTTGCAGCGCGGTAACCCTCTTCCCGGAAACCCTGATGACCAGCGGCATCTCTGACACCGATCAGGGCGGAGTATGGTACCGCATCAGCGGCAGCCACTACCTCCGGGATTTTTTCCTCTGCTACCACAAAAACAACTATATCCCTTTGTATATGCAGGATTTTATTTCCGCTACCCGGCAGTTCTTCCAGGAAAAGTACCCCCTGGAGGCCCACCAGCCGCCGGAAATCTAGGGTATGTTCCAACATTACAAAGGCCCCGGTCCTGGATGATTTTTCCACGGACCGGGGCCTGTTTATGTTGGATTAGTCAAAGGAATAGGGCTTGATTTGGCGCACCACGTCCAGGATGGTGCCATCGCGGGCTTCCATAACGGCAACCACCTTGTCCTCCCACTGGAGCTCCTCCGGGCGGCCCACAATGGAATAAGCCCTCTCCTTCAGGCTTTCGATGGTGACGTGCTGAATGCCTGCCTCATCCAGCCAGCCGATGATATCCTGGCGCAGGGGGTTGACGGCAATGCCGTAGTCGGTGACCACCACGTCCACACAGTCCCCAGGGGTGGTGACGGTGACCACCTTCTCGCAGATGGTCGCCATCCTGCCGCGGATGAGGGGGGTGACGATGATGCAGCACTTGCTCCCCGCCGCAGTGTCCGGGTGCCCGCCGGGGGCGCCCCGCAGCACGCCGTCCGAGCCGGTGAGAACGTTGACATTAAAGCTGGTATCCACCTCCAGGGCAGCCAGGATGACGAAATCCAGCTGGTTCACAAAGGCCCCCTTGTTGGCGGGGTTGGCGTACTGGCTGGCGCTCATCTCGCAGTGGCCGGGGGTTCGGCCGATGCTGTTTACCGCCCCCAGGTCAAAATCCTGCACATCAATGACCTTGCCCACCAGGCCCTTCTTCAAAAGCTCCACCATGGGGGTGGTGATGCCGCCGATGGCAAAGCCCATCTTGATACCCTTCTCCACCATCCGGTCCTCCAGGAAACGGTTCACCGCCAGGGAGGGGCCGCCTACGCCGGTTTGGAAGGAAAAGCCGTCCTTAAAGTAGGGGGTGGCCTCCATCACGCGGGCGCAGTCCTCCGCCATCATCAGGTCACGGGGGTTTTGGGTCATGCGGGCGGCGGCGGAGGCAATTTTCTTGGGATTGCCAATCTCGTCCACCACCACCACGGCATCCACGTCAATGGCCTCCACGCTGGCGGGCATATTGGGGTAGTCCACCAGACAGTCGGTGATAACCACCACCTTGTCGGCATACTTTATGTCGGTCATGGCGTAGCCCATGGAGCCGCAGTCGGACTTGCCGCCCCAGCCCTTGCAGTTGCCCATCTTATCGGCGGTGGGGGCGGCCACAAAAGCGATATCAATATGCACCTCCCCGGCCTCGATGGCGCGGGGACGGCCGCCGTGGCTGCGCAGGATAGCAGGGATCTTAAGGTAGCCCTGGGAGACCACCTCCCCCATCTTCCCCCGGATGCCGGAGGTCTGGAGGCCCACCACGATGCCGTCCTTGATGTACTGGGCAATGGGGTCGTGGGCGGAGCCGGTGGAGCTGGCTGCAATGGTCAGGTCCCGCAGGCCCATAGCCACCGCCGCTTCCATCACCTGGTTCATCACATAGTCCCCATCTCGCAGGTGGTGGTGGAAGGAAAAGGTCATGCCGCTTTTGGCGCCGCACTGCTCCAGGGCCTCCCGGATAGAGGCGGCCACCTTGGTCTCACGGGGTGTTTCGTAGCGCTTCACGGTGGGAGCCGCCTTGGTGAACTCCCGTCCGTCCATATGGTTTTTGCCCTGATAGACCTCCCGGCCGCCGCCGAGCAGCGAGTCCGGGATCTCTCTGCCTACTGCGTTTTTCATGTCACAGATCCCCCTCGTAGACGCCGCTGGCCTTGGCCAGCTGGATGACGCGCTCCGCTCCAGGCAGGAATGCGATATCGATCATCTTGCCATCCACCGTGAAGACGCCCACGCCCTTGTCCTTGTTCTCCCGCACCGCCCGCACAATCTTTTCGGCGGCGGCAATCTCCTTCTGGGTGGGGGTAAAGATACGGTGCACCACCGGAATCTGCTTGGGGTTGATGAGGCTCTTGCCGTCAAAGCCCATCTCCTTGTTCTGCCGGACCTCGGCCTCAAAGCCCTCCATGTCGTCCAGGTTGGTGAAGACGGTATCAAAGCACTGGACCCCGGCAGCCCGCGCCGCCAGGAGCATCTGGCCTCTGGCTACCAGCATCTCGATGCCGCCAGGAACGACGCTCACCTGCATGCACTTGCGGAAGTCCCCGCCGGAAATCGCCACACCAAAGAGGCGCTCCGAAGCGGTGCAGATTTCGTAGGCGTTCAGGATTCCCTTGGGGCTTTCCAGGGCGGCCATCAGCAGGGTGCGGCCCTCCTCCACCCCAAATTCCTTTTCGGCGGCCAGGGTTGCCTCCTCCACCGTCTTCACATCCTGGGCGCTTTCGCACTTGGCGATGCGGATGCCGTCCGCGCCGCCGGCCACGCACACCCGGATGTCCTCCCGCCAGTGGGGGGTATCCAGGCCGTTGATGCGGACGATCACCTCGGTGTCGCCGTAGTCGATGGTTTTAAGGGCGTGGTACAGGGAGAAGCGGGCGGCGTCCTTCTGGTTTTCCGCCACGGCGTCCTCCAGGTCCAGCATAATGCTGTCCACCCCGTAGATATAAGCGTCCTTGATGAGGCCCGGCTTCTGGGCGTTCATAAACATCATGGTGCGGCGCAGACGGAACCGCTCCGGTTTTGGACGAGGAATCATCGCACAGCACCTCCCCATGGAATATTGGCGTCGCTCTCTCCGCAGCTGCGGAAGACGGCGCACTCCACCCGCGCCTTCAGGGTGCAGTCCAAAGCGCCCTTATCCACGACGGTCACCTTGGCATCGGTGACCTCCAGCCGCCCCAGGGTCTCCAGGATGGTGGCGCGGATCTGCTTGCCGTACTGGTTAAGGACACTGCTTTGAATATCCAGGGTCAGCTCCCCGGCGCCGGGCTCCACCGTCACCTGGGCGTCGCTGGATTCCAGTGTCCCAGCCACCGCCGGTTTCATAACCTTCATCTCGACACAACCTTTCTTTTGGGGCGCTCCTGCCCCGGTGGGATTTGGGACAAGGGCGTTCCTTGCTGCCACAGGAAAAAGGGGGCAGTGAGTTTTCCCCAAAAAATTTTTCCTATCGCTCCTCTATTGTAGTATATTTTGACGCATTCGTCCAATAGAAATTTTTTTGATTTTTCATAACTGGTTCCTTATATTTCCCCCGACACGGGCTTGTTTTTCCTTCGGAAATCGTGTAGTATATATGCAGAAAGGGGGCTATGGCTATGAATATCCGCCAGGCCCAGTACCTCATCGCCGTCTATGAGGAGGGCAGCATCTCCGGCGCAGCCAAGCGCCTCTACATCACCCAGCCCGCCCTGAGCCAGACCATTCAGATGGTGGAAAAGGACATCGGCGCCCGAATTTTCTGCCGGGGAACCTCCCCCATCTCCCTAACCCCGGCGGGGGAAAAGTACATCGCCGCCGCCCACAAGCTCATCGCCCTGGAATCCGGCCTCTACCGGGAGATTGAGGAGATTCGCCAGGAGACCAGCGGCCGGCTGCGGGTGGGCATTTCCACCCTCCGCTCCATGTCCATCCTGCCGCGGGTGCTGCCGGTTTTTCTCCAGCAGTACCCTTCGGTGGAGCTGGAGATAGTGGAAAGCGGCTCCAGCTCCATGGACCACCTGGTGCTGGGGGGGAAGGTGGATATGGCCCTCCTCCTTTCCCGCAGCCAGGTAGAGGAGGAGCTGGTCTATATCTCTCTGGGGCTGGAGCAGCTTATCCTCTTTGCCGGGCCGGAGACCCGCCTGGTTAAGCGCATCCCGCCCTACACCGGCATCACCATCGACCAGGCGCGGGACGAGTGCTTCATCTCGGTTCATCCCGGCCACGGCACCCGCACCACCCAGGACCAGCTCTTTGCCGAATACCAAATGGACCCCCGCATCCTCTTCGAAACCCACAGCGTGGAGGTGGCCCGTCGCCTGGCCATCGCCTGCAACGCCGTCACTCTTTTCCCGGCAACGCTCCTTAGCAACTGGACCCGCCCCACCGGCATCTATTACCCCATCCTGGGCAATCAGTTCCGAAGGGAGCTTTACTACTGCTACCGCCGGGATAGCTACGTCCCCCGGTATATGGAAGATTTTATCCGCATCACCAAGGAGCAGTGCTTCCCTGACCATAGGAAGGAGGTCCCCTATGTTTGAAAACTACGAAGAAGCCCGCATCTACCCCACCGATAAACGGGGCCAGCGGGAGCTTATGGCCCTGCTGGAAAAGGAGGGCATCCGCCGGGACGGCAACCTGGAGTACACCCTGGGCCTTTACGACGGGGATTACCGCCTTATCGCCACCGGCTCCTGCTACAAAAATACCCTCCGGTGCCTGGCGGTGGATTCCAGCCACCAGGGGGAGGGCCTTCTAAACCATATCGTCTCCCGCCTGGTGGAGCATAAGGCACAGGAGGGGGTGTTCCATCTTTTCCTTTACACCAAGTGCGATAAGGTCCCCTTCTTCCGGGACCTGGGCTTTGCGGAGATTGCCCGTGTGGAGGGGCTGGCCGCCTTCCTGGAAAACCGCCGGGACGGCTTTGCCAGCTACCTTTCGGGGCTGAAGAAGGAGATTGGGGAGCAGGCCGGAAAAGAGCAGGCCGCCATTGTGATGAACGCCAACCCCTTCACCCTGGGGCACCAGTGGCTGGTGGAGCAGGCGGCGGCCCGGTGCGATCTTCTCCATCTCTTTGTGGTCACCGAGGACGCCTCCCTGGTCCCCTTCTCTGTCCGTTACCGGCTGGTGCAGGAGGGGGTGGCCCATCTGCCTAATGTCATGGTCCACCAGACGGGGAGCTATATGATTTCCTCCTCCACCTTCCCCTCCTATTTCATCAAGGATGACGGGGACGTGATTCAGGCCCAGGCCCGGCTGGACCTCCAAATCTTTCTTCGCATCGCCGCCGCCCTGGGCATCTCCGCCCGTTTCGTGGGGGAGGAGCCCTTCTCCCAGGTGACCGCTGTCTATAACCGCATCATGAAGGAGGAGCTGGAAAAAAGCGGCCTCTCCTGTGTCATCCTGCCCCGGAAGGCCCAGGGCGATGCCCCTATCAGCGCCTCGGCGGTGCGGCGGCTCATCCACAGCGGGGCTTTGGAAGCCATCCGCCCCCTGGTGCCGGAAAGCACCTACCGCTTCTTCCTCTCCCCGGAAGGGGAGCCGGTGGTGCAGGCTATCCGGGCCGCCGGCGAGGATCAGGTCACCCATTATTAGCAGGGGCTTCGCCCCCTGCACCCCCCACTTCTTTTTCTTCTTGCGAAAGAAGAAAAAGAAGCAAAAAGAAGAACGG
>OFHO01000579.1_pt1 | contig 33177 bp, 47 predicted proteins | sample 1521531 | NCBI WGS metagenome assembly OFHO01 (sample SAMEA3504124, study PRJEB24116) | mouse gut metagenome | biome: mouse gut; feature: mouse-associated habitat; material: faeces | place: Denmark | collected 2011
AAAAAGACACGGCTGGCTGCCGTGCCTCTTACCGTAAATCTTATTGTAATAGGAGTGATCCAAATTGAGTAACAATCTGAGCAGGATTGCGGACATCACCATTGAGCTCCAGAGTGTTGTCAGCAGCGGTGCCAACTTCGACACCATCCTGATTGTCGGGCCGGGCCCCAAAAAGCCGGGCAAGACTCCCCCTCCCGACGTTGGCGTTTACTATGGCCTGGATGAGGTGAACGAGGTCGGCTGGGTGTCTGAGGGCGCTGACGCTGACCCCGTGGGCACCGCCGCCCGGGTTGCCTTCAGCCAGACCACGAAGCCCTCCCAAATCTTCATCGCGGTACAGCAGCCCGCATCCGCCGCTGAGGAAGCTGACGCCGGGGAAGAGGCCGGCGGCACCGAGGGGAATCCCGTTGCCCCGGTCGATCCCACCGCGCTGGAATCCCCCAACCTGACCCTGAGCCGCGCCGAGGAGGCTGAGACCGGGTGGTACGTCGCCCTGGCCGCCGGCATCCCCGAGTCCGATCTGGAGATCATGGCCGAGTGGACCGAGAGCCGCGAGAAGATGTTCGGGTATGCCTATGCTGACCCCAACAACAACCCCGTTTCCAGCATCTACTACCGCTCCTTCGGTGTTTGCTATGGCGAGAACCCCAAGACCATTCCCGCCGACCGCTGTATGCACGTCGCCGTCGCAGTCCGCTTCCTGTCCTATCCCACCGGCTCTGAGACCTGGGTGAACAAGTCCCTGGCTGCGGTCAATATCTCCAAGTTCACTTCCACCGTCATCAATGCCCTGGAGAAGGACCCTGCCAGCTACTACATCAAGATTGGCAACACCGGCCTGGTGCAGGGCGGCAAGGTCCGGGCCGGGGAGTGGATCGATGTGATCCGGTTCCGCGACTGGCTGAAGAACGATATGCAACTCCGTATCGTCAACACCATCGTAAAGAACAGCAAAGTCCCCTACACCGACAAGGGCATCAGTATCATCCACAATCAGATGATTGCCAGCCTGAAGGAGGGCGTCCGCCGGGGTGGCATCTCTGAGGACGCCTACGATGAGGAAGATAACCGCATCCCCGGTTACATCACCTCTGTGCCCCTGGCGGCGAACCTGACCGATGAGCAGAAGGCATCCCGGAAGCTGATCGACTGTAAGTTCTCTGCCATCCTGGCCGGAGCCATCCACGTTACAAAGGTGAATGGTTCCCTGGGTTATTCTCACTGAGGAGGTAACGTGCCATGAGTAAAGCAGGAAAGTTGAAAACCTATGACCCCAAAAAGGTTTTGATTGCCATAGGCTCCCACTCCGTCTCCGGTTACGCTGATGACAGCTATGTGAGCGTTGAACCCTCCGGGGACGGCACCACCAAGAAAACCGGGTGCGACGGCGAGATCGTCCGCTCCATGAGCCCGGATCACAGCTTCGTGGTCAAGATCACGCTGCTCCAGACCAGCGACAGCAACTCCTACCTTCAGAACCTTTACAACCGCGACCAGGAGACCGGCGACGCCATTGAGCCCATCATGGTCCAGGATTTGATGGGCGGCCTCCTGTTCAGCGCCGACCAGGCGTGGGTCCCGAAGCCCGCGAACCGGGTCCGGGGCAAGGAAGCCACCAACAATGAGTGGGAAATCCACACCGGCATCGGTGAGATTACCGAGTAAGAAAGTGAGGATCAGGAATGAGACAGTTTAAGCCCACCATCAAGACCATCGGTGAAAACCGATTCTATATCCGCCCGTTCCCCGCTTTCACCGCCGCCAAGATGACCGGCGACCTGGCCGCCGTGGCGGCCCCCGCCCTGGCGGCCATCGCCCCGATTGCCGTGAAGTATTCCGGCGACAAGGGCTCCAACGGCGGCAAGCGGACTCTGGACACGGACATTTCCGATCTGGCCCCCGCCTTGCAGGGGGCCTTTTCCGGGCTCTCCGGCGACAAGCTGGAATACCTCTGCCGGGAGCTGCTGGTGGCCCACGGGAATGTGTCCGTGTCCCCCGGCGGCGATGACTCCGATAACAAACTTCTGGATGAGGACGCTGTGAACGAGCTGTTCTGCGGCGGCCTGGATGAGATGTTCATGCTCATCTTCGAGGTCATCAAGGTCAACTTCTCCGGTTTTTTCAAGAAGCTCGCCGCCCAATATGGGCTGGGCGGCGAGCAGGGGACGGCGGAACCCCTGAGTACAGCAAATACGGCTCCCTTGACCTGAGCCAGTTTAGCGAACTGGAGATGAGGATGTATGTCCTCATCAAGGCGCGGCTGGCCTCCATGCAGGAGCTCAAAGAGGTTTACACCCTCGATGAGGCCCTGAAGCTGTTTGCCCTTTATGAGATGGATAACGACGTGGAGGCCGGCCGCCTGGAAGAGATCAGAGCAGGAGGTGACAGCCGTTGACCATCCGTGAGCTGCTGGTCGGACTTGGATTCAAGATCAATGAGGAATCTGAACGCCAGGCCGAGCAGGGCATCAGCGACCTCAAAGACAAAGCGACTCAGCTCCTCGGAGCTATTGGCATCGGCTTTTCCCTCGTTGGGCTGAGCGCTATCTCTGAGGAGTTTTCCACCGTCAACACCATGATAAACCAGGCCACACAGGCCATGGGGGATCAGAAAGAAATCCAGCGCAAAATCCTGGATGCTGCCAACGCAACCAGGTCCAGCTACTCCGACACGGCGAAGATCGTTTCCAACCTAGTCCAGGAAAATTCTGAACTTTTCGGCACCGTCGATGAGGCAATCGCCTTCAACAATGCTGCTACCCAGCTATTCAAAACCGCCGGCAAGACCAATGACCAAATAGCGGGGCTGATGGAATCTATCAACAAATCCTTTGCGAAGGGCAAGGTTGACAGTGAGACCATCAGCCAACTGCTGGAGCAGTCCCCGGAGGCGGTGGCCTTGCTGAACAAGCGCCTAGGCTCCACCACGGATCAGCTTGAACAACTGGCGTCTGAGGGCAAAATCTCCCTGGCGGACCTGAAGGCCACCTTCGTTGACAGCGCAAATGAGATCGGGGCCGCTTTTGCGAACACCAAGTATAACATCACCGATGCGCTGCTGAACATCCGAAACCAGTGGGGCCAGTGGGTTGCCAGTATGGATGAGACCCTGGGCATCTCCACCGCCATCGGGACCACGATGGTCCGGGGCTTCAACATGGTAATGGATGTGCTCCGCAAGGTGCAGACCCGGATCGAGTGGCTGTCGGATAAGCTGGGCGGGACAGATAAGCTCCTCCGCCTGGTAGCAATCACGGCGGGGGCGCTATTTGCCGCCTTCAATTTCAGCAAGATCACATCCGGGCTCCAATCCATCCTGAAGCTGGCGAGTAGGATCAACCTAAAGACCATCGCCATCGTCGCCGTCATTATCCTGCTGGCCCTCCTGGTGGAGGACTTCATCAAGTTCTTGCAGGGCGAGGACAGCATGATCGGCTCCCTCTTCGACGGGGCCGGGATCGGTGCGGAGAACGCCAGACAGGCAATCTTCAAAGCGTGGGAGGCCATCACCTCATTCCTGGTCAAAACCTGGGAAGTCATCAAGGGGGTGGCCCTCTCCATTTTTGGTGCCCTTCAGGACTGGTGGGCGGAACACGGCGAAGCTGTGCTCAAAGCCTTCCGCATGGTGTGGGACACCATCAAAAACCTGCTGGCCGCTGCCTGGAACCTGATTAAGAACCTTGCAATATCCATATTTGGCGGCCTGACCCGCTTCTGGCAGAAACACGGGGAACAGCTCAAAACGTCCTTCTCCAACATCTGGAACGGAATCAAGCAGATCATCTCCGGTGTGTGGAACGCGATAAAGGCCATCGTTCAGGCCGCTTGCATTATCGTCGGCGCCATCATCAAAACGGTGTTCGGCGCAATCAAGGCGTTTTGGGATACCTGGGGCGGCACTATCATTGCCTATTTCTCAGGCGTATGGGAAACCATAAAGGCGGTGTTCGGGACCGCCATGGATGTACTGGCGGACCTCTTCGCCATCTTCTCAGACCTGTTTTCGGGTAACTGGTCACAGCTATGGGAGGATGTGAAAACGCTCATCTCCGATGTGTGGAATGGAATCGTCAACATCGTCACAACGATTCTGGAGGCCCTGTGGAATGTCATCTCCAGCGTGTTCACCACGATATGGGAGGGCATCACCACCACCGTCGGCAACATCAAGGACTCTATCGTGGACGGATTCCAGGCGGCCATAGACTGGATCACCGGACTGCCCGCGCAAGCCCTCCAATGGGGCGCTGACATCATCGGCGGAATAGTGGACGGAATCAAGGGTGCTATCGGTAAGGTCGGGGACGCTGTGAAGGATGTGGCCGACAAGATCAAATCCTTCCTGCATTTCTCCGTCCCGGACGAAGGCCCGCTGACCGACTACCAGAGCTGGATGCCCGACTTCATGGGCGGCCTGGCCGCTGGTATTGAGAAGGCCGCCCCCAAGGCGATCTCCGCTGCTGAAGCTGTCGCCGGGAAACTCGCCAACAGCTTGAACATCGAGGTCCCAGACAACAGCTCCGCCGTGGAAACCCTCACCAACAAGCTGGGCAATGCGGTAAAGGACTTCGCCCCCAAAGCTGCTCTGACCCTCAAATCCCTGACCGGCGACATCAGCCTCATCGCGCAGTCGGCGGTCGCATCCCCCAGCACCGCTCAGACTTCCGTCGGAGGAAGCACCAGCAAGGTCATCACGCAGAACGTCAACATCAACAACCAGTTCAACGGGGACCGCGCCGGACAGCAAAAATCCTCTGAGGCGATGGACAAGGCTACCAACGACTCCACTGAGGAGCTTGCCCGCGCCCTCCAGTATGCGAGGTGACGCTTATGCCAAGAAGGCCAACAACACCCGTCAGCGTGGCGGGGATCGAGTTCCCGGCCATGCTCGATGAAACGCAGACCTATACCTCCAGCATCCCGGACTATCCCGTTGAAACCGGATTCACCGTCAGCGACAGCATCATCATTCAACCAATGGAGCTGCCGCTGACGCTCCTTCTCAGCGACACCCCCCTGACCTGGCGCGGCCGGGTCCGATCCATGGCTGAGGCAGAGAGTATGCTGAAGGAGCTGTACTTCAGCAAGACCCCATTCTCCGTCACTACCCCAAGCGGGACCTTTGACAACATGGGCATCACGTCCATGAGCATCAAACGGAGTACGGAGACCGGCTACAACAAGGAAGTTTCCCTCAGCCTGAAGCAGATACCCGTTACCGAGTCCAAAACCACCACGATCCCTGACAGCTACGGCAAGAGTGGGGCGACCGGGGCTAACGCTGGGACAGCCTCCACCTCCACCGGTAGCACCGGCGGCTCAGGCGGCTCAGGAAGTTCCGGCGGGGGCGGATCGGGGGGCTCCAAGAGCTCCGGCGGCGGGAAGTCCGGCTCCATCCTCTACAACCTGGCAAACTCCGCCGGGCTGCTATGATCCGAAAGGAGGACAGCGTGGATTACATCAGCATTTCCGTTCCCGATATGAACGATAGCTTTTCCCGCGTTGTCCTGGGCGGGACCTCCTACCAGATGCGTTTCACATGGAACGATACCGCCGGCCGCTGGATGTGGGGAATCTACACAGCGGACCGCACCCCCATTGTTGAGGGTGTGCGGATCGTGCCCAGCCTCCCCCTAAACCTGTTTGTCGGACGCCCCGGCCTCCCGGCTGGGGCGTTCGGCGTTATCACTGAGCTGGAGGCGGTCGGGCGGCGGGACTTCATCGAAGGAAACGCACAATTCGTCTTTATCCCCGCGCAGGACACGAAAAAGTAGCCGTCCTACGGATTGTCCTATGGACAGTCCGTGGACAGTCCGTAGGACAGTCACCGTGACAATCCGGTGTAACCAGTACCATAACCATAACCATAACCAGTACCATATACCATTACCATTTTCCCCTCTTAACAGAGGGGAAAATAAGGGCGTTCCGCGCCCCGCGCACCCCCCGGAGGTGAAACTGTGAAAAATTTTGACCGCCAATACCGGCTGGCCGCCGGTAAGCCCGGGGCTCCCGGATTTGAGATCGGGGATACAACCCCATACACGCTCCACATCGCTTTCTCCATCCAGAAGCAAGAGCTGGAGAGCAGCAACACGGCGAAGGTCTCTGTCTGGAACCTGAACAAGTCCCACCTTGCTACTCTGGAGGAAGAGGGCTGCTTCCTGACCCTGAAGGCGGGGTACGGGAGCACCCTACCGCTGATCCTCGCGGGGGATGTGTCCTTCTCCAAGTCCAAGCCGGACGGCGCCAATGTGCTGACCGAAATTGAGGTGGTGGACGGGCTGGCCGCGATCCGGGACACATGGGTATCTGTCTCCTATGCCGGGACCGTCAACACGAAGAAGATCATGGACGATGTGGCGGCTCAGATGGGCGTTACCGTGTCCTACTCCTACAACGCGGAGTTTGCGGACATCCCCAATGGATATTCCTTCGTCGGCCAGGCGAAGGTAGCCCTCAGCAAGGCTTGTACTGTGAGCGGCCTGGAGTGGTCCATCCAGAACGGCATCCTCCAGGTCAAGAAACCGGGGGACGTGATGAGCAAGGAAGTATACCTACTCAGCGCGGACACCGGCCTCATAGGCTTCCCTGAGCGGGTCCAGGTAAGCAATTCGGACTCCGACGGGAAGAACCAGGTCGGCTATGACATTGAGTACCTGATGAACGGCGCGATAGGCATAGGGGACTATGTGAAGCTCGACAGCAAAATTGTCTCTGGATTCTTCCGCATCGCTACCCTGGACATCGACGGCGATAATCTGAGCGGCGACTGGAAGTGCAAGGCCAGGGTCCTGGAGGTGGCAGGATGAACGGCCAAGGGCAGTTTGTTGAACAGGTGAAAGAGACCGTGAACACCTTGCTGGCCCAGGTCCATACCTGCGTCCCGGGAAAGATCGTGTCCTTCGACCCGGCAACGTGCCAGGCCACGGTCCTTCCCTCCATGAAGATCAAGAAGCCAAACGGTGAGAAGATGGATTACCCTCAGATCACCGGCGTCCCCGTGGTGCTGGTCCAATGCTACGGCCAGGGAGCGACCGTCGCCTACCCGATAAAGCCGGGCGACGGCTGCATGATCTTCTTTTCTGAGCAAGCCCTGGATCAATTCCTCTATGAGCGCGACACAAAAACAGACCTCCACTTTGACCTGACCAACGCTGTGGCGCTGGTCGGGCTTTTTGCGAAGGCCAACCCCATCATGCAGGAGGCGTGTAGCCAAAATGCCATCATCGTGGATGTGAAGGGGACCCGGATCACGGTGAAATCCGGCAAGGTGCAGATCGACGCGGCGGAGGTCATCATCAACGGCAATACCACGGTCAACGGAAACTTCACCACCCGGGGCGGTATTGTCAATCTGAATTGAGAAAAGAGGGCACAAAATGCGTGATTTCAAAGAGGAACATCAAGACAGAGCAACAGCTATACTCAAAGCCGTTGAGGGCCTGAGTATAGCTGAAGCGAATTGGCTGCTGAAATGGTGTGAAGATTTTTTGTTGGAGCAGAAAGTTGATTTTACGAAATCAGCGGCGTTGGATCAAGAGTCCCCTTAGTTGCTTCATAGGCGGCCTTAATTTCCGCCTCTGCTTCTCGGTACATTTTCACATATTCCTGTGCGGTGGCCGCCGCTTTTCCCTGAATGTACTGCAAGGCAAGCAACTGGATCAAGGATTTTTCGGATAGTTCCATTTGTATCACCCCCTTCCTCCGCCTGAATTTTACCATGAGGCCAGGAAGGGGGCAAGAATTTTGAGAAAAGGAGGGGATGCCTATGAACGCTACTCGGCAAGGTGACTGCTGCACCGGCCACGATTCCTGCCCCCCGGTCCCCCTGGTGGAGTTCAGCCCGAATGTGAATATCAATGGGCGCGGCGCGGGCCGGGTCGGAGACCATTATGCCTCCCATGGCTGCGTTGCCCACCCCGGCCACCAGGATGTTATTTCCGCCGGGAGCTCCACGGTATCTATCAATGGCCGCCCCGCCGGCCGGGCGGGGGACAGCGTATCCATCGGCGGCTCCGTCCGGGACGGAAGCGGCGATGTTTTTATCGGGGGGTGAAACTGGTGTATGACCTGAAGCTGACCAACTCTGGAGACCTGGAGATCAGCGAGGACGGCGATGTGTCCCTCACTCAGTCGGTCCGCCAGGCGGTACTAATCCGCTTGCGGTGGCTGTTCGGGGAATGGCGCTTTGCTCCTGAGAATGGCGTCCCCTACTTCCAGAAGATCATGGTGAAGAACCCGGACATCCCCCGGATCAAACAAATCATCCGCGCTGAGATCATGGGCGTGGAGGGGATGGTCGATGTTAAAAACCTTGCGGTCGGAATCGACAGCGAGAGCCGGACAGCCCGGATCACCTTTGACGGATATGCCGACGGCGAAAATTTTAGTGAGGAGGTGATGGTGAGTGCCTGAATACGGAATCACTGAAACAGGGCTGCGCATCAAGCGGCTCGATGTCATCCTGGATGAGATCAATGCCGACCAAACCGCCGGTTTTGGGGTGAAAATCGGCACAAACCAGCGTTCCTTCCTGAACGTGCTGAACACCAGCTTTGCGGATAAAATCGCGGAGCTATGGGAGTTCGGGGCGGAGATTTACCATAGCTTGTCCCCAATGTCTGCTGAGGGAGCCGCCCTGGACAATGCGGTGCAGTTCGGCGGGAATAGCCGGGAGAAGCCCAAGAGCACCTACTACCCGATCCATTGCGAGTGTACTGAGGGCATCACCCTGGACGAAAACACGCTGATTGAATCGGACACCAACCCGGCGATCAAGTTCCTCTCTGCGGACCGGCAGACAATTTCCAGGTCCAATTTCAACCGGGCGAAGGTGAAAGTGGTCTCTATCCAGCCTGGGGAAGCCTACACGGTAGCCCTGAATGGGGACCTATTCTCATACTCCTGCAAGGACACGGACAGCGCAGAGGCGATTCTAGGCGGCCTCCAGGCCATGATACAAGGGGCGGATGACGGCGAGTTCACCGCTGAGGTGGATGAAGAGGCCGTGGTCCTGAAGATTGAGGCCAAAGAGGTCCAGTCCTATAATTCCATGCTGCTGACCGACAACCTGACCACGGAAAGCGTGACAGCTATCATCAACTTCGCCAGCGCGGAGGCCGGGGAAGTTACCCTCCCCAACAATGCCATTACCAAAATCGTCACCGCGCCGACCGGGTTCCTGAGCTGCACCAACCTGTGCGGCTACATCTCCGGCCGACTCCTGGAGACCGATGTGGAGCTGAGGCAAAGCTACATCGACAAGATATTTAACCGGTCCACCCGCATGACGGATAGTATCCGATCTGCGATCCTCGCCAACTGCCAGGGGGTGGACGCTTGCAAGGTCTATGAAAACGACTCCAACGTGGTGGACGCCGCCGGGCGCCCGCCGCACAGCGTTGAAGTGGTCGTGGACGGCGGGAGCAATACCGACATTGCCGCACAAATCCTGGCTACGAAGTCCGGCGGCATCAACACCTACGGCAATATTACCGTGGAAGTCCCGGGCGAAGATGATGACACCGTAGAAATCCACTTCAACCGCCCGGTATATATCTACCTCTGGTTCAAGGTGGCGCTGACCATTGGGAAGGCATCTTCTGTCCCTGCAAATTATGCGGAGCTGGTGGAGGCGGCGATCTCCTGGGCCATGGACGCAATGGGGACCGGCGATGACGTTGTTCCGCAGCAGTTCCTCGCTTCCATCTATGCCCAGGTCCCCGGGATCAGCTATATCGACATCTCGGTGTACCAGACCAAAAACGGCTCAGAGGGGAAGCCCGCTCAGTACCCGGACAAGAGCGTGGTGGTCTCCCCCCGTGAGCGGGCTGTGACCAGTCCGACCCGGATTGAGGTGTCGCTGAATGGTTGATTTTGTTTACGCTGAGAAGCTGGAAGATGATCTGCTGACACAGTTTCGGGGGCAGAAGAACAACACCGCTATCATGCGATCCTATGCCAGGCAGCTCCAGGAGGTATATGCCTTCCTGAAGTCGCTCCTGTCCCTGCTGGACCTTGATGCTTGTACCGGGCCCCAGCTTGACCTCATCGGGGAGATCGTCGTGCTCTCCAGGTATGATGCGCGGGTCATCGTGGGGGACGCCTATGAAGGACAAATCCTCGATGATGACCTATACCGCAAGATCATCAAGTATAAAATCCTCAAAAACACCAGCGATTGCACCTATTGGTCCATTATGAAGGGCATCAAGATGTTTTGGGATAAGCCCCTGTACTACCGAGAGGACCCCGAGCAACCGGCGGTGATGATCCTGGAGACCAGGGTGCTGGCCCCTGAAGATCACGCTGAGGACCTGTTCAGCGTCCCGATCATAAAGGCGGGCGGCGTTGGCATCCACCTGAGAGCGACAACAGAGGCCCCGCCCTTCGAGCCTGACCTTCACATTACCCCGGTGCTGGGCCGGGGCATGGCAATTACAGAGCTCCCCGAGCTGGAGCCGGAAATGCCAGACCTATCCCTCCGCGTCACCCCGGTGCTGGGCAGAGGTATGGCCGTCACAAAACTGCCGGTTCTGGAACCAGTGTTTGAAGAAGCCAACACCGTTGCCTACATCGGGGCTGCCGCCCCTGGGTCCATCATGGAGACCCGGCTGCCGCCCCTTCCTGAGTTTGATACTGAAATCCCTGCGGCCGTGGATGGCCGCGTTTTTGTTGCTCTCCACGGGAGCATCATCGAAACAAGACTGCCTGAGCTGAAGGAGGAAACTGTATGAGCCCGATGATAAACGATCCCATGAACCCCACCCTTGCAGGAGCCTATGGCTGCACCATCCCCCGGCGGGGCCGGGCGCTGATTGCCAAGATCATGGCTGCCAAAATGCCGCTGACCCTCACCCGCGTAATGGTGGGCTCCGGGTCCTGCCCTGAAGGACTGTTCCCCGGGGACCTGGAGGACCTGGTGGAACCGGTGGCCGCCGCCACCTCCAACGAGCCTATGTATGATGGCGACACCGTTCACATGACGGTGGAATACCGGTCCGACCTGAACGGCGGCCTGGACCGTGGATTCTGGATCAGGGAATTTGGCGTGTTTGCCCGCGACCTGGACGGGGAAGAGGTCATGCTGTACTACGGGACCCTGGGCGACTACCCTCAGTGGGTGAGCGCCTATTCCACCAACGGCATCGACACCCGCCGCTTCCCCATCAGTATCACGGTGGGCGAGGGTGCTACGGTCATCATCGACTACTCCCCGGAAGCCTTTATGACTGCTGAGGACGTGGCTCAGTATTGCACTGTGGTTATGCTTCCCCAATTCCTGGTGGAGGCTCAGAAGCTCATAGACGCCCACAACGGCGATCCCGAGGCCCACCCGTTCCTCCAGAACCTCAACGCCGCCATGGACTCCCGGCTGTCCCTGCTGGAGCTGATGTATAACACTGACGTGTCCGGCAACCCGTTTACCGTCACCTTCGACACGTTGACGGGGCTGGTTGTCACCGGAGTCTGGAATACCACTCAGAAAAGGGTCGAGTTCTGATGAACGATCTCATAAATTTCTCTCTCCCGTCCGAGAAGCTGTCCTGTCTGGTGGGAAACCTGTTTTCCGAGCTGGAGCCTCCCTGCGACCAAAAGCTGGACCCGAACGGGCTTGTGCTCTGCGGGCGCACCGTGGCCGGCAGGGAGGCCATGCTGCTGATTTGTCGGGACCGCTGCACTTTTATTGGCGACCCGGATGATCTGAACGACGCCAGAAATGGAAAATGCCCCGGACGGAGGTGCCTGTATGGCTGAGAAGGAGTACATCCTGGGGAATAAGACAAAAGACCTCCTGGTTTACACCTTCACCGTCACAAAGCCCATTGGCGATAAGACCATGGACATCAGCGAGGTCGTCAAAATCCTTCGCACAATCAAGGAGCTCCCGGATGCGGAAAGGGAGGCTTTTATCCTGGAGGTCGTGGACAGCATGGAGAAGGCCAACTCCAAACAGGGCTTCCCGAAAAGCGCCGTCTACACCTACGCTAAGACCATCCGGGAAACGGCGGTCCTCATCCTGCGAAACATCCACGCCGCGAACGATTGCAATTTTCAGACTGAGTATGACCGGCGGATCGACCTCATCCACGCCGCGCTCCAGGACTGCAACCTGCTCCTGAAGCTGGTGGAGATTAGCCAATCCCTGGGCTACATCAGCATGAAGAGGATGGGCCACTGGACAAAACTGATAACCGATGTGAAGTACATGACCCTGGCCTGGAAGAAGAAGGACACCGAAAGGGCCCGGGAAATCGCCAAGAAAGAGCGCGAGGATGAGTATAGGCTTCAGGCCGACATCATCTCTCGGGCAGTCTACCATGCAGTTTATCAGGCCATCATCCAGGCGAAGAAACTGCCTCAGAATAGCACTAAACCTCAGAGTACGGGCCAGCCTCAGAGTGCGGGCCCTCCTCAGAAAAAATAGGATACCCGGCGGGGGCGCCCGCCTGTATCAGGGTATAGCCCGTCGCGCCACCAACTGGTGGCTCCGCTCCCCGAACACCAACAACACCAACAACGTGTGGAACGTCAACTCCAATGGCAACTACGGGACGCCGAACGCCAACAACACCTATGGGGTCCGGCCGGCTCTGATGGAAAAACGAGTACGAGTAACCCACATGGGCGAAAGCAGAGTATCTATCATCAAAGGGGGCTATATCCTATCCACCATCCCCCGGGGGATGGTGGATGAATACATTGTGCCGATGCCGGGGTCCTACGGGATAACCGGCTGTTTGTATGGTGCCATCTGGCGGCACACCATCACGGCGCTGAGAGGAAGAGGGCGACCGCTGCTCAGAGATGGGGGCCGCCCTCAGATTTACAATGGCAAGTACATTTGATGAGATTTGCACCTTCGAGGTGCTTTACAGGGCATACCTGACGGCGAGGAGGGGAAAGCGGAAAAAGCTGAGTACAGCACAATATGAGGCAAATGCCCTGCTGCTGACTGAGCGGCTGTCCTACATCCTCAGAACAGAAACCTATATCCCCAGCAAGTTCGAGACCTTTTTTGTTTACGAACCGAAGAAAAGGCTCGTTCAGGCACCAGCTTTTGTTGACAAAGTGGTGCAACATGGGCTGGTAGATAATTACCTGTATGAGGTCATCACTAGGAGCTTCATCCCGGCCAACTGCGCTTCTCAGATCGGGAAGGGAGTCCTGTTCGGCCTCAACTGCCTGAAGTGGGATATGAGCGACTACTGGCGGAAGAACAAAACCACGGAAGGCTGGGTGCTGAAGGCAGATGTCCGGCACTTTTTCGCCAGCATCGACCATGACATTCTGAAGGCAAAGCTGAGAAAGAAGGTGGGCGACGAAAAAATATTCCGGCTCATGTGTACCTACATTGACACAAGTACAGATGGGCTCCCCCTGGGCTATCAGACTTCACAGCTATTGGCCCTGCTGTATCTGGATGAGTTCGACCATTTTGTGAAGGAGCGGCTGCGGATCAAATACTATTGTAGGCAGATGGATGACTTTTACCTCATTCACCCTGATAAAGAGTATCTGAAATACTGCCTGAAGGAAATTCAGACCTTCCTCGCTGGGCTCCGGCTGGAGCTCAATGAGAAAACCAACATTTTCCCATTGCGACACGGGATAGACTTTTTAGGGTTTCACACCTATATCACGGAGAGCGGCCAAATCATCCGCAAGCTCCGCCACGCATCTGTAAAACGGATGAAGGGAAAAATCAGGGGGTGGTCGAAGGATTACCCCGCCGGCAAGGTCACAAAGAAGGAAATCCTGGATAGCTGGACCGCGTGGGACGCTCATGCCGCCTACGGTCACACCTATGCGCTTCGACAGGAAATCGCTCAAAGGGTCTCGAAAATTATTGGCATCCAGTTAAAATGCCGCGCCCCGATCAGGCTGTCAAAGACCCAAAAGGCGCAGTTGAGGTACAAGGAAAATCTGAGAGCTCAGAAAAAAGCCGCCGCTCAGGCGGCCACCGAACACCATGCGGACTGCAACGTTCCATGGTGATTTTTTGTGCAAGGAGGTCATTTTATGGCTACTATTGCCCTCGGCAATAAAGCGGTAGGCTCCATCGTCAAGCTGAAGGAGAACGGGACCCTTGTTGATTACCTGGTAGTCCACCAGGGAAGGCCGTCCTCCATCTACGACGCTTCCTGCGATGGTGTCTGGCTGTTGAGGAAAGACATCGCGGAGAATCGAGTGTGGGCCGCCAACAATGTCAACAAGCTGGAGAGCTCCGACATCCAGACGTACCTCAATGGGACGTGGATCAACCGGTATGACGCGGCGATCCGGGCGGCTATCAAGCAGGTCAAAATCCCTTACCGCAAGAACGGCGGTTCCGGCGGAACCACTCAGAACGGGGCCAACGGGCTGTCCTGCAAGATTTTCCTGCTGTCTGGCCCGGAAGTCAACTACGTTCATACCTACATCGACACCGGAGAAGGGGCGGTGCTGGCCTACTTCAAAAACTGCGTCACCAACAACGCTGACCCCAAGCGGGTGGCGTATCTCAATGGAAGCGCCACCCGCTGGTGGCTCCGCTCCCCGTACACCAGCAACACCAACGGCGTGTGGTTCGTCAACTCCTATGGCGGCTGCGGGGCGCCGGGCGCCAACAACACCTATGGGGTCCGGCCGGCTTTGATATTGCCCTCTTCCCTCTTGGTCTCTGATGATGGGTCCGTATCGACGAACACGGCCCCGACAACGCCCAGCAGCATCTCCGTCCCCGGGAGCATCCAGGGCGGAAGCACGATCACCGTGAGCTGGGGGGCCAGCACCGACGCGGAGAGCAATCTGGAGGGGTACATCCTGGAGCGCAGCACCGACGGCGGAAAATCCTGGTCCCAGGTGTACCAAGGCAACAGCAGAAGCACCACCAATACGGTGGCATTTGGCACCGCCAGCGTGATGTACCGGGTAAAAGCCTACGACAGCGATGGGCTTGCGTCCGGGTACAAGACCAGCTCCGCAGTAACGGTAATCAACAACAACGCCCCCACCACGCCGAACGGGATCACGGTCCCGAATACCGTCCTGGGCGGTGCGGCGCTCACCATTACATGGGGAGCGGCCACCGACCAGGACGGTAATTTGTCCGGGTACAGCCTGGAGCGGCAGGTGGACGGCGGCTCCTGGTCTGTGGTTTACACCGGCAATACCATGAGCTACACCGACACGATCACAAAGGGCTGGGCGAAGGTGGCCTACCGGGTCCGGGCCTATGACAGCAACAACGCTTACAGTGCCTATGTCACCTCCCCGGATCGGACCGTGAACAACAACACGGCTCCGGCCATTGTGTGCGCCTCCCCCAGCGGGACCGACCTAGGCACGAAGGATGCCGGGTTCATGGTCTCCTACTCCGTGTCCGATGCTGATGCCGATGTAGTCACGGTCACTGAGGCCATCGACGGAGTGACGAAGCGGACCTTCACCGCTACCCTGGACGGCAGCAACAGCTTCAATGTCACCGGCGAGTATTTTATGAAGCTGCTGAACGGCGGCCATGAGCTGAAGATCACCGCCAGCGACGGGAAGGCCAGCTCCGTCCATACCCTGACCTTCAGCAAGGAGGTCACCGGCGCGACGGTCACCCTGGAGGAACCCATGGAGGCGGACGCTCAGATCACGATTTGCGTCCTGTCCGTGGCCGGGGACATCCCGGCCGACGCCGAGTACAAGGTCGAGGTCACGAACAACGCCAACGACGATACCCCGGTATGGGAGGACTGCACCACCGAGGCGAAGAACGGGGCCAACCACATCTTCGAGAACAAGACCGCCGCCAACGGCTTCGCGTTCAACTTCCGGGTCACGGCAGAGCGCGGTCCCAGCGGAAAAGGCGGCTACATCACGTCTGTGCAAGGAGGTTTCCAGTAATGGGGCTGAACAGGATCAAAACGGACTCCGTGGCCGAGCTGAAGAAGCGGAAGAGCCGTCAGGAGCTCCAGGAAGAGAACGAGCGCCTTCAGGTGAAGGTGGAATCTCTGGAAGAGCAGTTGACTGACACGCAGATGGCCCTCTGCGATGTGTACGAGCTGCTGGAAGGCGGTGAGGGGTAATGGCAAAGGTGTACGCTGACCTGATCCGCAAGGGACTGAAGAAGCCCAAAGACGTTCCGGCCCGGCTTCGGGCCGCCGTCGAGGCGCTGCTGGAGGGGCCTGCCAATGAGTAGGCTTCGGGAGTGGCTGCTGAAAATCTTGCTCAGGAAGGAGGTGCAGACCATGGCCGTTGTGTACGCTACTCTGATCGTCAAAGGCAAAAAGACCCTGGAGCAGGTGCCCGCCAAGCTCCGTGAGGAGGTGGAGGACATCCTGGAGGCCCTGGAGGTCAAGGTCTAATAGGCCAACACATGGGGCGCACCGCTTCGGTGGTGCGCCCTCATTCTTTCTGAAGGAGATGAAATGTCATGGTAATTGAACTTTCCATTGGTGGGCTGGTCACGCTGCTGGGCATCCCCACCGCTATCACGGCTTTTTGCTCCTGGATGCTTCAGCGCCGGATCACCAAACGGGACGCCGCTATGGAAGCTAGGGAGAAAGCCCGGGAGAAGAATGAGGTGCTGCTGATTAAGAGCACCGGGGCCGCAATCGCGCTGGGAGAGGCCACGGCGGAGGCCATGCAGCGAATCCCGGACGCACACTGTAACGGCGACATGAAGGCCGCCCTGGAGTACGCCCGCAAGATCAAGCATGAGCAGAAGGACTTTTTGACCGAGCAGGGAATCCAGGCCCTTTACTGAGGAGGCGAAAGCGTGAAAACGATCCTGATTGCCGCCGGCGCCCTAGTGGTCGGCATCGCCCTGGGCATTGTGTACTGCGAGGCCACCATCCGACACTTGCGAAAGAGGCTGAAGGAGCTGCGGGCGGGGAAGCCCCCGCCCAGCATCCTGCGGTCAGTGACGCGGTTCCTGTTCGTCACCACGCAAGTGTTCGCCCTTGTCTGGGTAACGTGGTCCTATGTCATCGCTACCTACTCGACCGTCGTGCTGGAGCAACCGTTCCCCGTAGAGACCCTGAGTGACCGGGCCATCATTACCATCCTGGGAGTAAGCGCCCTGAAGGTGGTGGAGAACATTTTCGAGCACAACGAGGGTGTGGTGTTCGGACAGAGCCAGTCTGAGGATGATTCGCCCGATGAGGGCGGGGAAGAAGGAGGAGTCGGATAAGTGAATACGGAAGAAAAAATCTGGAGCTACCTGAAGGCCCGTGGACTCACCGACGCTGGTGCCGCCGGTCTGATGGGCAATCTCTATGCTGAGAGCGGTCTGAGGGCAAACAACCTCCAGAACAGCTATGGGGGCAAGCTGGGCATGGCTGACGCTGAGTACACCGAAATGGTGGACAAGGGAAGCTACACCAACTTCGCCCGGGACAGCGCGGGTTATGGCCTGTGCCAGTGGACCTACTGGAGCCGGAAGGAGGCTCTGCTGGCCTATGCGAAGGCCGCAGGGAAGAGCATCGGGGACCTGGAGATGCAGCTTGACTTCCTGATGAAGGAGCTGTCTACCGGCTACAAGGTGGTGCTGACCACTCTAAAAACGACCACCTCTGTTCGGGCCGCCTCCGATGCTGTCATGCTACAGTTTGAGCGCCCGGCAGATCAGAGTGAAACGGCCAAGGCCCGCCGGGCCAGCTACGGCCAGAAGTATTTTGACAAATATGCTCAGAAAGGAAGTGTCAGCTCCATGGGATTCTCCAACAGCCCCCTGGCTACCATTACAAAAATTTCCCCCAACAGGACCCCCAACCGCAACCACGTCATTGATACCATCACGATCCATTGCTATGTGGGCCAGGTAACTGCCGAGCGGGGTCTGAATGGCTTCGCCAAATCGGAGCGGCAGGCGTCCTGCAACTACGTTGTGGGCTATGACGGCAAAATCGGTCTGTGCGTGGAGGAGAAGGACCGTAGCTGGTGCTCCGGCGGGACCGATAAGAACGGGAACCCCATCCGGGTCAATGGCATCTCAGGCAAGTCTAATGACTACCAGGCCGTCACCATCGAGGTCGCCAGCGACTCCAAGCACCCCTACGCCATCACCGATAAGGCTATGGCCGCTTTGATCGAGCTGTGCGCCGACATCTGCCAGCGGAACGGGATCAAGAAGCTGCTGTGGTCCGGGGACAAGAAACTGGTGGGCAAGGTGTCCCAGCAGAACCTCACGGTCCACCGCTGGTTTGCCAACAAGGCTTGTCCCGGCGATTACATCTATGAGCGCCTGGGCGACATTGCCGCGAAGGTGAACACCAAGCTGGGAGCATCCGGCGCGGTCACGGTCCCCGTTGCCCCGGCGAACAAGGTCCCGTACAAGGTCCGCATCACCGCTACCGATCTTCGTATCCGCAAGGGTCCCAGCACCAACGCCGCAATCGTCCAGAAGGCCATCGCCCCCGGCGTCTACACCATTGTCAGCGAGGCTACCGGGGAGGGCGCTTCCGTGTGGGGCAAGCTGAAATCCGGCATTGGCTGGGTATCCCTGGACTACTGCAAGAAAATCGGGGGCGCTTGATGAGCAAGCGCCTGTTTTTCTGAAATGAAGATTTTTTGTCAACCGAATAGCTGAGGAGGAAGAATCATGGAAGCTATTGTTCAGTACATCCCTGTTGTTATTTCCATCATCCTGTTCCTGGTGCTGGTGCTCATGGTGGTCACCAACATCATCACCGAGGTCCTGAAGGGCCTGGTGTGGCAGAAGCTCCCCACCAACATCCTGGCCTTCCTGGTGGCGATGACCGTCACCCTGCTGGCCTTCTTCGCTTTCTGCCAGATCATGGACATCCGCATCGCCTGGTATATGATCGTGGGTGCGGTGGTCTTGGGCATCTTCGTCGCCTACGCGGCGATGTACGGCTTCGACAAGCTGAAACAGACCATCGAGCAAATCAACGCCATCAAGAAATGATACAGCGCCCCCGGCCTACACGGTCGGGGGCGCTTTTTTCGTTTCTGGAGATGATCCATCCGGTGGAATGTCTGGCGGACAGTCCGTTGAAATTCCGGTTGACATTTCGATGGATAGGAGTTATACTAAAAATATAGGGATACCGTCCATATTCGGTCGGACCCGCTTGATTAGTTGCAAGAAGTAACCGCCGACTGTGGGGACAGAGGGGCGGTTGCTTTTTATTTTCCCTTGGTGAAACTACCGGTTTATAATTTACTCAACAAGGGATTTATTTGTTGATATTTACGGAAGCAACCTAAAAAATATTGCCATATTTTTGTGCAGTTATTGACAAAGCATTAAACAGAAGGTATAATATGAAGCTACTAATGTAGGCTTGTACCACTATATATTGTGCCCAAAAACACAGAGGGGGAGCATCTATGATTCTCAGTGATAAGGAAATTAGGATATATATTCAAAACACAACCACCCCAATGATTGAGCCCTTTTTGGAGGATCATCTTCAGGCTGCCTCTTATGACGTTAGTATGTCTGGCAACATCTCTGTGTTAAGGCGGATTGAGCAAGTCGTTGATCCGTCTGAAAAACGCAACTTGGACGATATGTACGAAGAGATCAGAATCGGCCAGGATGGATACCTATTCTATCCCGGAGAGTATTTGCTGGCAGAGTTAGCCGAGAAGGTAAACGTTCCAGAGAAACTTATCGCTCACATTCGTCCCAGGACACGCTTTACCAGAGCGGGCATTTTGATAGCCGATCAACATTGCAATCCGACCTATGAGGGCCAACTGTATATTGGCTTGCGTAATGTTGGTCCGAATACAATTCTCCTCCGGCCTGGTTTGAAAATTGCACAGTTTGTATTTGAAGAACTTTCCTCGGTTCCCACTGAAGCGTTGTGGTATAAAAACAAGAAAAATGCTGCGTACCAGCAAGAATCTTCATCCAAAGGGTTCCGTGGCGCAAAATTTGGTGAAGCTGGATGGACTGAGGAAGGAAAAAAGTTTTTTAATGATCTTTTGACCGCCTCAAATGATGATTGAGGGAGAAGATAGATAAATGGAGGAAAAAACGCTTTTTGATAGGGTAGTAGAGTATTATGCCCGTCACAAATGCGATCCGGGCAATATCTCTCAGGAAGAACTTAATAATATTCTTGGAGCATTTAAGCATCAAGTGTTGCAGGATGCTATCCCACAATTTGAAAAAGAAGAACTGGCAAAGGCCAAAGCTCGGGTTGATGAGGAAGTAAAATCCCACAAGCGAAGGGCGCTTCAAGCCTTGAAATTGTCCCTCATTATCGAAACCATTTTCCTCGCATTTCTCGTCGGAATAGTTGTTAATCAAGTTACAAATCTCATTCCTCCAGAGGGTTTGTGGATTGCTATTTTTGGTTCGCTAATTATTTCCGCATTTATTGTGTTTATTGCAACATTAGAGCCAAAGGAGTAGAAATGGAACACAAAGAGCGAGAGATTTTGGAAGGCCGCTATTATCGGCACTTCAGAGGCAATCTGTATAAAGTGATCGGGATTGCAACACATACCGAGACTGAGGAAAAGATGGTTGTTTACCAGGCCCAATATGGTAAATTCGGGCTATTCGTTCGCCCTTATCATATGTTTGCTGAAGAAATTGACCGAAAGCAATACCCGGAGGCCACTCAAAAGCACAGATTCGAGTTGGTGGACTGAAATCAAAATATTACCGTTTAGCAATAAAGCTCCTCCACCCTGGAGAAACCGGGGCGGGGGAGCTCTTTTTTTATGCCCAAAAACAGGGATGATTGTTCATTGTTCAGAAAAAGCTGATAAAAAAATTTTAGGAATTTAACGAAAACGCTTTACAATTACCGTTTGGTAAGTTATAATATAAGCATGGGAACGGAATTACCGAAAGGCAAGTCCGGGACCACCCCAGCCCCTACGGGCCGGGGATCACAACCGGGCAGGAGGTTGATAAGCCAATGGAGGAACACAGCATGACCGCTATCGAAGCCGCGAGACTCATTGATTGGCTGACCGCCAACGGGCACTCCGAGAAGGAAGCTACCGAGTGCATCAAGTTCATCGCAACCGGGATCAAGCAGACCACGACCCAGCAGACTGGCGAAAGCCAGTAAAAAATTAGGCCCCCTCCACCGCCTCACAAGCAAGAAGGGAGCCTAACCCCAAAAGAGGGGCAGAGGGAACCTGCCTTCCCTCCTGCCCTTCCAGGGTAGCACAAAGGCAGGAAAAAATCAAGTCGGAGGATGTAACCATGAACGATATTGAGAGAGTCAGCCAGTTTTGGGATAGCGCCCGGGCGCGGGTGCTGGAGATTGCCGAGGCCGCCGGCCTGGACATCAGCCTGGAAGAGCACGACGATGAATTTCTCTTTGACCTGTTCGATTACGGCGACTATGAGCCGACCGACGCTGAGATCATCGAGGCCATCAAGGACGCCGAGAACGCATAAGGAGGGACGGCTATGAAAACCATCAAGCTGCAAGGAATCAGCGCACCTCAGCCCGCCATTGAGGCCAGGGAGCTCAAACCCGGTATGACGCGGCTCTACAATTACGGGGAGACCGGCGAGATTGTCAGCGTCACCCCCTCCAAAACCGGCAAGAGCGTCACTGTCACCGTCCTGGAGAACGGCAAGGAGTATACCCGCCGGATGAACGCCGGGGCGCTGGTGGCCGTCATACAGGACGGGGCCAAGGTTGCCGCCCCGAAGAAGTCCGAGGAGATCAAAGCCAAAATCGACGCTATCAACTCCGAGTATGATGAGACCATCCAGCGAATGGTGTACCAGAACCCGGACCGGAAAACTGCTGAGGATCACGACAGACTGTGGGCTGAGTTCTGGCGGCAGTACGGGTCGGAGTGGAAGGACCGGATCAAGCGCCTGGAGAGCGACTTCAACCGGGAGCTGAACCGGGAGCTTGAGGTGGGCGACGGTGTGACCATGCACCTCTGGAGCGACGCACACGCCTGTACCATCATCTCCAGGACGGACAAAACGCTGACCATCCAGCGGGACAAGGCGATCCGCGACCCGAGCTTCAAGCCTCAATGGGTGCCCGGCGGCTTCTCTGCCATCTGCACCAACAGCGAGGAGCAGTCCTGGACCTATGAGCGGGACCCGGCCGGGGAGATCATCCGTTGCCGGTGGTCCGAGAAAAACGGCTGCTGGCAGTCCGGCTCAGACGGCTCCATCAGGATCAGCCGGGGCCGGCATGAGCACTATGACTACAACTTTTAGGGGGGGGGGCGGCGATGACACCGGAGCAAATCGGGGATGCGGTGGTAGCTCTTGCTATTATCTCAGGGTACTTGCTGATCCTGGGCGTCGGCTGCCTGATTGCCGACTTCGTGTTCCCGCACATCCCGTTCATTGAGAGGTATCTGGAAAGCCTTCCCGATTGGGACGATGAGGAGGACTGCTGACTATGTTTGTGGTCTACTACAAGGCCGCCGGGAAGCCTATCCGCTACTTCCACCCGGACGGGATGCAAAAGACCATCAAGACCGCCTGGGCCTTCCCCGAGACCGTCCGGGCAAAAGCGGAGGCCGCCGGTCTGAAGTTGCGATCCATTGAGGCAAGCCCCATGGCGGAGGCCATGTATCCGCAGGGGTGCCAGAAGAACAAAATCCGCTGGTAGGAGGTGCCTATGGGAAAGTACATTCCGCCTGAGCGTATGACAGAGGCTCAGATCAGAGAAGAGGTCAACCGGGAGTTCCGGCGCTGGAACGAGCTGGCCGCCGGAGGCTGCCGCGATCCTCATTGGCCGGACGGCTACAACATGAACCTGGTCCGCAATCACATCATTTACTGGTACTCGCTCCTGAGAGAGAAGATGTCTGCACCGGTCCAGCTCTCCCTCTTCGCAGCTTGTGATCCAATGGGAGGGGAACGCCCGATCCCGCCGAAGGTCCATGACCGTTACATGGTCCGGGACGGAGAGTACCCTAACCGCCTGAGCGAGGCAGTATGGCCCAACCTGGTATGGGGCCGGAAAGGAGAATACCATGCCTGAATATGTAACTGCCTATGCGCAGGACAAAATCAAATCTCTGCTCGGAAATGAGTTGATAAGGCCAGAGCACAAAAAGCGGCTTGAAGCGGCAATAAAGCGGGCTGTTGACCTGTACGAACGCGGCACGATCACCACGGATGAAGTGATGCTGCTGATTGCCAAGGTTTGATTTATCCACCCTGAAATGGGCAAAGAAAGGAGCTGGCATAGATGCCGAAAAGCAAGGAAATCCTCTTCCGCACCAAAAACGGCGGGAGAACGTATGAGGCCCAGCGCGGCAACCTGATCTTCGAGCTGGTGGATGTTCGTGGAGTTGATGATGTGGATTCCACCTACATTGTGAAGGTCCGGCACAAGGTCATTGACACCCTGGGCTTTACCACCTGCGGCCACCGCGACTTCCCCCTGGAGGAAGCAAAGGCGTTCTGCCAGGGGATTGCTGACGGGGAGATTGACCCGGAAGCCCTGCTGATGGAGTTCGCTGCTGAGAATGCGGCGAAGGAAGAGGCCGCGATCCAGGAAGCCACGGCGCGGGCAAAGACGTTCCGGGCCAGGCTTGACGAAGCCGGGCTGACCTTCATGCGCTTCCTGGAGCTGATGTCCCTCTATGGGATCGTGGGCGACATCGGGCACAACCTCCTGTTGGAATGGGAGCGGAAGGGGGTGCCACATAATGGCTGAGATCACCGATGTCAAAATCGGCCAAGCTCTTCCACCGGAGCGGTGGAATGAGGCGGCGGATCACATGGAGATGGTCGCGCCCGTTGTGGCACAGTTACTCTTGCGGTTGAACGGGGACGGTATGGGCGCCCAGGACGCTGCCGACTTCATGGCAGACGCCACACTGGCCGTTATCGCCTGTCGGCACGTTGCTCTCTTCTGCTCCGAACAATGTCGGTTTATCCCGATGCCAGAAAGTCGAGAAGGAGGATGTAAAACGTGAAACTCTATGACAATGACAGCTACCGCGACACTTTCACCGAGGCGGTGTATAGCCTCCTGAGTGACGATCCGATGTGGGATCGTGCAAATCAGATCATCGACCTGTACGACTCCGCCACGGCGGTAGAGGTCCCGGACTCCACCCTGGGCGGCACATACGTCAACGTCGAATGGCTCAGACGGACAGAGGAAGAGCTAAAGAAGTACAAGGAGCTGGCCGCACCCCCTCATGGTGGCCCTGGGGATGGCAGTATCGAGATCGTGAAGCCGGCTGAGGATGATCCCCATACCTACCTGAAGCCCTGCTGGATTTGTGGCAATACCGAGATCGTCTACGAACGGTACAAGCACAAGGCAGGGGAGCGGTGGCGCTGCTGGTGTACGAAGTGCCTGGCCTGTATTGATCCCGGATGGGCCCAGGACCGGCTTGCCGTCCGAGCTATCTGGAACCAGAGCCCGCCTAATGATCCGCTGACCCTTGACCAACTCAGGGGGATGAAGGGAGAGCCAGTGTGGACACAGCGAGATTTGTTTCCGGAGGAGTGCCGCTGGAGAGTCATCGAAAATGTTTATGACACCAAAATATCGTTCACAGATGGCTCATGGCTGTTTTTCTCCGATTACGATAAGTCGTGGCTACCTTACCGCCAGAAGCCGGAGGGGGTGCCGGAGTCGTGAACAGGGGGCAGATCAGCATACTGGATGAGATCATAGTGGACAGCTTCGCCGGCGGCGGCGGTGCCTCCACTGGAATTGAACTTGCCTGTGGTCGGCCGGTGAACATCGCCATCAACCATGACCCGGACGCGATCCTGATGCACAAAACGAACCACCCGTACACCACCCATTTCCAGGCCAGTGTGTGGGACGTGGACCCGGAAGAGGTGTGCGCCGGGCGGCCTGTCGGACTCCTGTGGGCCTCCCCTGACTGCAAGCATTTCTCCAAGGCGAAGGGCGGGAAGCCCGTGGACAAGAACATCCGGGGGCTGGCGTGGATCGTCCTCCGGTGGGCCGGGACAGTCCGGCCCCGGGTCATCATTCTGGAGAACGTGGAAGAGTTTCAGACCTGGGGCCCGGTCCGACGTGGGCGACCGGTAAAGGCAAAGGCTGGGCAGACCTTCAGCCGGTTTGTCAGCCAACTGGAGGCGTTGGGGTATACCGTAGAATGGAAGGAGCTTGTGGCGGCAGACTATGGTGCTCCTACGACCCGGAAACGCTTCTTCATGGTGGCCCGGTGCGATGGGCAGCCTATCACCTGGCCGGAGCCGACACACGCACCCAGGGACAGCGAGGAAGTCAAAACCGGGAATAAGCTCCCATGGAGAAGCGCAGCGGAGATCATCGACTGGACCCTTCCAACCCCGTCCATATTCGCTACCAGGGATGAGATCAGGACCAGCTATGGCATCACAGCACAGCGCCCCCTCCGCCCCAACACCATGCGGAGGGTGGCCCGTGGAGTGGACAAGTTTGTAATCAAAACGGACTCCCCATTCATCGTGACAGTAAACCACGCCGGCGGATTCCGGGGACAGGGTGCTGACGATCCCCTCCAGACCATTACGGCAAAACACGGATACGGGGTAGCATCCCCGCTGATGGCACCACTGACTATGCACAACAACACAAACGCCGGAGGTACGGCCGCAACTGATCCAGTAAACACAATCACCACCGGCGGTCATCAAATGCTGATAGCCCCTACGCTATCCGCTATTGGACAGACGGGCGGTGGGGACCGATGCCGAAGTGTTGAGGCCCCCACACATACCCAGGTCTCAAAGGCTGAAGAGTGCGTGATATGCCCCGCAATGATCCAATATCACACGGAGCAGACTGAGCGGGTCAGAGGCCAGGGAGTGACCGGTCCTATTATGACCATCGACGCCGCAAACCGGTATGGCCTGGCGGCGGCCAGCATGGTCAAGTATTACGGTCAAGGGGTCGGCCAGGATGTTATGGAGCCTTCCCCAACCATCCTTTCCAAAGACCACGCGGGGCTGACTATCGCCAACCTCTCCAAATACTTCGGCGGAGTGGTGGGCACCGAAGTAACTCAGCCCCTTCCTACCGTCACATCCGTTGATCACAACGCACTCCAGACGGCCCATATGGTCAAGATGAAGGGGGACAACCTTGGCCATGGGATGCAGGAACCGGTCCAGACGATAACAGCAGGAGGAGGCCATTTTGGAGTAGTTACGGCCCAGATTGTAAAGGTATTCCCGGGCGCAGACCTCCAGAACTGGCCGAAAATCCGGGAGTTGCTGAATACATACTGCGATTATTCAATGTCGGACGATGAGGTGATCCTTTTCGACATCGGAGGGGTCATGTACTTCATGGCAGACATCGGGCTGAGGATGTTGACGCCCAGGGAGTTGTATCTGGCAAACGGTTTCCCGCCTGACTACCAGATCGAACGCGATTACACCGGGACTGCCTATGGGAAAAACAAGCAGGTAGCCCGCTGCGGAAATGCTGTGCCGCCCCCGTTCGCCACTGCTTTGGTACGATCCAATTTGCCGGAGTGGTGCGGAGAAGAAATCCATACAATGCGTGAGTTGGAAGGGATGGTGGCTTCGTGAATGAAATCTGTTATCAAATATCCTGGCGCAAAGTGGTCTGTCGCCCAATGGATTATTGCTCATTTCCCGCCCCACCATAGTTATCTGGAGCCGTTTTTTGGAAGCGGCGCGGTGCTTTTCTCAAAGGAGCGGTCTAACATCGAAACCGTCAATGATATTGATGACGATGTGATAAATCTGTTTGACTGGATACGCAGAGACCCGGAGATGCTGGCTCATGCAATCCGGTGGACCCCGTACTCTAGGGCAGTTTACGACCAAGCCTGGGCGGACCAGTATACAGAGAAGGACCCGTTCAAAAGGGCTGTAAATTTCTACGTTAGAATGATGATGGGACACGGTTTCCGCACCACTGGAGAAAAAGTTGGGTGGAAAAACGATGTTCAAGGCCGGGAAATGGCCTACGCCGCCCGATACTGGTGCGAAACTCCAGAAACCATTATGCAAGCTGCCGAGAGGATACGGGGAGTACAGATCGAAAAAAAGCCGGCGGTTGAGCTGATTGAGCGGTTTAATTATTCTGGCGTTTTGATATATGCTGATCCACCGTATCTCCTATCAACACGGAACAGGAAGCAGTATAGGCACGAACTGAGTGACCAGGATCACATCGAACTGCTTGACGTTCTGAAGGCTCATAAAGGGCCTGTGCTCCTATCCGGTTATGATAGCGAGTTGTATAATGAGGCCCTGAGAGGGTGGCACCGCGATGAGATAGGAGCTATTGCCCAAACATCGGAAAGACGCCTTGAAGTGCTATGGATGAACTTTGAGCCGCCAAATAGACAACAACGCCTATTTTGAAATCGGAGGAGTGACTGCAATGAACAAAACCGCAATCGACTGGTGCGATGTCACCTGGAACCCCGTCACTGGATGCAAGAGGGATTGTCCATACTGCTACGCAAAAAATATAGCCAACCGCTTCGGCCATGGAAACGGTGACGGCGGGGAGCACTTCCTGGGTGAACCGATGATGAAGCCGAGAACAGCGACGCAGGACACCAGGGTGGACCCGTACCCGTATGGCTTCGACCCCACGTTTCACCGCTACCGCCTGGGTGAGCCGGCCGAAATGAGAAAAGGGCAGAACATCTTCGTCTGCTCCATGGCTGACCTGTTCGGACCCTGGGTGCCCCTTCGCTGGATCATGGAGGTCATGGATGCTTGCCTCGCCGCCCCTCAGCACAACTACCTCTTCCTGACAAAATTCCCGGAGCAGTACAAGAGCCTGGACTATGTATCCCTTCTGCCCCGGGCCGATAATTTCTGGTATGGGACCACAGTAACCAACCTGAAGGAGCTGCACAGGGTAGATGAGCTTCCCGAGTTCGCACACAGGTTTGTCAGCATTGAGCCGATGATGAGCCCCATCGACCTGGACTTCGCCAATCAGCCGGTTGACTGGATCATTGTTGGGGCTGAGACCGGGAACCGCGAAAAGAAGGTAAAATCACACCTGGAGCGCGACTGGCTGATGGGCCTGGCCGGACACGCACACATGAACGGAATCCCGATCCTGATGAAGGACAGCAAGGAGCTGAAGGCTGCATGGGGAGACCGGGCATTGATCCAGGAGTTTCCCGATAGGCTCAGGAAAGGCAGAGAAGGCCATGAGTAAGGGCGGGAAGAACGCATATCTGGAGAAGAGAAGGACGGAGATCAACGCCTACCGACAGGCCGAGAAGGAAACGTACATCCAGTACATGACCGATATGCTGATGGTGACGCTCAACGATCCTGAAGTCATGGGCAAGGACGTGTTCGGCGCCCAGCGGATTGCAAAGATCGTGGATGCCATGGGCAAAAAGTTCGACCAGTACCACGGTGCCCTGGAGGACGGGCCCGAGGCCGACTACTTCCAGGAAAAGCTTGACCGCCGCCTCCGCCCTATTGCGGGGAAACGGTTTGTTCCATTCGCTGATCGGTACAAGTGGATCAAAAAGATTTTTTATCGTTAAATCAAAAACAAAATTGACGTTTGTTTATCGAAATGGTATAATAAGCCGCGTCAGCGCAGGGAGGGATCACATTGACCGTATCCGAAATTGTAAAGGTCTACCTGAAAACTGAAAAGATGACCAAGGCGGAGCTATGCCGTCGGATGGGGTGGAGTTCCCAAAACCTGTCCGGCCGCCTGAACCGCAACTCGTTCTCCGCAGAGGACTGGAGGAAGGTCATGGAGGCCATGGGCTATGAGCTGCGGATCGTGAAGCCCGGGTCCTCCAGTGGACTCCGACTCCCGGCCGGGCCGAGGGTCCGCAAGATGGAGGGCAAGATCATCTATGACACCGCCACGTCCGAGCCATTGTGCAACACCCGCATAGGTGAGGATGACATGATGTTCCAGGAGTTATACCGGGATCAGATGGGCCGGTACTTCATCGTCAGCTATGCGATGTGGGAAGGCGGAGTCCACCAGGTCACACCTATCGGCCGAGCGGACGCCAGGACCTTCTATGAACGCTTCTCCGCCGCCGGGGATGCAGATGATATTTTCCGTGAAGGGAGCGGGGACAATGAGTGATACCAGAGGGACCACCAAGCGGATCAGCGCGGAGGAAATCGAACGCCAAAAGCAGTTCTGCGCGGAGATCAGGAAGCTGAATGAGGGGCGTCCCGGGGGTCCCCCTCTCGCCTATACTCAGACCTACGGCTGCCAGCAGAACGAGGCCGACTCCGAGCGCATCCGGGGCTATCTGGAAAAGATGGGCTTCGGCTTCACCGACAGCGAGGAGCAGGCCCGGATTATCGTCATCAACACCTGCGCCATCCGGGAGCACGCCGAGCAGCGGGTCTTCGGCAACGTGGGCGCCCTGGTCCACGTGAAGCGCCGGCACCCGGACACCCTCATCTGCCTGTGCGGCTGTATGGCCCAGCAGCCCCATGTGGCGAAAAAGCTCCGGGAGTCCTACCGCCATGTGGACCTGGTCTTTGGCCCCCACGCCCTGTGGAAGTTCCCCGAGATGGTCCACGGCCTTCTCACCCGGCGGGGCCGAACCTTCTCGGTGGAGGACGAGGCCGGCTCCATCGCCGAGGGCATCCCGGTGGTACGGCAGGACAATATCAAGGCCTGGGTATCCATCATGTACGGCTGCAACAATTTCTGCTCCTACTGCATCGTCCCCTACGTCCGGGGCCGGGAGCGGTCCCGCAGGCCCGAGGACATTCTGGCCGAGGTGCGCCGGCTGGTGGAGGAGGGGTACAAGGATATCACCCTCCTGGGCCAGAATGTCAACTCCTACGGCAGGGACCTGGCCGAGCCCGTCGACTTTTCCGACCTGCTGGAGCAGGTGAACGCCATCCCCGGGGACTTCCTTATCCGGTTTATGACCTCCCACCCCAAGGACGCCACCCAAAAGCTCTTTGAGACCATGGCCCGGTGCGAAAAGGTGGCCCCGGTGCTCCACCTGCCCTTCCAGGCGGGGAACGACCGGGTGCTCAAGGTGATGAACCGCCGCCACACCAGGGCGGAGTATCTGGAAAAAATAAAGGCCCTCAAGGCCCTGATTCCCGATATTACCCTCACCTCCGACATTATTGTGGGCTTCCCCGGGGAGACGGCGGAGGAATTTGAGGACACTCTCCGGGTGCTGGAGGAGGTCCGCTTCGACGCCCTGTTCACCTTCATCTTCTCCCCCCGCCCGGGAACCCCGGCGGCGGAGATGGACGACCCCATGCCCCGGGAGGAGAAGCTGGCCAACTTCAACCGCCTCACCGCCCTTCAGGACCGGATCTCCGAGGAAAAGCACGCCGCCTATGTGGGGAAAACCGTCCGCTGCCTGCTGGACGGCCTGTCCGACGACGCGCGTTACGACCTCACCGCCCGCACCCCCGGCAACCGCCTGGTCCGGGTGGTGGGCGACCCCGCCGCCCTGGGCCGGTTCCGGGACGTGAAGATCACCGGGGCCAACAAGTGGTCGCTGTTTGGGGAATTGGAATAATTTGGCTCCTTAGTTGCACGTTTTCGTGCAATTATCGCACCTATAAAGTAAATGGTAAAGTAAATGAAAATGCTAATGTTATTGTAAATGTGCCGCAGCAGGCGGCGCACAGAGAGAGAAAGAAGGTAGACCCCCATGGCGGAGCTTACCCCCATGATGCAGCAATATCTGGACATCAAGGCCCAGAACCCGGACAGCATTTTGTTCTTCCGGCTGGGGGACTTTTACGAGATGTTCAACGAGGATGCCAAGCTGGTATCCAAGGAGCTGGACCTGACTCTGACCACCCGGGACCGGAACAAGCCGGCGGATCAACGCACCCCTATGTGCGGGGTGCCCTACCACTCCGCCGACAGCTACATCGCCCGACTGATTGCCAAGGGCTATAAAATCGCCATCTGCGAGCAAACCGAGGACCCGGCCCAGGCCAGGGGCCTGGTGGACCGGGACATCATCCGGGTGGTGACGCCGGGGACGGTGATCGCCTCCTCCATGCTGGAGGACGGCAAAAACAACTACATCTGCGCCATCTACGCCGACTCTGCGGCCTACGGCCTGTGCCTGTGCGACATCTCCACCGGGGAGGTGTATTCCTCCTCCTTCCCCGCCGGGGCGGAGGGGCTGGGCCACCTCCAGAACGAGCTGGGCCGGTTCCATCCCGCCGAAGCGGTGCTGTCCTCGGGGGCCTGGAACACCGACGGTCTGGTCCCCTTTCTCAAGGACCGGCTGGACTGCCTGTGCGAAAACGGCGGCGAGGCCCGGTTCCGCATGGGGGCGGCGAAGCCGCTGGCGGAGAAGCAGTTCAAAACCGGCCTGGCGGACATCCCGCCTCAGGACGAGGCCGCTATTCAGGCAGCCGGGGGCCTGCTGGCCTACCTCTACGAGACCCAAAAGACCGACCTGAGCCACATCTCCGCCCTCACCTACTACACCGCCGGCCAGTTTATGGAGCTGGACCTCACCGCCCGGCAGACCCTGGAGCTCACCGCCACCATGCGGGGCAAGGAGAAGCGGGGCTCTCTGCTGTGGGTGCTGGACAAGACCAAGACCGCCATGGGCGGGCGGCTGCTCCGGGGCTGGCTGGAGCGCCCCCTTCTCTCCCCGGTTCAGATTGCCCGGCGGCAGCAGGGGGTGGCCGACCTGGTGGAGGACGCCATCACCCGGGAGGAGTTATCTTTGTCCCTCCGGGAGGTCACCGACCTGGAGCGGCTGGCCGGACGAGTGGTCTACGGCTCCGCCGGCAGCCGGGACCTGGCCGCCCTGTCCGCCGGGCTGGGCAGGCTGCCCCATATCCGGGACCTCCTCTCTCACTGCCCCTCCCCCCTCCTGCAGGAGCTGCTGGGGCAGCTGGACGACCTGCCCCAGCTGCGCGCTATGCTGGACAGCGCCCTCCGGGACGAGGAGGATAAGCCCCTGCCCTTCTCCGTGCGGGAGGGGGATTTTATCCGCCCGGGCTACAACGCCAAGGTGGACGAGCTGCGCTCCCTGCTCACCAACGCCAACGGCCACATCATCGACATGGAGGTGAAAACCAAGGAGCAGACCGGCATCAAAAACATGAAAATCACCTCCAATAAGGTATTTGGCTACTATATCGAGGTGGCCAAGTCCCAGACCGGGCTGGTTCCCGACCACTGGACCCGGAAACAGACCACGGTAAACGCCGAGCGGTACATTTCCCCTGAGCTGAAGGAGCTGGAGCACGCCATCCTCTCCGCCCAGGACCAGGTGACCGCCCTGGAGTACCAGCTCTTTTGCGAATTAAAGGAGGCCGTCTGCCAGCAGGTGGACCGTATCCAGCGGACCGCCGCCGCCCTGGCCCAGGTGGACGTCCTCCAGTCCTTCGCGGCGGTGGCCGCCGCCGGCGGCTACTGTATGCCCCAGGTGGACAATTCCGACACGCTCACCATTGTGGAGGGCCGCCACCCGGTGGTGGAAAAGATGCTGAAGGGGGCCCCCTTTGTCCCCAACGACACCCACATGGACGGCGGGGACGACATGGCCGCCATCATCACCGGCCCCAACATGGCGGGCAAGTCCACCTACATGCGCCAGGTGGCCCTCATCGTCCTCATGGCCCAGATGGGCTCCTTTGTCCCCGCCCGCTCCGCCCGCGTCGGGGTGGTGGACCGGGTGTTCACCCGCATCGGGGCCAGCGACGATTTGGCCTCCGGCCAGTCCACCTTTATGGTGGAGATGACCGAGGTGGCCGCCCTGCTGAACAACGCCACCGGCAAATCCCTGCTGATTTTGGACGAGATCGGCCGGGGTACCTCCACCTACGACGGCATGGCCATCGCCCGGGCGGTGCTGGAGCACTGCGCCGACAAGAAGCGCCTGGGGGCCAAGACCCTCTTCGCCACCCACTACCACGAGCTCACCGCCCTGGAGGGGGAGATTCCCGGCGTGAAGAACTACAACATCGCCGCCAAAAAGCGGGGGGGCGACGTGATTTTCCTGCGGAAGATTGTCCGTGGGGGCGCCGACCAGAGCTACGGCGTGGAGGTGGCCAAGCTGGCCGGGGTGCCCGACCGGGTGGTCCGCCGGGCCCGGGAGATTCTGGAGGAGCTGGAATCGGGTGTAGGGCGCGACGACCCCGGCGCGCCGTCCGGCTCTGCGCGGGCCGCCGGGTCGTCGGCCCCTACAGGCCAGGTGTCCCTGGGGGACATCGGCGGCGAGACCGTTCTGAAAAAGCTGCGCATGACCGACGTGAATATCCTCTCCCCCATCGAGGCGCTGAACCTGCTGGCCGAGCTGAAGCAGGATTTGA
>OFHO01000581.1_pt1 | contig 33135 bp, 25 predicted proteins | sample 1521531 | NCBI WGS metagenome assembly OFHO01 (sample SAMEA3504124, study PRJEB24116) | mouse gut metagenome | biome: mouse gut; feature: mouse-associated habitat; material: faeces | place: Denmark | collected 2011
ACCCCCAGTCCTCATTGAGCCAGTTTCTCAGCAGACTGGCAGCCGCCTCTGGATTTTCATCCACGAATTTATCGATCAGCTTCCTAGTCTCGGATTGATCGTCAAAAACAATATCCTCTTTATCGTCAGGAACAGACTGAAGCAGGGATTCCACCGACAGCTCCTCGTCCTGCACTTCCTCTTTCTCGCCGCGCATGCTTCTGAACACGACAAATCCCAATAACGCCAGTATGACAATAATCAAAGCCACCTGTACTACATCTGTAGCCGATACACGGAAACCTTCCCTGTCAAAGAACACATTTTCCCTATATGCCAGGATGGTAATATTATCCGTGCTGATTCCCGTCGCATTGGCAACCACGCTGTACAAGTCCTCATCCACATCTATTTTGGTTCTTCCCTGATTCGATGCCTTGTACTCATCCCATGTAATACCGTCAAGAAGACCCTGGCTGCTGGCATCTTCCTCCCTCACCACATTATAGTCGATAGCCGTAACGGAAATCGAAGACTCCCCGTACACAATCAGCCCTGCGGGGATTGTCTTATTTGTAATCGTCTCATTCGGCACATAGTCCCTGGACTGCTCGCTTACCGTCTCATTGCTGTCTGCCGAATTCTGGAACTGGTATGTAGTGCTGTTCTCTGTATTGGAGTCCGTTCCTGGAGGGCCTCCGCTGGAATTCGTGCTTTCCGAGCTGAAAATGTCCTCATGGCTCAACAGACCCTGTGACTGCCCATCTGCCGGCGTATACATATGTTCCGTGGACTCTGACGAAGAAAAATCCAACGACAAATTGCTTGCAACCTCTACGTTGTCAAACTCATTGGTTCCAAGCAAAACTCTCTTTACTTCGTTTTTTACAAGGTTCTCAGCCTGCGCCTTTACGTTAAGCTGAGAGGTAGCCGCCCCGGATATTGTATAATTCTCGTCGCCGGAAAAGAGCATATTCCCTTCCGCATCCATAATCACAATATTATTCGTCGTCTTATTGCCGATCGCTGTAGCTATCGCCCTAGCCAAATATGCCGCATTATCGCCTGTAAACTCGCCGTCCAGTTCCAATACAACGCTGGCAAAGGACTCTTCTTCCGAAGAGATCAGAGTTCCGTCATTCTCGGCAATGGAAAGCTCTACCTTCGCGCTCTTAACGGCAGAAAACATGCCTATAAACTGTTTCTCCAGCTTATTCTCCATATACAGCTGATATTTTTTCTGTTTATCCGACTCTGTTGTACTAAAGCCCCCGTCCGTCACCTTATCAATGGTATATGTATCGGAACGAATATCATTCGCTCCCAGAAGAAGTTCGGCATTCGATACCTGTCTCTCCAGAACCTTGATCTGCAGTCCGTCACTCGAAACGTTATAGGTAATTCCTTCGCCTTCCAGCAGCTCCACTACCTGCGATGCTTGTTTTGTCGTCTCGCACTGTATCAAGGATACATATTGGGGTCTGGTAAGCACTGCTGCAAGAATCGCAATCGCCAGCACAATGCCCGCAGCGGCCGAAATAATAATTGTTTTCTGTTTTGCCGTGAATTTATTCCACCATTCAAGAACTTTGTTCAAAAGCCCTTTCAATCTATCTGCCATCGTTAAGTCTCCTTATCTGATTTTTTTCATCAGATTTTTTAGATTTGTATCTGCATAAGTTCTTTATATGCTTCCAGCAATTTATCACGGACCGCGACGGTATATTGCAGCGCCGTTGCCGCCTTGTTCATTGCAACAGATAACTCATGGGTGCTGTTCGTTTCTCCCAGCGCCCATCTGATTTCCTCGTTTTCCATATCTGACAGATAACTATTGGTGGTATTTATATTCTCTACTGCCTTTTTCAAGACACTGTCAAAAGACAAATCTGGCTTTTCCAGTACTTTTTTCCCGATCGGACTATTTTCAGCCGTCTGTCTGATGGCAGGCGACCCTATGCTGTAAAGTGATGAAATATCCATATTTCCCTCCATTTTAAGACCCTTTTACCTGTTTATTACGCCTTTCCGATTTCTAATCCCTTCATTGCCATCGCTTTGCTGGCATTAAACGCCGTGGAATTGGCTTCATATGCCCTGCTGGCATCAATCATGTTCGTCATTTCCGTAATGATATTGACATTAGGATACATCACATATCCGTTTTCATCCGCATCCGGATGGGAAGGATCGTATACCATCGTCAAATCTGTTTCCGTATCTTCATACACCCCGTCTACCTTTACGCCATCACCTGAATATTTATCCCTTGATAACTTTAACACGCGGCTGAATGGCGTGTGGGAATTTTTTTCCGCAAAAGTAACCACTTTCCTCCGATAAGGCGTTCCGTCCGCAGTACGCGTCGTATTCGCATTCGCGATATTCTGCGAAATAATATCCATGCGGTATCTTTGTGCCGTTAAACCGGACGAATTAATGTTAAACGATGAAAAAATACTCATATACCCCTCTCCTCACTCTTATTTCATAACTGCCTGCAGATTTTTGAATTCCTGGTTCAGGCATTCCGTCAACCCATTATACTTCAACTGGTTCGCCGCCAGCGTTACATTTTCCGTTTCGATATCCACGTTATTGCCGTCCATGCGGTATGAATAATTAGCGGAATCCGTATAGGTACGTGGTTTTAGCCGGTTTACTTTCAAATCAGCAACCTTCGCATCCATTGATTTATATCTCGAGTGCCTCAATGCCTTGGATAACTCATCCTCAAACGCAATGTCCTGCCTTTTATAACCGGGCGTAGTGGCGTTCGCTATATTATTCGCAATCACATCATTGCGAATCCAGGCTGCATCGGCCGTTTTCTGCAGTACATTAATATAATCAAACACGCTTGTATTAAACATTATACTCTCCTTTTTACAACAGTCTATTTAAAAGTATTAGCGACCACTCTCTTCTATTATAAATAATTTATAAAAAAAGACAAGATTTTTTTGTAATAAAAAAGGATTTATGACTAATTTCCTAAATCCTTTTATATCCAGACAGCATCCATGCCATCTATTTATTTCTGTTTTCTTCCTTTATTTTTTCAATTTCGTCAAACACCGCATCATTCAAAACTTTAATATATGTTCCCTTCATTCCTGAAGAACGGGATTCAATCACCCCTGCGCTCTCAAACTTCCGCAACGCATTTACGATCACTGAACGGGTGATCCCCACCCGGTCCGCAATCTTGCTCGCCACCAGGATGCCCTCCATGCCTCCCAGTTCGTCAAAAATGTGGGTAATCGCTTCCAGCTCTGAAAATGACAGGGTGCTTACTGCGGACCGTACCACCGCCAGCTTCCGGCTTTCCTCCGCGCTTTCTTCATTCACGGCCCGTAACATTTCGAGGCCGACCACGGTAGTTCCGTATTCGCAAAGAATAATATCATCGATATCGTACTGCTGGTCGCATTTATAGATAAAAAGCGTTCCCAGCCGCTCCCCCGCGATTTCGATCGGAGTGATGATCGCCTGAAACTTCCTCACATCTATGCCTTCAAAGCCAAGAGTTTCCAAGTTTACGTTCTCTTTGGTGGACAGCACCGCAAGCATTCTTTCGTTCAGCATGGCATCAATAAAACCGCCTACCTTTTCCGCAATCAATTCGTTGACCGACCCCGCCCCCTGGGCGGCTCCTACTCCAAGAACCTTTCCTTTCTTACTGATCACGAGTACATTGGAGGATAAAATCTCACATAAAACATTGCAAATATCATTAAAAACTACTTTGCTCGAACTGTTATTATGCAACAGCTTCCCTATTTTGCGCGTCTTATCCAACAACTGTACACTGCCCATGAGCTTACCTCCGCTTTCCCCTTTCGCATTCGGCCAGGGTACCGTTCCATCCGTCGCCCAAAGCCATTGCCTGTCTTTTGTATTGTAACATATTATTTTCTCAATATCAACGATTTCAAGGCGAATTTTTTTTAAATTCAATTATTTTCCAAGCAATTTCAGACATCAATATATTTTTTGCCAAAATTGTTAATGGCTGGCTTTTTCCATTACCTGGCCGCAGTTTTCGTTCGAACATACCAGCTTCGCACCTTTTTCCAGCATAATGGCGCCGCATTGGGGGCAGTTCTGGCCGGAAGGTTTCTGCCAGACCATAAAACCGCATTCCGGATTGTCAATACACCCATAATACTTTCTTCCCTTTTTCGTTTTTTTCAGGACAATATCCTTTCCGCAAAGCGGACAGGCTATCCCTATCTTCTCGAAATAGGGTTTTGTATTCCGGCATTCCGGAAATCCCGGACAGGCGAGGAATCTTCCATGGGGGCCGTATTTAATCACCATCTGCCTGCCGCAGAGATCGCAGACTTCATCGGACAATTCATCCGCTATTTTCACATGTTCCAATTCTTTTTCCGCATTTTGCACTGCCTCGTCCAGATCGGGATAGAAATTGGAAATAACAGTCTTCCAGTTTACCGTTCCTTCCTCCACTCCGTCCAGGAGCGCTTCCATATTCGCTGTAAAGTTTACGTCCACAATGCTCGGGAAAGCCTCTTTCATCATATGGTTGACCACTTCCCCCAGCTCCGTCACATAAAGATTTTTGTTCTCCTTCACTACATAACGCCTTGCCAGTATCGTCGTTATAGTAGGCGCATAAGTGCTCGGACGGCCGATGCCAAGCTCTTCCAGCGCCCTTACGAGGGAAGCCTCCGTATAGTGCGGCGACGGCTGGGTAAAATGCTGTTTGCTGTCAAAGCTTTCCAACTGGAATTCCATGCCTTTTTCTATACTTTTTACCAGCGTATTGTTCTCTTCCTTCTCTTCTTCCTGGGTATATACGCTCATAAAGCCGTCAAAAAGCATCTTGGAAGCAGATACCGCAAAACGATGGCGGCCGCTGTCTATTTTCACCGATGTGGTCTCATATTTCGCCGGGTTCATGCGGCTTGCCGCAAATCTTTTCCATATGAGCTGATAAAGCCTGAACTGCTCCCTGGAAAGGGATTCTTTCATCTGGAGCGGCGTCCTGGAAATATCGGTAGGCCGGATAGCCTCATGGGCATCCTGTATCTTTTTATCCGTTTTCCTTTCATTTGCCGCCACTGCCGCATATTCCTCCCCATAGGTCCCGGCAATATATTCCCTGGCGGACTTCTCTGCCTCCTCCGATACTCTGGTGGAATCGGTACGCAGATAAGTGATGATACCTACCGTCCCGTTCCCCTTAATATCGATTCCTTCATACAGCTGCTGGGCAATGCGCATCGTTTTTTGCGTGGAAAAGTTCAGCACCTTGCTCGCCTCCTGCTGCAAAGTGGAAGTAGTAAACGGAAGGGGCGATTTTTTCACCCGCTCTCCCTTTTTCACCTCTGATGCTGTATATTTGCCGTCTTTCAGTTCCTCCATAATGGCATCCAGTTCCTGCCTGGAAGAAATATTCGCCTTGCCCTCTTTCGTTCCATAATATTTGGCCGTAAGAGATTTTTTTTCACCGGGAACGCGCAAGAGGGCATCCAATGTCCAGTATTCCTCCGGAATAAATGCATTGATTTCCTCTTCCCTGTCGCAGATAATGCGAAGTGCCACGGACTGCACCCTCCCCGCGCTCAAGCCTCTTTTTACCTTTGCCCAGAGCAGAGGGGAAATGCGGTATCCCACCATACGGTCCAGCATCCTCCTCGCCTGCTGCGCATCCACCAGATCCATATTGATCTCCCTGGCGTTCTTCAAAGACTCCTTGACCGCATTCTTCGTGATCTCATTAAAAGTAATGCGGTACACTTTTTTCCCTTCCAGCTTCAATGCTTTTAACAAATGCCAGGAAATGGCCTCTCCTTCCCGGTCAGGGTCCGTTGCCAGATATATTTTTTCAGCCTTTTTTACTTCTTTGCGGAGATTGGCAAGGACATCCCCCTTTCCTCGGATCGTAATATACTTCGGTTCGTAACCATGTTCAATATCCACCCCCAGCTGGCTCTTTGGCAGATCCCTGACATGGCCGTTGCTGGCAGCCACTTCATAATTAGCCCCTAAAAATTTTTTAATTGTCTTCACTTTTGCAGGTGATTCCACGATTACTAAATACTTTGCCATAAATACCCACCATGCCTTCCGATTTTGCATTCAACCTGCACCACTATACAATAATTCTTTGCCGGTTGCAAGTCATATTATGAAAAATTCATATTTATTGTGCATAGAAATTAGCTTGCTATAGAATTTTTCCAATTTTTATATTTTCTTCATAAATTGTCCGGCAGTCAGGCGAACTGCTTTTTCTTCCAGACAAAGCCCCGACAGAATGCGAACCAGAACCCGGTAGTCCATCTGTGTTTCCTCCATCAGGCAATCAATGTCCTTCGGATAAAAATCCAAGGCATCCCAAACTTTTTGGACTGTTTTATCCGCTTTGTTTTGAAATGCCGGTTCCTTATGACATCCCAAAGGACATCCTTTCCGTCCATCCACCTGTCCAGCCCCGGATGCCAGACCGGTTTCCTCCAGCATATCCTTTACTGAAGTAAAAAGCCCCGCCCCCTGTTTCAGCATCTGATGGCATCCCTGGCTCAAATCATCCGTCAGTCGCCCAGGGACGACATAAACATCTTTTCCCTGTTCCAGCGCCATATCTGCCGTAATCAGCGTGCCGCTCCTTTGCCTGGCCTCTATAATCAGCACCAGATCGGCAAGCCCGCTGATAATACGGTTGCGGCGCGGAAACAAACGCGGGGATGGCGGCGTGCCGGGAGGATATTCGGAGATGACCGCCCCGTTTTCTTTCGCGCGCTTATAAATGGAACGGTTTTCCAGCGGATAGCATATATCGGTGCCGCTCCCAAGAACAGCATATGTTTTCCCTCCGGCCTCCAGCGCCGCCCTCTGGCTGATGCCGTCGATGCCCCTCGCCATGCCGCTGACCACATGGATTCCTGCCTCGGCCAGTTCCCTTCCGCACAGTTGTGCCATAAGCCGCCCGTAGCCGGAACATTGTCTTGCCCCGATAATAGCAACCGATGGAACTTCCTCCTCCGGCAGTTCCCCTTCCACATAAATCCCGTAAGGCCTGTCGGGAATATTACGCAAACGACCCGGATAGCGCGGATGCCAAGGGGAATAAAAATGAATCCCCCTTTCTTCCATTTCCCGGTATTTTTCCAGAACATCCCCCCGCCGCCCGGCTTCTGCCAATGCAGCCGCTTTTCCCGCCGGTATGATTTCCGCCATCTCCTGCTCTGGCATCCCATAAACTGCCTTTGGGGAACCGGCATGCTTGATCAGCTTCTCTATGGTGCGGTTCCCAACGCCCTCCACTCCTATCATCCAGTGGAGATAGGGCTGTTGCTGCTCCCACTCATCCTTTTCCATGCTTTTCCAGCCATTGTCCTGCTGCGCATTTTCTTCCTGAAAGTTTTCTGTTTTTCCATTATTTTTCCTGCTTTGTTCCTTCAAGGTTCCTCCTTATTTCTCCCGTCTTATATTCCAGCGCCTCCTCTATATGAATTCCCTTTACATCCCCGCTTCCATCCAGATCCGCTATTGTACGAGCGGTTTTCAGAACGCGGCAGTACGATCTGGCGCTCATCTCCATAGTTGTAAAAGCTCTCTCCATCAAGCGTTCCTCCTTTTTTCCAAGCCCGCAGTAAAATTTCAAGTCGGCCTGGGGCAGCAAGGCGTTAAACCGATATGGCTTGTCCCGGTACCTCTCTTCCTGCATCTTTCTCGCTGCCAAAACCCTTCCCCTTATGCTTATACTGGATTCTTCTTCCCTCTTCTGCGATAATTGTTTTGCTGTCACCCCGGATACCCCGACGCATAAGTCGATGCGATCCAGCACCGGCCCGGAAATATGCCCCTGGTATCTTCTGATTTTTGACAACGAACAGGTACATTTTCCAAAATCCGGATAATAGCCGCAGGGACATGGGTTCATCGCCGCCACCAGCATGAAATCGGCAGGAAATATATAGTCCCTTCCCAGACGGACAATGCGGATCTTTTTTTCTTCCAGCGGCTGGCGCAGCATATCAATCACGCTCGTCTTAAATTCCGGAAGCTCGTCCATAAACAGCACTCCTTTATGGGCAAGGCTTATCATACCGGGTTTGGCCGCATTCCCCCCGCCTGCCAAGGCCTGGGCCGTTATCGTATGGTGCGGGTTCATAAAGGGACGCTGCCTGATCAGCGACGGCCCGTTGGATAAAAGCCCGGCAATGCTGTAAATAGAAGATACTTCCAGACTTTCTTCTTCTGTCAGGGGCGGAAGAATGCCGGGAATTCTTTTGGCTATCATCGTTTTCCCTGATCCGGGCGGCCCTGTCAAAAGCAAGTTATGGAAACCGGCGGCCGCAATTTCCGCTGCCCTTTTTGCTGCCGCCTGGCCTTTGACTTCAGAAAAATCTTGTATTTTTTCCTCTTCCCCATGGCCTGTCCGGCTTTTTGTCGATGCCGTTTCCTTCGGACACTCAGAGCGCTTCCCCGATTTTAAATAATCCATCGCTCCGTGGATATCCGCTATCCCTATCACCTCCACTCCTTCAATCAGCTTGCCTTCCTCTTCATTCCCTGCCGGAAGAAGGCAGCGGCTATATCCTTCCTCCCTGGCCTTTTTTACCAAAGGCAGCACGCCCCTTACCGAATTTGCTTTTCCGCCTAATCCAAGCTCGCCGATGACCAGCATCCCCTCCGTACTGTCCTCCGGCAGATGCCCAAGCGCCCTAAGAATGCCTACTGCAATCGGCAGATCAAAAGCCGTCCCCTCTTTCCGAATGCCTGCGGGCGACAAATTGACCGTCACGCGCATAGGAGGCAAAACGATTCCTGCATTTTTTAACGCCACCCTTACGCGTTCTCCCGCTTCCTTCACTTCCCCGCTCAAATAGCCTACCAGCATAAAACCGGGCAGGCCTTGGGCGATGTCGACCTCCACATGGATAAGAACGGGTTCCACGCCAAAGATCATCGCTGATGTAATTGTACTGAACATGAATGGATACTTCCTCCTGTTTGAAATTTTGCTTTTTGTGAAATATCGGGAGAATTCCCGTTGAAATGATAACTTCCACACGGCCGGCCTGATACCGGCCGTGACTGGAGCCAAATACCCCAAGAGGCGGGGTATTGGATCCTCGCGACAGTCTTGCTCGCGAGAATCAATTTTCTTCAGCGCTTCCTTCTGTATCGAATTCCTCTGCTTTCCATTCTTCTGCCACCGCCCCTTTTTCCGCTTCTTCCTGGGCGATTCCTATATGCATCTCGGCCTCTTTCGGAACCGGTACATGGAAGCCGTTGTCGATCAGCGTCTGCGTATCGATGACATAACGGTTATCCATCGTCTTCATGATATCCGTAATTTCTATATCTTTATAATTCTTATCTTCCAAATCAATAATATTGTTGTCCCTGAATCCCAATACCATAGGCCTCAACACATTGTCCTCGTTATTGCGGATAACGATCGCTTTCTCCCTCGTGCTCAGCTCCACGCTGACGCCCGGTATCAGTATGTTGATCGACTGGACAAGCGCATCCACAATGGCAGGGTCGTATTTCTCCGGGTCATTCAGCAGATATTTCAGCGTCACAACTTCGGACTCGGGCGGCAGATTCAGGCGCATCGCCGTCATCGTATCATACGTTTCCGCAACCATCAATACTTTTGCCCCAAGGGATATCTTCCCTTTGATATCCTCCGCGCCCTTCAATGCCTTGTTCATTTGAAGGCATAACCTTTTTATAGCAGGCTCTCCATAAAATACATTGCCAATCAGTTCATAACCAGCCTGTTCATAAGTAGCGACTAATTCCTGCTCATCCTCGTTCCAATGATCCTTTTTCGCCACTGCAGCCGGTATGGACATCTTCCCGACATCATGAACCAGCGCCGCAGTAATGATATTCATCTGTTCTTCCCCTTTTATGCTCAGTACATGGGACATCATCGCGGCCAAAATAGCCACATTCAGCGAATGTTTATATATGTAGTCTTCCCTGCTGCGCAAATTCTGGATAAAATTAATCTTATTATTTTTATTTCCATACCTTTGCATAATATTATTTACAATGACATGGAGCTTATTGCCTTTCTTTTTGTCCTGTTTGATTTTATTCAGCTCTTCCCTCAAGGCAAACACCGTCATCGTCTGGAAACGCTCAAATAAAATATCTTCCTGGGTCATTGGAGGCACAGGCTCCGCCGGCTCCAATATAAACAATCCAAGAAGTCCGAATGTCTTTATACTCTGGATCCCCTGGACCGTCAGCTTGGAATTGCGTTCATAAAGCAAAACTCCGTCTCTGTTATAAATCGGCCTCGCCAGCCTCATCCCTTGTTTTAATCTGTCCGTTTTGACAAAAAGCATACTGCCCCTCCCTTATCTGTCGTCCTTATTCCTTTTCAAACCCTTTTCTTAACTTGTTCAACGCCCTTTTTTCTATCCGCGACACATAACTGCGCGATATCCCAAGCTTTTCCCCGATTTCCCTCTGTGTGACTTCCTTTCCAGTGGCAAGCCCATACCTCAAAAAAATAATTTCCTTCTCCCTTTCTTCCAGATTCTGCAAAATCCTCCCCAGTTTTTTCAGATTAACGGCAAGCTCCATCCTGTCTATTACATCGACCTGTTCCGACTCTATAATGTCCAGCAGATTGATTTCATTGCCTTCCTTATCCGTTCCGATCGGCTCATACAAAGACACTTCCTTTGAAGTCTTCTTCTTGGAACGCAGCAACATCAGCAATTCATTGTCAATACACCTGGACGCATAGGTGCTAAGCTTACCCTTACTGGAATCAAAAGAAGAAACCGCTTTAATAAGCCCTATCGTTCCTATCGATATCAGATCCTCCATTTCTTCGTCCACGTTTTGGTATTTCTTGGCAATGTGGGCAACCAGGCGTAAGTTACGTTCAATAAGAATCTCCCTTGCTTCCTTGGCTTTTTCACTGCCCCCTTTTTGCAGCATCTGAATATAACGGGCTTCTTCTTCTGCGGTTAAAGGTTTCTGAAAGGTTTTCAAAAGGCGCCCCCAAAGTCAATTTATTATATTCTATGACTTTGCCGTCTTTCTAGTGCCTTTCCCAATCCACTAATTCCATTTATATATATTATACAAATTTTACGCAAAAATAGCAATATTTTTGGAATAATTTTCTTATGAACTTTCACTCTGCCAGAAATTCCGCAAATTTACCCGTATCAGCCCGATGGCAGCTGACTTTCAAACGGATACCGTTTTCCTCATATTCCTGCTCCAGCACCTGTGTATGCTCCATGAAATAGGCCGCCTCTCCTCCCCTGCTGTACGGAAATAAAAATTCTGCCTGCACGTATTCCGCATATACTCTCTCCAAAATCATTTGCGCAAGCTCTTCCAGTCCCTGGGATGTTTTCGCGGACATATATATTTTGTCCTCCAGAACCCTTGGAATCTCTTCCATGCCGCATAGATCCGCTTTATTATATACATAAATAACGGGGATATCCGTCACGCCGATTTCCAGAAGCGTCTGCTGCGTTACTTTAATCTGCTGTTGGTATTCCTTGTCAGAATAATCAATGACATAAAGCAGCAAATCCGCATTTTTCACCTCTTCCAGCGTGGAGCGGAATGCTTTCACTAATCCATGGGGCAGTTTATGGATAAATCCCACCGTATCGGACAATAAAATATCCCGGCAGTTCCCCATGTCAATCTTTCTTACCGTAGTATCCAGGGTGGCAAAAAGCATGTCTTTTTCCAAGACTTTCTTTTCCTCGTCATGCATATACTTGTCTATCATGGCGTTCATCAAGGTAGATTTTCCGGCATTGGTGTAGCCGACCAGGGATACTTTCGGCGCCCTTGATTCCGCTCTCTTTTTGCTCTGGTTTTTCCTTTCCGTTTCCACCTCTTCCAGTTCCCTGCGCAGCTGCACCAGCCGTTTTTCTATTTTTCTCCTGTCCAGTTCCAATTTCTTTTCCCCGGCCCCTTTGCTGCTCATGCTTCCGCTGGCTCCGCCCTGCCTTGTCAGGGCATCGTGCATGCCGACAAGGCGGGACATCAAATATTGAAGCCTTGCCGTTTCCACTTGGAGCTTTGCCTCTCTCGTCTTTGCTCTGTTGGAGAAAATATCCAGGATCACTGCGGTGCGGTCCATCACCGGCTTTCCCGTTTCCTTTTGCAGATTCCTCAGCTGGGACGGCGTCAGGGAATTATCGAACAAGATCACATCCGCTTCTAACGCTTCTGCGTATTCTTTCACTTCCTGCACCTTCCCCGTCCCTATATAAAACGCTTTGTTGATGCTGTCCATTTTCTGCACCACCGTTCCTTCCACCGACATGCCGCAAGCCCTTGCCAGTTCTCCCAGTTCTTCCATGGAACGTTCAAAATTCTCGTCTTCCCCCGTATCTGCTCCTACTAAAATTACTCTTTCCTTTTCTTCCATTTTAATGACTATGCCTCCGAACTATACGATTTCATTGATAAAAACCCGGGAAAGCCGCCTGATTCCACGCAATTTGCGCAACACTTCCTCCCTGTCTGCACCATCCGGGAACCGAAAGCATTCCTCCTCCTTTTTATATCCGAAGACCCATGCGGCAAGCTGTCCGATATCTGCCTGGCACTCGTATTCCAGCCGCCCTGCGCCTTCCTCTAAAATTCCTTTTTCTTCCTTATTAATATAAGTTTTGTCGAAAGTTACCTGGCACTTCCAAACCCCCTCATTTTCCTGCAAAAGAGGATCCCTTATAAACAAAGACAAGGAAATTTCCTCCTCCTCGGCATACAGCAGGGAAAGCATGGTCCGAACATCTGTAATCCGCGCCATAATCGCCGGTTCTGTTTCCCCGGAGTCATAAACGGGACCTTCTTTATCCCCTTCGGGCAGCACTGCCTCCAGGATCTCTCCTTTGCCCTCTTCCTCCGTATAAAAGAAGTAAGCTCCTGCATCCCCAATGAGGCCGATCCCTCCATTCTGGACGCTAAGTTCTTTTTCCATTCCGCCATAATACGCCCTGTCCCTTCGGATAAAAACATCATAATTCTTTTCCAGGAAAGAAGAAGCACACTTTACCAAATCATGGAATTCCTCCTCTTCCAAAGGATGGATTCCTAAAGATCTCTTTTCTGCCTTCTCTTCTTTTACCCGATAAATTCGCCTGTCATAGATATATGAAAACTGATAAGGCATATAAATCCGGGGATCGGCGGGCATCAGGAAAGCAAAAGGCTGTCCTTTCGCCCTCACATAAGCAAGCGCTTCCTTTAAGAGCCTGTCCATATACCCTCTATGGCGGTGTTCCTTCTTCGTGGCCACGCCGACAATATAATAGATCTCCCGGCAGACAAATCCCCCCTGGCTCCGGAGCATCATCGGATAAGGGGAAAGATAAAGCATGGAAATATATTCCTGGTCGACCTTCCACGCAAAAGCATGGTTGCGCGTCGCCTTTTGCTCAAAATAATAATCCGTAAATGCCCTGGAATCCTCCCAGAACACCTCTTCCCAAAGCCCTCTCAGCCTTAGGCAGTCTTCCCCTTCCAGTTCCTCCATCCGTAACATTTCCTTCATTTCCCGCTCCCTTATTTCCTATTTTTGGGGACAGCCCCCGCATCCCTGGCATTTGCCCTGATCCGTCACATCTTCCGTATAATAATTAACCGGGCTGGTCAGCAGGCAGACTGCCTGGGCAGAAATCCCTTCTCCCCTTCCGGTAAAGCCAAGCCCCTCTTCCGTCGTCGCCTTCACATTCACCTGGGATATATCGATATCCAGCGCCTTGGCAATATTTTCCCTCATCGCATCGATATGGGGGCGCATCTTCGGCGCTTGCGCGATAATGGTCGCGTCGATATTTTCAATGAAAAAACAATCCTTCTCCAGCAGCTCCCTGACATGCTCTAACAACTTTATGGAAGATATTCCCTTATATGCCATATCCGTATCTGGAAAATGTTTGCCGATATCGCCGAGCGCCGCCGCGCCGAGCAGCGCGTCCATAATGGCATGCAGCAGCACATCCGCGTCAGAATGCCCGAGCAGCCCTTTTTCATAAGGTATGTTTACTCCCCCGACTATCAGGTCCCGCCCCTCCGTCAATCTATGCACATCATAACCTGTTCCTATTCTCATTGTTTCCGTCCTTTCCACATTTGCATTATTTTAAAGATTATAACATTATTTTTCCATAATAGAAATGAATTTATAAGCGGAAAGAAAATCAATTCCTGGCCAGATGCATATTTTATAGTAAAAGAAACCAGGAATTATTTATGAAACCATCGACTTATTATACCGGAATTACGGGCATTATTGAACGGATCGAACCCCTGCGCAGCGAATGCTGCAATCAAATGATCTCCATCCGCACCATTGACGGGATGATTCGTTTCGTTCTTTCTCCCGGGACTTATGTTACGGATAACGCCCCTTTGCGCTCTGGTATGCGCGTGACCGCTTTTTATGATATGAGCCAGCCAGTCCCGTTGATCTATCCACCCCAATACCAGGCGGCTTTCATCGCCCGCACGGAACCTGGGGAGAATGTCATGGTCGCCTATTTTGATGAGCGGCTTCTCTCTTCCGAAAATCCGCTGCAGCTGAATATCGGCCCCAATACCCGGGTGACGACGGCCAACGGCCAGCGCTTTGTCTGCGGCATCGGCAATCATCTTTTGATGGTCTACTACAGCGCCACCACAAGAAGCATCCCGCCCCAGACCACGCCGGAAAGGATTATTGTGTTCTGCTAAAAAAAGCAAGGACAGCTTAGCCAGCTCTGTCCTTGCTTTTTTTACCCGTCTGAAGCTCATCATCACATTTCTACCATTAATCCTTATATTCTGTAATAATTTGGCAACAATAATCGTTTAATTCTGGAATATCGCTAATCAAAGTTTCCCATAAAATCTCTTTATCTATTCTGCCATAATTATGGGCAACTATATTTCTTAAAGCTCTGATCTGATTCCAAGGCACCTTATTATGAACTGCCTTAAATTCATCCGTAAAATGCGTCGTCAATTCTCCTATTTGCAAAACACACAGCGCCACTGCATTCTGATAAATTGAATTAGCCACAAAAGTTTCATAATCTCGCCCGAAAGCATTCATTGTATAGTCGATTTCCATGCAATAATCCCGAATATGCATCAAAATATTCATATTTCTGTCAACCTGCATACAACATCACTTCATCCTTTCTAATGCTCTCCAAAAACTCATCCGACAAACTTCCTGTAGTCAACACATCCACTTTGCGCCCAAGCGCGTCTGTAACTTCCGTATAAAAGCCACATAAAGCAAACATCCCTTTCAATTCCCCCTTCTCAATGCGAATATCTATATCGCTCTTTTCATCATAATCCCCTCTCGCGAAAGAACCGAACAGATATACTTGCGCTATTTGATATTTTTCTGCAATAGGCGTTATAATATTTCTTAATTCATCAATCGTATATTGCTTCACATCCATTCTGCATCCCTCCTTACTTATATTCTATATTATACCTATTTTTATAAAAAAGTCTATGAATCCTTTTCTCTATTCATCTATTATTCTTTTCCGCGTTCTGCTAAAATTTTTCTTGCTTTTTGTCCCCAATGTGCTACAATAAATTTGTATGGGGATATAGCTAAGCTGGGATAGCGATGCGTTCGCAACGCATAGGCCGCGGGTTCGAGTCCCGTTATCTCCATAAACGAAAAACCCTGGCAGTTATGATGGATGTGAAAAATCCGCATAAATGCCAGGGTTTTTATTCTTCAAGCTTATCTCTGATCACAAGCAACTCCTGTTTTTTCATCCAATACCAGCCGATCCCGGCTATGTCCGCCAGCAGCCAGCCGATGGGAACGGAAACCCATATGCCCGTTACTCCGATCCAAGGTATCCCTGACAGGATATATGCAAGAACCACCCTCGTCCCCAAAGAAATAACGGTCAGCACCACAGACATTCCCGGCCGCCGCACCGCGCGGTAAAATCCATAAAGCATAAATAAAAGGCCGATACCAATATAGCAAGCGCCTTCGATTCTAAGATAACGCACGCCTTCCCTGATAATCCCCGTTTCCGAAGCTGGAATAAAAATCATCATCAAAGGACGCGCCAACAGGCAGACCGCGCCGCTGATCGCCGCGCAGAAGAAAAATACCGCCGCCGCCGATCTGCGGATTCCCTCCCGTATCCTGTCCGTTTTCCCTGCCCCGTAATTCTGTGCGACGAAGGTAGAAAATGCATTGCCGAAATCCTGCACCGGCATATAGGCGAAAGAATCTATTTTGACTGCCGCCGCAAAAGCCGCCATGATCCCTGCCCCAAAGCTGTTCACCAAACCCTGCACCATCAAGATCCCGAAATTCATCACCGACTGCTGGACGCAGGTTAAAAAGGATAACCCGGCGATCTCCCGCAGGATATTCTTCTTCCACTTTCGGTGTCTTCTTTGTATCCGAAGCTGGGGAAAGCGCAGGAGCGTGTAACACATAATCCCTGCGCCGGAAAGATACTGCGCCAGCACAGTGGCCGCCGCCGCCCCTTCCACGCCCATGCCGAATCCAAGCACAAACTGCAGATCCAGCAAAATATTCAACGCTGCGGCGGCACCCAGAAAAATAAGGGGCGTCACCGAATTGCCCAGGGCCCGCAACAAATTAGAAAAATAATTGTATAAAAAAGTTGCCGGTATCCCCCAGAAAACCACCCAGAGGTAATCGCTCATCAGAGGAACTACAGACGCAGGAACCTGAAGCAGACGGATGATCGGCACAAGCCCTGCAAACACAGCCACATTCAATACCAGCGTTGCGGTTCCAATTAATGTAAAGGACAGGAATATGCTGGATTTTAGCCGCTCTTCATCTTTTTTCCCGTAATAAATAGAAAATACGGCTCCGCTTCCCATGCACAGCCCAAGAAGAATCGAAGTCAGAAACACCATCAGCGTATAGGACGACCCCACCGCCGCCAGCGCGTCCGACCCCAAATATTGCCCGACAATCCATGTATCCGCTATATTGTAAAATTGCTGTAGCAAATTGCCTATCATCAGCGGGACGGCAAACCGCAATAAGTTTGCCGTTATCGGCCCCTGCGTCAGATCTTTCTGCATTTTTTTCACCCTTTCTGATTCTGTTTTCCGCATTACTGCTGCATCAGTGCTGCCGCCGCTTTTTTCACCAGTTTTATTATGACAATCAGCAACGCCGCCAGAAGGACAACAGCAAGAATCACGACTGCTGCAATCATTACTGCATATTGATTGGGATTTTTTACCAGACTTCCCAAGTCTTTCGCATCCTCCACGTTTTTTCTCCCCTGAGGGGCGGCATAATATTCCGGCACTTCGGCAACCCCATCCGCATTCGCCTCAAAGGAAGCGATATATTTGGCAATTCCCGCCCATGCCTTTAATTCCATATCTCCATCGTAAACAATGCAATCCTCAAAATCCGTGACCGGAGTTCCATCCGCGTTCTTTGGCTCCAGCGAAAGAATTCCATAAGACATATCCGTTACTGCGCTGAGCATCTGCCCGCTGTACAAATCCGCCACTACCCGGTACAGCTTATCGTCTTCCAGCTCGATCCGTTCCACGTTTCCTCCTGAACCTCCAGGCAGCGCCAGCCCGTTGTCCCCCCTCGTCAAATAAAGATCCGTTACTTTATTCAAAATCAGACGGTGGGGATTATATGTCATATTCATCCCGCTCATATACAGCCGGGCCGTCTTCATAAAATCCGTAACCGAAGCATCGATCTCTGCCGCTGTCTTCAATTCCTTCCCCGTAAGGTAGACGCTGATCAGCGGATAACCGGGAACCCCGTCCTTCCCTATCCCGAGGGAAAAGGAATTATAAACGTCTTCCACTGTAATATTCCCCGGCACATAAGTATCCCTCACCGTACCGCTTGGCACCACCGCCATATCCACCGGCACCCCGTCGTACCCTTCCGCCGTTTCCACCGCATAAATATAGGCATCTGCCATCAAATTTCCCAAGTTATGTTCTGTATGTATCTGTTCCAAATCCTGTACGGTACTGAATGCATATGCGTTATGAGCCAATACCTGATCTGCCGTATAGCCGAAACGGGACAAATAATCCGCATCAATCGTTTCCTCAAACGCGGCAATCTGTTCTTTGATCTCTTCATCCTCAGGAATCTCTTCCGTCGTCGGAATCAATTCGTAATCCTCTATCCGCCATCTGCCGTCATCTTTTTCCACCATGGAAAAGGAACCCACTGCTTTTCCATATTCCCCGGCAGATACAATATAAGTGTCCCCGTACACTAACGGCTCTTCCAGCGTTGTATGGGAATGGCCGCTGATAATCAGATCCAGCTCCGGCACTTTCTGGGCAATGATTTCATCTTCCGATTTTTTCTTATCCTCATTGGTTCCGCAATGGGACAGGCAGACCAACATATCCGCCTCTTCTTTTTCCCGTATTTCCTCTACGGTCTCGGCCACCGCCTCAGCCGGATTCTGGAAAGAAAGGGCGCATGTGGGCGCACAGGCTAACGCATCTTCCCCGAATACGCCGATCAAAGCGATTTTTACCCCATTTTTTTCCACGATTTCATAGTCCTTGACCCCATACTCTTTAAAAGCCGCCCGAATCTCCTCCTGTTCCTCCCCCGCTCCTGTCCAATCCACATTACAGACGAGCAGGGAAGGCAGTTCTTCCCCGCTGTTCGCCGCCATATGCAGCATATTTTCCAGTCCCTTCGAGCGGAAGTCAAATTCATGGTTGCCAAACGTAGTTGCATCATAGCCCATAGCCCCCATCAGCCGGAGCTCGGATGCCTGCGTTTCATACACCGTCTGGAACAAGCTCCCCATGGAAAAATCCCCGCCGTCCACCAGCAAAGTTTCCGGGTCTTTTCCTCTCTGCCTGTCAATAATCGTCTGAATCCTTGCAAATCCTCCGATATTCACATCTTCCCCCTGATACACCGTCTGGAAGCTGTTAATATGGGAATGCATATCATGGGTAAACAATATGCTGACACGGGTTCCCTCTTCGGCCGCCATGCTGCGCCCTGAAAATGCTCCTGCCAATATCCACACAACCGCCAAAGCGCCAAATGCCCGCACCAGCCAACGCCTTTTGTCCATTCCTCTTTCCTCTCCTTATTTCACCGAATCTGATCCAACTGTTCCCTCGTTTCCTTTGTCACCCCATCCATCAGGTAATTTCTGCCTTCAGGCTGCTTATCCATATAGGTTCCGCGCATCTCCTCCGAAACTCTTCGGATCTCTTCCCGCAGTTCCCTTGCCGAAAGCAGGGCGCAGCCCTGTCCCCTGATAATGATCTGCTCCAGCCCGTCCGAAGTAGCCACCGTCACATCCGCTTTCCGTCCGTTTTCATGGGCAAATTTTTCAATATACTGGTCTGCCGTCTCCGCCTCTTTCGTATATACCACATGGATATTATGATAATCGAAAATTTCCGTATCATGTCCCTGCACGCGGTAAGCGTCAAAAACAAGGATCAGATGGCATCCCCGCATTCCCTGGTAATTGCAAAGAATATCCATCAGCTTCCCCCTCGCCCCGTCAATGCTGACCCCTGCCAGCTCTTTCAGGTCTTCCCATGCGAAAATAATATTATAGCCGTCTACCAGCAGATATTTTTCCTTCTTCGCCGCCTTTTTACCATTTTCTTTTCCGTTTTCCCCATAAGTGCGGGTGGATGCCGTATTTCCTTTCTTTCCATACTCTCCCCGGCCATCTGGCCCAATAGCATCCAGCCCATTGCTTCCCGGTCGGTTCTTTCCCGCCGCTTTGCCCGCTTTTCGATTGGCATACAGCGTTTTTTCCAAAATCGCATCCACCTCTTCGGTTCCCAGCCATTGGCCGGAATCTGTCTCCTGCCCTTTTCCCTGCCTTCTCCGCGCTGGCGATGCGGCATCTTCTGTATCGTCTCCACGCTGGGCTAAGCCGCCTTTTTCCTCCCGTTCTCCTTTTCGAAAACAGCTTTCCACATGCATATACGCTTTTACTTCATCCCATTCCACATAAAAGCCCGCCCCGTGGGTGCAGAAAATAGAACCGGCCGGATTATCCATATCCCTTTCTGCCTCATAACCGATCTTTTCTACGACATCTTCCGTATTATGGCAGGGTTTATAGCCCTTCCATGTGCAAAACAGCTTTCCATGCCCCTTCGTATAAGCTGCCAGTTCCTTCGCATATCCCTGCAAGGATGCCGCCGGAGCTTCCCCTGCCAAAACAGCCATATCTCCCTGCAACAGGGGCATATCGAAAGTTCCGCTCATCCTTTCCATATCCGTCATGGCGCGCCCAATCATCTTTTCCGGTATTTCCAGGCGGAAATCATAATAAGGCTCCAACAGTACTGGCCGCGCCTCCATCAGCCCCTGCCGCACTGCCCGGTAGCATGCCTGGCGGAAATCCCCGCCTTCGGTATGCTTCTGGTGAGCCCTTCCTCCGACCAGGGTTATCCTCATATCGGTAATAGGAGAGCCAGTCAGTACCCCCTTATGCTCTTTTTCCTCTAAATGGGTCAGCACCAGCCGCTGCCAGTTCCGCTCCAGCATGTCGCTGCTGCAATCCGCCGCAAAGGAAAGCCCGCTTCCCGCCTCCCCCGGCTCCAGCAGAAGATGGACTTCCGCATAATGTTTTAAGGGCTCAAAATGCCCTACGCCTTCCACTGCATTCCCAATGGTTTCCTTATATACGATGTTCCCTTCTCCAAACTCGACTTCTACGCCAAACCGTTCCATAATCAGGCTCTTTAAAACTTCCGTCTGCACTTGGCCCATGATTTTCACTTGTATTTCCTGCAACGCCTCGTTCCATGCGAGATGGAGCTGGGGTTCCTCTTCTTCCAGCAGCCGAAGCTTTGGAAGCAGCAAGGCTGGATCGCAGTCCGATGGAAGCTCCATCTTGCAGGTCAGCACCGGTTCCAGTACCGGGAGGATAGATTCCTGCTCTTTTCCAATCCCTTCCCCCGGTTTGGCATGGCTTAGCCCGGTTACGACGCAAATGCTCCCGGCAGCAGCTTCGTCTATTACGCTATATTTTTCCCCGGAATAAACGCGGATCTGGTTCACTTTCTCCGTCCACTCATTCCCCTCTCCGCCGCCGTTCAGCTCCATCCTCGCCCTAAGGCTTCCTCCTGTCACCTTCAGGAAAGTCAGGCGGTTCCCCTGGTTATCCCTGGCGATTTTAAATACTTTCGCTCCGAACTCGTTCGGATAATCCTTCTCACAGGTATAATTCTGCAATCCGGCAAGAAACCCTTCCACCCCATCCCCCTTCAAGGCAGAGCCAAAAAAACAAGGGAATATTTTCCGTTCCGCAACCAGTCTCCTGATTTCTTCCTCCGCAATCTTCCCTTGTTCCAAAAAAGCCTCCAGCGTTTCTTCCTCGGCCATTGCAATGTTTTCGTAAAACTTCTGTCTTTCCGCCCCTGGCGGCTTCTCCGTAAAATCAACACATTCCCCGTCCAGCCGCTCTGCCAGCTCTTTCATCAGCGCTTCTTTGTCCGTCCCTTCCTGGTCCATCTTATTCATGAAGAGAAATACAGGGATGCCATATTTCTTCAGCAGCCGCCACAGCGTCAGGGTATGCCCCTGCACGCCGTCAGCCCCGCTTATCACAAGCACGCCGTAATCCAGTACCTGGAGCGTCCGCTCCATTTCCGCAGAGAAGTCCACATGGCCGGGGGTATCCAGCAGCGTCGCCTGCCTTTCTCCGAGCCGGAAGAGAGCCTGTTTGGAAAATATCGTGATTCCACGGCTCCGTTCCAGTTCGTAGTTATCCAGGAAAGCATCCCCGTTATCCACTCTGCCCATCCGCCTTATGCTCCCGCTGGCATAGAGCATCGCTTCCGATAAAGTTGTTTTTCCCGCATCCACATGCGCTAATATCCCGATGACCACTCCGATCCTCCATAGCAAAACGCCTTTGGCGCAAGCAACTTCTCTTCACACTTAACTTACATAATTATCAAAATAACCTTGTATCAGAATAACCGGCGTTCCTTTATCCCCGGAGCCGCTGGTCAAATCACAGAGCGAGCCGATCAGATCCGTCAGCCTCCTCGGCGTTGTTCCCTGGGATGCCATATCGCCTACCAGATTATCCTTCTTTTCCCGGATACGGTTTTCTATGGCCTTTTTTAATTCCTCGCCGGACAAATCTTTGAAATCGTTGTCCGCCAGATATTTTAATTTCACTTCGTTGGGCGTGCCGTCCAGCCCCGACGTGCTTGCCGGAGATACGCACGGGTCAGCCAGCTCCCAAATCTTTCCGACCGGGTCTTTGAAGGCTCCGTCGCCGTATACCATGACTTCCACATGCTTCCCGGTTCTGTCCAATATTTCCTTCTGGATATCCAAAACAAGATCCGTGCATTCCCTAGGGAACAGCTTAACAGAACTTTCTGTGGATTTGTTGGAACCGAGCAGTCCGTAGTTCGTATTATATCCGCTCCCGTTTATCGATTCGTTCAGTATATCATCCAAACCGCACACCTTTTCTGCCCCGCAGGCTTTTAAAATCTTCTTCGTGCGGGCGCGGCTGTGGATATCACAGTTCAGCACATTTTTCGTATATTTTAAAATCTTCCGGCAGTCATTGGCGAAAATAATCTCCACCTCGGCTCCCTCTTCGCGGATAATGTCCCCATAATACTGCACATAATCCACGCCAGTAAAAGGATGCTTGTTCTCCCCAAAAAGTTCCCTGTATTTTTCCAAAGTCAGCAGGTCGCTGTAGGGATTGATCCCCGCGTCGTCCAGTTTATCCAGCGAAACCAGCTCATTGCCCACCTCATCGCTGGGATAGCTCAGCATCAAAACGATCTTTTTCGCCCCTTTGGCGATCCCCCGAAGGCAGATGGCAAAACGGTTCCTTGAGAGAATCGGGAAAATAACACCGATCGTCTCTCCTCCCAGTTTTTCCCTGACATCCTGCGCGATATCATCCACCGATGCATAATTGCCCTGGGAGCGAGCCACCACCGACTCCGTCACCGCGATGACATCCCGGTCCCTCAGCTCGAAACCCTCGCTCTCGGCCGCCTCCAATACACTGTCCGTCACAATCTTTACCAGATCATCCCCTTCCCGTATGATCGGGCAACGGATTCCTCTTGAAATAGTTCCTACTTTTCTTTCCATAACGATCCTCGTTTCTGCGCCGCTTTTTTATAAAGGAGCCTGCGGATGCCGCGCGGACACAGGCCCTTACCTTCTCTCCAGTTTATTTGTATCTCCTATCCGGCGTTTCTGCCGGTTAAAACTCTGCCTTGCTTATTATAAGGGATATGTATGCATATGAAAAGTAAAAATTTTATTTTTTATATTTTGGGTCAAGTTCCGCCGCTTTCTTGAAATCCTGCTCGGCTTTTTCTTCTTCGCCCATCTCCTGGTAACAGAGGGCGCGATTATTATAAGCCATGGCAAATTTATCATCTAATTCTATCGTTTTATTGTAATTCTCTATTGCTTTCCCATAATTTTTTAAATTACAATAGCTAACGCCACAGCCATTATAAGCATCTGCATATTTCGGATCCAGTTCCAGCACCTTATTATATTCTTCTATTGCTTTTTCATATTCGTTTAAATTAATGTAACTATTCCCACGGCCATAATAAGCATATACATATTTCGGATCCAATTCGACTGCCTTGGTAAAATTTTCTATTGCTTTTCCATACTCTCCCAACTTTTCATAACTAACTCCACGGTTATGATAAGCATATTTATACTTTGGATCCAATTTCAGGGCTTGATTATAATCTTCTATTGCTTTTCCATATTCTCCCAACTTTTCATAACTAATTCCACGGTTATAATAAGCATATTTATACTTTGGATCCAATTTCAGAGCTTCTCTATAATCTTCTATTGCTTTTTCATACTCTTTTAAGTCAAAGTAACTACTCCCACGGCTATTATAGACAGACGGATTTTTCAGCCCTAATTCTATCGCTTTCGTATAATACTCTACCGCCATCTTATGGTTTTTACTAACCCGCTCCTGATTCCCCAGTTTATAATAATTATCAGCCGAAGGATCTTTCTTAATCAATTCTAGCAAAGCTGCCTTTTCCTTATCCGCAAAATCTCCTAACGAAACTTTCACTTCTCTCTGCTCTTCGGTCGGTTCCTTGATTTCATCAATCATCTTATTGAACTCCTCGAACCGCCTGTTATATAATTCGATCTTATCCTCCGCCACTTTCCGCAGCCAGCCGTCCGGGTTTTCATACTGGAACGTCCTCTCCAGCATAAACATCATTTCATCAAACCCTGCAATGGAAACAAAATATCCCTTCTGTCTTTCTACCAGTTCGACAATTTCATCCCCCGGCCCGTCCTCCTCTTTTTCCCCTTTCACATAACACCAGAAAATACCGTTCAGTTCCACATTCTCATCCGCCAGAAACTTCATCAGCGTCCTGTCCCCTCCCCCATATCCAATCACGATAGGAGTAAAAACACGGAACACCATCCGCAGCACCTTTTCCCATTCCTCCGAAAGCTCCTGCAGTTCTTCCTTTCTGTTCAAAGGATTGAAGAACAGCCCCCTGTGCAGCTTTGCCACAATCGGTCTCTTCGTATTCACATCGATAAATTCCGCCAGCGACTCATGCCCCACTACGATCGGCCTTTTCTTCGTATAAATAAAAAGCGCGTCTTCCACCAGGCTGTCAAAATTCGTGGTGATCACAAGATTGCTATCCGTCGTTGTCAGGAATTGCACCAGCGGATAGTACCCGAATCCGGGTTCCGCGTTTTCCATCTTGCTTTCCAGATAGGCATACCCATTCCCATAATCAGGGAAAAACCGCAGGCTGTAAATATCGAAATAATTCTCGCTCTTAATGGAAATATCCTTTATCCCCAGCTTTTCCATCAAATCCGTTTTTTCTGTCTCGTTCCCCTTATACCGTTCCTCGATCTCCCGAACCCACATTTCCGACATTTCGATTCCCGTAGGAATTCCCGAGCTCCTGGACACGCCGGAGCCAAGAATAAAGCAGAATCGTTTCCCGTTCCCGCTGCTTTCCTTTAACATCTCCAGAAAACAGCGCTGCGAAACCGAAATCTTATCCAGTTCTTTCTTCTTCCCTCCCACCTTTCGTTCCCCCTTTTTTCTTCTTATGTAACGCATGCCTATTCACACTAACCCCCATGCCGCAGCTTCGCTGCGACTCAAATCCCGATGAAAAATGCCGTATTTCAGGCATTTTTCGGTGTGGAAAAGACTTGCAAAGCAAGTCTAGAAGTTCTTAGCGAAACGCCCTCTGGCGTGAGCTTTAGAACTTCTTTCCACACTACTCCAGCTTGAACTTCCCGACCTCCGCCGACAGCTGTTCCCCGATCTTCTTGTTCTGGTCAGCCCTCTTCTCGATATCCCTCATGCTCTCCGTCAGCTGGGCAGAAACTTCCGACACATTCACAATGCCTCTCGCATTTTCCTCAATAGCCGTGCTTACCGACTGGAGGGCATCCTTCATATGGTTGATCGACTGTTCCATCCGCTCTGAATCTTCCGCAAAATTTTCCATCATGCCATGGATATTATCCGCATCTTCGCGGTATCCCTGGCTTGTGGAAAGCAGTTTCCGATAGCCTTCCATCGCAGTATCCTCCATGCACTGAAGCATCTTTTCCGCCTCTAAGGCAAGCCCTTCCACCGCCGCGATCACCACAGCGCTGACCTGTTTGATCTGGGCGGCGGTATTCGCCGAAGTCGATGCCAGCTTCCCGATCTCATCGGCCACCACCGCAAAGCCTTTTCCTGCCTCTCCTGCCCTGGCCGCCTCTATGCTGGCATTTAATGCCAGAAGGTTTGTCTGCCCCGTAATACTGATGATATCTTCCGTCAGCAGATTAATCTCTCCCACTGTTTTTGACTTCTCAATCTTTTCATTGACCGAATCGGCCAACCTCTGAACCACAGTACGGGCATTGACCTGCTCTTCCTCGGCATAGTTATAAATCTTCTGGGCTTTCTCCTTAATATCCCTTGTCAGCTGATTGCCCGTTTCTGCTTTTTCCGCTATATAATTGATATTTGTGTATACTTCTCCCATGGATTCGCCGATCTGGCTTAAGGTCGCCGTGCTTTCCTCCATGGCGGCGCTCATCTGTTCCATGGTGGAAGAAACTTCCATGACATTTTCCCCCGCACTCGTCAGGTTGCCGAACACAATTTTCGTTGACTCATTCAGTTTATGCGAATCGTCCGAAATATGAAGCATAATCTCGCGGATATATTTTAACAATACATTCACATTATCCGCCATAAGCTCCATTTCATCCCCGGTCCTGACTTGCAGCTTCTGGGTCAGATCTCCTTCGCTGTTGACCAATTCATAAATCTTCTGGTTTACCTTCCACAAACTCCCCGTAATCGTCCTGATAATCAAATGGGAAACCACAAGTGCCGCCAAAACTCCTATCACGCCGATCTGTATCATCCAGACGCGTATGTGGTTCAGCCTTTCCACAATCCCTGAAGCATCGTAATCGCTGCCAAGAACCGCCACAACACGGTTCCCCTCATCCACCACTGGTATGTATACGGTAATCAGATCGCCGTCTTCCGTAGAATCAATATAATCCTGCACATATATCTCCCCTTCAAATACAGGCTTTAAATCCCCATAAGAATATTCAAACAGCTCTCCAACCGCATTTTGGGAATCCGTTTCATCGGTATCGATTCCATAAAAAACCTGATTTCCATCCGTGCTAAGCGTGTACAGATAAGCCACATTGCATATGCTTTTTGCTTCCCTGAGGGAAAGCAGCATCCTCTCATAATCCTCCGAACCTTCATCCCCCGGCTGCAGCCCGGCCACCGAAGCATCCACGCTGCCGACTGCCACTTTAGCCGCCACCTGCGCCTGTTCGATCCCCATAGCTATCATATTATTTTCCATGCTCTTATAAAAGCTCACCCCAAGCACTAAAAAAAGGCCAACCATCATCAAACTCGTACTTAACAGTATCTTCATTTTAATGCTTAATTTTCTCGTCCTTCTTTTCATAAATACCCTCCATGCGCAAATTTCAGTACAATGCCTCCCCCCTTTATGACCGTTTTTATTATACCACCTTATGATATTTTTGGCAAAAACTATATACGAAACGAAAACCTTATAGTAAAATGAAGGCATAAAATCCAAAATCAGGGGGCATTATGACATTATGGGAAGAGAAGAATACAGCAAAGCATTTCGATTAGGAAAAAAAGATTATCAGTCACGCATGCTTCACGGGGTGAAGCCGACCCTCCAGGTCCTTGACGATATTATGCCCGAAAAAGGTTCCTACTCCGAACAATCCCTAGGACTTGTCCAGATACCGGCGGATCAGATCGTAGGAACGAAAACAATAGGAAGAAGCAACTCCTTCGCGGGCAATTTTATGCCTATTCTGCGCGAGAACTCGGAATTCGCGCAAAAATGGTCTGCCCTTAGCACCAGCCACATCAAAGAAGGGATCCGGGAGCCGATCAAAGCTTATGAATATATGAATAAATTTTATGTGCTGGAAGGCAATAAGCGGGTCAGCGTCATGAAATATTTCGGAGTCGTTTCCATACCGGGGAACGTAACCCGTATCGTACCCCGGCGCACGGAAGAGAAAGAAAATAAAATCTATTATGAGTTTATGGACTTCTACCGCTGCGCCCCGATCAATTATATCTGGTTTTCCCACGAGGGCAGCTTTGCCAAACTGCAAAAAGCCGTGGGCAAAGAACCCGGGGAAATGTGGACAGACGAAGACCTGTTAAAATTCAGCGCATTTTATACGCGTTTTAGCGCGGAATATAAGGCAAACGGAGGCAGCAAGCTACATATTACGCCGGGCGATGCTTTCCTTTCCTTTATTATGCTGCATGGTTATGACAAAACAGAGGAAAAAACTACCAACGAACTGAAAGAATTAATGATAAAAAGCTGGGAAGAATTCAAGCTTCTTCAGGAAGAAAAATACATCGATTTGAAAATGCAGCCCAACCAGGAGAAAAAGTCTCTTTTCAATCTCCTGCTTCCGCTCTCGACAAAACAAAAGATTGCTTTTATTTATGAAAAAACACCAGGAACCTCGGCCTGGACTTATGCCCACGAATTAGGAAGGCTTTATCTGGACCAGACCTTCCCGGAGGAAGTGCATACTTTATGTTATGAAAATGGAACGACGGAAAACGTGGATTCCCTGATTGAGGAAGCCATTTCTTCCGGCTGCAACCTGATCTTTACCACGACCCCCGCCTTTGTGCAGGCGAGCGTGAAGGCGGCAATTGCCCACCCGGAAACCCGTATCCTGAGTTGTTCCCTGAACACCTCGCATCGGTATATCCGCACTTATTATTCGCGGATGCATGAGGCCAAATTCCTGATGGGGGCTATCGCCGGAGCCATGGCGGATAATAACCGGCTGGCCTATATCGCCGACTATCCGATCTATGGTTCCATCGCCAATATTAACGCTTTCGCCCTCGGGGCAAAAATGATCAACCCAAGGGCAAAGGTTTATTTGGAATGGTCCACCATGAAGGAAGTGGATATTGAAGAAAAAATAAAGGAGATCGGTCCTTCCTGTATTTCCGGCAAAGATATGGTGATACCGGAAGAGGGTTCCCGGTTTTTCGGCCTTTACCATTTGAACGGAGGCTATCCCAGAAACCTTGCCATGCCGCTGCACCACTGGGGCAAATTCTATGAACAGCTGATCCGTACCATTATGGATGGAAAATGGAAACATGACGACAATCCGGCCTCCACAAAAGCCATTAATTACTGGTGGGGAATGTCTTCGGGCGTCATCGATGTCATCTGCTCCCAGCACCTGCCTATCGGCACGAAGCGTCTGACAGAGCTGTTGAAGGCCACCATCTGTTCGGAACAATTCAATCCTTTTTCCGGCATTTTATATTCCCAGACGGGCCTCGTTACCGATTCCCCGGATCAGAGCCTTTCACCGGAGGAGATTATGACCATGGACTGGCTGGCCGAAAATATCGTTGGTTCCATCCCGACCAAGGAAGAATTAAAGGAACAGGCTGTACCTGTGATCGATCAGCAGGGAGTAAAAAAAGAAGGGTGACATATCTATGAAGATACTGGCAATCGCGGATGAAGAGTCCAAATATTTATGGGACTTTTTTGAAAAAAGCAAGCTGGAGGGAATCGACCTGATTATCTCCTGCGGCGATCTGGACCCGCTCTATCTTTCTTTCCTGGTGACGCTTTCCACCGTGCCAGTGTTGTACGTACACGGAAACCATGACGGGAAGTATGAAAAATATCCGCCGGAAGGATGCATTTGTATCGAAGACCAGATCTTCGTTTACCAGGGCGTGCGCATCCTCGGCCTGGGCGGTTCCATGCGTTACAAGCCGGGTCCGCACCAATATACGGAACGGCAGATGAGACAGCGGGTGGCCAGATTATGGTTCCAGCTTTTCCGAAAAAGAGGGTTCGATATTCTTGTCACCCATTCCCCCGCCTACCAGCTGAACGACGGACGCGACCTGCCCCACCAGGGATTCCAGGTGTTCCGAACGCTGCTGGAAAAATACCGGCCCAAATTTTTCCTTCACGGCCATGTACACATGTCCTATGGAAGGGGACATAAGCGGTATGACAAATACCAGGATACCCATATTATCAATGCCTACGAGCGGTGCGTCTTTGAATTTGAAGACAATGACCCCAAGGAGCATATCCGATAAAAAAACGTTACACTCCGCCCTTTTTTCCTTTTTTTACCTCCCTGTAATAGGAAAAAAACTGGTACACCGGCTCGAAATACCGATTAACATAAGCTCCCACCATAATAATATAAATGCACATATACAGCCACAGCATAATGATGACGATCGTCGCCAGATTCCCATATGTGCTGAAATTATTGATTTTTTCCACATAAATGGAAAAAGCCCAGGAAAAGACATTCCATAAGACCGCCGAAAACACTGCCCCTGGTATCTGGTATACAAACCTTAATTTTTTATTCGGTATGTACGCATACATCATGGCAAACCCGATGATCATAAAGCAAAGCACAAACAACAGACGGAAATTCAACATGAAATCAAAAAATTTCTCCGTCTGGGGGATATAGCGGATCACTCCGTTCACCAGCGCGTTCCCAAATACCATCACCACGAGGGAAAGCATAATCACCGCCAGAAATAACACCGTATAAAAAGAAGCGATTCCCCTAACCACTATATAATTCCTGTCCTCATCCACATCATTAATTTCATTTAAGCCCCGGCTCATGGCGAGCATCCCCTTTGCCGCTGACCATAATGTCGTCACCGCCGCAACGGAAAGCACCCCTGCCGACTGGGCGTATACGTCCCTGATAATGGATACCACAAGGGAATCCACCGCATCCGGCGTCAAGTCCGTAATAAAAGTCATAAGGTTCGCTTCTGTCAATGAAGTGTAAGGAATAATGGAGCAGAGCAACACCAGCATAGGAATTAAGGACAAAAACAGAAAAAACGTCGTGCTTGCCGCAAATGCGCTTATATTTTTCTTATTCATCTGACGGCTGAAATCCCTGCCGACATAAATCAACCTTTTTACCATAAACTCCCATTCCTATCCACACTTTTTCCGGCCGTCATGCGAATATGCAGGCCGTTCACTGCCCGGAACCGTAGACATTCCGTATCTCGCAGGAACGGTAAAAGAAAGTCAGGATTTCATAGGAACTGAACCCTTTTTTCGCCATCGCCTTCGCCCCGTTCTGGGACATGCCGACTCCATGCCCATACCCGCCGCCGGACAAACTATATCCTACCACAATATCGTCTTCTTTGCTAGTAGCAATCGAAAAATACCCGCTGGGAAGCAAGGTGGGGGAAGAGACCTCGCTGCCGTCCTGCCTGACGACCTTGCTCACCCCGTTATTCAGCACGTAGCGTATGTTATGTTCGGAGATAACTTTAAACGTATTTTCTGTTCCTTCAATCAGCAGTTCATCCGCCACGCCTCCGTTCCCCCTCTTTACAATAGAAATATCCTCCACTTTCCCTAATCGCTTCACCGGCTTGCTTTCGAATCCCCCGTCATCATTCCTGGTCAGTACCAGCTCGTTATTCACCTCATACCGTTTCTGCATGGCTGCAAGAAGCCGGTCCCCGTCTGCCTCTCTCGATTCATATGTCCATCGGTACCAGGCCTCCCCGCTTTCATAATCGGAATCATAGGCATTGGAAATAAAGGAAGAAAAAGCATCCTCTTCTGCCATCTCCTCTCCATCATGGCCCAGTTCCTCTTCCCCGATGCGCTTCGCCTGCAAATAAGAAGTATCTTCATCATTGCCCGCTTTCCAGATGCCAGCATCCGTCCCGAATCCGCAGGAAGTGGAATAATAATACGAGCCGCACAGCTCATCGCCATAATACAAAAGGCTCCCGGAGGTTTCCTTTACTGCTTTCGTACATTGCGCATTTTCCGCGATATTATTATATACCTGATAGCCGGCGCTGTCGTCCACATGGGCTCCGAACCCGGCGATCCCTGAATGCTGCATATGCCGGTATGCATAGGTTCTCGCGCAGACGGCCTGGGCTTTCAGCGCTTCCAAAGGATAAGAGGCCGGCATCTCGCTGGGGACCACCGAATATAAATATTCTTCCAGCAGAAGTTCATTGACCACGACCAGGCCGTCCCCTGTCTTGGCAATCTCCATTTTCCCCCTGTATTCCGGATTGCCCTGCGCCCGCTCCACGGAAAGAAGCTGGATTCTCCCGGTCAGCGCTTCCGGTTCGATATAAATCCTTTCGCCGGAAAAAAATTCGCTTCCTCCATCGATGGATACGATATCCCCCGCTTCGTATTCCCGGCTTTCCATATTTTCATAATCTCCATATCGCAGCGTAAAAGCGGTATCCGCCGTCAGCTCCACCTTCTCATGATAGGCTCCCCTATATCCCGTGTCTTTGATCACCACCCTGATATTTTCCATGGCCTCATCCCTTGTCACCAATCCGGCGCAGACTGCCCCGTCTTCCAGCACGAAATCGGTAAAGTCATAGCCGATCCTCAAATCCGCCCTTCCGCCCGCGCTCAGTTTCCCATACAGCTTATAAACCGCCATATCATCCTGATAAGGGTATTTCCCCTTTCCTTCGATTTCTATGGTTCCATTTCCTATGCTCAAGAGTTTTCCATTGATCTTTTCTTCTTTGATCTTCACCGACTGCAGCTTTCCGTCCGCAAAGGCCAGATCCCCGATCTGCTCTCTCTGTCCCGCCTCTGCCTTCCCATAAGGGAATCGGATCTCATATCCTTTATAAAAAACCTGTATTCCATCCCCTTCCTGCGCTTCCACGATCCACATATTCTTCAGATCCATTCCCCGGCTTGTGATATCCACCGCCGCCAACAGCACATCCTCTTTCTGATATGCCTGGATCCCCTGGTATTTCATATCCTGAAATAAATCCGAACGGTAAAAATATTCCCCCTCTTCTGCCAGCAGCCGCCCTTCCGTCATCGCGTTTCCCTCTTCATCCACGACCTCGCTTCCGCATCCGAGTACCGTCACATTCGTCTTTTGTATCCATTCTTCCAGCCCGAAACAAGCCAGGAGCGCATCATACATCCGATACCAGTCCGTCTGAAGAAATTGAAAATCTTTCCTATACTTTTTTTGGTATTCCTTATACAGCTCCTCGACAGCTTCCCGCCTTCCTTCTTCTTCCCCCATCCCTTCTTCCAGATATAAAAGCATCCCGTCCAGCCAGCCGGAAAACTGCCCGTAAGTGAGAACGCTTTCCCTGTCTGTTTCCAGCAGTTCCAGCCAGCCATCATATGAAGCTGATTTTTCCCCCTCTTCCAGCCCTTCCTCCATCGCTTCTGCCAGGATCAGCGCATCCTGAAGCCTTATGTACCCGCCCTCCGGCTGTCTGACCATATTCATCCGTATGCTGACCACAAAAATGTATCCTATCATCAAACATCCGGCCATAGTCAGCAATATCTTGGCAAGAATCCTGCTATTTTCCTTCATCCATAATCCCCCTGTTATTTCCTGTTCCATCCAATCTTATAAAAAAGCAGCCCCCAAGGCTGCTTTTTCTTTTGTAGCATACTACAATATTTTCCCCAAAATGCCGGTTCTTGTACTTTGACTCCTAGCCTAAGCCAGGTGGGTAACCG
>OFHO01000582.1_pt1 | contig 33077 bp, 28 predicted proteins | sample 1521531 | NCBI WGS metagenome assembly OFHO01 (sample SAMEA3504124, study PRJEB24116) | mouse gut metagenome | biome: mouse gut; feature: mouse-associated habitat; material: faeces | place: Denmark | collected 2011
TGGTATTTCCGTGGCGGAGATTGTGATGATAAACGGGATACAGAAAGCGGTGAAGGCAAACAAGGTCATCACATTTTTGGGCGGCGGCGAGGTATAGCGGGAAAGGCAGGTGCAGTTATGGCGAGATATAACGCAATGGAAGAACATTTTGAGGAAATCACGGTGCTTGATAAGCCTGCATTGTTCACAGGCATCCGCATAGAACGGGACACGGTGCCGAAAGGCTTGTATCTGTATGAGGTGCGGGGCGATGATGACGGGGGCAGCGATCCGGTGCAGATTGCAAGGGGAATTATGGTAAACCATTACGGGAGCATTATCACCCGTGAGCCAATCAAACTGCCGCAGGACGGGTATCTGGACATTGATCCGGAAAAGGATTGGAACTTTGCGGGCGGCGATTGTCGGACGGTAAAGGAATTTCAGGAGAAATACCAGCCAGCGAAGAAAAAGGAAAAAGAACGGGAAAGATAGGAGGGAGGCACGTTGGCAAAAAAGAGATTTGATATTATCACGGAGCTTTACGCAGAAGCCGTAAAGGAAGTGGCCGCAACGCCGGAAAACTGGATGGCTTTCTTAAACTCCGCCTGCCGCAATTACCGCCTGCCCTTTGACGAGCAGTTGTTAGTCCATGTGCAGCGTCCGGACGCTACCGCAGTCTTACAGATGGAGGACTGGAACAGGAAGTTTGGGCGTTGGGTGAAGCGGGACTCCAAAGGGATTGTGGTCATTGACAAAAATGCGAAAACCATGCGCTTAAAGCACTACTTTGACATTTCCGACACGCAGGAGGGACGCTACCGCCGTCTGGTGCGCCCCGTGCCTTTGTGGGAGGTAGGGGAGAAATACAGGCAGGATGTGCAGGAAACCCTTGCAAATGCCTTCGGCGTGTCCGGGGAAATGTTAGACCTTGCAGGGACGATACTGGAGGCGGCGGAAAACGCAGCCGATGACAACATCGCAGATTATTTAAAGGATATTTTAGCTTACCGCACGGGCAGCTTTTTAGAGGAACTGGACGAGTACAGCGTGGAAGTGCAGGCAAAGAGCCTTTTATCAAGCAGCATAGCCTACATGGTAATGGTGCGGTGCGGCATAGACACGGAAACCTATCTGGATAAAGACGATTTCCGAAACATCACGGATTTCAACACGCCGGAGCTTGTGAACCTGTTCGGCACAGCCACCAGCGACGTGGCGGAAATGGCGTTGGGGGAAATCTCCGACACCATCCTGAAACTGCAAAAAGAGGAAAAAAGAAGGAGCCGCACATTTGCCGGGGAAAATGCAGGCAGGTATAATGAAAGCGAGAAAGACAAAAACAACGCTTCGGAAAGGGGTTTTGATGATGAGAGAGATAGCTTACAGCAAACAGGGCGATTACCTTCTGCCGGACATCACCGTACCGGACGAACCGGAAGTACACCTTGGGAAGTACGGCTCACTGCGCCGGAATTACCTGAAAGAGCAGCATTACGGGATATTCTTAAGCCTGCTGACGCAAGGGAAGCTGAACCAGCACCTGAAGGAAACGCAGGAGGAGGCGCAGGGCAGGATGGAGCAGATCGTGTCGCAGATGGCACAGTCGCAGGAGGTGACGGAGGAACTGAAAGCGAAAGACCAGATGTTGTGGCTTTCGATGATGAACAACATCCGGCAGGCGGCGGAGGAAATCGTGATGAACGAACTGGTTTACGCATAACGTCCAAAGAACCGGAGCCGCAGGCAGAAGGCGGTTTGTCGGCGGAAGGTGACTTGCCCACAGAAGATAAGCCAGCGGAAGTTTTAGCGGTTTATGACAGAAGCAGCGAGGACAGCTCTTTTCCTTTTTTCGGGGAGGATGAGGACATCAAATCGCTGCTTTTGTCTACCTCGCATCTGAAAGCGGACAAAGGGGAAATCCGGGCATTTTTTGAAAGCCATGAGGACGAAAAAGAACGGACGGAGTATATCAAAGGGATATTCAACAATGAGTACACGGAAATCACGCTGGAGGATGGCAGGCGTGTAGGATATAAAACCTACCAGAACGTGCTCCATATGTGGGAGGGGAGCTACCTTTCCCGCACTTCGCAGTCTTATTTTGACTGGGGAAAAATCGCAGGGTATTTTGAGGGTATGCGGCTTTTGGGGGAGCTGAAAGATAAGATGAACCCGCTCCCGACCGTGGAAGGGCAGCTTAGCCTGATGGAAGATTTAGCAGAGGAAAAGACCTCTGCTTTTTCTTTTTCCCAGGAAATCATTGATACCGTCATCAAGAACAGCGCCGATGTGAAGCCGGGGAAATACGGCATTTATGTCTATTTCCTGAAAAACCGCACGAACCAGCAGAAGGCGGACTATCTCAAAAATGCCTATGGCTTTGTCGGCGCTTATCCGGTAATTACGGGAACCGGGATTGATATGCTTGCCAGCAGTGAAGGGATGCAGATTATAAAGGGTGAAACGGAAATCCTGCTGAAATGGGGAAAGGTTGCAAAGCGCATTGACGAGCTGATTGCCGCAGGGCGGTATATGACGGAAAAAGAAATGGAGTACCTGCCGGAGTATGAAAAAAGCGTCCTTACGGCTGAAATCTACCATTTTTATACGAACCAGCCGGAGGAAGTGGCGCGCCCCTATCCGTTCGGTTCGGAGTACCGTGCAGGCGTGAAGGCAATCCGGCCGCAGATTGACATCCCGGAGCGTGTGGAAGAAATCTTGACTATAATGGCGGAAGTGCTTAATAATACCGCAGATTATGACAACCGTTATCCATTCATGCAGAAGGTGTACCGTGACCTTACGGACTACCGGGACGGGAAATTCAGTCTGATTTCCCCCATACCAACCGAAACAGAAACACCGTCCCTGCCGGAACCGGAGCCAGAGCCAGTTCCGGGGCAGGGTAAAGAAAAGACAGAGCCGGACAGCCTTGCAAAAAGGCTCAATGAACTGTATAAGGAAACCGACCTGCGGGCGTATGAGGCGAATATAGAGCAGGGGGAATCCGAGCAGGAAACGATAGCGCAGATTGAAAAGCAGCTTTCAAACCCGGACGAGGTAGGGGCAATTTTAGATTACCTTATCAGCGTCCAGCAGGCAACGGAGCCGGATGTGGAGGCGTATCAGGAGCTTGCGGGACTGATTGAGGAAGTGCAGGGGCTTCCGGCCATGAAGCAGCCCTATGACCTTCAGCCGGAAACCGTGGTGTATATCGGCATGGAGAAATATGAAATTCTTACCATGACCGACAGCATGGTAGTATTGCATGACCTCACCTACCCGCTTTTCACGAAAGATATGCCCCGTGAGGAATTTGACCGCAAGCTGCGTGAAAACCCGGCAAATGACCATTTGAAAATCAAACGGCCATTGCCGGAGCCACCAGCCGAAAAGAAAAACACGGAACCCCTTCCCGCAGGGGACGGGCAGGGAACCGCTTCACCAAAGACGGAAAAAGAGGAAATCCCGGAAGAAAGCCTTACCGCAGCACAGAGGAATTACCGTGCGGTTATGGAGCTTGCGCCGGAGGTGCTGCGTGGGGAAACGGAGTCAAAATCATTTGAAGCGGGGCAGTCCTTTATGCCGCTTACCGTGGAAAGCATCGGAAAGAACCGCATTGCCATCTCCCATTATTACACGCAGAACGGGGATTCCCTTGCCGATCCGGACATGGAGTTTGTGTTCGACCATGAGGCTAAGACCTTAAATGCAAGGACATTCCAGCAGGACAACTTAAACCGTTTTGAGCAGGTAGTGACAGACGGCGTTGTGGACGAGGAACTGGAGAGCGAATTGAATGATTTTGCAAGCCAGTGGTTTAAAAATATCCGGGAACAGGGATATTTGCCCACCAGAGAGGAAAAGCAGCTATCGGAAAGCGACGTCCCAATCGGCACGGAAGTTGTGATAGATGACCGCAGGTTTTCCGTTGACAGCGTAGATATGGGACACGGAACTGTCAGCTTAAAAGACCTCACCTTCCAGAGCGGCACAGGCTTCCCGGTGTTCCGCAGCGAGCCGATACAGCTTGTTTTTGACTTGATTCAGGGGCAAAAGGACACGCCAGAAAAGGAAAGCAATGAACAGGCAGACCTTGCGCCGGCGTGGGAGAAGAAAAAGCCAGCGGGCAGGATACGGGGCTTTGACCTGCACCCGGAAATCCCAAAGGAGCAGCGGAGCCAGTACCGGATTACCAATGACGAGCTGGGGCATGGGACGCCAAAAGAGAAGTTCCGGGCGAACATTGCCGCCATCCAGCTATTGAAGAAGTGCGAGGAAGAGGACAGGTACGCAACGCCGGAGGAGCAGGAAATCTTATCCAAGTATGTGGGCTGGGGCGGCTTGTCGGACGCATTTGACGAAACCAAATCCGCATGGGGATATGAGTACCTGGAACTGAAAACCGTATTGACGCAGGAGGAATACGCCGCCGCAAGGCAGTCAACCTTGACCGCATTTTACACGCCGCCCGTTGTCATCCGTGCCATGTATCAGGCTTTGGAGAACATGGGCTTAAAATCCGGCAACATCTTAGAGCCGTCCTGTGCAGTGGGCAATTTCATCGGCATGAAGCCGGAGAGCTTATCAGACTGCAAGATATACGGGGTGGAGATTGACAGCATATCGGGCAGGATTGCAGGGCAGCTTTACCAGAAATCCACGGTTGCCGTGCAGGGGTATGAGGAAGCCGAGCTGCCGGACAGCTTTTTTGACGTGGCAATCGGCAACGTCCCGTTCGGCCAGTTTAAATTATCCGACAGGCGGTATGACAAAAACAACTTCCTTGTGCATGACTATTTTTTTGCAAAGACGCTGGATAAAGTCAGGCCGGGCGGCGTGATTGCGTTTATCACGTCATCGGGGACGATGGACAAGAAGAACCCGGCGATACGCAAATATATCGCACAGCGGGCGGAGCTTTTGGGAGCGATACGCCTGCCCAACGATACGTTTAAGAAAAATGCGGGGACGGAAGTGACCTCTGATATTTTATTTTTGCAGAAGCGTGACCGCATGGTGGAAACGGAGCCGGACTGGTTATACCTTGATGTTGATGAAAACGGGATTACGCAGAACCGCTATTTTGTGGAACATCCGGAGATGGTGTTGGGCGAAATGGTAATGGAAAGCACGAAGTATGGCATGGACAGCGCCTGCCGCCCGTATGAGGACGCCAGCCTTGAAACCCTGCTTGCAGAGGCGGTGGAAAACATTCAGGCGGAGATTGCGGAACAGGAAACGGACGAATTAGTGGAGGAAGAAGATAACTCTATCCCCGCCGATCCGTCCGTTGCCAATTTCTCCTTCACCGTTTATGACGGGAAAATCTACTACCGGGAGAACAGCCGCATGAAACCCGTGGAGCTGTCCGTGACCGCCGCAAACCGTGTAAAAGGCATGGCTGCCATCCGTGACTGTGTGCGGGAACTGATTGCTTACCAGACGGAAGGGTATGCCGATACGGTCATCGAAGAACAGCAGAGGAAGTTAAACCAACTGTACGATGCGTTCCAGAAGAAGTACGGGATACTGAATGCCAGGGCGAACAGCATGGTCTTTTCGGACGATAACAGCTATCCGCTGCTCTGCTCTTTAGAGATTGTGGCGGAGGACGGCATACACGCACGGAAAGCCGATATGTTCCATAAGCGCACCATCAAGCCGCATCAGGCGGTGACAAAGGTGGACACAGCCAGTGAAGCATTATCGTTATCTTTGTCCGAGAAAGCCAGAGTGGACATGGATTATATGTGTTCCCTGACCGGGAAAAATGCGGAGGCGATTGAGCGGGAGCTGTCCGGCGTGATTTTCCGTCTGCCAAATGTGGCGGGAGGGGAGCCTGAATTTGTTTCGGAAGATGAATATTTATCCGGCAATGTCCGGGAAAAGCTGAAAGAGGCGAAGCTGGCGGCGCTGGCGTCTGAAGCCTATCAAAGCAACGTGGAGGCGCTGGAAAAGGTACAGCCGAAGGACTTGACCGCATCGGAAATCAGTGTGCGGTTAGGAGCCACATGGATTCCCATCAGCGACGTGTCGGAATTTATGTTCCAACTGCTGGACACGCCCAACTACAACCGATGGAATATCAAAATCCATTTCTCCAAGTTCACAGGCGAATGGAACATTGAGGGAAAGAGCAATGACAAGGGGAACCCGAAGGCGAACAACGCATACGGGACGCACCGTGCCAACGCCTATAAGATTATCGAGGATACGTTAAACCTGCGTGACACCCGTGTCTATGACTATATCCCCACCGAGGACGGGAAGAAAAAGGCAGTCTTAAACAAAGAGGAAACCGCCATAGCGCAGGGCAAGCAGGACTTAATCAAGCAGGCGTTCCAGGACTGGATCTGGCAGAACCCGGAGCGCAGGCAGAGATTGACGGCATATTACAATGAGAATTTCAACGCCATCCGGCCGAGGGAATATGACGGGAGCCATTTAAATTTCTATGGCATGAACCCGGAAATTAAGTTAAGGCAGCACCAGAAAAACGGGGCTGCCCGCATCATTTACGGGGGGAACAGCCTGCTTGCCTATGTGGTGGGAGCCGGGAAAACTTATACAATGGTTGCGGCGGCGATGGAGTGCAAAAGGTTGGGACTCTGCAACAAATCCATGATTGTGGTTCCAAACCACATCATAGAGCAGTTTGCCGCCGAGTGGCTCCAGCTCTACCCTGCCGCCAACCTGCTTGTGGCCACCAAAAAGGATTTTGAAACCAAGAACCGGAAGAAATTCTGTGCGAGGATTGCGACCAGCGACATCGACGCAGTTATCATCGGCCACAGTCAATTTGAAAAAGTGCCGCTCAGTACAGAGAGGCAGCAGCGTATGCTGGAGGAGCAGATTGAGGAAATCATAGACGGGATAGCGGAGGCAAAGCGCAACGGAGGGAGCAGGTTCACCATCAAGCAGATGGAGAAATCAAAGAAATCCCTGCAAACCAAACTGTCAAAATTAAACGACCAGAGCCGCAAGGATGACGTTGTTTTCTTTGAAGAACTGGGCGTTGACCGCCTGTTTGTGGACGAGGCGGACGGCTATAAAAACCTTTACCTTTACACAAAAATGCGGAACGTGGGCGGCATTGCACAGACGGAGGCACAGAAATCATCCGATATGTTCATGAAATGCCGCTATCTGGACGGGATAACGGGCGGGAAAGGCGTGATATTTGCCACCGGAACCCCCGTGAGCAACTCAATGGTGGAGCTTTACACCATGCAGAGGTATTTGCAGTACAACACCCTTGTGCGGAACCATTTGCAGCATTTTGACGCATGGGCGTCCACCTTCGGGGAAACGGTCTCTGCAATAGAATTAGCCCCGGAGGGCAGCGGCTACCGGATGAAAACGAGGTTTGCAAGGTTCTACAACCTGCCGGAGCTTATGATGATGTTCCGGGAAGTGGCGGACATCCAGACCGCCGATATGCTGAACCTGCCCGTGCCGGAAGCGGAATACAAGGTGGTGGCGGTAAAGCCCAGCGAGATACAAAAGGATATGGTACAGACGTTGGGGGAACGGGCGGAGCGTGTGCGAAACGGCATGGTAAACCCCATGCAGGACAATATGCTGCTGATTACCAATGACGGGCGCAAGCTGGCGTTAGACCAGCGGCTTACGAATGAAATGCTGCCGGACGAGCCGGAGAGCAAAGTCAATGCCTGCGTCAACGAAGTCTACCGCTTTTGGGAGGAGGGGAAGGAGCAGAAATTAACACAGCTATTGTTCTGCGACCTCTCCACACCGAAGAATGACGGGACATTCAGCGTCTACAATGACGTGCGGGATAAGCTGATTACGAAAGGAATCCCGCCGCAGGAGATAGAATTTATCCATGACGCCAACACGGAGGTGAGGAAAAAAGAGTTATTCTCAAAGGTACGCAGGGGAGCCGTCCGCATCTTAATGGGCAGCACGTTTAAGATGGGCGCAGGCACAAACGTCCAGAATTTAATCATTGCCAGCCACGATTTAGACTGCCCGTGGAGGCCGAGAGATTTAGAGCAGAGGGGCGGTCGAACCATCCGACAGGGCAACCAGAACAAGAAAGTATTTATCGTGCGGTATGTGACCGAGGGGACATTTGACGCTTATATGTACCAGATGATTGAGAACAAGCAGAAATTTATCAGCCAGATCATGACGTCCAAAAGCCCGGCACGCACCATCGAGGACATTGACGAGGTGGCTTTATCCTATGCGGAAATCAAAGCCCTTGCCACCGGGAACCCATATATTAAGGAAAAGATGGACTTAGACATCCAGGTGTCGAAGCTGCAACTCTTAAAGCAGAGCTTCCTAAGCCAGCGTTACGAGATGGAGGATAAGGTGACGAAATACTATCCGATGGAGATAAAAAGGCAGAGCCAGTGGATTGTGGAGTACCAGCAGGACATCGAGCAGGTGAAGGCGCACACGCCGCCAGACCGGGATACGTTCCCGCCCATGCAGATAAACGGCGTGACCTATGGGGAGAAAAAGGAGGCGGGGCAGGCGATTATTGCAGCCTGCAAAGCCATGAGTTCCCCTGATCCGGTTCCTCTGGGAGCTTACCGTGGGCTTGCGATGGAGCTTTCTTACAGCACCTTCAGCAAGGATTTTGTCATCACCCTGCAAGGGAAACGGGCGTACCATGTGACGTTGGGGACGGACATTCACGGGAACATTACCCGTCTGGATAATGAGATAGAGAAGTTTGGCGATAACCTCTCCCGGTGTGAGGAACATCTGGAAACTTTAAAAGCGCAGCTTGAAAATGCAAAGATAGAGGCAGTCAAAGAGTTCCCCAAAGAGCAGGAATTAGCAGAAAAGACTGCCCGGCTGGGGGAGTTAAATGCCCTGCTTGATATGGACAAGAAAGAAAATATCGTGCTGGACGTTGAGCCAGAGGAAGAAGAAACGGAGCCGGAGAAAGGCAGCAAAGACCGGGAACGGTGAAAAAAGCGGTATTGGGCAACCAGTACCGTTTACATAGCGGGGAAAAGGGAAGGCAAATGTGTAAAAAGAAAAATCGCACACTGGATTTCCCTGCCATTTCCTGCTATATTCCTCTGGAAAAAAACGGAAAGGCGGTGATAGATTTGATAGAGGATGAAAAGATTCAAAGGGTAATTGAGGAAAATGAGGGCTTTTTCCAGAACACAATTTCAGACATAGCCCGGACAAAGAAAGGAGCGAGGATTTTCTTTGAGTATGACAAGGAGCATAACTGGTTCAGGGAGGGATAAAGATTATGGGAAATGCAAAAGGCGCAACTATCATGGACATAAAAAATATAGACATTTATAACCTGCCCAAATGGTTCAGCGACATCATAGAGGAGGTTGATATATTGTGTGAGGAGGCATTGAGAAGCTCCGTATCATACAGCAGGATTACAGAAGAACGGTACAAGATACTTGATAAGCACGATTTTATTTCAAAGCTGACGGATGACGGGGGTGTGGATGAACCGATGGAACTGACCGCAAGGGAAACAAAGGCACTGTCCAGATTTTTCACGTTGGAGTATGATAAGGCAAGGGCAGAAAGCATACAGATGTACCTTTTAGGGTGTAGCCATATTTTCAAATTGTTGCGGGTGTTGGAGGAAATATGAGCAGTTACATAGCCGGATGGTTTTCAGAAATGAAGATTGTCCGGCTATTTTTATGCCCGGATATTCTTAAATTTATTTGCAAATATCCAATCACGGGCAGGAAAGGAGCTGAAATTTATGCCATATATCGCACCGGAAGTCGTGCAGGAGGCGAAGCGGATGGATTTGTTGACGTACCTGAAAAACTATGAGCCTTATGAGCTTGTGCATTTTTCGGGCAACACCTATACCACGAAAACCCATGACAGCCTGAAAATTTCCAACGGGAAATGGATGTGGTGGAGCCGTGGGATCGGGGGCAGGTCAGCGGTTGATTACCTGATAAAAGTCAGGGACTATACCTTTATGGAGGCGGTACAGACGATTGCAGGGCAGGCGGCGGTTGCGCCGCCTGTTTCCCTACCAGCCGAAAAGACAACAGAAAAGAAACTGCTTTTACCCAAACCAAACCGCTACCAGACGCAGGTTGTTTCCTATCTGAACAGGCGTGGGATTGACACGGACATCATTGGATTCTGTCTGCAAAGAGGGATGGTTTTTGAGAGCGAGAACTACCACAACGCTGTATTTGTGGGCATGGACAAGGGAGGAAAACCCCGGTATGCCGCCCTGCGTGGAATCGGGACGGACTTTATCGGGGACGCAAACGGGAGCGACAAAAACTATTCCTTTTCTATCCCGGCAGAGGGAAACAGCATAAAAGTCCACCTGTTTGAATCCGCCATCGACCTGCTGTCCTATGCCACCCTGCAAAAAATGGACGACCAGGACTGGAGGGCGGAACATCTTCTATCCCTTGCGGGAGTGTACCAGCCAGCAAAGGAAATCGGGCGCAGCAAGGTTCCGGCAGCACTCACACGATTTTTAAAAGAGTACCCGGAGGTTGAAGAAGTGGAGCTGCACCTGGACAATGACCGGGCGGGCAGGCTGGCGTCAGAGGCGATCAAGACCGTGCTTCCGAAACAGTATCGGACACGGGATAAGCCGCCGCCAAAGGGCAAGGACTGCAATGATTTCCTCTGTATCCGGTTAGGAATCGGGATAACGGAGCGGGTAAAAAAGAATCACGGAAGGAGCCATGAGAGATGAAAACGTATGACGTAACAATAACGGAAACCCTGCAAATGACTGTACCCATTGAGGCGGAGAGCCTTGCGGAAGCGGAGCAGACAGCAGAGGATAACTGGAACAGAAGCCAGTATATTCTGGACGCAGACCATTTTGTGGGGGCTGATTTTAAGGCGAAAGAGTGCGTCCGGGACAAAGGCATAGGGCGGTAGGAAAGGAGGCGTTTGCCATGAGGCAGTATGAAATGACACTGGTTGCCATCTCGGAAAAGAGGGTGAAAATCTCTGCGGAGAGTGCGGAAGCCGCCGCACAGATGGTGGAAAAGATATACAGCGAAACCAATATCTTAGATTTTTCCAATCGGGACGTGACGGATGTTTCCGTCCTTGCGAAAGCGGCGGATGTAAAAGAAAGCGGCTGTAACGCATACCCGGAGGGATGTGAGGGATGCCCGTATTCCTGTCCGATGGATGGGAAATGTATGCGGGATGATCCAAAAAACCGCTGTCAGGAGTGTGTGAACCATTGCAAAGTGTGCGGCAGGTGTGAGGCGAAAGAGTCCGGGGACTGCGGGCAGGAGTGCATAGATTGTGGGCATTGCTGTCCGGAATGTGCGTGCTGCACCCATCCGATTAAGGAGCAGCAGCCGGGGAAGCATCTGTTTTCGGCGGGTAATGATACCAAAACAAAAGGCGGTACGCAGCCGCAGGGGTGATACACAATACCAGCAAGCAACGCCTTTGGATTGCCATGCGGCAACCCGAAGGCAGCTTGTTAGGGGAAAATCCCCTAATACCCCTTTTTAGCGGAGCCGGGAGGTTCTGCCAGATATGACAAGTTGCATGGTGACAGCGCACCATGACGGAAAGGTGAGTGGAGCAGTATGTTGGCATTTTTGAGTGGAACTTTTGTAGGCGGCATTGTGGGCGTGGTGATGATGTGCCTGTTGCAGATTAACCGCCTGCACGGGGGAGATACGGAGGTGGAAGGATGAGAAAGAGGGACGTCCCGTTTCTGTTCCGTTTGAATAAGGAGGAGGCGGACGCATTCAGGGAGCGGGTAAAGAAAAGCGGAATCAGCCAGGAAGCCTATGTGCGTCAGGCAATCATGGGAAAGACGCCGAGGGAGGCTCCGCCGCCCGACTATTATTCCATGATGCGGGAGCTGCATAAGATTGGGAACAACTTAAACCAGATCGCACAGAAGGCGCACACACTGAACGTGATTGACGTGCAGAGGTATGACAGCGACATGAGGAAGTTTGACGAAGCGGTCAGGCTGATTACCGAGGCGGTCATCCTGCCGGAAAAGACGGGGTAATGGCAACCACATCTATCTGGAGCGTCAAAGGATGGTTAGGAAAAGTAGTTATCTATGTGGAGAACCCGGACAAAACCACGAATCCCGAAATTGCAAAGCTGCAGGAGCTGTCCGGCATGGAGGAAAAAGAAACGCAGGGACTGTCCGACGTCATCGCCTATGCGGTCAATGCGGAAAAGACCAGACAGCAGGGAAAAGCAGGGACATCGGAGGGGGAGAAAATAGATGATGAAAATGAGAAAGTCATGGAGCAGTATGTGTCCGGCGTCAACTGCGCCCCGACCACCGCCCGGTCAGAAATGATGGCGGTCAAAAAGAGGTATGGGAAAGACGAGGGCATTATGGCGTTCCACGGCTACCAGTCCTTTGCACCGGGGGAATGTACCCCGGCGATGGCGCATGAGATTGGCGTGAAGCTGGCGGAGGAATTGTGGGGGAGCCGCTTTCAGGTGGTAGTCGCTACCCACTTAGATAAGGCGCACCACCTGCATAACCATTTCGTGGTGAACTCCGTTTCCTTTGCGGACGGTCTTAGGTATCACCGCAGCAATCAGGACTACCGGGATATGCGTAACGCTTCCGACAGGTTATGCCGGGAATATGGATTGTCCGTCATAGAGAACCCAAAACAGAAAGCAAAGCATTATGGGGAGTGGCGGGCGGAGCAGGAGGGCAGGCCGACCTATTTGGGGATGATAAAGGCGGACGTGGACGAAGCCATTGCAAAGGCGAGGACGGAAAAGCAGTTTTTCCATTATCTGAAAGAGAAAGGCTATTCCATCAAATTCGGGAAGGACGTCACGGTACGGGCGGAGGGCAGGGAACGGGGGATGAAGCTGGCGAGGAACTTAGGGGAGGAATACACTTTAGATTCCATCCGCAGGCGGATACTCACGCAGAAGATAGAAAAGCCTGCGCCGCCTGCCATGCTGCCAGAGAAGAAAACCTATGTCATAAAAGTGCATGGGAATATACAAAAGGCAAGGAAAATCGGCGGACTCCGTGGCCTGTACCTGCATTACTGCTATCTGTTGGGGATATTACCGAAGAACCGACCGCCAAAAAGTCCGAAGCAGGTACACATGATGTTCCGGGAGGACTTGATAAAACTGGATAAGATTGCAAAGGAAACAAGGCTGCTCTGCCATTATCGCATAGATACCACGGAGCAGCTTTTTTCATTGAAGGAAGAGTTGCAGGGGAAGATGGCGGAGCTTGCGGACAAAAGGAAACACCTGCGGTATCAGAGCCGCAGCGTCAAAGACAGCGAAAAGCTGTCAGAGGTAAAAACAGAAATCTCCGCCCTGACAAAGCAGATCGGGGAACTGCGAAAGGAGGTGGGACTCTGCGACGGGATAGCCGCACGTTCCGGCGCAATGAAAGAAAAATTAGAAACCGTGCGGCAGGAAAATAGTGTGGAGGAAAAGAACGCCCACACGGAAAAGGAGGGAACAATCCATGAACACATCAGGCGAAGCCGCTGACCAGGTGGTGCGTATGTCGATGGAAGTGGGGGAAGCGGCCTTAAAAATCTCCGGCGAGGGGGCAAAGCAGCTTGCAGTGCTTTTATACGCCATCTTAAAGGAGCAGAAAAAGACCAGAGGCAGGATAAGGCTGGAAACCTTAGTGCGCTCCGGGAAACCGCTCACCGTATTTTCCGTAAAGGAAAGCGACCTGAAGAAATTTGTGCAGGAGGCGAAGCGGTACGGAATCCTCTACTGCGCCGTCCGTGATCCCAAAGGGAGCAGCGACGGGATGGTGGACATTATGGTGAAGGAGGAAGATGCGCCCCGCATCAACCGTATCGTGGAACGCTTCAAGTTTGCGTCCGTCACAGAGGCGGCACAGATTAAGACGGAAATCCAGAAGTCGAGGGAAGAAAAAAGCAATGCGAAGGAGAAAAAGGCGGCTCCCGGAAAGGAGAAAACGAAGGAACCGCCAAAAGAGAAAGCGTCACCGGAAAAAACACCACCGGAGAAACCGTCACCGGGAAAACCGCAGGCACAGCCAGAGCCGGAGAAAGACAGGCCGGGGAAGTCACAGGAAGATTTGCTGGTAGACGAGCTTTTAGGCAGCCCCACGCAGAAAGAGGAGGGGCAGCAGAAAAACCCCTCTTTGGGCAAGACTGCGAAATCCCGTCAGTCCGAGCCTACCTTAAAGAAGCAAAGGACAACCGCCGAGGGTACTTCTAAGCTGTACCAGCCAGCCACGCCGGAGAAACCGTCCGTGCGGGAGGAGCTGAAAGAGATTCAGGCAGGGAGGAAGAAAGAAGCGGAGGCAGGGAGCCGGAGCGAGCCTGCAAAGGACACCAAAGCGAAAAACCAGAAGCCATTGCAGCATAGACAGCCGCAGACAAAAACAAAACCGAAAAAATCGAAAGAGAGGTAAGATGTATGGACAACAATTTCAGCCTTGATTCTTTACTGAATGTATCCGCCGTGCCGCAGGATGACCGGGTGGCGGCATTTATCGCAGAGAGCAAAAACAACCGGAGCCGCTGTTATGAAATGTCGGAGCAGATGACGGCGGCGGTGGCCACGGACGGGCAGGCGTTTCAACAGTACCTTGACGTGCAGAGCCGCTTTGACCGCTACACCGCCAACAATGCCCTGCTGATTATGGCGCAGAAGCCGGAGGCGCAGAAGATTGGCGATTACGGCTACTGGCGGGATCAGGGAGCCTATGTGAAAAGGCAGGAGCGGAACAACCCCATCCTGATTATCGAGCCGGGGAAGGAGTATGAGCGTGAGGACGGAAGCACCGGAACCTATTACAATGCGAAAAAGGTGTATGACATTTCACAGACCAACGCAAGGGACAGGTTACAGCAGGCGCAGCCGGAAATCACGGACGCACAGCTTGTGCGGGCAGTGGTGAACAACCCGCCCGTTGCCATTGTTGCGGCGGAGCCGGATCAGATGCCGGAGGACAAAGGGGCATTGTTTGAGCCGGAGGAAAGCTGCATTTATGTCCGAAAAGGCATGAGCGCACAGGAAATCTTCCGGAGCGTGACGCCGGAGCTTGCCCTTGCCGGGTTTGCGGACGGGGATAAGAATTACGACCGCAACGAGGACGCTTTCCACGCCTATTGTGCGTCCTATCTGCTCTGCAAAAAATATGGCGTGGACACGCAGGGGTTTGATTTCACCCATGCGCCGGAATTTTTCGAGGGCATGGAGCCGCAGGAAGTCCGTGGGGAGCTGTCCAAAGTCCGTGACGCAGCGGGCGATATATCTTCCCGCATGGCGAAAGTGCTGGAACCGAACCGGAGCCAGAGTCAGAGGCAGCAGCCGCAGGCACAGCATAACCGGGAGGACGCAAGATGAGGGCAGTGAAGGCAGGATATAGTTTCAACCTTTTCCCGGAAGAATCCTTATCCCATATCAATCTGGAGCCGACAGGCGGCAAGGTATGCGTGGAGGGCGTGACGTACCCGCTGTACCGTGGAACCACTTATGCGGAATCGGAGAAAGTTGACCGCCTGCTTGACGCATACGGGGAAATGCCAATCCGGGATTATAAGGTAAAGAACAGAGAACAGGAAAGGTAGACGGAGGTGGTGAATTTGAGCGGGGAAAAGAAAACCCTTGAGCTGGACAAATACGAGTACGGCGTAATCTTCCATTCCCTGAAAGACGAGCGCAACCAGATGATAAAGGAGGGCAGGCCGACAGACGCAGTGGACGATGTGCTTCTGAAAGTCATCGAGCTGATTGAGGAGCCGCCGGAGAAAGAGAAAAGGGGGCGGAAATGCCATGAGGAGCGGTGAGAAGCAGGCGGCGTGGATATTTGCTCTTTTCGGCATCCTTCCCGTTGTCTGGCTTGCCCTTTTGACAGCGCCATACCTTGCGGGGGGATTACCTGAAATTATACGGGGATTCCCGGACGCCATGAACCATCCGTTTTCTATCCGCTTATGTGGGGACAGCTTAAGGGCTGTCCTCATTTTCCTGCTGATATACGGGATAGGGATTGGCATTTATGTATCTACACGGAGGAACTACCGGAGGGGAGAGGAACACGGTTCTGCCGCATGGGGCAACGCACGGGCGGTCAACCAGAAGTACAGCGAGAAAGACTTTGGAGCCAACAAGATTATGACGTCCAACGTGCGTATCAGCTATGACAGCCGGAGGCACCGCCGCAACCTGCTCACCATCGTGGTGGGCGGGAGCGGAGCCGGAAAGACAAGGTTTTATGCGAAGCCGAATCTTATGCAGGCGAACACTTCGTTTGTCGTGCTTGATCCGAAAGGAGAGAACCTGCGGGACACCGGGCATCTTCTGGAGGGAAAAGGGTATGAAGTGCGTGTGCTTGACTTAATCAACATGGAAAAGAGTCATTGTTATAATCCGTTTATGTATTTAAAGGATGAAAACGATGTGCAGCGGCTTGTGACGAATCTTTTTAAGGCAACCACCCCGAAGGGGAGCCAGTCAAACGATCCCTTCTGGGACACAGCGGCGTCCATGTTACTCTTAGCACTGATATTTTATTTAAAGTACGAGGCACCAAAAGACGAGCAGAATTTCCCGATGGTGATGGAGCTGTTACGGGCAGGGGAAGTCCGGGAGGACAACGATGAATACCAGTCCCCGCTTGACGAATTATTTGAGCGTCTGGAAATGCGGGAGCCGGAGCATATCGCAGTGAAATATTATAAGGACTACCATTCAGGGAGTGCGAAAACGCTGAAATCCATCCAGATCACGCTTGCGGCGAGGTTGGAGAAATTCAATCTTTCCAGCCTTGCGGCTTTGACAGCCACAGACGATTTAGACCTGTCATCACTGGGGGAAAAGAAAGTGGCGTTGTTTGCACTGATACCGGACAATGATACCAGCTACAACTTTCTGGTATCCATCCTGTACACGTGCGCCCATAAGGCCGGGCGCTTCTAAATCCGGCCGTGGCTTTTTTGAAAATCTGTTGTGAGAAAGCAGTAGGTAAAATACCATGCGGTTCGCCGCAGCCTATCATCCCCCGACTTATCTGAAATGGGAAACCTGACAGGGAGTGTAGCATGTCGGAGAGTGCGTAGCCGCAAGTTCCATGCGGTGTACAAGGCACAATAGGATGAAAATTGCATATGAGGATGAAAGCTATACTGCCTGCTGGATAGCCGTGAGTAGGGTCTATGATCGCTCCTGGCGTAGTGGAACTGAATCCGCCAGTGTCCCGGTAGCAAACCTGCGTGTAGGGGAGCTATGTGGTATTCGGGGCAGACAAGTCACAGGATAAGTGATAGAAACGGCGAAAGTCCCATCCGACAATGCAATAATCTCATGTTTCATGAAAGCTAAATGGGGATTGCCTAAAGTGGAACGCCTGCAAAGGCTATGAGAACTATGCGAAAAGTGGCTCTGAATATCCACCATGGTAACACAGCTCCAATAGTAGTCTGAGAACCCTGAAATGACAGGGAATGCCGTAAACCGGATGCGGGAAAGCCGCTCACATGGCGAAGTGGAGCAGTCTACTACTCAATATAAAATAAGGAAAGGTGTGGGAGACACTATGAGAAGTCCAGAAGTTATATTGAAAAACTTGGAATCAAAAACAAAAGACAAATCGTACAGGTTTGAAAGGCTTTACCGGAACTTGTACAACCCGGAGTTTTACCTGTTGGCATACCAGAAGATTGCCGCTTCTGAAGGGAGCATGACTGCTGGAACCGACGGGAACACCCTGGACGGTATGGGTATGGCGAGAATCAACAGAATCATTGAATCGCTGAAAGACCACTCATACCAGCCACAGCCAGTACGGAGAACGTACATTGCAAAGAAAAACAGCGACAAGAAACGGCCGCTCGGCATACCGTCAACCGACGACAAGATCGTGCAGGAGGTTGTAAGGGTATTGTTGGAGGCTATCTATGAACCCAATTTTTCCGAACATTCCCACGGGTTCAGGCCAGACCGCAGCTGTCACACCTGTCTGGGTGAGATAAAAAGAACCTTCACAGGGACGAAATGGTTTGTGGAAGGGGACATCAAAGGCTGTTTTGATAACATCGACCACCATATACTGATTAACATTATCAGGAAAAGAATCAAGGATGAAAGTTTTGTGGAGCTGCTCTGGAAATTTTTAAGGGCAGGCTACCTTGAGGAATGGGAGTACAACACCACCTACAGCGGTGCGCCGCAGGGTTCGGGTGTCAGTCCCATACTTGCCAACATCTATCTCAATGAATTGGACATATTCGTTGAAAATCTAAAAAAGGAGTTTGACAGGCAGGAATCCTATAGGAAGCCACAGAAGGCATACTCCCAGACGCTGGGTTTGCTGGGATATTGGAAGAAGAAGCTGAAAACTGCCAAATCAGAAAATGATGAAGCAGGGATGGCAAAGGCAAAAGGGAGAATTAAAGAACTCTATGCGAAGCTAAGAGTAACTCCATGCTACGAAGCCATTGATGAAAGATTTAAGAAAATCCAGTATTCACGCTATGCAGATGATTTTGTGATTGGTGTTATCGGCTCAAAAGCGGACGCAGAGGAGATAAAAAAGAGGGTTGGTGATTTCCTGAAAGGGGAACTGAACCTAATCATGTCAGATGAAAAGACAAAAATCACACACTCTGCGGAATTGATACGCTTCCTGGGCTACGACCTTTCTGTGTCAAGAAGCAAAGACTGCATGCGTGACAAGAACGGCAACCTAAAACGGGCATGGTACGGACAGGTCAAACTATACGTGCCAAAGGAAAAATGGTCCAGTAAGCTGATGGAATATCAGGCAATGTATATCAAGAAATGCAAAAACGGACAGGAAATGTGGAAACCAACCTACAGAGGGAAATTCATCAACATGCCGGATGCGCAGATTGTCAGCCAATTCAATGCTGAAATCAGGGGCATATACAATTATTACCGCCTCGCAGGGAATGTGTCGGTGCTGGATAAATTTTACACCATTATGAAAGCAAGCCTATATAAAACTTTCGGCTGTAAATACCGCACAACGTACAAGCATATCTGCAAGAAATATAAGCGCAACGGTGAATTTATAGTCAAGTACAAGACCAAAAATGGAATGAAGGAAACAGTATTCTACCATGAAGGTTTTAGAAAGAATATGAAGCCAGCCCCGGAATTTGTGGATGTCATGCCGCATTACCGGAAGTATACGAAAAAGAACAGCCTCATCCATAGGCTACAGGCTGGACAGTGTGAACTCTGTGGGAGAAAGACAGACGAGGTTATCATGCACCACGTCAGGAAATTAAAGGAGCTGAAAGGCGTTACGGAGTGGGAAAGGAAAATGATAGAAATCAGAAGAAAGTCCCTTGCGGTATGCCCGGAATGCTTCAAAATAATAAAAACTCAAGTTTAGTTAGTAGATGGAGAGCCGGATACGCCGAGAGGTGTCCGTCCGGTTCGGGAGGGGGAAGGTTGAAACCTACCGGAGTAATCCGGCAAGGCGCAACCAACCTACCTCATGCAGTTATTCCAGCAGCTATTTTACCTTGCCGACCATAAGCACGGCGGCAGGCTCCCCGTCCATGTGCATTTTTTAATGGATGAATTTGCAAACGTCAGTTTGCCTGATGACTTTGACAAAATCCTGTCCGTCATGCGGTCGAGGGAAGTCAGCGTGTCCATCATCCTGCAAAACATGGCGCAGCTAAAGGCGCTGTTTGAGAAGCAGTGGGAAAGCATTGTGGGCAACTGCGACCAGTTTTTATATCTGGGCGGCAACGAGCAGGGAACCCATAAGTACGTCAGCGAGCTGCTGGGGAAAGCCACGATTGATATGAACACTTACGGGAAGTCAACCGGGCATTCGGGCAACTATTCCACAAATTACCAAATATCGGGGCGTGAGCTTTTGACGCCGGATGAAGTGCGTATGCTGGACAACCGCTATGCGCTTCTTTTTATCCGTGGGGAACGCCCGGTAATGGATGAAAAATTTGATATTTTAAAACACCCCAACGTGGCACTGTCCACGGACGGGAAAGGGAAGTCCTACCGCCACGGGGAAGTGACGCAGGCGGTGGGCAGCATTGCATTGGGGGACAGTCTGGAGGGCGAAGTGTCGCAGGAGCAGGCGGGAACCGATTCCTATGAGCTTTTATCCGAGGAGGATTTAGAGGCTATTGTTTCAGCGGCGGAAAGCCACTGAAACAAGCCTCTGGCAGAGGCGCACGATTTCACAGGGGAACGCAAGCGGTGAAATCGGCGCCAGTTACGCCGGGGCGCAACTGATTAAAAACCAATCTCAAAACAAGGAGGAAACAGAACAATGATGAAGAAAAACGAGAACAGCAAGGAAACCAGCAGACAGCCGATGGGCAGAAAGACAAAGCGGGCGATGGCGGTGTACGCCGCATTGGTGCTTATGATGACAGCCGGGGCAACAACGGTGTATGCGGCGGGCGATCCGCTTACGGTCATCAACAACCTGTCTGATTTTATTTTCGGCTTAATCCGTGCAGTGGGCTTAATCTTGTTGGGTTGGGGCATCGTGCAGGTTGGATTGTCTTTGCAGTCCCACGATCCGAGCCAGCGTTCCAACGGGTTCTTAACCCTTGCGGGCGGCGTCATCATTACCTTTGCAAAGGAAATCTTAACCCTTATCACTGGCTGATGGAGGCTGCCGGAAAACCATGTAAAAAGAGGAACGGCAGAGGGGCAGGCTTTGGCAGGCCCCTCTGCAAAATCCAGAAGCGAGGTGAAATGAGTGGATTCAGATAACTGGGTAGTGCAGAACTTAGTCAATGCACTGGAAACATGGAATGAAAAACTGGCGGAGATATGGCAGCTTCTCACGCAGTCCCCGGAACAGTTTAAGGGAGGAGGAATCTGGAGCGCGATTGTGAACATCCACGGGGCGTTGCAGGCGGTAGCCTATGCCCTTTTGGTGCTGTTCTTTGTTGTCGGCGTGGTAAAGACGTGCGGCAGCTTTGTGGAAGTGAAAAAGCCGGAACACGCATTAAAGCTGTTTGTCCGCTTTGCCATAGCAAAGGGCGTCATATCCCACGGGCTGGAGCTGATGATGGCGTTATTCAATATCGTGCAGGGGATAGTCAGCACGATTATGCGAACCGCAGGCTTTGGAGCCGCACAGCAGACCGTATTGCCAAATGAGATTGTGGAGGCAGTGGAGGACTGCGGCTTTTTCGAGAGTATCCCCTTGTGGGCGGTGACGTTAATCGGCGGGCTGTTTATCACGGTGTTGAGCTTTATTATGATAATGAGCGTGTACGGGCGGTTTTTCCGACTGTACCTTTACACAGCGATTGCGCCCATTCCCTTATCGACTTTTGCCGGGGAGCCGTCACAGAACGTAGGGAAAAGTTTTATCAAGTCCTATGCGGCGGTATGCTTAGAAGGGGCGATTATCGTGCTTGCCTGCATCATATTTTCGCTGTTTGCGGCGTCCCCGCCCGCAGTCGATCCGGATGCGGCGGCAGTCACAATGGTATGGAGTTATATCGGGGAGCTGATTTTCAATATGCTCGTGCTTGTAGGGGCAGTGAAGATGGCAGACCGGGTTGTGCGTGAGATGATGGGGCTGTAAAGTGAGGTGGATGTAGATGAAATTAAGTAAAGAAAAGATTATGAGGGAAGCGGCACGTTTCCTGAAACGTACCGCAGAATATCAGAATGACAGAGACGTAGATAAAGCAGAGAATTACCAGATACAGTATATCCTTTTAAAAGAAGGCAGGACGCAGCCGGAAACGGTAATTGCGTATGCGTATTCCAACTACCGGGAGCAGGAGATTTTTTTCTATCCATTCCGTAAGGAAGAAACCGTGAGTTATAACTGGCCATCCAATTTTGAATCTGATTTGCTGGAGCCATTAGGGAATGGGTATGAAATTGTGGGAATGACATTGGAGTGCCATTCTGCTGTCTGGGAAATGATTGAGGAATCCTGTGACAAGGACAGTAAATGCAGCAAGGGCGTGCAGACGTATTTATCCTATTGTAAACAAAACGGCATTACAAAACAGCTCTTGCAGGAAAAAGTTTTGCATGAGGGTAAGGATATAATGCGGCTGTACAAAAGAGAGAGGGAGACAAAGAAAGTGCAGGAACGGTAGGAGGCGAGAAGTTTGGAAGTAAAAATAAACCGAGAAATCCGTAATTACACGGAATCCATGTTTTTCGGGCTGTCCATGCGGCAGTTCGTTTTTTCTGTCTTAGCCTGCGGCGTTGCCGTCGGGCTTTATTTTTTACTCAGTCCTTATGTGGGGACGGAAACCGTGAGCTGGATGTGCATTTTGGGGGCGGCTCCCTTTGCGGCGTTAGGCTTTATCCGCTACCACGGGATGAACGCAGAGCAGTTTTTGTGGGCGTGGATAAAGTCGGAGTTCCTTATCCCGAAACGCCTGCTGTTTAACCCGGAAAACATCTATTACGAAGCAGTGAAGCCGTGCATTGAGAACCATGAAAGGGAGGAGCGGAAACGGAATGATTAAGACATTGAGCAATATTTTCAAGCAGGACAAGGAGAAATTTGTCATCCCCAAAGGCGTCCAGCAGGCAATCCCCATCCAGGCAATATGGGCGGACGGGATATTCCAGATCGGGCGGAACAAATTTGCCAGAACCTATAAATTTGTGGACATCAACTATGCGGTGGCGAGCCGGGAGGACAAGGAAGCCATGTTCCTTGAGTACAGCGAGCTTCTCAATTCCTTTGACAGCGGCGCAACCACGAAAATCACCATCAACAACCGCCGCCTGAACAGGCAGGATTTTGAGAAGGCAATCTTAATCCCCATGCAGGAGGACGGCCTTGATTTATACCGGAAAGAGTACAATGCCATGCTCTTAGAGAAAGCCACGGGAGCCAACAGCATTGTGCAGGAAAAATATGTGACGGTATCGGTGTATAAGAAATCCATTGAGGAGGCGAGGACGTATTTTGCCCGTATCGGCACGGATTTAGTGAGCCATTTTTCACGGTTAGGCTCCAAATGCGTGGAAATGGACGCAACGGATAAACTGCGGGCGCTGCATGACTTCTACCGTACCGGGGAAGAAACCAGCTTCCGGTTTGATTTGCCGGAAACCATGAAAAAAGGGCATAGCTTTAAGGACTTTATCTGCCCGGACAGCCTTGAGTTTGAAAAAGACCATTTCCGCATGGGGAACCGTTACGGGCGTGTGCTTTTCCTCAGAGAGTATGCGTCCTATATCAAAGACAACATGATTGCGGAGCTTACGGATTTGAGCCGGAACCTGATGATGAGCATTGACGTGATACCCATCCCGACAGATGAAGCGGTGCGGGAGGTGGAGAACCGTCTTTTGGGCGTGGAAACCAATATCACCAACTGGCAGAGGAAACAGAACGCCAACAACAATTTTTCCGCAGTCGTCCCCTATGACATGGAGCAGCAGAGGAAGGAAAGCAAGGAGTTTCTGGACGATTTAACCACCCGTGACCAGCGGATGATGTTTGCAGTCTTGACGCTGGTGCATACCGCCGACACGAAAGAACAGCTTGACGCCGATACGGATACCATATTGACCGTGGCAAGAAAGCATTTATGCCAGTTTTCCACCCTGAAATACCAGCAGATGGACGGCCTGAATACCGCCCTGCCCATCGGACACCGGAAAATCAATGCGCTTCGGACACTTACCACGGAGAGCCTTGCGGTGCTGATGCCTTTCCGGGTGCAGGAAATCATGGATGAGGGCGGCATTTACTGCGGGGAGAACGCAATCTCCCATAACCTTATCATGTGCAACAAAGCGAAATTGCTGAATCCTAATTCCTTTTTGTTAGGCGTGCCGGGAAGCGGCAAATCCTTCAGCGCAAAAATGCTGATTGTGTTCCTTGCCCTTGCCACCGGGGACGATATTCTCATATGCGATCCCGAACGAGAGTACGGTTCCCTGATTGAAGCGATGGGCGGCGAAGTCATCCGCATTGCGGCGGGGAGCCGTGACCATATCAATGCAATGGACATGGTGGAGGGGTATGGCGATGGCGGGAACCCGGTCATTGACAAGTCCGAGTTTGTGCTGTCCTTATTTGAGCAGCTTGACAAAAAAGGCGTCAGCGCAAAGGAGAAATCCATCATCGACCGCTGTACCGCAGCAGTTTACGAAGATTATCAGGCAGGCGGCAACGTGCCGACTTTGTGCAGGCTCCGGGAGAAAATGCTGGAGCAGCCGGAGCGGGAGGCGAAAGACCTTGCGCTGGCGTTGGAGCTTTTTACAAGCGGCAGTTTGGACGCATTTGCCCATGAGAGCAACGTGGATATAAATAACCGCATGATTGTCTATGACATCATGGACTTAGGGAAGCAGCTGAAAACAATGGGGCTTTTGGTTATCACGGACGCCATGTTAAACCGTGTCACGGAGAACTGGAAGAAGGGGAAACGTACCCATATCTTTCTGGACGAGTTTCATGTGGTGTTTGAGAACGAGTATTCCGGGGCGTTCTTTAACTCTGCATGGAGGCGGTTCCGGAAAAGAAATGCGTTCCCCAACGCCATCACGCAGAACGTGGAATATCTGTTAGATTCTGTCCTTGCCAGCACGATGCTGTCCAACAGCGAGTATATCGTCATGCTGAACCAGGCGGCGTCCGACAGACAGAAACTTGCGGATTTGCTGAATATCTCAAACGAGCAGATGAGCTATATCACCAATGCGGACGCAGGGTGCGGCTTGATAAAATACGGAAGTTCCCTTGTGCCGTTTACCAATAAATTCCCGAAGAATACCCGTCTTTACAGACTGATGACAACAAAACCGGGCGAGGACAGTGCAAACCGGAGCAGGTGAAATTCATAACCGGGACAGATAAAAGTCTATAACAGGAGCAGATAAAAATATTCAGGCGGCTTTTAAACAGTGGAATATCTGTTAGAGAGCCGCCTTTTTCTATGGAGGGATCAGAATGTCAGAAATCAGGTTTGCTTCAAAGGAGCATGAAAATTTCTTTTTCACCATGCTGCATAAATGCGGCAATACGGACTGCTATCACCGTGCCTTTTTCTACTGCGTGGGCATTTCCGACACGGCGAGGAACAACGTGGGCAGGATGTTTGACTTTAAGCAGGACTGCATCAGGCCGGAGGGACTGCATGAGGGGTGGCAGACGGGAGGGACGGTGCGGCTCACCCGCCTTGCCTTCAACCTCTGGAACGGTTATGCGGAGCAGGGGGACGAGCGGATGTCAACGCCCTATGAAATCTTTGACTGCGGTTATGCGCCTTATTTTTACGAAGCCATAAAAATGCGGTATCCCGAATATTGCAGGGACTTACCCGCAGTTAAGACGAGGGCAGACAGTGCAGAGAGGGGAGGGCGTTAAGCATGGAAGCGGCGGTTGCGTTAAGGGAACAGCCGGAAATCCGGGAACTGTTTCAGGTTCTGGAAGGGAACGGGCTGAAAAAAGAGCGGCAGGAAGTGGAAACCCTTGTCAATTATCTGGAAGGCATGGAAAGCCAGTTCGGGCAGGTAATGAAAGAATTAAAAGAGGTGCGGGGGCAGTTGGAGCAGATTCAGGACAGGGGGATAAAGGCGACTGCCGCCCGGATTCTGGACAGCGCAGAGGGCAAAGTGCAGGAAATTGGCGGCCAGATAGCCCTTGTAAAGACAAACCTTGTCCGTTCTGCGAAAAATGCGGTGCATGATTTTAAGGAGAAAGGCGTGGACGCATTAAGGAGGGCAGTATCCGCCATGAAAATTCCTGCCGCCCTGTCTGCTTTAAAAGAAAGCCTGCACAGCGGCATGGAAAGCATGGAGCGGAATGCGGCGAAAATCGGCATTGTCGGCGGCGAGCTGAATAAAGCGGCGCAGCACACGAAAAATGCGGGGCGGGCGTTGATCGGCAGGCGTACCAAAGAACTGGCAGAGCCGAAAGGGGATAAAGGCGTCCTTGCGAAAATCCAGAAAGCATTTCTGTCTTTCGGCAGGTCATTCGCCGCAATGGAAAAAGCGGCGGGGAACGCACAGAAGCGGATGGAGCAGTTTTGCCGGGGAGAGGATAAAAAGCCATCGGTGAAAGCGGAGCTAAGGCAGATAAAAAGAGGGAGGAACGAGAGCCAGAAAATACAGCCAGCCAAAGAACAGGCAAGGTAACCAGTGACACGCAGGCGCAACGCCTGTTATTTTTATGAAAATATCCGGCAAAATGCCAAAGGAAAGCGTTTTGCCGGGACTTTATGGAGGATTTTTGAATGAAGAAAAAATTTTATATCTATACCGCAGGGGCGGCGCTCTGTACCCTGCTTTTCTGTATTTCCATGTTTCAGGTCATCACCCATTATGCCAGCGCAGGGAAGTCAACCAATGAATTTGCACAGTTGGCGGAGATTGTGGAGCAGGCGGAGGAATCGGAAGAAACCGGGGAAACCGAAGAAACGCCGGAGGATATGACAGAGGGAGAAAACCAGTCCCCGCTTGCCAAATATCAGGAGCTTTTCAACCAGAACAACGATATGGCAGGGTGGATTTCCATTGACGGCACAAACATCAACTACCCGGTGATGTTCACGCCGGACAATCCCGACTTCTACCTGAAGCGCAGCTTTGAAAAGGAATACAGCGCATACGGGGTGCCTTATATTGCGGAGCATTGCAATCCCTTTGAACCCAGCGACAATGTGATTATTTACGGACACCACATGAAAAACGGCACAATGTTCACCGGATTGATGGACTATGAGAGCCGGAAATTTTACGAGAAACACAAGATCATCCGCTTTGACACGCTCACGAAAACAGCGGACTATGAAGTGATTGCAGTATTCAAGACCACGGTATACGACGATACGGGGTTCAAGTATTATCTGTTCGCCAATGCGGAAACGGAGGAAGAGTTTCAGGTGTATGTGGATGAGTGCAAAGCGTTATCCCTCTATGACACGGGAGTGACCGCCGAATACGGGGACAAATTGATTACGCTTTCCACCTGCGAGTATTCCCGGACAAACGGGCGGCTTGTGGTAGTGGCGAAAAAGATTGCGGAGTAATGGCAGGTTTATCCCAAAGGAGGGCGGGCGATGAGCAAGGAAATTAAGACACGCCAAGTCCATAAGGATGTAAAGGCACTGGACAAGACCGTGACGGGCATGGAACGAGTGAAACGTGCCTATGTCCGCACAAAGGAAACCGTGGAAAAGGCACAGCCGCAGGAAAAGAGGTATGTTTCCCCCACGGAATATGCCGAGGATAAAACGGAGCGGGGAGCCGACCGAGCCGCCCATGAAGCCGCACATCAGGCGAGAAAGCAGGGCGGCCGGCTTGCAGATAAGGCAAAGGAAAAACACCGGATTTCCAAAGAAACGAAAGCAACCAGAGAGGCAGTCCGTGAGGGGAGAAGTCCTACACACAGGGAGCCTTCTCAATCTCCCCGGCCTTCCGTACCGTCAGGCAGGGGAGAGCCTTACCAGCCGAAAGAGCAGATGAGGAAAAAAGCGCAGGAGCAGGCGGCAAAACAGGCAGCGCAGAAGAAAGCCGCAGGACAGAGAGCCATGCAGAGGGCGTCACAGCAGAGAATCTCACAGCAAAATGCCAAACAGCAGGCGGCACAAATCCGGGAGCTTCCCAAGCAGACCATCAAGACCATAGACCGGGGCGAAAAAACGGTCAAGACCGCAGGGAAAACGGGGCAGACCGTGAAGAATACCGGGAAAGGGACAATCAAATCTGCCGCAAAATCCGTGAAAACCGCAGAGCAGACCGCAGAGAAAACTGTAAAAACCACAAAGGAGGCGGCAAAGACCGCAAAAGCAGCGGCGAAAGCGTCCGTAAAGACAGCGGAAAAAACAGCACGGGCAGCAAGGCAGGCGGCAAGGGCGGCGGAACAGGCAGTGAGGGCAGCGGCAAAAGCCACAGCAAGCGCAGTAAAAGCAATCATAGCCGGGACAAAAGCACTGGTAAGCGCCATTGCTGCAGGGGGATGGGTGGCCGTCCTGATTCTGATTATCGTCCTTCTGTTCGGCGGAATCCTCTGCATGGTGGGCGGCGGCAATTCCAGCACGGTAAGCCCGGTCAGTGCGGAGGTGGAAGCCTATGAGCCGGTCATCCGCATTTATGCGAAGCAGTATGGCATTGAGGAATATGTGGAGCTGATTAAGGCGGTGATGATGCAGGAAAGCGACGGGCAGGGCAGCGATCCCATGCAAAGCTCCGAGAGCGGCTATAACACCAGATACCCAAGAGAGCCGAATGGAATCACCGATCCGGAATATTCTATTGAGTGCGGCGTTCAGGCATTAAAAGACTGCCTGCAAAGCGCAGGGGTGGAGAATCCGGTGGACATGGAGCATATCAGGCTGGCGTTGCAGGGATACAACTTCGGGAATGGCTATATCGCATGGGCACAAGGCAACTATGGAGGATACACCGCCGCCAATGCCGCAGAATTTTCCGATATGATGGCGGAACGGATGGGCTGGAGCAGTTACGGGGATAAGCAGTACGTCCCCCATGTACTCCGGTATTATATTTTCGGCAGAATCCCCACCGGAACCGGGAGCCAGGCAATCGTGCAGGTGGCGTTGACACAGGAAGGCAACAGCGGTGACACCTACTGGAGCTGGTACGGGTTTGAAAGCCGGGTGGAATGGTGCGCCTGCTTTGTGTCGTGGTGTGCGGAGCAGTGTGGTTATCTGGAAAGCGGTGTGATACCGAAATTCTCCTTATGTTCGGATGGTGTGGACTGGTTTGATGCCCGTGGGCAGTTTCGGGACGCAAGCTATGTCCCGGCAGCGGGGGATATAATATTCTTTGATTGGGGGAATGACGGGACAATCGACCATGTGGGGATTGTGGAGAGCGTGACGAATGGCGTTGTGAATACCGTAGAAGGCAACAGCGGCGATATTTGTGCCAGGAGAAGTTACAGCATGGGCAGTGATTCCATATACGGATACGGTGTGCCATGCTATTAGTGGCACAGGGCAGAAGAAATGCCCATGCAAAAGATGGGGAAAGGAGCTGCGAAAAAGGCGTTTCCCCGCATCAATATTTATTTGCATGGCTTGAATGACAGAAGCAGAGTATAACAAAAAACAGGCTTTCCTTGCCCGTTCTGTTTATGGGCAGGGGAAGTCTGTTTTTGTTTGATTCAGTCAGATGAATATATCTGGCATAAGTAATATCTAAAACAGAACACAGCCATCTTTGAAGTTTTGGCTGTTCATTGTATAATAGGTGCAGGGATGGAGGAATCTGCGATGTCAAAAAAGAAAAACCGCCCGCATGGGCATTACTGTAAAATATGCGGCGAATACAAGGCAAATGAGAAGTTTTCCGGGAAAGGCCACGCAGCCCATATCTGCAAAGCCTGTTCCCGTTTAAGTGCTGCGGAGAAAGCGGCGGCAATGGATACGAACCGATTGATGAATTTTCCTATGCGGCGGCTTTCGGAAAGTGAGAAGAAATGGCTGAAAGCTAAAATGAAGGACGAATGCCCGGAAGTGGCGGAAACGGCACGGGAGGTTTTCAATGCCTGCTTTCCCCATGCAGAGCGAAATGCCATGAAAAAGCAGCTTGTCATCAATACATTATCTTTTGAAGTGCATACGGAGGTTTACGATGGGTACGGAGATATGGAAATGGCTGACCGCCGTTTTACCATTGACCGGAAAAGCCGTGTGCTTACCATGACGGATTTTCAAGCAGAGGGTGAGGGGCAGTCTGTCACGCTGGAGGGCGGGCAGATGGCGAAGCTGCTGCGGTACATCGTGCATACACTGGAAATTTTTATGTGGGAGCAGGATTATTGCCTGAACCCTGATGAGGAAGATTATGACCCGTTTCTTGAGGGGGAAGAAGGCTTTTTCATGGAAGATTTGGAGGACAGACTGGAAATTCAGCCCCCAAAAGAACCGGAGGGCAGTCCGTCATGGCGGGTGCAGGTGGAATACACGAACCATACAGAGCAGGATATGTGTAGTTATAATGATTACCTGTCAGACCGTCCGGAAGAATTGTATCTCTCACTGTTAGAATATTTTGAGCCAGAGGAGGAAGAATTTTGATTTTATTTCATCAAAAATGGGAGCAATAAAGCTGGCATGGGGTGGTGTCTTAGTTTCCGGCAGATACAGACACGGAAAGCCTACAAAACCCGTAAACACCGCACTTTCGGCACCACATAGCTTTCAAAGTTACATTATTTCCGTGTGCTTTTAGGGGCATTTTTACATTAGCGAGGGTGCGAACGGTTGTTCTTGGGTTCTTTTGCCTGATAGTATATACTCGTAGGAAAAAGTCGGTTATCATCACGGAAACTCGGATACTAACAGGCAAAACTCCGTACTATCACGCAAAAGTCGATACTCGCAGGCAAAATCCTTATACAAACACAGAAACTTGCTGGGAGTTTTCGTGATAATATAAGGGTTTCCGTATTCATATGTGGGTAAAGTGGTAAAAAGTGAATGGAAAAAAAGACAATATAAGAAAAAGGGCTGTTCAATGGCTCTTTTTTACTTTCCACGCCCGGAAAATAGTCGTTTCGTACCATCGGGTAAAAAATAGATAATTTTTTTGGTATAATTCAATGGATGCTATTGCTTTAGAGGAAACGGTATTCTGCCGAAGTATTAGAAAAGAATGAAACCCATCAATAGCTTGTGAGGCATATCGGCAAAGTACAGAAAATCTGAAATCCTATATGCAGCACCAGTGGAGCCTTGTGGGTGGGATGGCTGGCACGTTCAGGGAGATGGAGTAAAAGGATAGTATGTGTTATAATTGAAAAAAGTGTAGGAGGAAGGATTATGACACAGTATAAAGTTTTGATTATAGAAGATGACCTAAATGCAGCGCAATCAATCAGTAATTTTTTAAGTGCATGGGGTTTTCAATGTGAATATCTGAAAGACTTCGGGCAGGTGACAGACCAGTTTATCATGTACAAGCCGGAGATTGTTTTATTGGACATAACACTTCCGCATTATAACGGATATCATTGGTGCGAAGAAATAAGAAAGATTTCCAAGGTTCCGATTATCTTTATTTCATCCATCAACGACAATCTGAATATGATTTTAGCCATGAACATGGGTGGTGATGATTTTGTAGTAAAGCCATTTGACCTTAATTTCCTGCTTGCAAAAATCAATTCCCTGTTGCGGCGTGCCTATGATTTTCAAGGCGCAATGAATGTAGTTGCCTGCGGTGATGTGGTGTTAGACTTGGATAATGCAAAACTGCAATACAATGGGAGCGTGTTGGAATTATCACGCAATGATTTCATTATCTTGAAAGAACTTATGGCCCATAGCGGTAAAAATGTATCCCGTGATGAACTTATGCAGGCATTGTGGAATGACAATACTTTTGTTGATGATAACACTCTTACAGTCAATATAACGAGGGTACGAAACAAATTGAGGGGGATTGGTCTTGAAGATTTTATTGTCACCCGGAAAGGCATGGGCTACCAGATTGGATAAAAGGCATTTTCTGATTCAGTATCTGAAGGAAAAATATAAGGTGATTGTTGTGTTTTGCGGGCTGATTTTGTGCAATTTCTTTTTATATTTCCTTTATGATGTACGCATGGAGCCGATTTTATACACGTCATTTCTACTCATCCTGTTTGTGCTGCCTTTCGCCTTTTGGGATATGCACCGCATATACCAGAAATGTAGGCGGCTGCAAGATATCGGGCAGATGGAAAATCCGGTTATGCCTGATCTGTGGGTGGCTGAAACGCTTTTAGAACAAGACTATCAGCGAGTAATCAAAGAGGCTCTGCAGGCATGGCAGAATGAACGGACCAGGTGGCGGGAAATAAATGCAGAAAGGGATGATTATTATACTCTCTGGACGCACCAGATAAAGACACCCATTTATTCTATGGATCTGATGCTGCAGACGGGCGACACCACACCATCTAAATGGAAAGCGGAGCTGCTGCAGGTATCACGGTATGCAGATATGGCGCTCAAGTACCTGCAGTTGGAAAATCAATATTCCGATCTGTGTTTAGAACAGGTAAAGCTTCTGACTGTGGCTCAGGAAGCAGTCAGGAAACATTCTGTTATTCTGATCGCAAAGAGGCTGAAAATAGACTTGCATGATTTGGAGGCAGAAGTCCTTACAGACAGGAAATGGCTGTTGTTCATATTGGAGCAGTTGGTTTCAAATGCCGCGAAATATACGGAGCGGGGCACCATTGCAATATATCAGCCTGCCCCATTACAGATATGTGTCAGTGATACCGGAATGGGGATAGCCGCCGAGGATCTGCCGCGCCTGTTTGAAAAGGGCTATACAGGTTTTAACGGGCATATTCACCAGAAATCCACGGGTTGCGGCTTGTATATGTGCAAAAAGGTTTCGCACCTGTTAGGGCTGACTCTTTCTATTTCGTCACAGGTAAATATCGGGACAACAGTAACAATCAATCTGCCGGGGGATGATTTTGCCGCTGCAGATTGACTTTCCTTACAAGTGATGTAAGGTTCAAGCGGGAAATGTCACCTTAATCTATGGCAGACGGTTCCTGCTTTTTTTATAATCTTATGTGTAAAGCCCAAATACAGAAAGGAACATACACATGAATGATAAAAACACAACTTTACTAATGGTGGAGCACCTGCGGAAAATATACAGCTGCAGGTTTGGCGGTAGCCAGGTGGAAGCACTGAAAGATGTTTCGCTTGGCGTAGAACGGGGCGAGTTTATTGCTGTCATGGGAGAGAGCGGCTCCGGAAAGACAACGCTGCTCAACCTTTTAGCAGTGTTAGACCGTCCTACCGAGGGGAAAATCCTGCTTGACGGAAAGGACATTACCCAGATCAGGGACAGCAATATCTCACGGTTTAGGCGCGAAAATTTAGGGTTTGTCTTTCAGGATTTTAACCTGCTGGATAACTTCTCCCTGCGGGATAATATCTACCTGCCCCTTGTGCTTTCCAATACCCCGAAGGAGCAGATGGAAAGCCGGATAGAACCGTTGGCAGCGCAGCTTAAAATTTCTGATATTTTAGAAAAGTACCCGTATGAGGTATCGGGCGGCCAGAAGCAGAGGGTGGCTATTGCCCGTGCTTTGATCACTGCCCCCAAAATAGTGCTTGCTGATGAGCCTACAGGGGCATTAGACTCCCATTCTTCAGCACAGGTTATGAAGTTGTTTACGGATA
>OFHO01000592.1_pt1 | contig 32836 bp, 28 predicted proteins | sample 1521531 | NCBI WGS metagenome assembly OFHO01 (sample SAMEA3504124, study PRJEB24116) | mouse gut metagenome | biome: mouse gut; feature: mouse-associated habitat; material: faeces | place: Denmark | collected 2011
CGTAGCGGTGGCTACGGTTAGAAAATCCAACGCGGCAGATGGGCGAATAGGCAAGGAGGTTTGCCTGAATATAATACGGTCAGCGCACTAGTTCCCGGACAGCCTTTATTGCCGTGTCCACTTCTTCATCCGTGTTAAAATGTGAGAAGCTGAATCTCACAGCCCCCTGTTCCACCGTCCCGAGCGCCTCGTGCATAAGCGGTGCGCAATGCCCTCCTGACCTTGTAGAAATTCCATATTCTGTAAGAAGCTCATCACTCACTTCTGAAGAATCATAATCCCCGATATTCAGCGTCACGATTGCACAGCGGTTCATTGTGCTAAAATCCCCATATACCGTCACATTTTCAATATCCTTGACGCCTTCATAGAACCTCTGCATCAATTCCTGCTCCCTGGAACGAATCTTGTCCATCCCGTACTTCTCGATATATGCAAGCGCCGCATGAAGCCCGGCAATCCCATGTCCGTTCAGCGTTCCTGCCTCCAATGCCGTAGGCATCTGAGCCGGCTGCGTCTTACTGTAGGTCTGGACGCCGGTCCCCCCTGCCTTCAGGGAACGTACCTTCACGCCTTCCCGCACATACATGCCGCCTGTACCCTGAGGTCCTAACAGACCCTTATGCCCGGTGAAGCAGAGCACGTCTATCTTCATCTCCTCTACGTCAATCGGAAAAACCCCCGCCGTCTGGGACGCATCCACCACGAACAAGATTCCTTTCTTGCGCGCAAATTCGCCAATCGGCTTCAAATCCACATAATTCCCCGTCAGATTTGAGCCGTTGGTACACACGATTACCTTCGTCTCTGGCCTGACCGCTTTCTTGATATCCTCGAGATCAAAGTTCCCCTTCTCGTCACTCTTCACGATCGTAAGGCTTGTCCCCCTTGTCTCCAAATCATAAAGGGGGCGAAGTACAGAGTTATGCTCCAACATGGTCGTAATCACATGGTCCCCCGGCTCCAACAGCCCGCGGAGCGCAATATTCAGGCTTTCTGTCGAATTGCAGGTAAACACCACCTGTCTTGGGTCTGTTCCGCCTACCATCCGGCAGATCTTCTCCCGGGTATCATAAATGATACGGGATGCGCTTAAAGAAGCATCATTCACGCCTCTTCCTGCATTGCCCATCGAGCCCATTGCCGCCGCCACCGCCTCAATCACTTCCTGCGGCTTATGCATCGTAGTCGCCGCATTATCCAGATAAATCATTTCCTTATCCATCCTTTCCACCAGCAAAAAAAATCTCCGGAAACAAGTAATTCCGAAGACTGTTTCTTTCTATAGTATATTCCCATTTTCCCATTTCGTCTAATCGAAATCTTTTATATAAACCATTATTTATAGATTTTTTAAATAAATAGCATTTATTCCGACGGGAAAATGAATAGACTTTGTTCTCCGATTATGTTATACTAAAATCGTTATAACAATACGTTGTGTTTCATAATCCAGGAGGTGGGCATATGCCAAGTAATGGCGAAATTATAGAAAGAAATATAAATGCTTTTCAAAGGGTACAGGCTCATATGATGATTGCAAGGAAAGAAAATGCTACAGAGACATACGAAAGCCTGAAAAAAGATTATCGCTCATTGAAGGCAGTTCTAACTTCTCTGGGTGTAAATCTTACAGATATTGATGAAATCAAGGAATAACTATGGGAGGGGATATGACGCATCCCCTCCCATCTGTTATCAATCCTTCTACTTCTTCACCTGATAAACTTCCCTTACCACCTTGATGAACCGTTCCGCCGACCCCGAGAGTTGGTAATTCTTATTATACACCAGATTAATATCTCTCCCATCGTCAGATTTCGGAATCGGAAATGCAAGCACATACCCATCCCGCGTCTCATCCTTGGTAGCAAGGCGGGACAATACCGATACCCCCATTCCCTGCCGCACAGACTTCTTAATCGTCTCCTGATTCTCAATACTGGCAATGATATCCAGCTCCGACGGGTTCACCCCCGCCCGCTTCAACTGCTTCTTCGCTTCCTTACGCGTACCGGAGCCTTCCTCCCGCATAATCACATGTTCCTTTAGAATCCACCGGATATCCTCCGGCGACTCCTCTTTCAGTTTCCGGTACTTCTCCGTATTGGGCGTAATGATCACCAGTTCATCCTTGTAGAAAGGAATATATTTACAATGCTTCTTTTCAAGCACCGTACCCGTGAACCCCACATCCGCCATGTGTTCCACAATCTGAGTCACAACCTTCGTGCTGTCCGTCTCAGTAATCTTAATCTGCTCTTCTGGATACCGCTCATTAAAACGAATCAGTACCTTAGGCAGAAGATACTGCGCAGGTATGGTAGACGCCGCAATCGTAATACAGTGCTTCTCCCCGGCATCCTTCCCGCCGAAACGCTCTTCAATCTTCTTCTCCAAATCTACAATCTGCCTGGCATATTTATATAAATCTTTCCCGTCGTCCGATAAGCCGACCTCCTTCGTATTCCTTACAAACAGCCTTACGCTCAGCTCCTTCTCCAAAGAAGCAATATGCGCGCTGATGGTAGGCTGCGTCAGAAACAGCTCCTTTGCTGCCTTTGAAAAACTACCGCCTTCCGCCACCTGGACGAAGGCTTCTAATTGCTTCAAATTCATTAGTACGCAATCCTTTCGCTCTCTGCCCCCGTCTTCTTAGTTACTTTAATACTATCCATGTACTCAAGTATCGGTTTAGCGCTCTTTCTGCTAGTCTCAAACAAATCCCGGACCTGTGCAATCGTAATCAGAGGATCCTCTCTAAGCTTCTCTTTGATTACTTCCTTCGCACGCTCCATATATTCCTTCAGCGTATACATATCATCCGTGACCTTCACGATTTTCTGCTCTTCCAGAAGGATATTGAGGATATCGTCCCCAATCATCCTGTCAACGCCCTTGAAATCAATCTCGGAGTAACGGGCAAAATCATACTTCGCTTTTCCGAACGTATCCAGAAGAATCCCTGACACCTTGTCATAGGTGCCGTCCTTTTTCACCTCATACTCCGGCGTACACAAAAACTCGTCTACACGCCTCAGGCAGCCATCGTCAATCAACATTTCCAGTATCTTATCGAAAACATTTGCCTTGATTTTCTGGAAATGGGTCGCCTGAACCTCCGCCTTCTTCATGCCATACCGATACGGAAACCTCTCTTCATAAGCCTTGAGCGCATCCTGAATGGTCTGTCTTGCTTTGCGCCTGCTGTCACTATGCCACACATAGATATCTTTGCGCATAGGGAATACACAGACCAGTCCTTGCGACTCTAACTGCTCCACATCCTCCTTCACTTCTTCCAGAGACAAAGCGGTAAGCTTCGCAAGCTCCGCAACCGTAATCAGGGTATCCCCATGCCCCTTCACATGCAGCTCAATCACGTCCGCCGTGGAGCCGGACTCCTTCCGCTTTAGCTCTTCAATAACATCCTGCTGGAACCGCCGCTTTACTCTTGGATTGGGCTCTAACACCTCTCCTCCTCCAATCGTTTCCATAGGCGAATAGAAACGCACGACAAATTTATCGCCGCGCCTTACCGCCACCTCTTCTTCCAGCCTAAGCTGCACGAACCCGCTCTCTCCTGGTCCGATTTCCTCCCTGTCAAGCAGGACGGCACGGCACAGCACCTCGCTGGTTCCTGTAAAAAAATGCAGCCGCATATGGTTCGTCAAAATCCTTACGGAAGAATCCAGGATTCTCAGCTTCACATCCAGCAAATCCGTATTCTTCATACTGTTCTTAGGAGCCAGCACACAGCCTCTCTTAATCTCCTTCTTCTTCACATTGGACAGATTGATTGCCACACGCTGTCCGGCATAGCACGCCTCCTTGTCCTGTCCATGCACCTGAATACTGCGAATCTTACACTCCTTGCCCACCGGGTACATCTCCAGCGTATCTTCTTTGGTAATTGTCCCGGATACCAGCGTCCCGGTAATAATCGTCCCGAAACCTGACAGTGTAAAGGCACGGTCTACCGGCAGCCTGGGAATCGTCTGAATATCCTTCGCCACCACCTCGTCGCTGGTCATACGCTCAATCAATCCAATCAATCCCTCAAGGCCCTCGCCCGTCGCCGCCGACACCTTGACCACCGGAGCATCCGCAAGGAACGTTCCCTCTAACTCTTCCTTTACCTCTTCCTCAACAAGCTCCAGCCACTCTTCATCCACAAGGTCGCATTTATTTAAAACAATAATACTCTTCTCAATTCCCAGCAGGTTCAGGATATCCACATGTTCCTTCGTCTGGGGCATGATACCCTCGTCTGCCGCAATCACCAGCAGCACCAAATCCATGCCCACCACTCCGGCGACCATATTATTGATGAACCGCTCATGCCCGGGGACGTCGATGATACCCACACGGTCGCCGCCCGGAAGGTCGAAATAAGTAAATCCAAGGTCAATGGTGATTCCCCGTCTCTGCTCTTCCTCCCACCGGTCTGTATTCCTCCCCGTCAGAGCCTTTATAAGCGTCGTCTTCCCATGGTCGATATGACCTGCCGTACCAACGATTATATTCTTCATATTTCAACTCTCTCCTGCTTTCCCATTTATTATCCGCCAGAAAATAATCCTGTCTGTCACCGTCCTGCAATCAGGCTGATTTCCTCCAACACGTCCAGCTCCTTAAACTGGTCTGCAAGCACCTTGAAAAACCGCCGCTCAATCGTCCTCACATCCAGGAGCACCGTATCATTGACCGTCCTTGGAATCACCGGAACCGGCAGATGCCGCATACGCTCCTCAAGCTCCGCAACGCTAATCTTCTTCGGGTGGATTGCCACAGCCATGCTGGGAATCCGCTCAAGGGGAAGGGAGCCGCCGCCAATCTGGGACTCGCAAGGCACGCACGTAATCTTTGCAGGCAGCTCTTTATCCGTCAATATCTTACACAAATCCTCGGCTTCCCATTTTACATCCTCCAATGGGCATGTAATCATCCTGAGAACCGGGATGTTCTTGATTGCTTTTTCCTCGGATAAATATTCTTGCAGCACCATCTCAAGAGCCGCCGCCGTGAACTTGTCAATCCTAAGCGCCCTTGTGAGCTGGTTCTTCTTCATCATGTCAATATATTTTTTCCGTCCTATAATGATTCCCGCCTGAGGGCCGCCTAACAGCTTGTCGCCGCTGAAACACACCACATCCGCGCCCTTCTTAATAGAATCCTGAACGGTCGGCTCATATGTAATGCCATATTTGCTCAAGTCAATCAACACGCCGCTTCCCAAATCTTCGATGACCGGAATCTCATGCTCCTTCGCAATGGGAATCAGCTCGTCGATTCCCACGCTCTCCGTAAAGCCCACAATCCGATAATTACTGGTGTGGACTTTCAGCAGGGCTTTCGTCTCCTCTGTAATTGCATTCTCATAATCATCAAAATGAGTCTTATTGGTCGTGCCGACTTCCACAAGCGTGGCGCCACTCTGCTCCATCACGTCCGGAATCCGGAACTTGCCGCCAATCTCCACCAGCTCCCCCCGGGAAACCACCACTTCTCCGCCCTTCGCAAGAGAACTCAAAATTAACATGACTGCCGCAGCGTTATTATTTACCGCCATGGCTGCCTCAGCTCCCGTAATCTTGCACAACAGCTTCTCAAAATGGGAGTAACGCTCTCCACGGCGTCCCGCCTCTAAATTGTATTCCAAGTTGGAATATCCCGTCGCAATTGCCGACAGACGCCGCATATGCTCCTGTCCAATGGGCGCCCGTCCAAGGTTCGTGTGGAGAATCGTCCCGGTGCCGTTGATTACCATACACATATTGGGCGTGTGCATGGCTGCAACCGTCATCTCAATATGTGCAAGCAACAGCTCAATCTGTGCCTTCGCTGCATCTTCCTCCTCACATTGCCCGATGAATTCCCTTAACTTGTCCATCTCCATATGGATAGCTTCCATTACCGTGTCCCTGCTGTAATGGGCAACCAAATCCTGAATTGTTTCATTTTCCAGCAGTACATCCACCTTGGGAATACTGCGGTATAGTTTATTCTTATTCATATCTCTCATTCCCTGACTCTTTTCTTTTCATTCTGCCGCTGTATACCCGCCCTTAAACGCATCAGAACAGACGGATTAATTTATCGCTTTTCTCAGCTACCTTTCCAATAATCGAGACTGCCGTATCCATCCCCACCTTCTCAAAATCTCTGAGCATCTCCTGCACATACTCCGGCGAAACACTGATCAATAAACCTCCCGAAGTCTGGGGGTCATAGAGCAGGTCAAGATAATGCTCTTCAACGGCTCCCGTCTCTACCTTTCCGATGGAATAGCCCCGGTTCTTGTAGGCTCCCGCCGGAACCAGCCCCATCTTCGCATAATCAATCGCATCCTCAAAATATGCAATATCCTTTACACGGATTTCAAATGTCACTTCACTGGCCGACGCCATCTCAACACAATGCCCGAGAAGCCCGAAGCCCGTAATATCCGTACATGCGGACACATCATACTTCTCCACCACCTGCTTACCCTTCTTATTCAGGGAAGCCATGACTGTCTGGGCCTCACGGATCGCAGACGGGGACGCCATCTCCGCCTTAATTGCGGTATTCACGATACCGCTCCCAATCTGCTTCGTAAGCACCAGGATATCTCCCGGCCTACAGCCAAAATTCTTAAATATCTTATCAGGATGCACAAAGCCGGACACGCACAGCCCGTACTTAGGCTCGTCGTCCTGTACGGAATGCCCTCCGACCAGTACGGCTCCTGCTTCTTTCACCTTCATCGCTCCACCCGCAAGGATGTCGCCCAAAATCGCCGGATCCAGACAATTGGGGAATCCGACTATGTTAAGCGCCACTGCCGGCTCTCCCCCCATCGCCCATACGTCGCTTAGGGAATTTGCCGCCGCTATCTGACCGAACATATAAGGGTCGTCAACAATCGGAGTAAAGAAATCTACCGTCTGGATCATCGCAATCTCATCAGTGACTTTGTAAATGGCTGCGTCGTCGGATGTTTCGATCCCTACTATTAAATTATCGTCGTGGAATTGGGGCAGCTTACTCAGTACCTGAGCAAGGGTCTCCGGACCTATCTTAGCCGCTCATCCAGCCGTCTTGCTTAATTGCGTTAATCTGACATCTGATTTCATTTCAAAAAACCTCCTGAACCTCTCTTTTCTTTCAATCTGCCGGATACCTCCGGCCTTCCAATTAATCTGCCGGGTACCTTCCCGACTCTTCCTATTAATCTACCGGATACCTTCCCGGCCTCCTGCACAGGAAATCTGCATAAAATATGCAACTTCCATAAAAATGAGAAAACGGATTCCAGATACAGGCGCGTCATTTCCGGAATATCCGAACAATGACACACACGAAATTGCCGAACTTAGCACAGCCTTATCAGAATCCGTCTCCCACAAGGCCATAACCTCTATGGCCTGATAATCTTTCCTGCTTTCGCCATTGTCTCCACAATGCTGTACATATTCGTCACGGAACCTACCGCCAGCTTGTCCTTCAATCCATAGTAATCCAGACAAGTTCCACAGGTCATGATCTCTACGCCCTGAGCCTCCAGAGATTTCAGGTCGTCTAAGGAATCAGAGCCTTCCGCCGTCAAGGTCGCGCCGCCGTTGTAGAAAAGCATGGTTTTCGGCAGCGTGTCAAGCTGTGTTACGGCAAAAATAAATCCCTTAATCAATACTTTTCCCAGTTCATCATTTCCTATACCCATCCGGTCAGAGGAAACGACTACCACCGTATTGTCCCTTGCATCCGGCGCACATACCGCGTCTTCTGCCGCGTCCTGCGCCACTGCGCCTTCCATCTGAATCGTAATCTTGAACTGGGCATCCCCCAGTTTCTCGGAGGATACCTGGCCGCCTGCGCCTGACGCCATCTTCGTAACGTTCTGCACTGCAATCTCATTGTCCACCAGAACCTCGATTGTCTCCGGCCCTGTAAGTGCCTGCATTGCCTTTTTGGTCTTAACGACCGGGATCGGGCAATTATCTCCCATTGCGTTGACTGTAATCATTGTACATTCCACCTTTCTTCTTAGGTTCGCCTACCTCCAACACATATAGACATATTCTATCATTGTTTGACAAAAAGGTAAACGGATATTTGATATATTATAAAATAGTTTGAGAAAAATCCCAGACTCTTTTACCACTGTAAACGTATCAGTATGCGCATGTGGCATAGCGGTAGCTCTCCGGTTTCTCGCGTATGCTTCGGTTCCTGATGTCTAATGTGTGATAAGCCCTGCCGTCATAAAGCGCCGGTTTCATTTCTCCCTTTTTAAAAACAGAAAGAAACTCCTGCATCGTATGTACCTCCTCAGGAAAATAAGTCGCACAGACGCCAACCTTCTCAGGTACGTGGCAGTCGCTTGAACCCATGGTGAAAAGCCCAAGCTCCAATGCAAATTCAGCCGCTCTCCTGCAGGCATCCATGGATGTGCTCCCATTGAGTACTTCCAGCCCGTCCAACCCTCTCACTTCCCGGAGATGTTCTTCCAGACCCCGATTGTTATTGCGGAAGGGATGCGCTGCAAAACATACGCCGCCCTGTCCCTTTACCAAATCGATGAAATCCTGCGCCGGTATGCGCTCTTTCGGGTAATCCTCAATCCCGAAGGCAACGATATCCCCCTGCAAGGAGAAGAATTCGATTCCTACAAAAATCGGGAATCCAGTCTGACTGGAATACTCAGCCGCATATTCCTTTAATCCCATGCTGTCATGGTCGGTAATACAGATTCCTCCAAGTCCCCTGTCCTTTGCAATCCGTACGATTTGGTCTAATTTCAGGAAACTGTCCTTTGAGTATGTCAGTTCGTGCATATGGGTGTCTATCAGCATATTTTCTTCTCCTTTCAGACGTTTCATACCCGGCATCATCTGCCTGTGCGTCCGTACCTCTCCTTCTATTATATAAATCCATGGCTCAGGCTTCAAATAGACTTTTATAATATATCACTTTATTTATTTTATTTTTCTATACCTCATTGGACGAAGTCCACCCGCCCCGTCAGGGGCATGCATTACGGTGTGCCCTTGGGTATACCTAACTGGACGAAGTCCACCCGCCCAGCAGGACATATTTCCTCCACTGCATATAGCGGCAGATTGACCAGCCAATCTTCTTTTTTGTAATCCGCCATGGACGTTCGGACGGAAATTTCGGGATTAAATTTCTCTCGGTAAGTTCTCAGGCTCTTTGCTTTCAGATTGACCTCTGCCTTGACTTCAAGAGGGATAATCTGCTCACCGGTATCAACAATAAAATCCACTTCACAGGAACCACGGTCATTGGTATAATAGTAGACCCTTAAATCGTCTATGGTCTGTAACTGCTGACATACATACTGCTCGGTCAGCGCTCCCTTAAATTCAGTAAATAAATCGCTGCCGTCCAAAAGCGTATGCTGATGCAGGCCAGCCATACAGCCAAGAAGTCCCACGTCAACAATAAACAGTTTAAAAGCTCTTAAATCCTCATAGGCTTTCAGAGGAATCCGCGCTCCGTTGACACGGCTGACCTTGAGAACAAGCCCACAGTCGCAGAGCCACATAATTGCCGCCTCGTAATCCTTTGCCCGCCCTCCCTCACGTACAAGTCCATAGATAAACTTTTTGTTCTCCTTTGCTAACTGGGAAGGAATACTGTTCCATATCATACGGATTTTCGGCACTATTTCATTGGGAGCATGCTTGGAAAAATCCTGTTCGTAGGCCGCCAATATCCTCTTTTGGATTGCCCGTACTTCGTTAAAATCCTTTTCCTCTGCAAAACTTAGCACTGCTTCTGGCATACCGCCAACAAAATAATAGTATTTCAGCGCATCTATATAAGTCTGACGAAACACGGTCATCATCGGGTAGTCCCGCTCTTCCAGAAGTTTTGCAAAACGTTCTCCCACGGTCGCCGTTAAAAACTCCTTGAACGACAGTGGATAAAGGCTCAGGAAATCCACTTTCCCCACTGGAAATGACGTCCCCTCGTGCAATGCAATGCCCAGCAGGGAACCTGCGCATATAATATGATACTGGGGCGCGTCTTCATAAAAATATTTAAGGGATGAAAGCGCTCTTGGCGCCTCCTGTACCTCATCAAATATAAGCAGCGTGTCCTTTGGATTTATTTTTTTTCCGGCATACAGTTCAATCCCCAGAATCAGCCGGCTGGGATTTAAATCGGCAGAAAATAACTCTGCCATTCTGGAATTGGAATCAAAATTGATATATATGGTATCATCATAAGCCTTACTGCCAAATTCTTTCATCAGCCAAGTCTTTCCCACCTGTCTTGCCCCTTCGATAATCAGCGGCTTGCGGCGTTTGCGCTCTTTCCATCTGTAAAGTTTTTCGATTGCAGATCGATACATAAAACTCACCTCCATCAAGTAATACCCAAGGGCACACCGTAATACATGCCCTGCGGGCGGGTGGACTTCGTCCAGTTAGGTATACCCTCCGGGCACACCGTAATACATGCCCCTGCGGGGCGGGTGGACTTCGTCCAGTTAGGTATACAAACATAGCATAACACGCAAATCACATAATATACAATAAAAAACCGAGAAATATTCCCATTTTTACTATGAATTTTTGTTTTATTTTCACACTTTTTACAGCGTAATTACGAGGATAGAATACATTTTTTACAATGAAAGTTACAAAAACAACTGCACTTTATCAATCACATAAGAAGGACTCCGACATAAAAAGGAGCCTGAGATTAACTCAGGCCCGACATTGCCATACGCTGCGCATGGCTTCTATCATTTCTTTTCGTACTGATTCTTAACTCTTCTTGTTCTCTCAGGCAATCCAGAATCGCCTTGTTCAGGGACAGCATCTTCTCATCCAGCGACGACACCATCTCCGCACACTCTCTCAATTCCCGGCTGATATATTCGGGGGCATTCCCTTCAAACTTGTAATAAATCTTATGCTCCAGACTTGCCCAGAAATCCATGGCAATCGTCCGGATCTGTATCTCTACTTTCGTATCTACCACACTGTCCGACAAAAAAATAGGTACGGATACCAACATATGGTAGCTCTTATAACCGCTCGCCTTCGGGCGCTTGATATAATCCTTGATTGCCAGGACCTTCAAATCACTCTGATTCCCGATCATCTCTCCCAACTGATAAATGTCGGATGTGAAGGAGCAAATTAGCCTCACGCCGGCAATATCGTTGACATACTTGACCATGTTCTCGATTGATATCTCGTACCCGTTCTTCCTTAACTTCTTTACTATACTCTCTGGTGTCTTTACTCTTGTCTTGATATGCTCAATCGGATTATACTTATGTACGTGCTGGAATTCATCGTTCAGTATCTCAAGCTTCGTCCCAACTTCCTTCAATGCCGAGTTATACAGGAACATAATCGTCTTCCAACTGTCTACATCCTCATAATTCTTTATTGCATTCTCCATATAGTATCTCTCCTCTCATACCGAAGAGTTAATTCGTACTGTCCTTAGTATACCATATGAATCAAGGTATGTCATGAAATTCACATTTATTTAAGAAAGTGGTTACATTTGTAAATTATCTTAAAAATCATCAAGAAAACAAATACGTTAGAATTCAATCCCCTGCCTCGCCGAACGCCCTAAGTCGAACTGATGCTTGACCTTCCGGATTTCCGTGGCATAGTCCGCCATCTCAAGCAGGCTGTCCGGGACCTCATGGCCTGTCATTACGATTTCCAAGCCTCTCGGCTTATGCTGAATGAAACTGATCAGCTTCTCTTCACTGATCACGTCCAACTGCAAGGCACACAACACTTCATCCAACAGAAGCATATCGAAAGGCCCGCAGAACTTTATAATCTCATCCAACGCCTTATTATTGTAATGGCGAAGTTCTGCCCGTTCGTCACGGTTCATATTGCTTACGAACTTCACCTGCTTTCTCCCCGGCAGACAGGTAACATTAGGGAGCGCTTCGAGTACTTTTCTCTCACTGGAAGAGTTGTCCTTTAGGAACTGGAACACCAGCACCTTTAGTCCCGCTCCTACAGCCCGCACGGCAAGCCCGACGGCTGCGGTGGTCTTTCCCTTCCCATCTCCATAGTATACATGTATCCTTCCTGTTCCAATCATCCAATCATCCCCGCTTTCATAGTTATTATAATCCCTCTTCCCGAATTTGTATAGCAAAGATTTGAAACCTCTTTACAGCCGTATGAAAAACAGCTATACTTGTCATGATATTTCTAGGAAATGAGGTACGTTTATGTTTCGTTTATGGGGAAAAGAATTCAAGGATAACAGAATGGTCCGGGACACCGTCGTCTGTGATGATACGGACGATACCCGGACACATAAGATTTTTAACGCATTAGACGCCATATGCTACGAATTCGATCTGAGCAAGCCAATCTGGCTGGATGCGACGATTGACGAATTCAAGCGACATGACAAGACACGGTTTACACAGGATAATTTCGTGGACATGATTGATTTCGACTATCTTGAAATCCATATTATTGAGGAATGAGGATTCACTACTCATTCCGGATCGCCGCAAGCGGGCTAAGCTTCATAGCACGCAGCGCCGGGAAATATCCTGCAATCACACCCACCAGCATCGCGAATCCCATGGACAGCAGCACCAGCCACACAGGGATATAAGAAATATTCCCGTCAAATCCCATTGCCGCCCCATTTCCGGTCAGGAAATTGATGACCGACGACATCAGGAAGCTCAAGACATTTCCAATCGCACCGCCCATGAGTCCGATAAATGCCGCTTCCAGCAGGAACATCTGCTTAATATTCTTCAAGCTGCATCCCAGTACCTTGATGACGCCAATCTCCTTGGTCCGTTCGTAGATGGACATCATCATCGTATTGGCGATTCCAATCGCCGCCACGAACAGGGACACGGCGCCGATCCCGCCCAGCACTGCCTGGATAATGGCAAACTGGCTCTTCATACTGTTCAGGTATTCCGCATTCGTCTCCACATTGTAACCCATTTCACGGATCGCTGCCGCTACTGCATCGACATTTTCGATATCGTCTACATTGACCTGGGCGTAAGAATAGCAGAATTCCTTATACGGTTTTCCCGATTTTGTAGTCGGCTGTCCCGGAATTGCCCTTCCGGAAAATTCTTTCTTCAAAATCTGTTTCAATGTATCCAAATCGCAGTAAATATAATAATAATTGGCATTATACTCCTCCGGTCCGCCTTTCACCATACCGCATGCCCTTACTACATGCTTCTTAACGGTCTTGGACTTCGCCATCTGCCCGCCGCCTTCATCTACACCCATATCCAGTCCGCTTCCCATATTATTATAGTATCCGTCCTGGTCAAGGATCAGGAAAATGGAGTCATGAAGAAAATCAATATCCGGCATCTCCATCGTCTCATAATACCCATTCCCCGTTCCTTTCTCATAGAACATCGTGGGAATCCCGTTGCCGTACACCAGCTCTAGCGTGCTGCCGCCAGGCGTGGGGAGCGTACCTTCCCCCAGAGGGATATTCTTTGCCGCCAGCCCCTCCGGCGTCATAGCCACTAACTGCCCGGAGCCTTCGTATTTGCCTTTTATCATGTTCACCCACATCTCATATACGGGCGATGCATTGGTCACATGCTCCACCTGGGCAAGCTCGCCGACTGCCCTATCGTTGATATATTTCTTCGACTCCTCCCCGCTTTCGCTGCCATATGAGTAGGAATACATAGAGTCGCCCGCGCTGGCTCCAGTCACCTTAATACTGGTCAGGCCGCCGGAATTCTCCACCTCCCGGTAGAGGGACTCCTGCAGCCCCAGTCCCAGCGAAATCATGACGACGATGGACGCTGTTCCGATAATCACTCCAAGGACAGTCAGGAAGGTCCGAAGCTTCCGCCGCTTTAAATTGCTACCGCTCATCCTCAGAAGATCTATCCAGCTCATCCAGCAATTCCTCCTCTTCATTCAATCTCTGCCGTTTTTTCCTTTTCTTCCTTACGACTACGATGATAATGACCAAAAGGACAATCCCTGCGATGACTGCCACCGGAATCACTGGAAATCCTTTTTCTTCTTCCGGCATATCCATACCTGACATCATGGACATATCTTCCATCATCTCCATGACTTCAATCTGTAGTTCCTTCGTAGTCGTAGATATCTTGCCCGCTTCATCTTCATAGCTCACCGTCATGGTCACATTCGCCGGGCCTGCCGTCGCCTGGGCGCCTTCTAACATGGCGTCGATGGACGCTGTCGCGCCGGACTCTACATTCCCAAGAAATACCTCTTCCTTCTTGATGCAGGTTCCCTCAAAAGTTACTTTGACATTATAGAGCTTAATCCGTCCTAAGTTGTAGAGGTTACACATAACATTCGCCTCGTCGCCTACGGAAATGCTCTCTGGGCTGATCTCGAAGTCGCTGAACTCAAACCTTGCATCCTGCTTTACCGGAATGGAGATACTGGACGCCGCATCAATCTGCGCGCCGTCGCTATCTTCATACTTCATCGACAAGTCTACACTGTACGGTTTCTGTAACAGATCCGCCTTGGCATTGAGCTGGATAGAAATGTCCGCCGCCCCGTTTGCCTTGATTCCGTCCAGATAAATAGAGCTGGAACCTGACGCCGGAAGAAATGCAGGCGCTACCGTCTGTGCATCGCTTCCTTCTGTCGGTGCGCTCAAATCAAACAGCATGTTCCGCACCTTCGTTGATTTGGACGTATTTTTCAGATGAATGGTCAGGGTAAAGTTGCCGCCTGCACGTACCTCCGCCGGATCTGTCTTGAATCCGGTGACGATTACCCTTGGTACAGAATTGGAACCTTCTGAACCGGAACCGCCCCCTCCGCTGAAAGAAGCGCCGCCGTTACTGAATCCGCCTGCATCGGCTGACGGGAAATCTACGCCGTCTCCGATAATCTGGTCGCCAGGGTTTGGAACCGGCGTATTATCAACCGGAGGTTCTGGCTTTTCTTCGGGTTTCGCCGTGGTATTTGCATAAAATTTCTGGGAAACCACAGCGTCCGAAACGCCTTGGGCATACACGTTGAACTGCAAAGTATGTCTCGAAGTCGCCACATCTTCTCTCTGGGTAAATTCAAAAGAAACTGCCTGGGACTCACCATTTTTTATATTTAATTCCTGGGCATAGCTCTGGTATTCCGTATTAAACGGCCATTCTTCATTGGTATCGCCAAGGCTTGGGGATAACACAGCATTCGTTAAATCCACACCGGAATTATTATGTACAATTAGCGTCCAAGTCGTCGCTTTTCCCGCCTCAAATGTGGGCACCCGGTTATCCTGAGATACAATCGTGATGCCGCTTGCACTCTTTGCTTCTACAGACGGCTGCCCCTCCTTCTGCACTTCTTCTGCCTGCACTCCCGCCGGCATGGACACTGCCGCCAAAAGTGCGGCCAGACAAACTCCCGCCAGAATCCTTCTTAATCTTCTCATCCTTTCAGTCCTCCCTGTAATGCATTCTTCCGGTTTTCTTCAATCTTGAGAATCTTCCCGTCCCGGATATGGAAGACTCTGTCTGCATAAGTCGCCAGATGTGCGTCATGTGTTACCATGACAAGGGTCTTCTTCTGCTCTCGCACCACCTGCTGCATCAGCCGCATGACCTCCTCTGATGTGTGGGAATCCAGATTCCCGGTAGGCTCATCCGCAAATATAATCTTAGGGTCTACCACCAACGCCCTGGCGACGCCTACCCGCTGCTGCTGGCCTCCGGACATCTGGTTCGGCAGATGCTTCTTGTGCTTTTTAAGCTTCACCAAATCCAGCATCTTATCTGCCTTGCGCATCCGTACATCCCGGGGGACGCCCCGGAAGCTTAGGGGCAGCGCCACATTCTCCACCGCATTCATGGTTCCTAACAGATGGAAAGACTGGAAGATAAACCCCACATGGTCCCTCCGGAAACGCACCAACTGTTCCTCCGTCAGGTTCTCGATGTGCTGCCCTGCAATTACCACGCTGCCTCTGGTAGGTTTTTCAAGTCCCGCAAGCATATTCAAAAGCGTAGACTTCCCGGAGCCTGACGTACCTACGATTGCACAGAACTCTCCCTCGAAAATATCGAACCCTACTCCGTCCAATGCACGCACGACTTCGTCGCCTACCCGGTACAACTTATAAAGACTTTTTACTTCTATTACTTTGTCCATAGACTCCTCCTAGCATATATTTCATCATTATAAGCCTCAAATCCAAACATTTTCGATAGAAATTCTGAATTTTTTCTTAATTTAAAAAAACAATTGCTTTTTCATCTATTTGGTGCTATAATCATTGACATGCAGATATAGTTCATTGGTAGAATGCTAGCTTCCCAAGCTGGAGAGGCGGGTTCGATTCCCGTTATCTGCTTTTTACCGAAAGCTAAGGATATTTTTTATTCTTAGCTTTTTTGATGTAGCTTTTCTATTTCAAATGTTCTTTTCTAACCATTATAGCATCTTTTTCGATAATAGCAACACTACTTCACTTATCATTCTACTGGTTCCTGGATATTTTTATTAACTGGACTGAATAATTGTTTTATAGTATAATATCTGCATGTGTGCGGTAAATTCAGCGTTACATTAGAATACGCCGGCTGTATGCTGTTTTTTGAAGAATTTATCGCTCGGTTTGAGAACCTGTAAACCACGGAAAGGAGTGAGGCCATTGAACAAAGAATTAAAAAAGAAGATGCGCGGAATTTTGTTGGAACGGTATGGAGTAGACATTGATGAGGCGGTATGCCGTTTTTCAACGCAGAATTATGCTTTCATTTTTTCAGAAAAGCCCTATATGATCCGCGTCAGTATCTCGCCTAAAAAGAGCAGGAAAGAGATTCTCAGCGAACTAATGTGGGTGGACGACTTAAAACCGTTCAAACAGACCATCTGTGAGCCGAACGAGTCGCTTAATGGGATTCTTCTGGAAGAATTTGAGATTGACGGCGTCTTATACCGTGCCAGTATGTTCCGTACGGCACGAGGGAACATTAAGCCCACAACCGAGATGAAGCCCATGTTCTTTATCTGTGTGGGCGATCTGTTAGGAACCATCCATCATGTCAGCACCAACGAAAGAGAACTGGGAATCCAGTATGGCCGGAAAAGGATGAAGGATACCTTTGGCGAATTAAAAAACCGCGTGGCAGTAAATATGACGCCTGAAATCGAAAAGAGGATTCATGCCATTCAGCAGGAAGTAGACAATCTGCCGGAAGAACTGGGGCGGTATGGCATCTGCCATGGAGATTTTCATATTAATAACTTTTTTGTGGAGGAAAATAATATCTGGCTGTTCGATTTTGACGGCTGTACCTATGCTCATTATCTGTATGACGTAGCCAGCTTTGTCCAGGCATGTTTCCTTATGGGTTACAAAGCAGGCGAAGACTGCCGCAAAGTGCTTTACGAGGACATCCTGCCCTATTTTAAGACGGGTTATGAGTTGAATAAGGATTGTGACGAACATTATTGGGAGCATTTGGAGCTGTTTATCGCTTACCGTGTGGCAATGGCATATATGTCTCTCTTGGAGATTGACGAGTGCGGTGTTGTGGACAATCTGGAACAGATCAGGCAGTTTTTGGGTTACATAATCTCTCAGGATGATGTATTGGACGCTATGACGGCAGCATTGAAAAAACGAGGAACTTCCAATGAAAAATGATTATATCGTCCGAAATTTATATCGCTCTTTTGTGATTGTTTCCATATTGTCTGCATTGACGGCGACGGTAGGGATGCTGATTGACAATATGATTGTAGGTTGTTTTCTGGGCTCAGACGCATTGGGGGCAATGGGCGTTGTCGGACCTGTGAGCCTGCTCTTTTCTGCCTTTGGAAACATTTGTTCCGGCGGAGGGACGGCAAGGGCTTCCCAGGCGCTTGGCAGAGGTGATAAGGAACAGGTCTGCCGTATTTTCACTGTTACCATGCTGTTTGCTTTTCTTGTGGGAGTGGTTCTTACAGTTGCCGGCTTGCTTTTTGCACCGCAGATTGCCGATATTCTGGGCGCCCATGGAGCGCTAAAGGAGTTGACCACCCAATATCTGTATGGCTATTTTTTAGGCGCCCTTCCCACGCTTATGATGACGGCTCTGATGGGATTTTTCCGTATCGACGGTTCCCCGCGTCTGCCAATCCTGTGTATCGCTGTTATGACGGTATGTAACATTGCGTTGGATCTGTTCATGGTTCTTGTATTACATAAAGGTATGCTGGGTATGGCGCTGGCAACAGCCATCAGTTATTTCATTGCAGTTCTGGTAGGCTGTTCGCATTTTACCAGAAAATACAACACACTGAAACTGACGGCTGTAAAGGGAATCGGAAAAGAACTGTCCTCTATGATCGTAACCGGAGCGCCTACGGCCATTAGCCGGATCAGCGATACTCTTAAAGTGATGATCCTGAATAATCTTATGGTTACTGTTATCGGCGTAGGTGCGGTCACGGCGCTGAATGTCCGGACACAGGCAAATAACATCGTAGGCGCATTGATCGTCGGCATCGGACAGGCGGCGATTCCCGTGACCGGCATGTTCTATGGGGAAGAGGATCGGACCGCCCTTGAAGATACCTTAAAGACATCCCTGCGGATAGGGATGACACTCTGTTTGGCAGGGGCTGTCATACTGCTTTTGTTCCCGGCATTTTTTGTAGGGATTTTCGGGGTTACGGATCCTGCTATTATGGAAATGTCAAATACAGCCATACGGATGTTTGCTGTCGGAATGCCTATTGCTTTGACAAACACGATTATGATGAATTTCTATCAAAGTACCAGAAAAACAGGCCTGGCAACTTTGATCTGTGTACTCCAAAGCCTGGTATTTACCGTGGTAATGGCATTTTTGCTGATCAGGCCTATGGGCAGCACCGGCGTTTGGACTGCGTTCCTTCTCGGGGAAATATTTACGTTTATTACAATTGTTTTATATGTTTCCATAAAGAATAGAAAATTTTCCCTGAAAATTTCGTCCTATATGCTTCTGGACGAGGATTTCGGAGGAAATCCCAAAGACAGGCTGGAGCTTTCTATCGGCAACAGTATGGATGAAGTAATGAATATATCTTCCGGCATTTTGCGGTTAGAAAATAACTGGGATACCGACAAAAAAATGTTGAATGAAATTTCCCTCTGCATAGAGGAAATGGCCGGCAATGTTGTACAACATGCTTTTAAGCCGGGAGAAAAGAAGTGGTTTGACGTGCTGATTTTAAATAAGCCCGAGTCTGTCGTTATACGTATGCGCGATAACGGCTCCGCCTTTGACCCTTCCGATTATCTGAATATGGCCAAAGACGTGGATGGAAAAGAGACATTTGGCATTAAAATGATCTCTTCCCTTGCCGATAAATTTGATTACTCGCGCAATATGGGACTTAATGTCCTGATTATTGCCCTTAAAAAGCATTGCGAAACTCACATTTGATTTTGAGAAAAAGGACATAGATTTTGAATACATAAAAAATGGAGGAAATGTTGATTCTACAGCGTTTCCTCCACCAGTCTTACAAATCAGAGTTCTTTTTGCTGACAAAATTCAATAATTTTATTACATCATTCATACTGACCCCATTTCCATCTACATCTGCCGCCGCCAGTGCTTCACCTGTCAATATTTTTTTCTTAGACACATGGTTCAGACACAGTATTACATCATTCATAGTTATTTCCCCGTCTTTGTCAATATCTCCCTTTTTTACTCCAAAATAATTTGTAAAAGTTAGTTTAGATGTATCTGATTCCTTTGACCATGTTTTACCTCCATCGGTAGACCTCTTTACAGAAGTTAGGGACGGGGTTAGGCTAGAACCGTTGGCGGTAACAGTGACGGTGACTTTGTACTGGGTCTGGTCTTTTTGGATACTGTCATAGTCAGAGGATTCCATTGTGGTCTGGAATACTATGTAGTTGTAGGTGCCTGGATATATAAATTTTATCTCAGGACTTGTATTCATGTTTGCAACAATACCTGAAAATCCCCCTCCACAGCCAATTTCATTAAGATGTGCTAAGTATTCTGCCTGTACTCTGTAAATTCTACCACAAGAAGAACATTTAACTCCAGAAACACGTTCTATATTTTCTTCAAGAGGTAGTGTAATTGAAGAACCACTACTCGGCTTAACTCTTGCAATTCCTTCAAAATAAGCAGGTGTATCAGTATCCCCGTATGGATATGGAAATTTGTTGAATATAGGGTCGCCTTCTTTTTCTGGGGCGATAGAGTAGGTGAACGAGTCGCCCGCCTTAAAATTTCTACCCTCCATATTGACTATGATGTTAGTATCTAAGGAATACTTCACAGGCGAATACTTGTATGTGGCATTAAAGCTCTCATTAGAACCACTTAAATCGGTAGTACCCGTTACGGATTCCTTATTCCATGTATAGTTATTATCCTCTTTATGGGTTATCTGATAATTTACACCAGTAGGCATAGATTCAGTCTTGAACTGATACCTCGCCGGAAATGATACACTACCAATACCATTCTCTAATTCAAGAGTGTGTTCACTTACTACGTCACCACCATATACTAATTTATAAGGCAAAGAAGTAGTAAGACCTTTACCATCCTTAATAAGATTAAAGTTGTAAGTAAATACCCTATCACCATCCATATACTGACCGTTGCCATCTATACGAGTGGATAAAGTGAAGTCACTTACTTCCTGCCTGACGTTATGGTATGTACTGCTACTCTCTATACCACTGTAAGAAACACCACCTACCGAACAAACACTAGCTTTACTAGATACAGTACCCTCAGACTTAGTATTGCATGTAATATGGAACATTACAGCATCATCCCAAGATAACTGGTTAGCTTTGAATACTACGTCGTTGCCCTCAAGCCTAGCAGAATAACCAGAACTACCAGATATCGTATGTTGGTTAGCCGCCGAAGTAGACGAAGTTAAGTTGTACTTAGCAGTAGATACATCTGCCTCAAGAGAGTTGTCTATATGTATCTTAACTTCTACATTTGTTAAATCATCCTTATCATGTACGTTTTTTACTTGGACATAGTACTCAATCGTGTCACCTAAGTTTACAGGAACTGGATAAGCCTCAGAAATCGAAGAAGGCTCACTCTTTATAGTAAGTTGCACAGGGCACTCGTCTGACTGTGCACTGACAGCACCCGCCACCCCACTCCTTGCTTCTTCAACATTCGTTTCTAATTCTTCACCCTCTGTTTCACCGCTGACCGTCCCCGACTTTTCCTCCGGGGATATCTCCGGGACATCCTCATTACCGCCTATTTCTTCTACATTCACCTCGTTATTAATATCATTTTCACTCTCAATCTCAGCCAAAACACCCCCGCCGATTAGGGTTGAACACATCAACGCTATAACCAGAACCGCTATGGCTCTCTTAAAATATCTTCTCATGCCTTATACCTCCTACTGCTAAAAATACAGCGTAGTCCAAATGACTCACTACGCTGTATCCCCTTCCCTATCTTCCTGCCTTGCAGAATCTTCTCCTACATGCAAACAGAACCACAGCCATTGAAAGTGCAAACATCAATACATATAATACAACATCCGCTGTATCCCCTGTCTTTGGGCTATTTCCCGTCTTTGCACTATCCTTCTTTGTGCTGTCCGTCTTTGTCCCATCTGCCTTATCCTGTCCCGGCGCCGGTTTCACAGAGCCTTCTTTTACCGTAATCTTACAGCTTGCTTTCTTATCGCCTACCGTTGCGGTAATTTCCGCTTCCCCGGCTTTCAATGCCTTGACCCTTCCATTCTCTACTGATAAAATGGCTGAGTCTGAGCTTGCCCATACTACATCCTTCAAATCGGTTGTGTTTTCAGGGTTATAAATGACGGTGAGCGTTTCCTCAGTCCCGACTACCATTTCCTTGATAACCTTGTCAAAGGCGATAGAATCCAATGGAATTTCTTTCACTTCGATTTCCGTTTCTTTTTCAACCGTTTCCCCGGCTTTCCCTGCACCGTCAAAGAAGGTAATGACAGCCTTCACTTTTATCTTCCCTTCTTTTACTCCTTTCAGCAAACCGGATACCGTATCAATGGACGCAACTTCTTCATCCGAGACAGCCCATTTGATTTCATATGTATCGGTAATCCCGTTAGCCCCTATGATTTCCTCCACATTCAGGAATTGGGACATCTGCACCGACTGACCTTTCAGGATAGCCCCTACCTTTTCAAACTCAATCTTCTCTCCCTGTTCTTCTGTCAGGTGGACTTCCTTCACGTTTACCTCAGCCGTCGCCCTCCGCATATTTCAATGTCGCCGTCAGTTTGTCTGTACCGCCTTTTACCAGATTAAGCACAGCCTTATCCAGCGTAATCACCGGAGTCACGATGTCAAACCTGATACTCCCGGCATTGTCCGACGCTACCGGCAGAGAATCGCCTTCTCCCGATACTACGTTAATCTTAGAGCTAAACCCAATTTCCCCGGCAGTTGCAGTATCCAACACCTGAAATGTGGCTGTCATCAAAGTTCCATTCTTTAATATCCCCCCTGACAGGTCTAACGGTGCGGCGACTATGGACTGCCCGTCAAAAGCCTTGTTAGGGACTTGACCGAGTCCATTAAATACGTCCCCCGCCACAGGGTCTCCTACCACCTTTAACTTACTTGAATCAAACAGAAGTTCATAAGTAAGCCCTTGCCCCTGTGTATTCCCTGACATGCTGACGGTCACGTCAAAGGTTTCGCCCCGCCGCAATTCACCGGTCTTACTGGCGTTTACCGTGAACTGCACTCCTTCCGCCGCTTTCACCTCTCCCGGCACTGTAGCAATACACAAGCCCAATGTCAGAACAAGGGAAAGCAGAAAGGAAATCGTCTTTTGTAGTTTCCTCATTTTGCTAAATCCTCCTATCACTTTCATTGTTTTCCTGTCACCCGAAACCCTAGCCTTTTCCATATCCTTTCCCTCCGCATAAGTCCCGGATGCAAGTCTTTCTCCCTTACAGAATACCCCCCCCCCTCCGTATTTTTATTGTCAAGTTTATTAATGAATATTATATAGACCTTTTTGAGTATATACACAAGTATTAGTCTATACACCTTTTTTTTATCAATATACAAATGGGATTTACTATTGAATAATAAACATAAAGAAATAATGCACAGAAAGGGGAATAGGTATGATTTCATATGAACCTCTATGGAATACAATGAAAGAACAAAAGGTGACTACTTACGCCCTTATAAACAAACATGGTTTCAGTCCCCATACAATCACCAATTTAAAACGCAACAACTCCATAACCATGAATACGCTTGAGAAGCTGTGTACTATTTTAAATTGTACGGCAGACAGCGTTGTAAAGTTTATTCCATAAACGGACTTTCAGGCAGTAGCTACACAAAATTACTTCCGCCGGGACAAGAAGCCAAAATCCCTTCCTTGGGGGAAGGGATTTAGAGAGAGGGTCTCCCACCCCACCGCACTCCCGGCGGGAACAGAGGATGAAAGGGAACCATTCCCTTCCCGCCACACTTTCCAGATAAGATACAAGAATCTCCAAAAGTAAATCAACACGTTCTTCCCCTTATAATTTATAGTAGTTCCACATTATCAGAAAAAAGGAGGTGAACGCCAAGAAATATAAAAGATAGACAGAAATGATTTTATAATTCAGTTCAAACACTTGAACCGAATTATAAATCAAAAAAAGAAAATTGACAGAACATTTCACAGTTATGAAAAGAAAGGAGAATTTATCAATACGTCTGCAAAGTAAAGTTTTCTAACGCAATGCACGGTATTGTGAAAAGCGTATTAAGAGATTGATAAATTTTTCCTTAGTAAAATGTATTGCTAAATAAAGCAAGCAATGACAAATAGTAAAAATTGCACAGATTTATCAAATATATCTTATGAGAAATGTCTTGATTTATTGTAATTTACACAAAATTCTGGTTTAATAAACAATATAGAAGATGTGTTGAAGAATATAGAACATATGAAAAATTCAGAAATTATTCAACAGCACCCATATAAGATATCTCAAGGCTCTAACGGTCGTTGGTATACCTATCTTCCATATAAAGAGAACCACACGGACGGAGACAGATTGCAAAATCTTCACAAGAAGCAATCCATAAAGCAATTATCGAGGATTATAAAAAACGAGCCGCAGAAGAATCTTTAGAGAATCTGAACCTTGAAAAATTATATCAGAACTGGATGATTTGGAGACGTGACAACGGGACTGACCCTAAGACAATCTTAGAAAACAGCAATGACTGGAAACGGTTCTTATAACCATCCGTTGATTTGGATTATAAACAGTTTCACACACGTTGCAAGCCTACTTCTTCCAATACGCAAAATTATATTGTTTACGGATAGGTGAATTAGTTTCAATCAAAAAGGAAGATATCCAAGGCAATGAGATATTTATCAACCTTTGGCGGCACGTTTAACAGGCATTTAAAGAACATTGCGAAGCATTGGACTTCCATACAGGTCAAGCCACCAGATACGTTTTACCATGGATATAAGAGTGTAATCAAGTGTAATCAACTTTTGAATACATAAAAAATGAAGGAAACGTTGATTTTCCAGCGTTTCCTTCCTCTTAAACAAGAGGCGCAGACCGGATTTGAACCGGTGAATCAGGGTGTTGCAGACCCATGCCTTACCACTTGGCTACTGCGCCTTATTACATATTCTGCTCAAGCACTCATTTAGTATAACAAATGCTTTCCATTTAGTCAAGACATAAATTCTCTATTTTTATAATTTTTTTGCCCATCACCCGACATTTTTTTCCCTCAAAAATACCCCGTCCCAAGCCGCAGGATATAGATTGCCACCATAATCTTGACCCGATTCTCATTCTTCAAGATATCATACCCCAGAACCTTCTTAATCTTATTCAGCTTATACGCCAGCGTATTCTTATGGCAGTACAATGCCTGCGCCGTATGCAGCGCGTTACAGTCATTTTCAAAGTATGCTTCCAGAATCTCCATATAATCCGTATGGTTCTCCCGGTCATACTTCATCAATGCCCCAACCGTCTCGCTCACGAATTCCGGATAGATCGCCGCCTCCTTCACATCAGCAAGAATCTTATATATCCCCAGTTCATCATAGCTCAAAAGATTCCGCGGAATGGCCGTCTTCGTTAAGCAATACGCCGTATATGCATTCTCATGGGACCTGTGGATATCCCTGATTCCGTCTGCCAGCGTACCGATTCCCACATATACATTAGAATCTTTCCTGCACACCTTCCGAAACTCCTCCAAAACCTTCCCAAGCGGGCATCCCGCCGCCAGAATAATCAGCCTTCCGCTTTCCTCATAAGCAATCATATTTTCCAGATTAAAACGCATAGATTTTTCAATCTTGCAAAGCCGTTCATTTCCCGTCTCCGCATCATAGGCATGGCAGCTTAGGATGACCACGACATACTCCATATCACGCAGGAAACCATTTCTCTCAAAATGGCTAAGATAAGAACCCTCGTTCTCCGGATAGTAGATAGCATTCTTAAACGCTGCAATCAGGTTCGTCTCCCGCTGCTCATTCTTTAAGAGTATCTCAGCAAACAGACGCATGATATCGATATACGGCGTCGTCCAGGATGCCGAAAATACAGGAAAATGAATCTCATTGCAATAATCTATAATTTCCCGCGAATATGTCTCTTCCCCGCGAAATGACATAATCAGCCCGCCCACATGGTGCCTGTCAAGCTCTGTAATATACCTTTTCAGCCACTCTTCGGAGGTACAGCTCAACCCAGAAAAGAATACCAGTTCCTCTCCATGCAAGGACGAAATAAACTCAATATCTTCCACCACATGCGTCCACGCAATCATTTTTCCAAAGCAGCTCTCTGTATGTAATCTTACACGATACTGCGGCGAAATTGCCGCATATAATTCCTCTAACGCGACCGCCATTGCACTTCACCTTTCCTTCGCTCCATCCCACTGTCAGCACAAATATCTTCATAAACTGACGATTGTCTGCATACAGTATAACATTTTTGTGTTTAAAGCACAATTATTTCATGAATTTCTGTCTGTAAAAACTATTTCAAAAGGCTTTACTTCATGGTATATTGTCTATGGAACACAAAAATTTCCCCCCGAAATTCGTGTTTTATTTCAACCTTCAGATTATTTTCAAGAAAAGACCCCTGAAGTTTACGCTTCCGGGTCCTTTTTCTTTTCACAGGCTGCCAATCCGCTTTACAAATCCTTGAAAATGTGGCACACTTATACATACCCTCCAGGCGGGTGGACTTCGTCCATTAAGGTATACCCAAGGGCACACCGTAATGCATGCCCCTTGCGGGGCGGGTGGACTTCGTCCATTAAGGTATATTTTTTTACGAGTGATTACAATTTGTATATAATAGAATCGAGGTGTCTTATGAATAAATTCTTACTGTACATATTAAAACCATTTTCTTTCCTGCCCGCCTTGCTCATGATGTATGTCATTTATAGCTTTTCCGCGCAGACAGGAGAGGTTTCCGGTAGTTTAAGTTATACAGTCAGTTATAAGATTGTGGAAATAGGGAACGACGTGTTAGAGACGGGATTTACCCAAGAGCAGATTAGCCGGTATGCCCATAGGATTGAACATCCGGTGCGCAAACTTGCACACATGACAGAATATTTTCTGCTGGCTGTAGCTGTGTCATTTCCGTTCTATGTGTACGGACTCAGGGGATTTGCGCTCATGGTGGTCGCCGGGCTGATTTGCGTGGGCTTTGCAGCCGGGGATGAATATCATCAGTCCTTTGTCGCCGGGCGGGGACCGTCGAAGAAGGACGTCATGATAGACAGCATCGGCGCTTTTTTCGGAATTCTGTTCGTCCGTATCGTCTGCTTTACTATACTCGCCCCTTTTCGTGTTGCAAAACGGATGGAGGCGCGGGCAAGAAGGCGGGAGCAGGCGCTTGAGCGGGCAAGGGAACGCCGGACAGGGCGGGTACATTAGAGTACCCGCTTCCTCACATCTTCTCCAACAAGGCGCCTTTCATCCCTCTGGAAAACATACACGTTTCCCCATTCTTCATAAGAATCTCCCGCCCCTTCAAATCCAACTGTGCAATCTGCTCTAAATTGACCAGATAAGCCCTGTGAACCCGCAGGAACCTCTCCCCCAGCTTCTCTTCTAACTCCTGCATGCTCCCGATAAAATCAATCCTGTCGTTTTGCCCATGCAGCTCAATCCGATGGGTCCTGCCCGTCGTCTCGAAGAACACAATCTCATCCACTGGAATGTGCTTGACAACATCCATCACCTTCACAGAGAAAAACTCTCGTTCCTCCCCTTTCTCCTTACGCATCCGTTCTGTAATCACCTTCAGGCAATAGCGGATTCCCTCCTGCATCTTCACCGGATTCCCCTTCACGATATAATCCAACGCTTCCAGATGATACCGGAACGTCTCGAAGGCAAGGTCTGGAAACGCCGTCACATAGATTAAGAAACCTCTGGAATCCAGTTTCCGGATTTCCTGCCCAAGCCCGAATCCATCCATAGGCTCTCCCACAAGCTCGATATCAAGAAAATAGATTCCACGCCCCGGCGACTCCTTCACAGCCTCAATAATCTCCCGGGGATGCCCGCTGCACAGCACGACCTCCATATCATATCCTTCAATCATAATCTGCTTTTCAAGATATTCCTTCTGTGCAGCCCGAATCTTCGCGTCGTCTTCACATATATATACCGGAAGCATTCTCCCTTCCTCCTTCATATACAAAAACTTTTCTACCTGTACGGTTGAAATGCCGTTCAAGGGACGGAAGTTTTTCATGAGCCAGACACGCTACATTCCACCGCCGGCGAGCCTGTGAACTTCTCTGTCTCACCCCTGCGATACTGCTTAGCAAAGATAAACACCCCAAACAGAAGCCCATTTATCAAAAGCATAATCGGAATTTCCAGCCACGATACACTGTTATTTTCCAGCACATCCGCCGAAAACGCCCCGGATACAACCATAATCAGATTATTATTCAGAAAATGAATGATAGTCGGCACCCATATATTCTCCGTCTTCATATACACAAACCCAAGGAATATCCCAAGAGTCACACAGTTAATAATCTGATTCACAGTCATGGGCAAACCATACTCCGGCGTCACATAGTAAAAGAAATCCAGCGGCAGATGCCACAGCCCCCATACCACTCCCAGAATCAGCACGCCTTTTCTCAGGCCAAATTTCCTCTGAAGGAGCGGCTGCAAATAATATCTCCATCCATACTCTTCCCCAAAGAAAGCAATATATCCCAGCAAAAAATTAAGCGGCATGATTGCAAAATATATCCACGCCTCCGCGCTCGTCATAACCGCGGCGAACTCCTTAAACTGCCCCGACAATCCGTTAAGAACCGCCACACGCGACAAATACAATATCACAAACAGCAAGACACACCCTACAGAGGCTTTCCAGTTCTTCCATTTCATCCCATAAACCGCCCGTTTCTTCTTCCCTGCCGCAATCAAACAAATCAGGCAAATAATGCTCCCCGCCGCCAACAGATATTGAACAGCCAGGCTAAACACCGGCATGGTCCCTCCCGGAAGGCTGACTACAGCATCCGGCATCAATACCGAAAGTATCGTAAATACAATGGAAATAACCGTTGTCACAATAAAACAGAGATAGAACGCCCGCGGAATCGCTTCATCTTTCTTACGGGTCAGGAGAAACGCAATCATGACCCCCATCGCAGGATATAACATTTGCGTACTCGGAAACGCACTCAAATCCATCTGATTCAAACTTCCATACCACATGAAAAGACCTAACAAATACGGAATCCCATAAGCTATCGCAATAAAAATAGTAAGCTGCCGTTTTTCTGTTTTTGAACCCATCTTCTCTTCCTCCTTTTTTAATATCGACAACTTTACTATAAACGACTTCTTATGTTTTCACACAGAAAATGCCCCAATTGTTATCCACAATGCCCGAACTGATACTTACATCTCCTGAATCTTTAATTCCTGAATAAAATACCCGTCCTGTATGGTCGTAAGCGGCAGCGTCTTCTCATACTTGCCCAGTATCTTCTTATAATTATCAAGCCCAATTCCCCTGTTTTTCCCCTTGGTAGAATATCCCGGCGTCCCGACCTTATGAAAATCAACGGATGAGTGCAGCGTATTCTTCACGCGGAACGTCGTATATCCACTCTGGCTGCTAATCATGATATGAACCTTCCCGTCTTTCCTGCCCCGCACCTCTTCCATGGCATTATCCAACAGAATCCCCATACAACGGCACAAATCCGTACTGCGAAGCCGCGTTTTTTCAAAAGGCTTTAAGACCTCCAGCTCCCAGTGGATTTCCGCCTCCTGCATGGTTTTCATTTTCTCAAGAAACAATCCTTTCACTTCCGTCACACGAATGTTGGCAAGCTGGTTCATAAGCCGGATCTGGCTTCCCACCTGCAGATCAAAATCATCCGTCATCTCATGGATATAGCTCTGGATTGCCTCAAGATTCCCCTCTTCCGCCTGCAAATACATCCCTGACATCATATTTTTAAAATCATGCCGGAACTTGCGCACCTCGCGCTGCAGCCCCTCCAGATTCTCAATATACGCCCCCTGCTGCCTGAGGCTCACCTCCTGGTCTTCAATCCGTTTCTGCTGGACGCCCTCCCGCCCTGTGTACATGAAAATCATATATACAACCAGCAGTAAAATCATTGCCGTAGCCGGATTATAGCCCACCTCCCTGGCGCTTATATCCACCGTCTCCTGAATAATCTGGCTCAGAATCGGATATCCCCCAAGAAAGACCAGGACCGTAATCTTAGTTTTCTGCTCTTCCCACTGTGCAAACAATTCCCGCGAATTGGTCTTATGCAGCAGCACAATTACCAGAATGAGACAGAGAGGCGTCGTAATCCATTCATAAAACAGATATTCTCTCCTGTCCGCCGCAAGGCTCAAATCATATATTTTGTTGGGCGATAATATATCCGCCAGATTCCATCCTACATCATAGAGAATCGTCATAAAAACGGCGGTCGCCAGACAAACTCTGACAGGTTTCCGGTATATCACGCGAAGAACCATCATAAACCCGGTAATCTCTATGTACGCATATACCATCTCCCCGCCGTTATGCGGCGTTGCAAACAGTCCCGATTTATAGAAAACCGTTCCGGCAAACGCGCAAAAAATAATAAACAGTATCAGCGAACCGAAAATCTGACAGTAATGCTTCCTATTTTATAAGGTATCTCGCCGAAAAGCCGGATGACCGCACCCACGAAAAATATTGCCGCTATACCTACACTTACTATATTCCCACAGAATACCTCAAAGAATGTCATTTTCTGTCCTCCTAGTCTCTTCCACTTCATCCTCAAAATTTATGCCTTATTGAACGCTAGTACAGCATTACGGGATGTCCCTACAAAAATTCCCGTTACATCACGCCCTCAGCCGGAACGTCTTAGGCGCCAGCTTATAGACCAGCACACATGCTATCATACAATAAGCGACACAGAAGACGACCGTCCCCATCCCAAACACAAGCGTCGGCACATCCATCCGCATCACGCCATAGCAAACAAAATACGTCCCCGTCACCACCACCCGGTACGTCCCGCTCTTAATCTCTGTCCCCGCGTTATATGGCTGCAAGAGATAATATATCGTCAGATAATGTACAGAAAAGAACATACTGATACACAAAATCGAAATAACCAACACCACATAATCCAGAGGTTCCTTCGTCCCGCCCGACAGGTATAAAAGCAAAGCCAGCCCCGCCCCAATCACCGCCGCCGGAAGCAGGTTGACCTTCATTATCTCCCTGAGCCGAATCTTGAACAGCCTGAGAATGCACTCCGGCCGTTTATAAAAGGAATAAGTCAGAAGGCTATGGTCGCAGTTCATGAACAGCACATTGGTAAAGCCTGTTCCCCGGTTGACAAAATACATGATGAACACAAAATACGGCAGGTTTCTCAGCACAAAATGATTCACAATTTCTTTCCATTCCGGCAAGAAATGGATTCCCATCACCACGATACACACAATTCCAAGACAGATTCCCGCAATCCGCTTCGAGGATTTCCAGAGTATTTTCTGGTGACGGCGGATGAAAATCTCATTCAGATACTCGAACCCTTTCCGGCTGCTGCCACCCTCACCGTCAATCTGTATCACCTTCTCGCTCTGCCGCTTTACCGACTGTCTTGCCTCCTCCATCTGAACCATATGCCGCGTAAGAATCTGCCGGTAGACCTCCCAGTACTCCTGAAACCTCCATATCTTCCTTACAGATAACGCCCCAAGCAGAATCCAGCATGCTAACACGCACACACTTGCCGTCTCCGGGATTTCCCACCCCATAACTGGCAGTCCATACGCCGCCGCAAGCGCAAGCGCTATCAAAATCCACCCGATTACGCCTACCTCATTCTCATTTACCGCAACTTTTGTGCGCTCATAATCCCACAAAGAATATGCAACCACAGTCATTTTCACGCCCGCCGCGGCAAACGGCAGCATCAGGCATTGCCACACAGTCAGCCCATGCATACGCCCAAAGAGCAGGCCGAAAATCAAGTATCCTGCCAATATCTTCAACATTTCATACGCATATGTGGTCAGTGCATACTCCTTGGCATCCATCCCCAGGAGAATCAACCCATAGTATTTGTCCTTCGTAGGATTGAAAATATACGTATTCAGCCACGCGCCAATCAGCGTCAGCAGCACAAAGATATGCAGAAAGACTGCGCTTTGTGCTTCCGTTCTATATAGGGAAACCTCCAATGTAATCATCAGCAGGAAATAGAGGAACTTCCCCAGAAATGCCTTGATAAATTCCCATATCCCGGACAGGATATTGGCAAATATTTTAAGATCAGGGTCACAGTATAATTCCTGCGGAAGTATTCTTTTAATCAGAGGGATCTGTTTCAGAGAATAAAGAATCGTGTTGACACGATATGTATTCTTTAGGGAAAATGCTATTTTAAACGTTTTGTTCATGCTTCATCTCCTCGTATTGACTCATTTCCAATGCAAATATGTCATCGCTTTCTGCAATGAATTTTCAAACACGCTCTAAGCCAGCGCCGACAGGATCTTCTCCTTAAATTCCTGGCTGTTAAGATTAGACTTATCCACACGCTCCAGCGCTCCATGGTTCAGAAGTACGATTTCATCACAGAGATCCAGCGCAAGATCCATAATATGGGTGGAAAAAATGATAATCCTCCCTTCTTTCAGCCCGCGGAGAAGCTGTTTCATCTCTTCCGCCACCACCACGTCTAAAGAAGTCAGCGGTTCGTCCAGAAGCAGGATATTCGGTCTTGCGATGATATTTACCAGCATCTGCATCTTATTCTTCATTCCATGGGAATAATCCTTCAGCAGCTTATCCCTGTCCTCCCGTGAAATGCCGATGTAGTCAAAATATGTGTCCAATCCCTGAATATCCGGAATCTTATCCTCATGGATGTCTATGAAAAATTTAAGGAACTCCCTCCCTGTGAGGAACTCCGGCACAGTGGGCGTGGACAGAACGTAACCGATATCCTCCGCAGCAACGCTGCGCCTCTGTCCGTCAATTTCCAGACAAAACTCTCCTCCATCAGCCTTCATATCCCGGTTCAGACAGTTGAATAACGTGGTCTTGCCAGCCCCGTTGCGTCCCAGAAGACCGTAAATCTTGCCGCTCTCAAACGTAAAATCAATGTCGCATAATACTTTCTTCTTTTCAAAATGTTTCGATAAATGTTCGATAATAAACCTCATATGCATTCCTACTTTCTTGTACATTAATGGACGAAGTCCACCCGCCCCGCATGGGGCAGGTATTACGGGATGCCCTTT
>OFHO01000595.1_pt1 | contig 32777 bp, 30 predicted proteins | sample 1521531 | NCBI WGS metagenome assembly OFHO01 (sample SAMEA3504124, study PRJEB24116) | mouse gut metagenome | biome: mouse gut; feature: mouse-associated habitat; material: faeces | place: Denmark | collected 2011
GGGCAGACCGTCCGAAAACCCAGTCTAATCTGATATAACTATCATGGTAGAGATATCTGTCATAAAGGCAGATGACTTATATAGAAGAATGCGTACCTTGACAACTGAATAAAGTGTATAAAATTCTGGCTGCATACCAACAGACGTAGTATAATACAAGTGTTGGGAATACTACATTTTGAGGTGATATTGATGGATTATGTACGGGGATTTGACAGAGACCAAATGATGGTGACTACATGGGATTCCATGGTTGATCCGGATAGTACGGCAAGGCTTATAGATGCATTTGTGGATAGTCTTAACCTTTCAGATTTTGGTGTGAAGGAGATGTCCCGGGAAGGTAGGCCGCCGTATGACCCGAAGGGCCTTTTCAAGCTTTACATTTATGGAAGCGATAATGGGATCAAATCCTCCAGAAAACTGGCGAGGAGCTGTAAAGTAAATGTAGAGGTCAGGTGGATGCTTGGCGGAGTCGAACCTGATTTCCGGACCATATCTGACTTCCGGAAGGATAACATAGACAGCCTCAAAAAGATTTTTCACGAGTTTAACAAGCGGCTTTCCGGAGCAGTAGAGTGGGGGTTTACCTCCATTGATGGGAGCAAGTTCAATGCCTGCAATTCCAAGAATAATAACTTTACAAAAAACAAGCTGGATGACAGGATCAAGTGGCTTAATGGCCACATTGAAGAGTACCTCCGTATCCTTGATGATGCAGATAAGGAGGAAGGGTTTGAAGAAGATCCCGATAAACTTACAAAAGAGCTGGTAGAAGAAAAGGTGAAAGAAGCCCGAGAGCGCCTTGCAAAATATGAGGGCTATCAAAAGCTCATGGAAGAAAGCGGCCAGTCGCAGATGTCACTTACGGATGCAGATGCAAAACTGATGAAGAGTAAGAATGGTTTTGCGGTAGCGTATAACCCACAGACAGCAGTTGATTCTGAAACACATTTAATCCGTGATTTCCAAATGACAAACCAGGTGACAGACCACGGGCTTATGGATTCTACGCTTAAAGAAGTAAGGGAAGAATCGGAAGGCGTCATCGAGGCAGTTGCCGACAGGGGATATGAAAGTGAAGAGGACATGATAAAGTGCCTTGAAGACGGGATTATCCCGCATGTTATAACCAATGATGGGAAAGACGGGTATCAACTTGAGATACCGTACGAAGGAGCAGCTGATGCAGATACAGAAAGCACAGACCCGGAAGGGTTAAAAAAGGCGTTGCATGCCGGCGTAATTCCTGAAGCTTACAAGGATGTCATAACAGATATAGAAGTTATTGAAGTAAGAAGGAAAGTCAGTGACGAGCCAGAGACAGAGGGAGTTTCAGAGTCAATTTACGGGACACCCGAAGAAATGATGAAGAGGGCAAAGGAAGGATACTTTGTCAGGGACCCGGAGAGGAATCTCGTGTATTGCCCGAATGGAGAAATCCTCCGCCAGAAATGTATAAAGAAAAACGGGAACATCAGATACGCAAATAAGAACGCATGCCGGCATTGCCCAAACAGGAATAAATGTTACAAGGGCAAAAATGAGTGGAAAGAAATAGACTTCACGAAAGACTGTCTGGAGAAGCCGTGCAAAGATTGGCTGGAAGCCGAGGGAAGTATGCCAGGTAAGCAGGGCGTCAAAAACGGGAAATATCACTTTGAGAAACAGAAAGTGGTGAGGTTCTTCCTAAAACCTGACAGAAAGAAAACGGCAGAGCGAATGTGTTTGTCAGAGCATCCGTTTGGGACAATAAAAAGAGCGATGGGATTCAGTTACTTTCTTCTGAGAGGCCTGAGGAAAGTGACCGGGGAGTTTGCGCTCATGTGCCTGGGATACAATATAAAACGAGCGAAAAACCTATTAGGATTTGAAAAGATGATGGAGTTAATGGCGGCAGGATGCTGCTGGTATAACCCAATATACACTTTATTCAGTTGTCAAGGTCAGATATTTATTTCGAGAGAAATATATCTGGCATTTTTGATGCTAAAAATGGCTACAAACCGCAGAAAATAAGGGTTTTCGGACAATCTGTGGGGGGGGGGTGTTGAAAAATGCCGGATAGAATACAGATTAATTGTGAAAGAGTTGAGGAAAATGCAATGAGCGTAGAGAACGCTGCCGTGTATCTTCAAAATGTGACCCTAGTTCCTCAGGATATGAAAACAACACTTCCTGCCAATGCAAATAGCAAGACGGCATATGAGAGGGCACAGGGCAGAATAGCGAGTCTGGGAACTATGCTGGATCAGGAGGCGAAAAATATCAGGGGTCTTAATATGGCATTTGAGGAATTTGACAGGATGTTAGGCAGATTTGGGGAAAATAAAAACCGATATCCCGAGATAACGGCGCGGCCATAGGAGGTGGGTTTGATGCGAAGAAGTGATTACCTGAATCCGGAAGCCATAAAGAGACAGTGTATAAAAGCGGCGAGCCGGCTGGAAGAAGACTGTAAGTCGTTGGAGATTGCCGGCAGCTGTATAGCGGAGTTTGTTCGGAACCCGGAAGTTGAGACTGAATCCTTTCAGGCTTTAAAGCAACAACTCGAAGATTATATCATTATTATAGAGGCAATGCAGATTGCAAATATTGCGGACGCAGAAGATTTTAAGAGTTTTGGCAGGCTTGTGGGGAGTGAGCTGCTAGATGGGGAGAATATATACGGGCAGATGGAAAATTCGTTAAGCATGAAGGAAAGCTTCCTGTCGAATGAGGAGTTCTACAGAAATCGGATGGCAGCAACAGAGGATATTTTTCTGCAGGCATATTATCATTTTAAAACGAAGCAGTATCAACGTATGGCAGATAACAGCCAAAGGCTGTATGAGAGGTGGAGGGAAAAAACGGAAAGATTTGATGAGATTGCAGCAGAAACTCAACATTTATTTGTGGATGGTAAAGATATTGACGTATTGATACAAAAAGGATTGACGCAGATTGCGGGTGGTTTTCAAAACGGTGCATATGTACGAAAACCAGATAATGAATGGAAAAAGCAGATTAAGAATATCGGTGTGCGTCTCGCCATGGGATATGGGGACAAAGGAGGAGAACAGAAAGGACCATATATGCTATGGAAAAGAGGTTTGGCATCAGACATGGAATCGATTAGAAATATGATCCATAAATATGAGGAATACGCGGACTATTCCGACGAAGAGATTACGGGACTTCTGATAAAATTAAGCGATGAAGGGTGTGCATACGTAGCTTTTGCAAATATTATCGTGGATGAATACAGGAGAAAAGAAGAAGAGTTTGAGAAGACATTTGGTTTTCCTCTTTTTTTGACCAATGCAATCGGCATCAAATACGTGAACTATAATCAGCTTATTGTGGATCTTTATTGTGCCAGTGACAATCATAGAAAGTCATGGAAGATGTGGCAGGAATATGATGTCTATGACAAGAATGAAGATTTCACGGAAACAGTCGGACGGGGAACATCATTAGATGATTGTATATACCGTTTTGAAAGGTATATGGACATATATGGAAAAGCTGTGAAGATTGAGAACATAGCATGCAGTGCAAGCGAAGTATACCAAAAATGTGAGGAAGAAATCAGACAGGGAAACCATATTATTATCAGGACATGTCCGGTGAGATTGGTGGATTCTGATGGGAAAGCCGTTCATAAGGGCGGAGGGCATGCGATGACGGTTACGGGACTTTCCGATGATGGAAGAATCCAGGTGTCATCCTGGGGAAAGATTTTCTATATTACCCCGGAAAATCCTGAATTTATGGATAATGGAGAGAATTTCGGCGGCGCATATATCAGAATTCAATCTGTTCAATTTTAATGCTATTCTATAGAAAAATGTAAAAGAAAGGCGAAGAGAAGAATGGAGCAGGAGGAAGAATTCTGGCAGGAAAGGAGACGTATGTTACAAGAGGAAGAGGAGGAGGAAAGAGAAATAAAAGAATATGAACTAAGATTGGAATTCATGTTTGAGAATTGTACGATATCTGATCGGCATATCTGCGGATTGATAGAAGAACAAAGGGAGCTGTTAAATGCCCTGCGTATGGGGAAAACAGAATTATCCATGTAAATCACATTTGTAAACTCAGATGTCTTGTCAGATGTCTTGTTCAGTGCTATAATGGTGTAAGTTTTGAAAAAGGAGACAAGATTCATGAATATTACAGAAGAAATCCAGGATTTAAAAAGAGAAAAGAATGCAGTCATCCTAGCACATTACTATGTAAATCCTGAAATCCAGGAGATTGCGGATTACATAGGAGATTCTTATTATTTAAGCAAAGTGGCAGTAGATTTAAAAGAACAGACAATTGTATTCTGCGGAGTATCCTTTATGGGGGAGAGCGCCAAAATCCTGAATCCGGACAAGACGGTATTGATGCCGGATATATCGGCAGATTGTGCCATGGCACATATGGCGGATGCAAAGACCATCCAAAAGATGCGGGAAGAATATGAGGATTTGGCGGTTGTATGCTATATTAATTCCACGGCTGAATTAAAGCGGCTCTCTGATGTCTGTGTTACCTCAGCGAATGCAGTGAAGATCGTGAAAGCATTGCCAAACAAGAATATTTTCTTTATTCCGGACAGGAATCTTGCCCATTTTGTGGCTTCGCAAGTGCCGGAAAAACATTTTGTTTATAATGAAGGATACTGTCCTGTCCATGAAGAGATCCAGGAACAGGAGATACGAAAAGAAAAAGAACTCCATCCTGCTGCAAAGGTTTTAACACATCCGGAATGTCCTCAGACAGTCAGAGATATGTCGGATTATATTGGCAGTACATCGGGAATTATAGCTTATGCGGCAAAGAGTGACTGCCAGGAATTTATCATTTGTACGGAAAATGGCGTCCGGTTTGAGCTTGAGCGGCAGAATCCTGATAAGCGGTTCTATTTTACCAGGACGGAGCCTGTCTGCCACGATATGAAGAAGATTACGCTTGTGAAAATCAGAGATGTTTTGAAAAATGGCGGAAACGAAATTCAAGTAACGGATGAACTTCGCAGAGAGTCGGTAGAACCTCTTGAGCGGATGTTAGAACTTGCAAAGTAATATTTGCAATGAAGGGAACTGTGAATCATACGACTGTTTTGCAGTTCTCCGGCGGAGGATAAAAAAATGGATATAAATACGGATGTTGTGATAGTAGGATGTGGAGTCGCCGGTCTGTATAGCGCGTTAAAACTTCCAAGAGATAAGCGGATTGTGATAATTACGAAATCAGATGCCGAAAGCAGTGACTCCTTCCTTGCTCAAGGTGGGATCTGTGTTCAGCGGGATGATGAGGATTACGACAGTTACTTTGAAGACACGATGAAAGCTGGGCATTATGAGAATCGGAAGGAATCGGTGGATATTATGATCCGGGGTTCCAGGGCGGTCATTGCGGATCTGGTTGAGTATGGAGTCAGATTTGAACAGGAAAACGGCGAGTTCCTATATACCAGGGAGGGAGCACATTCAAGACCCAGGATTTTGTTTCATGAAGACATTACCGGAAAAGAGATTACAAGTACGCTGCTTCGCCAAGTGCGTAAGCTGTCCAATGTGACGCTTTATGAATATACATCAATGACGGATATCATAGAAGAAGAGGGCGTATGTAAAGGTGTCTGGGTTGAGGATGTACAGGATATGATTTCCGATAAGCAGACGCAAGAACAGCCAGGGAAACAATACAAAATATATGCAAAAGATACGATTCTGGCAACGGGAGGTATTGGCGGCAATTATCAGCATTCTACGAATTATCCGCATCTGACGGGTGATGCAATCGAGATAGCAAAAGCTCACGGGATACGTCTGGAACATTTGGATTATGTGCAGATACATCCGACAACCCTCTATTCTGAAAAACCGGGCCGAAGATTCTTGATCTCGGAATCTGTGCGTGGAGAGGGAGCCGTATTGTATAATGAGAAGAAAGAACGTTTTGTGGATGAACTGCTTCCAAGGGATGTGGTTGCAAAGGCGATTTTTGAACAGATGAAAGAAGAAGGTACAGAGCATGTCTGGCTTTCCTTAGAGCCGATTCCAAGAGAAAAGATACTGAAACATTTTCCGAATATCTGCCAGCATTGTCTGGAAGAAGGGTATGACGTACTCAAGGAATGGATTCCGGTAGTGCCAGCACAGCATTATTTTATGGGCGGGATATGGGTAGATTCTGACAGTCGAACATCCATGGAGCGTCTGTATGCTGTGGGCGAGACTAGCTGTAACGGCGTCCACGGTGCAAACCGGCTGGCGAGTAATTCTCTGCTGGAAAGTCTGGTTTTTGCAGGGCGGGCTGCGCAAAAGATAATGTGTGAGTAATCGTAGAGATAATGAGAAAGGAGTACGATGGTAAATGAATAAGATTACAATGGCCTTACAGGCAGATCAATTGATATTAGAGGCGTTGAAAGAGGATATTTCCAGTGAAGATGTGACAACGAATTCGGTCATGAAAGAGGCTGTGGAAGGGGAAGTAGACCTACTCTGTAAGCAGGACGGGATTATTGCGGGACTGGAAGTATTTGAGAGGGTGTTCAAGCTTCTGGACGAAGGGACAGAGGCAGAGTTTTATTGCAAAGACGGAGATGAAGTAAAAAGCGGGCAGTTGATGGGCAAGGTAAAGGGAGATATCCGTGTACTATTATCTGGTGAGCGAGTTGCATTGAATTATCTTCAACGTATGAGCGGAATTGCGACATATACCCATTCTGTAGCATCACTGCTGGAAGGAAGCGGCACGAAGCTTCTGGATACCAGAAAAACGACGCCGAATATGCGGATTTTTGAAAAGTATGCAGTCCGTGTAGGCGGGGGATATAATCACAGATATAATCTGTCGGATGGAGTATTGTTGAAGGACAACCATATAGGAGCCGCGGGAAGTGTCAGGAAAGCAGTGCAGATGGCGAAAGAATATGCTCCTTTTGTCAGGAAGATTGAGGTAGAGGTGGAGAATCTTGACATGGTTAAGGAAGCGGTAGAGGCGGGAGCAGATATTATTATGCTGGACAATATGTCTGCTGAGGAGATGCAGGAGGCTATCCGTTTGATTGACGGGCGTGCGCAGACAGAGTGTTCCGGAAATGTGACAAAGGAGAATATCGGACGGCTGGCATCTTTGGGGGTAGACTATATTTCCAGCGGTGCGTTGACCCATTCTGCGCCAATACTGGATATTTCTTTAAAGAATCTTCATGCCCTGACATAATCGGGATAAAAGATACGGAGTATTCATATTTTGAAGGAGGAGTAGGATTATGACAGGTTCGGACAGAAGAGAGGACATCATCTTGCAGATACAGAAAAGTACATGTCCGCTATCAGGTACGAAGCTGGCAGCTCTTTATCATGTAAGCCGACAAGTGATTGTACAGGATATCGCACTGATTCGCGCTGCAGGTTATGATATTATTTCCACTAACAGGGGATATATATTGAATGCGGCAGTGTCGGCAAGCAGGGTTTTCAAAGTAAAGCATACAGATGAACAGCTTGAGGACGAACTGTGTTCGATTGTAGACCTTGGAGGAACGGTCAGAAATGTGATGGTGAACCACCGGGTATACGGTCATATAGAAGCAGAAATGAATATTGATTCCCGCAGGAAGGTTGCCGAATTTATGGAGGATATCCGCAGCGGCAAGTCCAGCCCTCTTAAAAACATTACATCCAATTATCATTACCATAAGATTTTGGCAGATAAAGAAGAAACCCTAGACTTGATTGAATGTATGCTGAGAGAGAAAGGATATTTAGTTGAGGTGGGCGGATTATCGTCCCATAAGGTATCATGTAATTAGCAGGAAAGGAGAAAGAGATATGACAGGACATAAGATTATTACCATTGGACGCCAGTTTGGAAGCGGCGGGCATGAGATTGGCAATATCCTTGCAACGAGGCTTGATATTCCGTTGTATGACAACAATTTGGTGAGGATGGCGGCTGAGAAACTGGATATCAGGGAAGAAACTGCACGGGCGGTTGATGAGACGACACTGAACAGTTTTCTTACAGGCTATGTGATTGGTCCGATGGAGTACAGAGATTCCATACGGTCGGACGAATATACACAGCCGCTTAATGAGCAAGTGTATGAATTACAGTCGGAGATTATCCGTAAGCTTTCGAGGAGGGGGCCCTGTGTGATTGTCGGAAGGTGTGCCGGTTACATCCTGAAAGACGATCCGGGCTGCCTGGATGTATTTATCTGTGCGGATCTGGATGAACGAATCAGAAGAATTGCTGGCAGATATGATATGTCTGAGAAGAAAGCGGCAGATAAGATTAAGAGGATAGACCGTGAACGAAAATATTATTATGAATCCCATACAGGGCTTGAGTGGGGCAGTGCGCTATCCCATCAGATTCTTTTGAATGCAGGAAGGCTGGGAATCGAGGGGACTGCCGATGTGCTTGAGTTGATGTATCGGGGAGAATGGAGGTAGATGATAGGAGATATTCTTGCGGATACCAGTATGGATTGTTTGAAGATGCTGCCGTACCTGTTCGTGGCATTTATTCTGATTGAGGCGTTTGAACAGTATTCCGGGACGTTTACAAAGAAGATGCTCCTTAAAGTAGGAAAAGCAGGACCATTGGCGGGAGCATTGTTTGGCTGTATTCCCCAATGCGGATTTTCCGTTATGGCGGCGAATCTGTATGCAAGAAGAATTATTTCGGTGGGGACACTCTTGTCTGTCTTTATCGCAACCTCTGATGAGTCGATACTGATTATGATGGGGAATCCGGATGCAATGGCAGCCATAATTCCCCTCTTGGCGGCGAAGTTGGGAATAGCAGTTGTTGCCGGATATCTGGCAGACCTCATTTTAGTAAAAAAGACATTAACGCCAAAGTATAGTGTAAATCTCGTGAAATGGGATGACGGCAGCGAGGAAAAAGGGATTGTGAAATCAGCGTGGAATCACACGGCTAAGATGTTCGTTTATCTCTTTTTCTTCACCGGTGTATTGAATCTCGGTGTAGAGTTTTTTGGAATGGAACGGATTTCGTCATTTCTTTTGGGGGATACTATATTTCAGCCTGTATTTGCTGCTGTGATTGGATTGATTCCCAATTGTGCTGCTTCGGTTATTCTGACCCAGCTATATCTTAGCGGAGCGATATCATTTGCATCGGTAATCGCAGGATTGTGTACAGGTGCGGGAGTCGGCTTGGCGATATTGTGCAAGGTCAATCAAGACAGACGGGAGAATCTAAAAGTAATTGGATTTTTATTTGCGATTGCTGTAACAGCAGGTCTGTTTCTGGAGTTTCTTATGTGAAAAGTGTACGAAAACTGCATGAATCCACGATTCTGATTGCATTTCTGTAAGAATGTGTTATAATATTCACGACTCGGTGACGAGGCTTAGGAGAAATAGGAGGAATTAAAATGGCTACAACAAATGCAGGAACTACGAAAACCAAAGCTGGAAAAAAGACTGGAGAGGAGAATGTGAAGGAGACTCCGGTTATGACCAGTCAGGAAGATACAGTTAAGCCTGAAGCAGAGAAAGCAGAATCAGCACAGAAGCCAGTGAAAGCTGCAGCGAAGTCGGTTGAGGCTGTTGCAGAGAAGAAAGAAGAGACGAAAGCGCCTGAGAAGAAGACACCTGAGAAGAAGACATCCACAAGAACGGCAGCGAAGAAGACGACAACGAAGAAGGAAGCAGCGCCGAAGAAAGAGACAGCGAAGAAAGCAACGACGAAAAAAGAGACAGTGAAGAAAGAGACAACAGTAAAGAAGACAGCATCCAAAAAAGAGATCAAAGTCAATGCGATTGTCGAACACTATGGAAGGCAGATTAGCGAGCAGGATATCATCGCCAATGTCAAGAGGGCATGGACGAATTCCGGTAAAAACGAGAAGGATATCAAGTCAATAGAATTATATATTAAGCCTGAGGAGAACGCCGTTTATTATGTTGTGAATGGAACGGAGACAGGGGCAGTTGGGTTGTACGAATAGGGATGGAAAAGACTGTTGCATGGGGGTGCGGCAGTTTTTTTGGATATGTCGGTTATAAGTTTGCCAAAGGAGACGAATGATATGTATCAGATGGGAATAAATTTGCCTGGGATATCTGACGGACAGGCGGATATGGTATTATTAAAGATCATGCAGATGGCCATGGTAATACAGATTGTTATGGTGGCTGTCGGCGTTCTGGTCTGTTTCTTTGGATTGAAGCTAGTGAGAGTCCTGTCCGTATTTGCGGGGCTTTTGATTGGCTGCGGGATTGGTGCGGCGGCCGCATTCGGCCTTGGATTCTCCGGAACGATGATACCGGTCATGATCTTGCTCTGTACGGTCGTCATGGCTGTGCTGTGCGGCGGGATACGAAGGCTTGGCATCTTTTTCGTGGTTTTGCTGCAGACCTTGGGTATTGCCGCATCTCTGTTCCTGCCGGGAGCGAAAGATTTAACACAGGTACTTCTGGTGTTGGGAATTGGAGCGGCAGCGGCGCTTTTGTTAGCAGTACTGGCTGTGATGAAACCAGAATTAGTGGTAGTCGTTGTGACAGGAATCTCCGGCGGATTGTCGGCGGGGACTGCGGCAGCAGCGTTGATTGGAATTTCAGGCAATATCTGGGCAGGGTATGGAATCAGTGCGTTAGCAGCATTGGTTGGAATCTGGGTACAGTTCATGATGCAGTCCCGTAAGATTGGTAAGAATGAGAGAGTATATGCACAGCGGATGAAAGGTCAGGTCTCCAGGGAGTCCGAAGTTGAGAAAGCCCGGAAGATACTGGAGGAGGAAGACGAGGAAGAAGAAGGAAGCCACAGGAAAGGCACGGGGAAAAGCAAAGCTGGCCGCAGTATTGACGGAGAAGATGACGAAGACGATGATATCACGATTATCAGTGAAGAATTGTAGGGAATTTCAACCATACATGTCCGGCCTGGTTGTATTTTAGGGCAGATGTGATATAATAGTGAATATATCAGATTCCGAGAAATATGAATGAAGGAGGCCTTAGTGTATGAAGATTGATATGCATTGTCATGTTAAAGAGGGCTCTATCGACAGTAAAGTAGGTCTGGATGAATATATCACAAAGCTGAAAGAACATGGGTTTGAAGGAATGTTGATCACGGATCACGATACTTACAAAGGATACCGCCATTGGAAATATCATATGAAAGGGAAGGTTCACGAGGATTTTGTCGTACTCAAGGGGATTGAATATGATACCTGTGATGCAGGACATATCATCTGCATCATGCCGGAAGGTGTCAAGATGCGCCTGTTGGAGTTAAGAGGTCTGCCGGTAAGCGCATTGATTGATTTTGTGCATCGGCACGGCGGGATTCTTGGCCCTGCACATCCTTGCGGGGAGAAGTATTTAAGTTTTACGAACACAAAGAAATTCTATAAATCCCCGGAGATTATCAAGAGATTTGATTTCATTGAAGCATTTAATGCATGTGAGCCGGAAGAATCCAACAGGGAAGCGATGAAGCTTACGATGAAGTATAAGAAGCCGGGAATCGGAGGCAGCGATGCACATAAGCTGGACTGTGTCTCTCTGGCATATACGGAGCTGCCGGAGAGGATTACCTGTGAGACGGAATTGATTTCCCTGATACGCAGGAAGGCGCCTATTGGGGTAGGCGGCACGATTTACGGGAAGACGACGAAGGATAAGATAGGGAAGGTTAATAAGCTTCTGGTGTATTCCTTCTGGTTCTATAATAAGGGCGGAGAGCTTCTGAAGCGTCATAAAAGAAAGTTAAAAGGGGAGATTGAGAATCCCGTCGATCCAATCGACCCGATAGAGATTCCGTATCTGAAAATGCAAGAGAAGATTTGACGGTATGGTGCGAAAAACAGAAGTTAGTGAGGATGGATTTCATATGTTAAGGGGATGCCGCAATTTTGTGGCATCCCCTTTGCATTTGGTCTAGTGTACTGACATTTAGAAACATAACCCAATATGGTATACTATCACGCTCATTCCCCACGCAACCAATATCTGGAAGCACAAGATTCCAACCGTCTGTTTCCAACTCTTTAATTCTCTGTGAATTGTGGCAATCGTCGCAGTGCAGGGAACATACAGCAGACAGAATACCATCAATGCGTATGCATTTGCCGCGCCAAAGCCCAGGGAGCCAAGGGTGGCTACCATAGCGTCCATACCGCCCGCCGTGGTGACGTTCTGGATACCGAACAATACACTGCAGCTTGACACTACGACTTCCTTTGCGGCAATCCCGGCAATCAGTGCGACAATGATCTGCCAGTACCCAAGCCCGGCAGGCCGGAACAGCGGAACGATTGCCTTCCCCGCTAGAGAGCCAAAGCTCTGGGAGATTTCAGTCACATATCCGTGAGGACCGAAATTCAGGAGCGCCCACATGATGACGGAGGCAACGAAGATAACGGTTCCGGCTTTGGTCAGATAGTCTTTGATTTTTTCCCACACATAGATAAAAATGGTCCGGGCATTGGGCGACTTATACTCTGGCAGTTCAATTAGGAGCGCATGCTCCGCCTTGCTCCCGTCAATCTTGGACAATATGTATGCGGTCGTGATAGCCACCACGATTCCCAAAAGGTACATAGAGTAACAGACCAGCATGGCATATTTCCCAAAAAACATGGAGGAAAACAAGACGTAGATGGGAAGCCTTGCGCTACAGGACATAAACGGAGTGACCAGTATGGTCTTGAACCGGTCTTTGGGGTGTTCCAATGCCCGGGACGCCATGATTGCCGGGACAGAGCATCCAAACCCAAGAAGCAGCGGGAGGAACGCGCGCCCGGAAAGTCCCAGACGGCTCATGATGTCATCCATCACGAAAGCCACCCTTGCCATATACCCGCTGTCCTCCAGCAAGGCAAGGGCCAGGAAGAGGATGAAGATATTGGGCAGGAAGGTCAGGATTCCGCCGACGCCGGAGATAATCCCGTCAACAATCAGCGACTTTAGCATAGGGCTGACACTGATTGCGGCCAGGCCTTCAGAAGTCAGCCTGGAAATCTGTTCCAGAGCAATCTCGAAATATCCTTTCAGCCAGTCGCCGATCGTAAATGTCAGGAAGAATACCAGCGCCATGATTCCAAGAAAAATGGGCAGCCCGAACCATCGGTGAGTGAGCAGCCGGTCAATCCTGTCCGTGGATTCTTCCTTTGCGGACTTATTTACCAGAATCTCGTCAATGACCTCTTCAATAAAATCGTATTTCTGGTTGATGATATCCTTTTCATAGCTGCGGTCAATCACATCCTGTAGGTCCAGAGGATGATGTTCTGTCACCTGCTGGTCCATCTCCAGCAGTTTGATGGCGTGCCATCTCTGATTGCGGATATCCGGATATTTTTCCCCAAGCTCTCCCATGATTATGTCGATCTTGTCTTCAATCTCGTCTTCGTACACCATGGCGTACTCTTCGTGATGGTTATGCATATGGGAAGAGGTTTTTCCTGTGTGGTGGTGGATGAACGGTCCTTGCTTGGCATACTGGCTGTGGTGGGCAACGGCATGCATAAGGATAGAAAGCCCTGTCTTCTTACGGGCAGACACCGGAATTGCCGGTACTCCCAGCATCTCCGGAAGGCGGTGGAGGTCAATCTCCATGCCACGTTCTTCCACGATGTCCATCATATTCAACGCCAGTACAACCGGTTTGCCAAGTTCGATAAGCTGCAGCGTAAGATATAGGTTGCGTTCTAAGCAGGATGCGTCGATGACGTCCACAATGACATCCACTTCATCGCTCATAATACATTCCCGGGAGACAGTTTCTTCCATTGTATAGGAAGTCAGGCTGTATATGCCCGGAAGGTCAATTAACTTGAACTCCTGACCTTCGTAGACAGCCTTCCCCTCCTTCTTCTCCACTGTAACGCCCGGCCAGTTCGCCACCTTTAGGTTTGCGCCGGTAAATGCATTGAAAAGCGTGGTCTTCCCGCAATTCGGATTGCCGATGAATCCGACATTGATGGTCTTGCTCATGATTGCCGCACCTCCGTAACTGTAATGTTATCTGCGATCCGCCTGCCAAGTGCAAAGCGGGTGCCGCGGAATTTTGCCGTGAGGGAGCCTTTCTTATCATTATTCAGTACGGTTATCAGAGAGCCTTCCGTGAGCCCTAGGGCCTCTAAGCGGCGTTCTAACTGAAGTTCCATACTAATCGACTCGACTCGGTAAGTCAGAAGGTTTTTTCCTTGTTTGAGTGTCATATGTATTTCCCCTTGTAAATGTTATTGATTCTTATTCTCTATTACATTTCTATCATAACACCATTTGACGAAGATGGCAATGTGAAGTATACTGTTATTTGTGAGAGAAAAGAATCATGGAATACCGGAGGAAGAAGATGCAGATATACTATTTTATTTTATACTTTTTTATATATGGATTCATCGGATGGTGTACGGAGGTGGCGTATGCCACAGTCAAACAGAAGAAGTTTGTGAATCGCGGCTTTTTGAACGGCCCTATCTGCCCGGTCTACGGGGTGGGAATCGGTATGGTGGTGATGCTGTTAGAGCCGATGAACGGGACGCTTGTGTCCCTTTACGTCGTGTCTACCGTGCTGGTGACGACGATTGAAGGCTTGACAGGCTATCTGATGGATAAGCTGTTCCATCATAAATGGTGGGATTACTCGAACCAGCCCTTGAATATCGGCGGGTATGTCTGCCTTCTGTTTTCCCTGGCATGGGGAGTCGCCTGTGTGCTCATCGTACGGGTCATCCACCCGTTTATCTATAAAGCAGCTGTCATGATACCTGTCACTGTGGGCATCGTGATTGCGGCGGTGCTTGGGACCGCGCTTTTTGCAGATCTTTATGTGACAACGGCTGAGATCCTTAAATTGAATAAAAAACTGGATGCCATGGAGAAGATTTCAGCGGAGCTTAGAGAATTATCAGATATGATCGGGGTCAATATCCATGAGAGCGTGATGGAGACGATGGAGTTCTCGGAGGAAACGAAAAAGCAGTTAGACTCGGCAGTGTCGGAGCTTAGAGAGAAGCTGGATACCGTTGCAGAGGAGCAGAAAGACCATCTGGAGGAACGGATCGACAGGGTGGAAGAAAAGATTGGGGCGAAGCTGTATCCGCAAGAGCAGAAGGCGCCCCTGAGCGAACTGCGGAACAAATATTCGGAGCTGAAAGGGAAATATATGGAACTTGCGGGACGCAGTACACTCGTCACCAGACGTTTGATCGATGCATTCCCGAAGATGGAATCCCGGCTCCATAAAGAGGTCTTTAACGAGATGAGGAATCGTATCTGGCGAAGATGAAAGACTTTGCCGGCATGCCCTTTGGATATTACTTTAGGATAATGAGAATCCTTGTCAGAGAATGATATCTGTGGTAGAATACCACGTATGGAAAAATAAGAGAACAGGAGGGTGTCAAGATGGGAATGACAATGACGCAGAAGATTTTAGCTGCACATGCCGGCCTTGAGTCTGTCGTGGCAGGGCAGTTAATCGAAGCGAAGCTTGACGTAGTTATGGCAAATGATATTACAGGTCCGATGGCGCTGCCAATCTTTAAGGAGATGGCAGACCAAGTGTTTGATAAGGATAAGGTAGTCCTGGTGCCGGATCATTTTACCCCGAATAAAGATATCAAATCAGCGGAGAACTCCAAGTCTATCCGTGAATTTGCAAGGGAGCAGGGGCTTACCTGGTACTTTGAGCAGGGAAAATCCGGCGTGGAGCATGCAATCCTTCCGGAGGCGGGCGTGGTTGTAGGCGGTGAGTGTATCATCGGGGCGGACTCGCATACTTGTACATACGGTGCGCTTGGCGCATTTTCCACAGGCGTCGGCACGACGGATATTGCGACGGGAATGGCGACGGGAGAGCTTTGGTTCAAGGTTCCAAGCGCGATTCGGTTCGTATTGACGGGAAAGCCGGGGGCATATGTCAGCGGCAAGGATATTATCATCCATATCATCGGAAAGATTGGCGTGGATGGGGTATTATATAAATCCATGGAGTTCACGGGGGACGGCATTGCAAACCTGTCTATGGACGATCGTTTTACCATGGCGAATATGGCAATCGAGGCAGGAGCCAAGAATGGAATCTTCCCTGTGGATGAGCAGGCTAAGGCATATATGGAGGAACACTCCAAGAAGGAATATAAGATTTATGAGGCAGATGCAGACGCCGAGTATGACGAAGTGGTAGAGATTGATTTAGCGCAAGTCCGTCCGACAGTGGCGTTCCCGCATCTTCCGGGAAATGCGAAGACCATCGACGAGATTGAGGCCATGGAGCCAATTAAGATTAACCAGGTGGTAATCGGCTCCTGTACCAACGGGCGCATGGAGGATATGCGCAAGGCGGCGGCTGTCTTAAAGGGACAGACCGTGCATCAGGATGTGCGGGTAATGGTCATCCCGGCGACTCAGAAGATTTATAAACAGTGTATTGCAGAAGGGCTTCTGGATATCTTCGTGGACGCGGGCTGCGCCGTGAATACGCCGAGCTGCGGGCCGTGCATGGGCGGACATATGGGAGTCATGGCGGCAGGAGAGAAATGTGTATCCACGACGAACCGGAATTTTGTAGGCCGTATGGGACATGTGGACTCCCTGATTTATCTTGCGTCGCCGGAGGTAGCGGCGGCAAGCGCAATCGCGGGATACATTGCGAATCCGGAGAAAGTAGGTGGCAGATAATGAGAGCGACAGGACATGTATTTAAGTATGGAGATAATGTGGATACGGATGTAATCATCCCGGCAAGGTATCTGAATTCATTTGACGCCCAGGAGTTGGCGAGCCATGCGATGGCGGATATCGACCCAGAGTTCGTTGAGAAGGTAAAACCGGGAGATTTGATTGTGGCGAACAAGAATTTTGGCTGCGGGTCTTCCAGGGAGCATGCCCCACTGTGTTTGAAGACTGCCGGGGTGAGCTGCGTGATTGCGGAGACATTTGCCAGAATCTTCTATCGGAATGCAATCAATATTGGCCTTCCGATTATTGAATGCCCGGAGGCGGCGAAGGGAATTGAAGCCGGAGACGAGGTCGAGGTGGATTTTGACAGCGGCAAGATTTACAACCGCACAAAAGGAACCGAGTTCCAGGGACAGCCGTTCCCGGAATTCATGCAGAAATTGATTGCGGCAGGCGGGCTTGTAAGGTATACCCAAAGGGCACACCGTAATACATGCCCCTAACGTGGCGGGTGGACTCCGTCCAATAAGGTATACCCAAAGGGCACACCAACAGTAATCAGTAGGAGAAAAAGATGAGTCTGTATTATAAAAGTACAAGGAATTCAGAATTAAAGATCAGTGCGTCAGAGGCAATCCTAAAAGGGCTTGCCCCTGACGGCGGGCTGTTTGTACCCGAGAAGCTGCCGGTACTTGACGTGCCCATGGCGGCATTAAGGGATATGACATATCAGGAGACGGCATACGCCGTAATGAAACAGTTCCTTACGGATTTCACGGAAGAGGAATTGAAAGACTGTATTGACAAGGCATATGACGGGAAGTTTGACACGGAGGAGATTGCGCCCCTTGCGAAGGTAGGAGGAGACACCTATTTTCTGGAACTGTTCCATGGAGCTACGATTGCATTCAAGGACATGGCGCTTTCCATCCTGCCTCATCTCATGACAACGGCTGCAAAGAAGAACCATGTGGAAAATGAAATCGTAATCCTGACGGCAACCTCCGGGGATACCGGGAAGGCGGCGCTGGCTGGATTTGCAGATGTGGAAGGCACCCGGATTATTGTATTCTATCCTAAGAACGGCGTCAGTAAAGTCCAGGAACTCCAGATGACGACCCAGAAGGGGAGCAACGTAGAGGTTTGTGCCATCCACGGGAATTTTGACGACGCCCAGAGCGGAGTGAAGGCGATTTTTGAAGACCAGGAGCTTGCGAAGGAACTAGAAGAGAAGGGATATCAGTTCTCATCTGCGAATTCCATCAACATCGGGCGTCTTGTTCCGCAGGTTGCTTATTATGTCTATGCTTATGCTAAGTTGTTGGCAAATGAGGAGATTGGGGAAGGGGAAGAAATCAACGTAGCGGTTCCCACCGGGAATTTTGGCAATATCCTTGCGGCCTATTATGCCAAGAGGATGGGCGTGCCAATCGGTAAGCTCATCTGCGCCTCCAATGAGAACAAGGTGCTGTTCGATTTCTTCGGTACAGGCACGTATGACCGGAACCGTGGGTTTGTGCTGACGTCTTCTCCGTCTATGGACATTTTGGTTTCAAGTAACCTTGAGCGGCTGATTTACCTGATTACAGGGGAAGATGACCGGAAGACGAAAGAACTGATGGGCGGGCTTACCGGAAACGGAAACTATACCATCACGGAGGAGATGGCAAAGAAACTGAGTGATTTTGAGGCGGGATTTGCCACAGAGGAAGATACGGCGGAATGTATCAGGCACATTTACGAGGAGACAGGGTATGTGCTGGATACCCACACGGCGGTAGCGGCATATGTGTGCAGGCAGTACCGGGATAAGAGCGGCGACGGAAGGAAATGTGTGGTCGCGTCTACGGCGAGCCCATATAAATTTGCCAAGAGCGTTATGACGGCGATTGACGGTAAATATAAGGCAATGGACGACCTTGCCCTGCTCAAGGAGCTTAAAACGGTATCCGGCGTTGAGATGCCTCAGGCAATTAAGGACATTCTGGATGCAAAGGTACTGCATACCCTGGAATGTGACGCGGATAAGATGAAGGAAACGGTGAAAGAGTTACTAATGCGTTAAAATCAGTTATGCGGCCAATGCCAGCCATGTGAGGCTAATTGATAAAACGGACAAAGATAAAAGGGGAAATATACGATTATGAAGAAAATGTTTACCAAAAGATTACTGGCCTATATGGTCACGGCATTGCTGGTAACGATTGGCGCTATTTTTGTTTTACAGACTTTTGTAGCAAGAAATACCAATACGGAATCCGCAAAAGAAAGACTGGATATGGTCAGGGAACGGCTGCAGAGCAATGATGCTGAGATTGAGAAACTGGTCGCAAGCCTTGGGGAAAATAATCTCGTGAAAACCCGTGCGTTTGCGGATCTCCTTGCGGCAGACCCTGCAATTCTTTCTGACAGCGGAAGGCTTCCTGAGATTTGTGACGAGTTCATGGTCAATGAACTGCACGTCATTGACGAAGCAGGAATTATTACACATAGCTCTATCGCTGAGTATGTAGGGTTTGATATGAACAGCGGGGAGCAGTCGGCGGCATTTATGGAGATTGTGCAGAATCCGTCTGTTGAAATTGTGCAGGAACCTCAGGAGAACGTAAAGGAAGGCGTCGTGGTTCAGTATATCGGCGTGGCAAGAAAGGATGCCCCGGGACTGGTACAGGTGGGAATCCGTCCGGAGATTCTGGAAGATACGCTTGCGAATACCAAAATCGATGTGGTCCTGCGGGACATAGACTATGGCGAGAAGGGGTATGTATATGCCATTGACGCAGACAGCGGTATAGTTCTTGCGCACCCAAATCAGGAATTGATTGGAAAGGACGCCGCCGAGGCAGGAATGGTAGTTGGCGAAGGTAAGGGGAAAGCGAAAATAGACGGCACGAAAGGGTATTATCAGGCTGAGAAAAACGGCGATGAAATCATCGGAGTGTTTCTTCCGGCCAGAGAGTATTATCAGAACCGGCTAAACCAGACCGTGGTGGTATCCATCAGTATGTTCGTGATTTTCATGGTGCTGCTGCTTGCAATCAATAAGACTGTGGACCGTCAGATTGTGAGAGGTATCAACCGTCTTGCCGAATCAATGAAAAAGATTGCGGGCGGTGATTTTGGGGTGATTGTCAGAGAAGACAGTAATCCGGAATTTACCCGCCTTTCCGATGACATCAATAAAATGGTTGAGAGCATTCGGTCGAGCATGAGCGACAACCAACGGCTATTGGTACAGCAGAAATCGGATATTGAAAATATTAAGGGAGTATGCGGCGAGTTAGGCGCAGTATCCCAAAAGACGTTAACCAGTGCAGACGAGATTTTCCATGGCACGGAGCAGCAGAAGCAGTCTGTGGAGGATCTCAATCGGGTCATGGGTTCTCTGGTCATGGAGCTGAACAGCAGTGCGGATGCGTCTGTCCAGGTGGTGAAGGCGACGGAAGACGCAGTGAATGCGATTCTGGATACACAGAAACATATGGCTTCACTGGAAGAGGCAATCGGAAAAATCAGCGATATGTCCAAAGAAATCGGAAAGATTGTCGTAAAGATTGATTCGATTGCAAGCCAGACGAATTTACTCGCTCTGAACGCTTCTGTGGAAGCGGCTAGAGCCGGTGAGATGGGCAAAGGCTTTGCAGTAGTAGCGACTGAGGTAGGGAATCTTGCGGCAAGAAGTTCCCAGGCGGCAAAGGAAACCAATGAATTGATTGCCAGCTCCATTCAGGCAGTAGAGGACGGCCTGACGATGGCGCAGAATACGGCCGGTATTTTTGATAACGTCGTAAAAGAAATTAAGCATGCCAATGAAGAAGTTGGACGGATTGCGGGCATGGTTCGTAAAAATGCGGCGGATGTAGAGCGGTCTGCTTCTGAGATGGATAAAATCAGGAACGTTATGGACGCAAATGCACAGATTTCAGAGAGTAGTAAACGGATATCAGGTAATATGGCAGATATTACAGGACGTTTACTGAATATGGTAGGAGAATAAGAAATTAGTTGTAATAATTGTTGAAAAACGTGGGATAATAGAGTATAATAGTCCTTAGGAAACCTGGGGTGCTCGATAATCTTGTAATTTTGAACCTACAAAACTTTAAACGGGACTCCTATATCTCCGTAATATGCCAGGCCTCCAAGTTATGCAGTGGAAGGCAGAAAAGCGGATGCGGACACCCACCTAGCATTAGGCTAGGAGTCAAAATACAGGAACCGGCATTTTGGGGGAGCTACAAATGATAAAAGGCAGTCTTTATGGCTGTCTTTTTTTATGCGCAGACCCGTGCAGAGGAAATATGCCGCTGGGACGGCGCACGGGCCGCGCGGCGAGTAGGGAAGATGGCTCTTCCCTACTCGATTGCGCAGACCCGTGCAGAGGAAATATGCCGCTGAGGCGGACTAAGTTATTCCGCGGTCATCCCGCGAAAAAGGAGGTTACGTCAAGATGAGATTTGTAATTCAGAGAGTTTTGGAAAGTGAGGTAAAGGCAGACGGGGAAGTCCTTGGCAGGATTGGAAAGGGATTCATGGTCTTAGTGGGCGTCTGTGATTCGGACACGAAGGAGATTGCGGATAAGATGGTGAAGAAGATGCTGGGACTTCGTATCTTTGAGGATGAGCAGGGGAAGACAAACCTGTCTCTTGATACGGTAGGAGGCGAGCTATTGCTGGTTTCACAGTTTACACTGTATGCGAACTGTAAGAAAGGGAACCGCCCCAGCTTCATAGAGGCGGGTGCGCCGGACATGGCGGAAGAGATGTATGAGTATATTATTGCAAAATGCAAAGAGCAGGTTTCCGTGGTAGAGCGGGGGCGGTTCGGAGCAGATATGAAGGTCAGTTTGATTAACGACGGCCCCTTTACGATTATTCTTGATTCCGAAACATTGTAACCGGTGGATCGTCCGGGACACATAGAGATTTATTTGGAAAATGATCTTTCTATGCCGCTGTATGGGTGATTCCCTGTACGGCGGTTTTATAAATAATTTTATTCATTAATCTAATTAATTTTTTCTAAAATTTCCCATAATAAATGTTAAAAAAGCATAAATGTGTTGACATATCTGGAAAAAATGACTAATCTAAATGTTAGAAAACTAATTATATTGCATTTGCTTGCAGGGTAAAAAGGAGGGTGAACATGAAGAATACAGAGGATGCGTCCGCATTTATCGTGATGCATCAGTTAATGCATTTGAGCAGATACCATGCGGTCTTGCGGATGGAGGATATGGAGCTGAACCCGAGCCAGGCAGGGATTCTGTTTATTCTTAACAGCCATGGGCGGCTTTCCCAGCGGCAGCTTGCACAGAAGATTGGAATCACGCCGCCGTCCATGACCGTGACATTGAGGAAGTTAGAGGAGCTTGGGTTTATTCACAAGGAGCCGGATGAGAAAGACCAGAGAATCATCCGCATCCGCCTGTCAGAGGCGGGGAAAGAATGCATTGAGAAATTAAAATCCATCATGGATGAGATGGAAGAAATCCTGTATCAGGGGTTTTCTGTGGAGGAGAAACTGCTGTTTCGGCGGCTGCTTCTTGCGATGCGTGAAAATCTGCTGAATTCCAAGGATTTTAAGGGGATGGATTTTAAAGCGATTATTGAGAAGACAGCGCCGCCTATGCGGCATGATTTTTGATTCTGGCAATTTTTAGGAAAGGAAAGGTGAGATATGGGAAAGTTATTCAAATTTTTAAGGCCATTTGCCGGTTCAGTCATAGCGATTTTCTGCGTATTGATGGTGCAGGCGTACTGCGATTTATCCTTGCCCACATATACATCGGATATTGTCAATGTAGGGATACAGCAGAAAGGAATTGACGAAAAGGTTCCCTATGTAATCAGTGAGGAAGATTTTAATCATTTATTGTTGTTCGTGCCTTCAAAGAGGCAGGAAACGGTGAGGGAGGCTTATGAGCCAGGCTCTGGCTCTTCCGGATTATATGCTTATGATAGGAATATCTCTGGGGAAAGCGGTCCAGAGGGAAATGTGATGGAGCTTTCTAAGGATATCAGGGAAGATGGAGAGAAAATGGAAGAACTCTCGGAGATTCTTGGCAAGCCTATGCTTCTGTGCGCCGGGTTTGATTCCGGCAGTGAATCCACGGCGGAGATGGAGCGCCAGATGAAGGAGCAGATGGATGGCTCTCAGCGCGATTCCCTTGTTGCAGAGATTGAAGAGCAGTTTTCCGCCATGCCAGAAACCATGGTAGAGCAGTCCGCCGCAATCTATATTCAAAATGCTTACGAGAAAATAGGAGTTGATACCGACCGGATCGAAACGCGCTATATCCTCCGGACAGGAGGGAAGATGCTTGCCTTGGCGGCATTGGGAATGCTTGCCAGTATTATCGTAGGCCTGATGGCGTCCCGCGTAGGCGCGAAGGTCGGGCGGGGACTGAGAAAGGATGTATTCCGCAAGGTAGTGGGATTCTCCAACGGCGAGTTTGATAAATTTTCCACGGCCTCCCTGATTACCCGAAGCACCAACGATATCCAGCAGATTCAGTTATTGACGGTGATGATTCTCAGGATGGTATTGTATGCGCCGATTATGGCGGCGGGAGGAATCTTCAAAGTGTTCCGTACCAATGTGGATATGTCGTGGATTATCGCGCTTGCAGTCGCGCTGATTGTCATGGTCGTTGTCGTCCTGTTCGCCGTGGTAATGCCAAAGTTTAAGATTGTACAGAGTATGGTAGACCGACTGAATCTGGTCAGCCGCGAGATACTGACGGGGTTTCAGGTCATTCGTGCGTTCAGTACGGAAAAGTACGAGGAGAAGCGTTTTGACGGCGCAAATAAGGATCTGACGAAGACCAACCTGTTCGTGAACCGCGCCATGACCTTTATGATGCCCTTCATGATGCTGATTATGAATGGCATTGCCGTACTGATTGTATGGGTGGGAGGACACAGCATCAACGACGGAAGCATGCAGGTGGGGGATATGATGGCATTTATCCAGTACACCATGCAGATTATCATGTCCTTCCTCATGATTTGTATGATATCCGTCATGCTGCCAAGGGCGGCTGTTTCGGCAGACCGTGTGGATGAAATCCTGACCAGCAGCACATTGATCCATGACCCTGATAATCCGGTTCATTTTGGGGAAAATGGTAACGGAGAGGTAAGGTTTGACCATGTTTCCTTCCGTTATCCCGGGGCCAAGGAGGATGTGCTGCATGACATCTCATTTACGGCGGAACCGGGAATGACCACGGCTCTGATTGGAAGTACGGGAAGCGGCAAATCCACTTTGGTCAATCTGCTCCCGCGCTTCTACGATGTCACAGAAGGGAAGATTACCATTGACGGCGTGGACATCCGGGATATTTCCCAGAGAGAGCTAAGGGAGAGGCTTGGTTATGTGCCCCAGAAGGGCGTCCTGTTCTCCGGTGATATCGCATCCAACATCCTGTACGGGAATCCAGAGGGGAGTGAGGAGGAGATGCGTAAGGCTGCAGAAATTGCCCAGGCGTCAGAGTTCATCGAGGAGAAACAGAAAAAGTACCAAAGCCCTATTGCGCAGGGAGGCTCCAACGTATCAGGCGGGCAGAAGCAGAGGTTATCCATTGCGAGAGCCATTGCGAAACATCCGGATGTGTATATTTTCGACGACAGTTTCTCGGCTCTTGACTATAAGACGGATGTAAAGCTTAGGAACGCGCTGAAGGAAAAGACAGCAAAGAGTACGGTACTGATTGTCGCACAGCGAATCAGCACGATTCTTCATGCGGAGCAGATTCTTGTGCTGGACGACGGAAAGATTGTGGGCAAGGGGACGCACAGGGAGCTTTTGAAGACTTGCGAGGAATATTATCAGATTGCATCGTCACAGCTATCCGAGAAGGAGCTGGAAAACGACATGAAGGAGGTGGGCTGATATGGCGAGACGAGGTATGGGACACAGAGGACCGGGTATGGGACATGGCGGACATGGTATGCCGGGAGAGAAGGCAAAGGATTTCAAAGGTACGATGAAGAAACTCATGTCGTATCTTGGAATGTATAAGATTCCATTTTTATTTGTAGCCATATTTGCCATAGGAAGTACCATATTTAATATATTGGGACCGAAGATTTTAGGGAAGGCTACGACGGAGATTTTTAACGGATTAGTAGGAAAGATTTCAGGCGGAGCGGGAATTGATTTTGACAAGATTGGCAGAATCCTGATTCTGCTCATGGGGCTGTATGTGTGCAGCGCGTTATTTTCATTTATCCAAGGTTATATTATGACCGGTGTTTCCCAGAAATTGACCTATCGGATGCGCAAGGAGATTTCGGAGAAGATTAACCGTCTTCCTATGAACTATTTCGACAGGCAGCCCCATGGGGAGGTCCTGTCGCGGATTACCAATGATGTGGATACGCTGAGCCAGAGTTTGAACCAGAGTGCGACGCAGCTCATTACTTCCGTGACGACGATTATCGGCGTGCTTGTGATGATGCTGAGCATCAGCCCGCTTATGACGCTGATTGCGCTGTTGATACTTCCGGTTTCCGTGGGGCTGATTTCTGTAATCGTGAAGCGTTCCCAGAAATATTTCAAGAACCAGCAGGAGTATCTTGGTCATGTGAACGGACAAGTGGAGGAAGTCTACGGCGGACACAACATCGTGAAGGCGTTTAATAAAGAAACAGACGTGATTGCAGAGTTTGACAGGGATAACGATATCCTGTATGAGTCGGCGTGGAAGTCGCAGTTCTTGTCCGGAATGATGATGCCGATTATGCAGTTTGTAGGAAATCTGGGTTATGTGGCTGTGGTAATCCTTGGAGGATGGCTTGCCATAAAGGATGTGATTGAGGTGGGGGATATCCAGTCCTTTATCCAGTATGTGCGGAATTTTACCCAGCCAATCCAGCAGGTCGCCCAGGTGGCGAACATGCTCCAGTCTACGGCAGCAGCTTCTGAGCGGGTGTTTGAATTCTTAGAGGAAGAGGAGGAAGACCAGACTGTGCCGGATGCGGTTTCCATCAAGGGACTGGAAGGCCGCGTTGAGTTTGAACATGTACGGTTTGGATACAATCCGGAGCATACCATTATCCATGACTTCAGCGCTAAGGTGGAGCCAGGGCAGAAGATTGCCATTGTCGGGCCTACCGGGGCGGGAAAGACGACCATGGTGAAGCTGGTCATGCGTTTCTATGACGTAAACAGCGGCTCTATTAAGGTTGATGGGCATGATATCCGGGATTTCAACCGGAGCGAGCTTAGGGAAATGTTCGGGATGGTATTACAGGATACGTGGCTGTTTAAGGGGAGTATTGAGGACAATATCCGTTATGGGAAGCTTGACGCAACCCACGAAGAAGTGGTGGAGGCGGCAAAGGCGGCTTATGTAGACCGGTTTGTGCAGACACTTCCAGGCGGTTACGAGATGGAGCTGAATGAGGAGGCGAACAATGTTTCCCAGGGGCAGAAGCAGTTGTTGACCATTGCGCGGGCGATTCTTGCAGACCCGAAGATTTTGATTCTGGATGAAGCCACCAGCTCCGTAGATACTCGTACCGAGGTAAGGATACAGAAGGCGATGGATAACCTGATGCGGGGGAGGACCAGTTTTATTATCGCCCACAGGCTGTCTACGATTCGGGATGCGGACTTGATTCTGGTGATGAAGGACGGGGATATTATCGAGCAGGGGAACCATGAAGAACTGCTGAATAAGGGAGGGTTCTATGCTGAGCTATACAATTCGCAGTTTGAGAGGAGTGCGTAAGGTATATAGTTCGTAAAGGATATGATGAAGAAAGCCGTCCCCATGCCAAAAGTGCAGGACACGCTTGGCATGGGGACGGCTTTCGGCATTTTTATTCAATTTTTAAATCCATAATTTGCTCAATCGGTTCAAGTTGATTCGCTTTGTACGCCGTATGGGCTTTTGCCCGTTTTACTTTTAGAACTTCCGGTGTTGTTTCAGCCTCCGTAAGAGTCATCCTGCGCTCTTGCAATGCAAAACGGCTGCTTTGCGCAGATTCATCAAATGTAACGTCTTTCGTTTCATCATCTGAAATCGCTTCATTTTTCTCCGTTTCAATAGTGTTTTCTGCGGGAACTTCGGTTTTTGCTTCGGTGTCTTTCGCTTCTTTGAGAGCTTTCTCGGCCTCAAGTTTTTCTGCCTCTGTGGGAAGTTGGGAATACTTACCGCTTTTGATAAAAGCGCTTATAGTTTCTTCCAAAGCCATATTTTTCTGGAGTTCCTGCCAGATGATGCCAAGCTTTGCGCTCTCAGGGATAGCGGGATTACTCTTAACACTATTCACTACGCTTAGGGAAGCAGCCGTACGATTCATCCGAATGCGTTGGACGTCTTCCTTTGTCTCACATCTCTTTAGTTCTTCCTCATAACTTTTCTGTTCTTCTTCAATCGCTTTCGCTTTCTGATAGGTCTGAGGATCATTCTTTTGGAGATACTGCATCTCCTCTTGCGTCAGCTTCTTGCCGGTTGCCAGCTTCGCCCTGATCTCTGAAGAAATCTTGGATGAGCCGTCTGCCTGTGCCCTTCGGATCTCTTCTGCCTGCCGTGCAATTGGATCAGTCAGCTTTGTGCTTCCATCAGCAGTGAAGTCATTATTCTCTTTCTTTTGCTGCCACTTCATCTGCATTGCCATATTTTTTGTATATGTGCCTAATGACTGCATCATAAAAAAATTCAAAATATTCACCTCCTAGAACCATAAGTCCTGTCATCTTCCACGCTCAAAAATATTCGATGGTATACTATATATATTTATCGGCAAGATCCAATCGAAAATTAAGATTATTATTAGGTTTATAGTGATGTGCGTTTCTGGTGCAGACAGTAGATTTTTAAATATTTTTCTGATATACTTTATTTATTGAAAGTGGCCGGAGGGGCGTTTTTAAGGAAATTGAGGTGAAAATCCCATGGTTTATCGAAAATTTATATTAAAGAACCTGAAAACCAATATACGCAATCACGCTCCCTTGCTGGCTGGAATTATATTCAGCCTTGCATTCATTTTCTCTCTTATGTTTCTTGGAACTGTAATCGAGGAGTCATCCACACTTTGGATTGCTTACAATTATGGAAGCCTGGCTGCCAGTATCCATACATTTACTGCCGTAGGAATGATTTCCGGACTGTTTCTGGCGTTGAACCTGACCCTTCCTTATATGAAAGATCGTCTCAGGGAGTACGGATTATTGTTGATTCTGGGAATTCGGAAGAAGAAAATGTTCCTGCTTCTTGTTGCCGAGTATCTGTCCATTTGGGGCATCACCTTCATTGCCGGGGTCTTATCCGGTATGGCGCTGACTGCCGTTGCATACATAATCCTGAAAAGTGCCGGATTTCCTGTAGGAGAGGTCAGTTGGGGGATGGATATGTGCCTGGTATGTGCAAAGACGGCGGCTTTAAGTCTTGGTTATATTGCCTGTGCCGTGTTCTATCTGTTAATCAGGACGGCGAACCGGGACTTGTCCGAACTTGCCAATGAGACGGCAAAGCCGGAAAAATTAAAAAGCAGAAAGAGCAGCATACGGACCGGGATATTGGGGATATGCCTGATTATTCTAAGCCTGACAGTAAGGTTTACGATAGCATACTGGCCTGTGTTTTTAAAACAGATTGTGAGTAAGGAAATTCTAGAATTCTTCTCCTGCATAGCCGGAATCTATCTTTTGTTATCCTCCGGAATGTCGATTGTGCTGGCATATATGGAGCGAAACCCGGAGCGCTTTGTCAAACATCTGGTTTCCGCCCGCAGTATGAGCTTTCGTGTATCGGCTTACCGGAATATTATTTTCGCAGTCTTGCTCATTCATTATACTGCGCTCTATTATGTGGGCGGCAACATACAGATATTCGCGGACAACAATCCGCAAGTATACGGATGGAGATATCCCCATGACCTGATTGGAAGCATGGATTGGACGGAAGCAAGGGAGTGGGAAGGAGTCTGCCGTAGGGAAGACGCCCTGCAAGGGATGCAAATGATTCCTTATACGGAACTGCAAAGTGAGACAGGCATGTATTTTATTGGCATGGCGGCTTCAGAATATGAGAGGATGACCGACGAAAGCGTTGCCCTTGAGACCGGGGAAATCCTGCTGTGCATCCAGCACGATGAGACGGATGCGTCTAATGCATTGGCGGATTGGTCGGGCGAGGATTCCATTCCAATCCGTCTGGAAGGAGCAGCAAAAGAATTTGCCATCAAAAAGAAGGATGTGAAAATATTTTCCATTGGAGATCTTGGCGTAGGCAGGGCAAATGTGAATGGGATTGTATTTGCAGACAAAGATTATGAAAAAATAGCTGGGGAGATGGGAAAGTCCCGTATTCTGTTGCTGCAAGATATGGAGGAAGGCAAGCAGGACGTAATACTGGATAAGCAGGAGCAATTTCGGAAAGGGCATCCTGAGGCTTTGCTCCTCACAAGGAAGGAGGCGTTGAACACAGAAAAGCTTGTGGATGAGATTTCATCCGCAATCTATGGATTCTGTGGGATTCTCCTTGTAATCGTGGGACTTTCCATGCTCAGTATTCGGTTTTTCTCGGAGATTCCGGATTTGGAAAAGAAATATCGGTTCTTGTCAGATATTGGAATGACGGAAATCGGAATGCGTAGGGAGATAGGAAAAGAAGTCCGGCAGCTCGTCTGGATTCCTGCTGTGTTTGGAATATTCATGGCGGTAATCTGCCATTTGGAAATCCTTGCAGTCTTTCTTCTTCAGAATTCTAAGTATCATTTCTTTGCAGAGGGCGGCGGCTTTCGGTTCGCTTGGGAGCAGTGCAGGGAATGGATTTGTGTTGTGGCAGTATTTTGCTTGATACAGGCTGTGTATGGGGCATATCTGGCAAGGGCGGTCAGAAAGAGGGTATGGGAAAAGGAATATGGAGAAATATTTTAAAATCGGTGAGATATCAAAATTGTACCATATCGGTCCAGATTCTCTGCGGTACTATGAGAAGATTGGCATCCTAAAGCCAAAACGGGGAGAGAACCAATACCGCCTATACCGCACAGAAGATATCTGGCGGCTCAATGTCATACGGGAGCTGAGGGAATTAGGATTTTCGATGGAACAAATCGGGGTATACCTCAAGGATCATACCGTGAGTACTACCAAGGCGTTACTGGAAGAAGAACTGCATATGATTCAAAAGAAACAAGAGGAATTAAGGCGGCTTCAAAGGAATGTCAAAGAGCGTGTCCGTATGCTTGAAGAGTGCGGCCATCAGGAGATGGGAAAGGTGAGGCTTTGCCATTTGCCAGATAGGAACTGCCATTATATTGAGGAGGGCTATCGGCAGGATGAGGAAATGGACGTACTCATTAAGCAGCTTTTGAATAAAAGTCCTGAGACCCTGTACATTATAGGAAGTAACCGTATCGGTTCGGTGATTCCCAAAGAAAGCGCCGGAAATAACCGATGCAGGGAATATTCCGGGGTGTTCATCATTGATGCAAAGGGGGACGCCGTGATACGGGGAGGGGACTATCTGACCCTTAGCTATTGTGGGGATTGTGGGCAGAACTATTATTTCCTGCCCAAACTCCTGGATTATGCCAGAGAGAATGGGTATCGGATGGCAAGCGACGTGTATGAGATTCTGTGGGTGGACATCCATGTGTCGGAGAGGGTAGAGGAGCACATTACAGAGCTGCAGTTCAGGGTGGAGCGTGAAAACATGAATGTGAAAAAGAGAGGGATAAGTACAACATGTTGGAGAAGATGAATGGGAAGAAGAAGGAAAACCTGACTCAGGGAGCGTATATTGTGATTGGATGCCTGACTTATGCGGTGGGCCTTAATATGCTGATTACGCCGTTAGATTTGTATAACGGAGGATTTATGGGAATTGCACAGTTGATTCGTACATTCCTGGTCAGTGTGCTTCATTTCCAGATGCCGCCGGGGATGGATATTGCCGGTGGGATTTATTATATTTTGAATATACCATTGTTTATTATGGGGTATCGGGTGATGGGAAAGGGATTTTTTCTCAAGTCCCTGTTCGGTACGACTGTTATCAGTATCTTTCTGGTGATGGTTCCCGTGCCGGCTGCACCGATTATTGAGGATTATCTGACGGCATGTATCATCGGCGGGATGATTGCAGGAGCCGGAAGCGGTATGATTCTTCGAGGACGCGGGACTGCGGGAGGCCCGGATATTATTGGCGTGTGCTGTGCGAAGAAATATCGGAACATTAGCGTAGGACAGGTCAATATCCTGTTGAACCTGGTGGTATACGGAATCTGTCTTTTTATGTTCGATATTGAGATTGTCGTGTATTCTCTGATTTATGCGACTGTATTTGCATTGACGGTTGATAAGGTACATATTCAGAATATTAATACGAGTGTGATGATATTTACCAAGAAACTGGGCATATCCAAGGCAATCATGGAGCAGACAGGGCGTGGCGTGACTACCTGGGACGGGGAGGGCGCTTATACGCAGATGCGGTCTTATATTCTGTTTGTCATGGTATCCAAATACGAGGTGAATCAGATTAAGCATATCGTACACAGCATTGACCCGAATGCATTTATGATTCTGACGGAAGGTTCTGCGGTGGTCGGGAATTTTGAAAAGAGATTATAAAAGAAAAGAATGGGATGCTCTTAGGGATTGTTGGAGAGCATCCCTGTCGTTTTCTAAGGATGCCTTTCGGTATTGCCGGTTTAGCAATATTTTGAATAGTCTTCCTCAAAATGCTGGAATTGTGTTTTCAGCGATTGGAGGGATGCGTCCGGAAGGCTGTCAATCAGGGCCGTCATGTCAGCTTTTGTCTTTGCCGGGTTACATGGGACTTCCAGCGCGAAGTCACTGTAGGCGCGGAGCTTATTGAAATACACGGCGGTATCCGGCTCTTCCTGCCCGCTGCGGCACATATTGTACATGGCGACGCAGTCGGTCGCGTCTACTTCCGTACATTCCCGGCAAATCCATTTGCCGAGAAAGTAATAGGTGTTTCCGATTTGGTATAAGAATCCGGGGGATTTTAATAATTGTCCTGTTATCATTCGGGTACCTCCATTATTTTGAGTGATTTTCTTCTATTTCCATTATACAAATCTTCGGCGGCAGAATCAAGGGCTTGGCGTATTTAGAGATTGTTTTAGGACTTGCTTCCATATGAGGTGGAGAAGCCCTGCGCCAACGAGGATTGCAATCAGGTAGCATAGAATCCCGGCTGTATTACCCCATATCCTCGCAATTTTCCGAAATACAATCTGTCCCATCTGGTAGTAAGGGCTGATATAGAACATGTTGATTCTCCCTAAGGGGTGGAAAATCAGATTGAATAAGGTAGCAAGAAGGCAGCAGGACAGGAAGATTCCTGCACTTTGGGCAAATCCTTTGAAGGAAGTGTCAGCCTTCCCGGTTCGTCCGGCGTAGATTCCGATGAGAATCAGAAGGATGTGCCATGCAAAAGAATGGACAGTCAGAGGAAAATAAGGGTAGTACATGCCTGTGGTATCAAAAAATGTGAAGATACCGCCAAGCAGCCCGAAATCCATTAAAAATGTCAGCATCAGACGGCAGGCGTGTTCGGATGGGATAACAGGGAACGCAAGGCAGATATACATTGGGATACTGCACAGCTGGAACGGAAAATGCCACCAGCTATATGTTCCGTGATTCACGATGTAAGTAAGGCAGAATTGTTTCCATAGCTCGCTTAATAACATCAGAATACCACAGTAAAATAGGAATTTTTTATATTCTATGCTATGCTTTTTCATGTCAATCTCCTAAGAAGTCATATTCGTATTTTTGCCCTGTGACAGGCGGTGCATACATCACGGATGGACTTCGTCCATTAAGGTATACCCCGAGAGCACACCGTAATGCAAGCCCTGCGGGCGGGTGGACTTTGTCCAATAAGGTATGCTATAATGTTAAGGCATGTGTAAAAGGGCTGTCAAGGTTATCTGCGGCAGGTCTTTCAATTTTTGTGAGGTGGTAGGAAAGTATGAAGACAAAGAATGCATTGATATTAGTGTTGACCGCATTTATCTGGGGAACGGCATTTGTAGCCCAGAGCGTGGGCATGGATTATCTGGAGCCGTTTACATTCAACGGAGTCCGGAGCTTGATTCAAGCTCCGGACTCCGT
>OFHO01000598.1_pt1 | contig 32753 bp, 32 predicted proteins | sample 1521531 | NCBI WGS metagenome assembly OFHO01 (sample SAMEA3504124, study PRJEB24116) | mouse gut metagenome | biome: mouse gut; feature: mouse-associated habitat; material: faeces | place: Denmark | collected 2011
TTTCCAAAAGCTTAGCCCTCCCGGCATAATACCGTTTTAACGTACCGTCACACTTAAAAACCGTCATCTCCTGGGGCGCAAGGTCACAGGCGACCGCCACGCCGATTCCCGACTCAAAATGGGTCGTCAGGCTGTATGCATCCGGCATATCCATAGGCAGCGTACAGTGGGCAAAGATAATCTCCCCCGTCTCGGGCTCCATGCAGCTTGGATTCGCCATAAACCCAGACTCCCCGGTCAACGCGTAAAGGACAGCCATGCTCACAAGGCTTTTCTGATCTCCCTCGCACGCCGCAGGAATCCCTTCCGCATTCAAGATTGCAAGGGCAAGGCATCCCGTCGTATGAATCGCGTCCAGCAAATCAAAACATTTGACCGTAACTCCATGTAAATCATATTTTGCAATCAGCCTTTTCAGCGCGCCGTACACATTCAGCGCTTTTTCCGTCTCCTCCGGTATGTATCCCTTCTTCTTTAACTCCTCTGTATAGGGGTTCTTGGGATACCCTCCCTTATGGTATTCCTCCACCAACTCGGAAAGGTCATAGAGCGCAAGCTCCATGCCGCTTACTTCCTTCAAAGCCTGAAAATCCGCCTCACTGGCAATCAGCCCTCCCGGCGCCCCAAAACATCCAAGACGCATCCTTGAAAGCCGCTCCTTCGCCTTGGCAGCTCTCAGTAAGACCTTGAGCCTCCTGGCAATCGTCTCAGGAGAACCGTGGAGGATTTCCCCTTTCAGCCCCTTTTCCTGCAAAAATCCCATAATCTCCATAGAAGCCGCCAGAGAATTATATCCCGGAGTCGTCAGAAGGATATAAGGCTCCTTCGTCTGCAGATACGCCTCCCGAAATCCCGGTTCCGCCCCGCCTGAGGCAATAAAATACACCGGCAGCGCCTGCGCCTTAACCTGCTCCATCTCCCCGCACACAACCTTCTCGCCCAACGCTTCGCTTAAATTCCCCAGAAACTCCTCGCTGTACGCCGGAATATTCCTGTCGTTGCACTCAGCCGGCCCCATCAAAAATTTCACTTTCAACTCGCCCATATGATTTCTGCTGCCAAGCCCATTACGGGCGGCAGCATCCTCCTTCCTACTTTACCCTCAATGTCTTATAGATGTAGTCTTTGTATTTCTCTGCATATAGCTTACTGCAAATATACACATTGGGCTCTTTGCCCGTCACGTTATTCACATCAACAATCAGCGCGCCATAGCACGGACCGCCGGAAATATCCACCTCACAGTAATATTTTCCGCAGCATTCGATACAGTCCGGATATAACGCCGCCGCCATTGCAGACGGGTCGGCCATATCCAGATAGTCGTCCCCGAACCTCTCCCGGTTCATCTCTAACAGATTCTTGTTGCAGTCAATGGCAAATTTTCCCAGAGGACCGCTGTCCCTGATTTTGGCAATCTCCTGAGGATTCAGCATACTGTCCCCTAAACAGGCGTCCCAGCCTACGAACATTACATAGCCAAGCCCTGCCTCCGTCACGATTTTCGCCGCCTCGGCGTCCTGCCAGACGTTGAATTCCGCAAGGGGCGTCACATTGCCTGCGCCAAGCCCTGCGCTTCCCATGATAATAATCTTTCCTGCCTTCTTCATTGCTTCGTAATCCAGCCGTATCGCCAGAGCAAGATTCGTAAGCGGCCCAAGAGCCACGATGTCGATTTCCCCAGGCTCGCTCTCCCTTAAAGCATCCAGCATTTTCAGGACTCCATTTCCTTGCGCCGCCGAAAGCCGCTTTGGTACAAGCCCGATGTCGCCCATGCCATCGTTTCCATGAGTCTCATAGGCATAGGTCATTTCACGCAGCAGCATATCCTTAGACCCTTTATATACCGGCGGCTCATAAGTCCCGGCATATTCTATCGTTGTCAGCGCGTTTACCGTTGCCTGCTCCATAGGGACATTCCCCGAAACCGTCGTAATCATTACAATCTCATAAGCCCCATCATTCAGCGCCATTGCAATCGCCATTGCATCATCAGAGCCGCAGTCCGTATCAATGATTATTTTCTTCTTCTCAGCCATAGCTATCTCCTGTCCTTATCAATTAATAATTTCACCGCGTCCCACGCCAATTCGATGGTATGGTCGTTCATGCTGCCATAAGCCATGATTGCGCCCGCCCGCGCTCCCCTTATGGATGATACGATAAATAATGCCGCCGTCTCCATCTCCGACGCCATGACGCCGCTCTTCTCCCATGCCTCCCATCTCTGGTAAAGCCTTCCGCTGTTGGGCATATGCTCCGGGTCATGCTGCCCGTAAAAAGCATCCTTTGACTGGGCGATTCCTTCCGCAAACCGGTATCCCTTCGCCTGGCACGCCGCCGCAAGGGCGTTGGTCACATGCCGGTCGGCCATTGCCGGATACTCCACCGGCACATAATGAAGAGTTGTCCCTTCATCCCTGACCGCCCCGGTAATAATGACACCTTCTAAGCTCTCGTCATAGCTTTCCGGGCAGACCCGGCCGCAAGTCCCCACACGGATAAACGTGTCCGCGCCGCAATGAATCAGCTCCTCAAGGGCGATTGCGGCGGACGGGCATCCCATGCCGGTACTGGTAACAGATACCTTTTCCCCGTTCAGCGTACCCGTCCAGGTCTTATGCTCCCGGTTGTGCGCCACTAACTTTGGCTCGTCCAAATACTGTGCTATGATGTCTGTCCGAAACGGGTCGCCGGGGACTAACACATACCTTCCCACGTCGCCCTTTTTGCAATGGATGTGGTACTGCCTTCCATCCGCTGTCAATACTTCCTTACTCTGCATTGCCACTGATATTCCCTCCTTCTTCTGCCGTACTCATTTTCAGCACGGCGGCTGCGATGATACTGATTATAATCATAAGCGCCGCATAACCAAAGGAACATCCGATTCCCAGCTTCCCTACCAAAAACCCGGTAATGACCGGGGTCATTATATCCGACGCCCCGCCCGCCGTGGCGACCAGAGAGCTTGCAATGCTGATATGCTTATAACCAATCCTTGTCGCAATCGTTACAATCACACTAAATAAAACACCCAGGAAAAATCCTGCTATAAATAATCCCACAAAATAAACCGGCGTCCGGTTGATGAAAAGCGCAGTCCCGATTCCCGCCAGCGCACACAGGCAGTTCACCAGAAGCACCTTCTGTATCTCTGCCTTTTTCAGCACAATCACAAACACAAACGAACCCACGATGCACCCGACGTTATAGATGGTCAGCATAAATGCCGAGACAGACTGCGAGATTCCAAGGCTTTCGGCAAAGCTGGAAGTATAAAGGCCGATGGTATTAACCACGGCGCTGTATGCCGCACAGACGATAAGGATTGCCCCATATGCAAGAAATGTATTTTTTGCATACAAAGGTTTTACCCCTTCTTCCCCGCAAGCCTCCTGTCCCATCCCATCCATTTTGGCAAATGGAATACAAACCAGCATCACCACAGGCACGATGAGAAGGATATAATAGGCGTAATAAAAAGGCCTGTCTCCTGAAAGCAGTACGCCGATGAGAAAGGGCGTCGCAAAATTCCCAAGGCCGAACAACGCCTGCCCGGCGCTTAAAGAACCTGCGTAATTCTCTTTAAACGCCGCGCTTAAAAGCACGGGACAGACCGTATCCTGCGCACCCATCCCAACGCCCCCTAAGAATGCAAAGACCAGCCCGGCATAATAATTTACCACCGTCGGAACGCCCAGAAGAAATACTGCAATCAATGCAGTCCCGCCTGAGAGCACCTTCATCGGCCCTGTTTTTTCCACCATGCGCCCCGTCAGATACACGGTAAAAACCCTTCCCATTGCATAGGCCGAGCCTAAGAGCACGACCCGATTTAATTCCATGCCATACATTTTCACCAGATGGGGCAGGCTGCTGCCCACGACGATGCACGCCGCCCCTGTAAGAAAATACATTGCAAATGCCAAAAATGCGATTAATTTATAGTTTTTCTGCATAAAGTTACCTGTTCAAAATCCCTTCCACCGCATCCTCGATGCTGATGATGCCGCCGCGGATGCCAAGCGCCCCCAACACCCTGCTGACGTAAGGCTGCTTTAACATCGCATTTTCCAATGTCTCCAAATCCCAGAAGATTTCCCGGGGCGTACCGGTCCGTACGATTTTCTTTTTCGCCATGACGATTACGTTCTCGAAATTTGCCGCCACAAATTCCATGTCATGGGAAATCGTGATGACCGTCTTTCCCTGTCCATGCAAAATCTTCAAGATTTCACTGAGCCGTCGGTTGCCTGCCATATCCTGCCCAGCCGTCGGCTCGTCAAAAATGAGGATATCCGTCCCCATGGCAATGACCGCCGCAATGGTCACGAATTTCCGGGTAGACAGAGGAAGGTTCAGGGGGTTTTCATCCTTAAACCTGTCCATTCCTGTAAGGGCAAGGGCTTCCTCTACCCTTCTGTCTTCTTCCTCCCGGGTAAGTTTCAGGGTCTTTGGCCCGAACCTTACTTCGCTCTCTACGGTAGCGTGGAAAATCTGGTCGTCCGGGTTCTGGAATACATATCCTACGATTCTGGAAATCTGCGCCGTCGTATAGTCCTTCGTATTCATTTCCCCAATCAGCACGTCCCCGCCCGTAGGGCGCAAAAGCCCATTCATCATCTTGACCGTCGTGGTCTTGCCCGCACCGTTCTGTCCTACAATCGCCACGTTATCTCCCGCTTTGATTTCCATATTGATGCCGTCTACTGCCAGAAAACCGCCGGGGTAGGAAAAACTTACGTCCTTTAATCTTAAATCTCTCATTGCCTCTTCCTTTCTTTCAGCGCTCTTGCAATGACTTCGACTGCCTGCTTTTCTGTCACCGGGATTTCCGATATGGGCAGTCCTCTCTCCCTGAGCATGCTTCCCAATACCGCCACCTGCGGGAGGGACGCCCCCCGTTCAAGCAGCGACATATCCGACAGTATCTTCCCTTTATCCCCTGAGGCAATGACCTGCCCTCCCTGAAATACCAGAACCTCGTCTGCATATTCGGCAATCAGATCGATTTTATGCTCTACAAGGATAATGGTCTTCTCCTTTTCTTTCAGCGTCTTGATGATTGCAAATACACTCTCCGTCCCCTCTGGGTCCAACTGACTGGTAGGCTCGTCGATAATGAGGATATCCGGCTCCAGGACAATGACCGAAGCAAGGGCAACCCGCTGCATCTGCCCGCCGGACAAATCAAAGGGGCTTTTCATGGCAAGCGCTTCAATGTCCGTCATTTTCATGACCTCAACCACGCGCCGCTCGATTTCCTCGGTCGGGACACCAAAATTCTCAAGCCCATAAGCCACCTCTTCAAATACCGTATCCTTTACTCCGCTGATTTGGGTAAATGGATTCTGGAACACGTATCCGATTTTGGCAGACAGTTCCCCGCCGTATTCCGTGGTCTTTTTCCCTTCCACCAGCACCTCGCCTTTCAGTTCCCCTTTGTAAAAACTGGGGGCAAATCCCCTGAGGAGCGCGCAGAAGGTGGTTTTTCCGGATCCGTTTTCCCCGACGACGCCGTAAAACTTACCCCGCTCAATTTTCAGGCTCAAATCCTTAATTGCCGGTTCCTTCGCGAGAGGATAGGAATATGTCACATCCTTACATTCAATTACAACATCCATAATGCAATCCTCCCCCCTATGATAATCACTGTAACCACAACCGCCGCTGCCACCGCCGTTTTTTCCGCCCCTGATTTCTCAAGGTTGAACAGATGGGTCTTTTCTCCCTGCATGGAAAATCCTCTTGCCTCCAATGTCAGCACCCGCTCCTCAGAGCCGATGACCGCCCCTAAAATCAGCGGAACCAGGGATGGGAAAAATGCCTTCGCACGTACAATCATATTCCCTTCTGTTTCAACGCCCCGCGCCTTCTGTGCGTTCATGATAGTCTTGCTGTTCTCGCTTAAAATATCAATCATCTGCAAGGTAGAAGTGAACACATAAGCCGCCTTATAGTTCATTCCCGATTCCTCCAACGCCCTTGCAATCTCCTTGTTCTCCGTGGTCTGAAAAAGCCATACGAAGATGCCGGCGATGTTCATAATCATGAAGGACAGGGAGACTGCCGTCTTTAACCCTTTTTCACAGATTTTCAGGAAGCCGAATCTTACCAGCACCTCCCCGCCCGGCACAAGAAAGGTCTGTACCAAAAGGATAATCAGCGCAATCAGCGCTACCGCTTTTAAAGCCTTCACACATTTTCCCAACGCGCCGCTTGCCAGACATAGAACCGGTATGGCCAGAAACCATGGTATCAGGAGCAGCGACAGTCCTGCCTTGGTAAAATGAACGGTTCCAATCACGAATGTACATACCGTATATAAGACGACGATGAACAGCTTCACCGACGGATAAAGCCCTGCCAGCTTGTTTTTCTTATGAATCTGTATTCGTTCCGTATATGTTTTCTCCATAATCATTTACTCTCTTTAATGTAATTGCTTCCGCATCCAAACTTCACCAGCGTCCTTGGCGGGATAACCTTAATGACCAGCCAGCAGACGACGAATGAGATGATTCGGTCTAGCACGGTGAAGATACCCTCTGTCCCGAAAAATGCAGCCCAGATATTCGCTCCTGCCGCCATGGCCGCCGCAGTGATGATGGACGTACCGCCTCCGGTCACGCCTCCGTATACGAGTACGACGATTGGGGCAGATGAAATAATGGATACCGCCGCCATCAGGAGCATGGAAATCAGCCATTTCCACCACACGCTGAACATCTTCTTCCTTGCGAGGAAGCCTGTCACAAGGCCTGCAAGGATATTGACCGGTATGAACGCAAAGTTCACGGGGTTGGCAATTCCTGTTACCACATTGGTAAGACCCCCGGTCGCCGCCCCTACCCACGGCCCGCAGAGCATCGCCGCAAAAATCGTGCCGATGGTGTCAAGATACATGGGCAGCTTCAGGATTGACGCCAACTGCCCTCCGACAAAATTGACCGCCACGCCCACCGGGATAATCAGCAGCGCCAGCATTGAAAAGTCTTCCTTGATTGAGTATTTCTTTTGTTCCATTCTCATTTCCTCCTTTTAGAATAAATTGGTTGTTGACTTCATTGTAGTATAATTCTATAATACAGAAAATGACATCTGTCAGTTTTTTAGACATTTTTTACAACTAAAGAGGTGTTTCTCACTTTTATGCACAGCAATATAACCAAAGCTCTCCGTATCATACTCAAAGAAGAATATAACAAGAAAAATCCTCTGGTATCGCTTCGCGGCATAGCGCCGGAGGGCTGCCTTGTGACGGCCCGCGAAAATGAGACCATCATTTACCAGAAGGACCCTGCCGCTTACCTGTACATGCTGCTTTGCGGACGGGCGGTGATTCTGAACCAGATATCATGGAACAGCGATAATGTCATTGACTACGTGGAATCCCCGCATATATTAGGGCTTGTAGAATATCTGAATAATATTGATTACTATACCGCCTTCGTTGTCGCCAAGACCCGGTGCGTCATGTTCCGCATCCGCGTATCCGATTTTGTGCAGATTATCAAAACGGATGCTTCCCTTTGCTATCCCACCCTGGTTATTATGGGAAAAATCACGGACTCCAACATGAACCATGCCGAACGGCATAAGACCTTCCATCCCAAGGATATTTTAGGACACTATCTGTACCTTCGCGCCAGTTCTCACCTTCCGTATACCTGTCCCCTGACCAGAAACGCACTTGCCGAGGAATTGCATATTAATCTGCGGACTCTTTACCGCCATATTGACGATATGGAAAAAAAGGGGTATCTTACTCTTAGGAAAGGAAAAATTGTTATCGAAGAAGAACACTTAGAAAAGCTCGCCGACAGGTACGGCGACATCATTTTATGAGGAGGACGCCATGAAAAAAATAGTCTTTGTATCACACTGTATTCTTAACACCGCATCCAAAGTCATTCTCTACAATCAGGAGGAGATGGACGCCGAAGAATCGCTCCGCAAGGAATTCTTGCAAAAGGCGATTGCCGATGACATCCATATCATCCAGCTTCCCTGCCCGGAGTTCACCCTCTACGGCGCCAAGCGCTGGGGGCATGTAAGCGACCAGTTCGACAATCCCTTCTTCCGCTCCCACTGCCGCAGGATTCTCTCCCCGGTCATCGAACAGTTGAAGGAATATCTGGCAAATGAAGGCTGGTTCGAGATTCTCGGGGTAGTGGGCGTAGACGGAAGCCCGAGCTGCGGCGTGGATTATACCTGCCGCGGGAACTGGTACGGCTCTTTTGAGTGCCGGACGGATCTTGACGAAACTCTGGCGGACTGCCGGTTAGAGAAGGGGAGCGGAGTATTCATGGCTGTTTTAAAAGAGATGCTTGGGGAGGAAGGCCTGGACGGGAAAATTAAGGTGACTTCCCTGTTCGCGCCGGAGCCTGAGAAGTGTATGGGGCTTATTGGAAAATTTGAAGTATCTGTGGATCCGTTTTATTCGCAGGAAAATATGGCCAGTCTTAGAGAGTCTGTAGCGCAAATGGAGGCTACAGGCGGTACGGTGCATGAGGTGGACTTTGATGATTAAAGCATGGTCTTAGTTTTTATTCACAAAGGGGATGCCGGGAGATGGCTGCACAGGATTTCCCGGCATCCCCGGTTTTCCTATATAAACAGTTCGTTCCTTTTCCTCTCTTTACACGCCTTCTTTAACTTCTGCGCCCCCGCCGCCGCCAGTACCTTGCTGATACTGCGGTTCTTCTGGGGACAGACGGCGATGCAGCGCATACAAGTAATGCATTTGCTATGATCCGTACTCATGGGCATATCCGTCGGGATTGCTCCTACAGGACATTTCTCGGCACAGAGTCCACATTTTGTACAATTTTTTCCAGACCTTGGTTTCATTGGTACGCCGTCGAAGGAGCGGTATGGACGGTTTCCCGGAACGTGGGGTGTCTCCGTGAGGCTGCCGTTTTGGATTCCCCGCTTAATCTTGTCCGTGAAATCCACTAACTCCCTTCTGTCTTCCTCATCCGGGCGACCTGCCCCAAACTGGCGCATGATGGAATGCTCCGCCACAGCCGCTATCGCCGCCACAGGGCAGAACCCGGCTTCTATCAGGGTATCGTTAAGCTCCAGCATCGTATCGTCATAGGCACGGTTGCCATACACCGTGACCGGGACTGCCTTTGCATGGTTTCCCTTCATCTGTCTTAACCTTTCGCCTACAATGGCGGGAATCCTTCCCCCATAAGACGGAACTGCCACGATGCACACGTCTTCTTTGTCGAATGCATAGGTTGAAAAATCTGTAAATCTGTCTGTCAGGTCTATGAATGAACTTTCCCAGCGGAATCTGTCCATAATCATGTCCGCGACCTTCTTTGTTCCCCCCGTAGGGCTAAATGTAATCTCATATAATTTCATCATGTCTTTCCTCCTCGGTTCTGTCACACTAGCATCACTCTTATGGAACTTGGATGACTTCACATTCACATCCCGTCTGCTTCCGGAATTCCTCCATGACCAAATGAAGCGTGCCTTCTTCTAACTGCCCGCGTACCTTTATCTGTACTTTCTTCCGCTCCGGAAGATAAGAAGGGTTCTTCACAGGCGTCATGTGATGCTTCATACATAGCAGCTGAATATAGTTAAATAATGCATTCTGATTTACCTTATCCCCAATCTTTATCCTCCACCCTGTCTGGTTCGCCAAATCCTGAAGAACTGCTCCATACCGGCTTCCAATCATCGAGGAAACAAAGCTTACCTCCAGGTATTTTCCCTGGGAATCCTGTTTCAGGCTCTTCTTATCCGGTCGATGGGCAAGACCTGAAAAGGCATCGTCAATCCGCTGAAATGCCTGGTTCTGTTCCGCCGCCCCTGCTGTGGAATCCATAGGCATAAAGGCAGCATGCAGCGCATAGCCTGTCTCTTTCTCTCCCTCCTCATGCAGCTCACAATCCGTTTCTGTCCTCCCGTTCACCGACAGATTCCAGCCGGTCTCCGACCGGAAACGCCTCGCCGCCTCCCTGTCTGAATCCCCATATCCATCCTCGGAAAGTGTAATCGAATAACATTTCCTATCCTGAAAATAAGAAGTTTTCATAATCCGCTCTCCAAAAAGGAGCGACAGCAAAAGCCCCGCCGCATTGTGGTTCATAGCCGGATGAACCCTCACGTTCCATCCCGTCTCTCCGGCGAAAATGTCCGACTTTTCCTGAAATGTTTCCATATCCTGGCTGTCCGGATAATCAAATTGAAGCAGTTCCTCTTTCCGCTCAAGATGGAAGCTGATTTTCCGATAGGGGAATTCCTGAAACAGAGCTAAAATCCTCTGCTCCAACTCCTGCATCGTCAACTCCTTAGGCGTATTCGCCTCTGCGACGGCTTCCGGCGTATTCGCCTCAAACAAGAACAGCCTGCGTGCATTGGGTGCAAAATATTTGCTTTGAAGAAAAATATCCTGCATCTTTTTAAGAATTCTTTCCTGTGCCTCCCTCTCCCTTCCATGCCAGATCTGTGCAATCTGGGATACCGGGAACGCCTTCCCGAAATAATGCTCCCGCCAGAAATCCCACAGAGTTTTCTCATCCGCTTCCGTAAAATCCCTGTCCATCTGCAGGGTATACTCCAACTGAAACTCCGCCTGCTTACGTTTCTTGCGCACCTCCACCTCATACGCCTGCCCGCACTCAGGCAAATAAATCTGCCGCCGGTAATCCTCAGCCGCCAATTCACTTCCCAGCTCGTCAATCGCTTCCCGGTTCCCATGTACCAGAAATACCCGCCGCGAGGACAGCCGCTCCAGAAGCGCCATAATCTCCGACTTATCCCCGTGGGCAGACAGCCCCACCTGCTCGATACGGCATTTTACAGGAACGGTACTGCCATTGACCGTCAGTTTCCCCCCTTCTGGGTCATGAAGCAAGTCAAGAAGCTGCCGCCCGGGGGACTCTTCGTCCTGATACCCTGTGATTATGATGCATGCATCCTCTGAAGATGCCAGCAGCTTTGCATACTGGGCGCTGGGACCTCCGGTCAGCATGCCGGAACTGGATACCAAGATAACCGGCTCGTTTCCCGCCAGCAATTCTTCCCGCTTCTGTGTCGGAGCCACAGGCGCAATTTCCTTTGTATAGAAAGGTTCATTTCCTTTCAAAATCCGCTTTCCCAGTGCATTTTTCAGATAAATAGGATTCCGCACGTACATCCTGTTGATATCTCTGACCATGCCGTCTACGAACACAGGCACAGAGGGAATCTCCTGGTTCAGAAACGCCGTACGCAGAATCAGCAGGACTTCCTGCGCCCTCCCCAAGGCAAATGTGGGAATCAAAATTTTCTTCTTCTGTGCAATGCATTCCCCAACCAGCTCCACCAGACGCTTCTCCTCCACCATCCGGTTTGCATGCAGCCGATTTCCATAGGTTGTCTCCACAACAGACACATCCGGACGGAGCTTGGGAATCCGGATTCCTTCAATGGTACGCTGGGAAAATGCGGAGAAATCACCGGAATAGAACAGGCTTCCTTCCTCCGTAACCAGATATATGCACGCTGCCCCCGCAATATGCCCCGCCGGGTAAAATGTCAGGGTAAATCCGTCAAGGATGGGAAAAGGCATCTGATAACCGATGGGATGGATGCGCTCCAGCATGGCAAGCACATCCTGTTCTGAATAGTGGGGAATCTCGTCCTCCCGGTTCTTCATAATCTTCAAACTGTCGTAGAGCAGTACCCGGGTCAGATCCTCCGTCATTGCAGTCATATAGATCTGTGCCCGGGGGTATGCCTTACTGATCATCGGAAGCGTCCCGATATGATCCATGTGGGCATGGCTTATGATAATCGCATCCACACCGCCCTGCTCTTGTACTGTCCGGAAATCAGGAATCGGATCTTTTGACGCTGACTGACGGATGCCGGAATCTAAGAGGATTCCCTTGCCTGCAATTCTGATATAGATGCAGCTGCCTCCAATCTCCATGGCGCCGCCGAGAAAATGTAGGTTCATGTGATTCCCTTCCTTTCTTTCTGCCAAATTCCATTTATCCTTCATCGTGATAAAAATTCTATCTTTATAGTTTAACATCCATTCTGTGAAAATCAATGCTCAATCCGCAATATTTTTATAATTTTATCTCATATGCTTATTGCTTTTCCTTCTTTTATGCAATATGATAATAACTAGCAAGTTAACATGGACTGTATGCCGACCGCTTGATGATTGGGGATAACGGTCATGCAGTCCGAGATATCTGCAACAGAACAGGAGGATTTATAATTATGGCGAATATCTTAATTACCGGAGGCGCCGGCTACATCGGCAGCCACACAGCTTTGGAGTTACTGAACAAGGGGTATCAGGTAACTGTATATGACAATCTTTCCAACTCTTCCGAGGAATCCCTGAAAAGGGTAGAGGAACTTACCGGGAAGAAGGTCACATTCTATGAAGGCGACGTGTGCGACGCTGACAGCCTCCGGGCATTGTTCGAGAAAGAGTCCATCGACGCTGTGATTCACTGTGCCGCACTGAAAGCGGTAGGCGAATCTGTCCAGAAACCATTGGAATATTATCATAATAATATCACCGGAACGCTGACCTTGATGGATGTCATGCGCAAAGCGGGTGTGAAGCGGATTGTGTTCAGCTCTTCCGCCACTGTATACGGGAATCCGGAGGTGATGCCCATTACTGAGGACTGCCCTAAGGGCCAGTGTACCAACCCTTACGGATGGACAAAGTCTATGATGGAACAGATTATGACAGATTTACAGAAATCTGACCCGGAATGGAACGTGATTCTGCTTAGGTACTTTAACCCGGTAGGAGCGCACAAGAGCGGGCGCATTGGGGAAGACCCAAAGGGTATCCCGAACAATTTGATGCCTTATATTTCTCAGGTTGCCGTTGGGAAGCTGGAAAAGCTGGGCGTATTTGGCGACGACTACGATACTCCGGATGGCACGGGCGTACGTGATTATATCCATGTTGTGGATCTGGCGCTTGGGCATGTGAAGGCGATTGATTATATTATGACCAATCCGGGGCTGGATGTGATTAACTTAGGTACTGGTACGGGTTATTCTGTGCTGGATATGGCGAAAGCATTCGGGAAGGCTTGCGGGAAAGAGATTCCTTACGAGATTAAGCCAAGAAGAGAAGGGGATATCGCTATGTGCTATGCAGATCCGGCGAAGGCGGCGAAGGTGCTGGGCTGGAAGGCAGAGCGAGGGCTTGATGAGATGTGTGAAGATACTTGGAGATGGCAGTCACAGAATCCGAATGGGTATCGTTAGGCAAACTCCTGGAAGGACTTGCCGCCTGTATTGTTAAATTAAGATTTATCGGAGGAAGGATATGAAAATACAATGTGTTTGGGAACACAATGGAAATGACAGTATTTTGTATTCTAACAATTTTGTTGGAGCATATACACGCGGCGAAACAAAGGATATCGCCCTTCAAAAGATGGCAAAAGAGATTGAATCTTATTTAGAATGGAAAGGTGAAGCAGTTCCAGATTCTTTGGAAGCGGTAATCGTACAGGAGAAATCATCTACGCTTGTAATTTCAGACGCAGATTCGGATGTCCTTTTTACGGAAGAAAAAAAACCTCTGTCGAAATTGGAATACGAAGAATTAAAAGCACTTGCACTGAAATCCGCACAGGATTTTCAAAATTTGTATGAAGCGATTCCTGACAAGAATAGAAGTTGCCTGTTGGCTCGGAAAACATTTTACGGACAAGTTCCCCGCACAGCATTTGAAATGTATGAGCATACAAAAAATGTTAATGATTATTACTTCGGGGAGATTGGTGTTGTAACTGACCACGAGGGAACGATTGTGGAATGTCGGCAGCGAGGTTTTGTGTTACTCGAAATTCAGCCTGATTTTTTGAAGAATACTGTTTACCTGGGGAGCTATGGCGAAGAATGGTCGTTACGGAAGGTGCTGCGGCGTTTTATCTGGCATGACCGTATCCATGCAAAAGCAATGTACCGAATGGCAGTTAAAACGTTTGGGGACAGTATTCCAAATGTGTTTTGCTTCGTATGAATTTGAAGGAAAAATAAGCATATCTCATAGAAGAACCTGTGCCAAAAAGCGCAGACTTCTGATTGGATATGCTTATTTTACAGGTCTTTTCTGCCGTCCTCTTAGACCACGGCTTCAATCAGAAGTTTTTCTCCTAGCTGAAACTGTTCTTCCCCGCGCCTGTTATACTCTTCCCCATGCCAAATCTATAAAACAGCCCTTATTGTCATAGTATAACAACTTTGGGCTGTTGAATCAACGGTAATTCAGTTCATTCTGTCAGATACATCTTCCCAGACAATCGCTCAAATCTTCTTGTTTTTCTTGATAAATCCGCCCTGCAAAAAAAGCTGTCAGCATGATTTCCAAACTGTTGGCATCCCGAAACCTATACTTTTTCGTAATGGCTTTTTGTATGACTCTATTAAATTCCCGGATTCCATGCTGCAATCTCCCCACAGGCAATCATTTCCCCTGCATCTCCCGAAGGCTGACTACGGAAATCATCCGCTTTCTCATGTATGATAACCGTCCGCCCAACCACATCCTCCGGATAAAACCGATCCGTATACACAGCCATCCATGCCATCCCATGATTGCTAAGTAACGGCGGCAGATCACCTGCATGTTCCGGGTGCGGGGTTCCCTTGGGGTTATAATGCCCGTGTGCATCTGCAAATTCATTCTGCATATTTCCTGTACACTTGCCGCCCTCATGAATGTGAAATCCGTGAAATCCACTGCTATTGTCTTTTGCCTCTCCCGGCAGACCGCAAACGGATACTACCAAAACCGTTCCCCCGTATGTATCATAAAATGCAGCCTTTCCTTTTATATTGGGATGTTCCTTGTTTCCTTTGATTACTGCATAAGCAGCGGGATTCTCCTTGATATTCATCATATACCATCACACTCCTCGCACTATCTTATGCAATGAGACATATGGATATACCATCAAAACTATGGGCATATTTAAATGTAATACCATCGTTTGACCTACAAACTGATATTTATCTTCATTGAAAACCATGAAAACTAATGTTAGAATATATATATTCAAAAACAAAAAATGGAAGGGCGGAATCGAAATGGATGAAAACCAACAAATTACTTATATGCAGGCAAGACTAATTCGCCTTGCATCCGAAGAATGGAATCTGTCAATTAAAACTGTCGCCGCTATTTTTGAAGAAAATAATGTTTTCCGGTTTATCCGGGAATGCTTCGACATTTTCCATGTAGAGGGAGACTATGCTGTCCTTGATAACATTGTAGAATATCTGAATAATAAGGGGGCGGAACTCAATGTTAGAATTAGTTGACGGATTAACCCTTTATCACGGAAGCTACTGCAAAGTAAAACAGCCGGAGGTTCGATATGGGGCAAAATACAAGGATTTTGGGCAAGGCTTTTATCTAACCTCTTCAAGAAAACAGGCTCAAAATTTTATACAGACCTCCATTAAAAAAGCAGTTCTCAACGGAAAGATAGACGAACAACAAAACTATGGTTATGTTTCATCATATAAGTTTACGCCGAACAAAAAATTAAATATCCGGATATATCCAGCCGCAGATACAGACTGGCTGCATTGCGTTGTCGCCCACAGGAGAAAGAACACGTTTCCTATAATTGTCGAGGAGATGAAGAAATATGACATCATCGGCGGTAAAATCGCTAATGACAATACGAATGCAACGATCGCCGCTTATATAGCGCTGGCATATGGCGATATTGGCACACAGACAGCAGACGATATGTGTATCGGTTTATTATTGCCGGAAAGACTGTCGGATCAATTTTGTTTCAAGACAGATGATGCGCTTAATAGCCTTTCATTTGCAGAAAGTGAATGTATATGGATATAGAAAAAACACTTCCGAAAGAAAAGAAAAATAATGCAATCGATATGCTTGTCACCTTGATTGTGGGCGAGTTATCTGAAGAAATGGGAATAGATCCTGATACCCTGCTTCCAAAGTTTCTATCTTCCAAGACAGGGGAACTACTTTACGATGAAGACTCCAAACTATGGTGGAACGGACCGTCTTATATCGCAGATATGTATAAAAAGGAAGTCGCTATGCTAAAATAAAACTACAAAACATTCAGGAGCAAAAACGATTATGGGCTCATATTTAAACAGCAAAAAAGCCTGTCTTCTCTATCAGGACGAAACAGAGGCAACATACTTCGTTGATAAAACGGCAATACTCGACGAGCTGATTCCTCTTATTGAACAGAGAGATAACACCACCCAAAAGGGAAAAACAACAAATATATCTGCATTACCCGCCCTCGCCGCTTCGGCAAATCGGTTATGGCAAGTATGATTGCAGCATATCTTGGAAGAGGCAGAGACAGTGCGTCTGTTTTTGACAGACTTGCAGTAAGCTCAAGGAAATGGTACAGGTCGCATCTCAATCGACATAATGTAATCTATATCTCATTGAATTCTCTTCCCGCGAACTGTACATCTTACCAGCAATATATCACCCGGATTAGCGAACGCATCCTACGTGACCTGAAAGCGGCATATCCGTCATATGAAATTAACGAGACAGATGCCATCTGGGATGTTCTAAACGACATTCTCGAATCAGAAGAGGAAAACGTAAAGTTTATCTTTATATTAGACGAGTGGGATTTCATTTTCCACAGAGATTTTGTGACGGATAAGGACAAAGCTGAATATATTGATTTTCTGAGCAACCTGCTAAAAGACCAGCCTTATGTGGAACTCGCATATATGACCGGCATTCTGCCGATTGCAAAATATTCCAGCGGTTCCGAGTTGAATATGTTCTACGAGTATACTATGGCTTCTGAGGAGAGATTCAGTGAGTATTTCTGTTTCACAGAAGAGGAGGCAGATACCCTCTTTGCCAGATATCAGACCCTAACTGCCCATCAAAAGATAACATTCGGCGGATTACCGGACGCATCCTGGGAGTCGGTATTGCATATGATAAAACCACGAAAAAGCATACTTGCGAAATTGAAGTGCTGAGGGAGAGACTGTAGAACATTAAAGGAGATGATGCAAACGAATTGCTGGTTTGCACATCTCCCTATTCATGCCGCCCCTACTAATTTTTGAGAACTCTGACTTTCACGATACCCACAATTAAAGGTGTTCCAACCAAACTATGAGACTTCAAGCCAAGCTATATTCCTAAAACTTCAACTCCCGAATATTCCCAAGCGTCTCCCCATAAGCCTGCCCCTTCCCAAATAACAGCGTCGTCCCCAGCACGAATCCCCGGACGCCTTTCGGCGCAAACTCCATAATCTTCTCCGCACTGCACGCTCCGTCCCAGTAAATCTCGAAATCCATATCCTCTTTCATGGACAAGAGCTTCGTAATCTTCTTCCCCACATACGGCAGATACATCTGCCCCGCATTCCCGGGGTTCACCGACATCACCAGCACCTTCTTCACAATCCTCAGCATCTCCATCACCGTCTCCACCGACGTCCCAGGGTTCACCGCTATCCCTGGCACCATCCCCGCATTGATAATACTCTGCAAAGTAGTTGACGGATGGTATTCCGCCTCCGGATGGATATACACCGTATCCCCTGGACGCAGGTGGTTCAGAAACAAATGAATCCGGTTGTTGGGGTGCTCTATCATCAGATGCACATCCAACGGTTTCTTCGTGGCTTGTGCTATGTAGCGCATATCGTTCAGCGACATGGCGAAGTTCGGCACATATCTTCCATCCATGATATCTATATGGAAGGAATCAATCCCTCCCTCCTCCAGCGACTTCACTTCTTTCTCCAAATTCCCATAATCCGCGCACATCATAGACGCCATCAGCTCAAAACTCATCTCCTGCTTTCTCCATCCGTTCTTTCTAATTCAGCACTGAAATATGCTATCGTCTTCTCCAGCCCTTCTTCCAGCGGAACCGACGGTTTCCAGTCCAGTTTCCTTTCCGCAAGCTCTATCACCGGCTTCCTCCTAACCGGATCATCCTGGGGAAGAGGCTGATATCTGATTTTAGATTTACTTCCCGTCAGGCAGATAATCTTTTCCGCCAATTCTTTCACCGTAAATTCACCGGGATTCCCCAAATTCACGGGGCCTGGGAATCCCTCTTCGCTGTTCATCATTCGATACATGCCTTCCACAAGGTCGTCCACATAACAGAAACTTCTTGTCTGATTCCCATCCCCATATACGGTAATATCCTGCCCCTTTAACGCCTGGACGATAAAGTTCGAGACAACCCTGCCGTCCTCTCGATCCATATTGGGACCATATGTATTAAAAATACGGACCACCTTGATATCCACGCCATGCTGCCTGTGATAATCGAAAAATAATGTCTCCGCCCCACGTTTCCCTTCGTCATAACAAGAACGAATCCCGATTGGATTCACACTGCCCCAATAGGATTCCGGCTGTGGATGAACCTCCGGGTTTCCGTAAACCTCGCTGGTACTTGCCTGCAGGATGCGCCCATGCACCCGTTTTGCCAATCCCAGCATATGAATGGCTCCAACCACAGACGTCTTGAGCGTCTTAATGGGATCATATTGGTAGTGAACCGGACTTGCCGGACACGCCAGGTTATAGATCTGATCCACTTCCACAAACAATTCTTTCGTAATATCATGCCGCAGAAACTCAAAATTATCATAATCCAAAAGCTTCATGATGTTCCGCTTAGTCCCCGTAAAAAGGTTATCGGCGCAGATTACCTCATTTCCTTCTTCTACCAGCCTCTTACATAAATGAGAGCCGATAAACCCGGCGCCGCCTGTTACCAATATCCGTTTCATATGCCCATTCCTCCCCTTTCTAAGCTCCATTCCATCTGTCTATTTCTCCTGCAAAACAGGTCTTACTCCAATCTGATAATAGTCCAGCCCATATTTTTTGACGTTCCGGGGTTCATATTGGTTCCTTCCGTCAAAAATCACCGGTGTCCGCAGCAGTTTCTTAATCTCATAGAAATCCGGACTTCTGAACTCCTTCCATTCCGTTATCAGAATCAATGCGTCCGAATCCTTCAGCGCTTCATACTTGCTGTCACAATAACTGACCCCCGCATTGTCTTTCAGATAAAATCCCTTCGCCTCCTCTACCGCCTTAGGGTCATAGGCCTTCACCTTTGCCCCTGCCCGGGTCAGCCTGTCAATGATAGATATCGCAGCCGATTCCCGCATATCGTCTGTGTCAGGCTTAAACGCAAGCCCCCAGACTGCGAATGTCCTGCCGGAAAGCTCCTCCCCAAACCGTCCTATCACTTTCTCCACAATCACATTCTTCTGGTCATTGTTCACATCCTCCACCGACTGCAAGAGCCTGGAATGATACCCTTGCTCCCCTGCAGTCTTAATCAAGGCTTTTACATCTTTCGGGAAACAGCTCCCCCCATACCCGCACCCCGGGTAAATGAATGAAAACCCAATTCGGTGATCGCTTCCAATCCCCCGGCGGACTTTATTCACGTCAGCCCCGACCCTCTCGCAAATGTTCGATATCTCATTGATAAAAGAGATCTTCGTGGCAAGCATAGAATTGGCGGCATACTTCGTCATCTCTGCGCTTGCCGTATCCATCAGAATAAAACTCTCAGTATTCATCACATAGGGCTTATACAGCTCCCGCATCACATCTGCCGCATCCTCACTGTCCACGCCTATCACAATCCGATCCGGCTTCATACAGTCCGCAACGGCATTTCCTTCCTTCAAAAATTCAGGGTTGGAGATTACCTCAAAGGTCAGGCTGCTTCCCCTTCTGTCAAGCTCTTCCTGGAGCGTCTTGCGGACTAACCCTGCCGTCCCAACCGGCACCGTAGACTTGTCCACAATGTACATACGCCTCTCCATGTTCCTGCCAATACTTTCCGCCACAGAGAGCACATACCTCAGGTCTGCGCTTCCATCCTCCCCCATAGGGGTTCCAACTGCGATAAAGCAGATCTCACTGACTTCTAAGGCCTCTCTGATGTCCGTTGTGAAATGCAGGCTTTTCATCCCATAATTCTTATGAACCTTCTCCGTAAGCCCAGGCTCATAAATCGGAACAATCCCCTTCTTCAGGTTCTCAATCTTTTCCCTGTCCACATCTACGCACCAGACATTATTTCCCATTTCCGCAAAACAGGTTCCGGTCACAAGCCCTACATAGCCGGTTCCCACCACTGTCACTCTCATCTTGCATCCTCCATTGCCTGCGCAACCGTCTGATCCATATCCATGTATCGATATGTCCCAAGCCGGCCGCCAAATTGTAAATTCTCTTCTTTTTCTGCCAGTTCTTTATACTTTTGGTATAATGCATGGTTTACGTCATCCCCGATTGGATAATAAGCCTCCATTCCAGGCTCCCACACCTGGGGATATTCCTTCGTAACCACTGTCTTCCCCGGATTGCCCTCTCCAAAGGTAAAGTGTTTGTGCTCTATGATCCGTGTGTAGGGAACTGCATCATCCGTATAGTTCATGCCCGCTGCCCCCTGGTAGTTCTCCGTTTCCAGAGTTTCGGTTTCAAACCGCAGGCTCCGGTACTGTAATTCCCCGAACCGGTAATCAAAATATGCGTCAACCATGCCTGTATACACAATTTTTTCTGCCAGCTTTACAAGCTCCTTTTTTTGCTCCAGGAAATCAATCTCAAGCCTTACCTCAATGCCGTCCAGCATTCTACTCACCATTTCCGTATAACCACCCTTGGGGATTCCCTGGTATGGATGGTTGAAATAATTATTGTCAAATGTCAGACGTACCGGAAGACGTTTAATAATGGAAACCGGAAGCTCCCTGCACGAACGCCCCCACTGCTTCTTTGTATAGCCTTTGATAAGCTTTTCGTAAATGTCCGTCCCAACCAGCGAAATCGCCTGCTCCTCCAGGTTCTTTGGATTCAAAATCCCTGCTTCTGCAACCTGCCTTTGAATCATCTCCTGCGCCTCTTCGGGAGTTCGTATCCCCCACATCTTAACAAACGTATTCATATTAAACGGCAGATTGTATAATTCGCCGCGGAAGTTCGCTATAGGTGAATAGACGAAATGATTAAAGCTGGCAAACCGGTTGACGTAATTCCACACCTTTTCATTTGCAGTATGGAAAATATGGGGACCGTATCGGTGGACTTCAATCCCCTCCACTTTTTCAGAATAAATATTCCCGGCAATGTGATTCCTCCGGTCAATCACCAGGCATCGGAATCCCTGTTCCGTCTTCTGCTGTGCAAAAACTGCGCCGTACAATCCTGCGCCCACAATCAGATAGTCATACATATTTTCTCCTCCCTTAAAATTGCGCATTCTGACTCCAATTCCAGGCATGTGCAACAATCTGTTCAATCTCCGGATACACCGGTTCCCACCCAAGGACACGTTTGGCCTTCCCGCAGCCTCCAACCAGAATCGCCGGGTCGCCGGGTCGCCGGTCTTCATACATCACCGCAAATTCTCTTCCCGTCACGTTCTTTACCGCCTGTATCACCTCAATTACACTCGTCCCACGTTCATTTCCCAGATTAAAAAAGCCGCTCTTTCCTTGGCGCTTTAGATATTCCAACGCTAAATAATGCGCCTTTGCCAAATCCATCACATGAATATAATCACGGACACAGCTTCCGTCCGGCGTTTCATAGTCCGTCCCAAACACTTTGACGTCCTTCCTCCTGCCCGCTGCTGCATCCAACACCAGAGGAATCAGGTGCGTCTCCGGACTATGGCTCTCCCCAATCTCGCCCTCCGGATCCGCCCCGGCCGCATTAAAATAGCGAAGCGCAGCAAATCTTAGTCCATAGGCTTTGTCATAATCCCGGAAAATCCGCTCCACCATCAGCTTCGACGCCCCGTATGGGTTGATTGGGTCCTGCCTCTGTTCTTCGGTAATCGGAACCGCCTCCGGTTCCCCATATGTGGCGCAGGTAGAGGAAAAAATAATCTTTGCGCATCCATATTTCCTCATGACCTTCAAAAGGTTCAGCGTATTTGCGACATTGTTATAATAGTATTTCTCCGGCTGTTCCACTGACTCGCCTACATACGCATACGCCGCAAAATGGAATACTGCGTCAATCTCATGCTGTTGGAATACGGACTCGATATCTTCTTCGCTGGAGAGATCCCCCTTTACAAACGTCCCCCACTTTACCGCTTCCCGATGTCCATAGACGAGATTATCAAACACAACCGTCTCATATCCTTTCCGATTCAAAAATTTATTGACATGGGAACCGATATACCCGGCTCCCCCGCAAACCAAAATAGCCATGAAACCTCCTATACAAACATCCGCCGTCCTGTATGCCGGATATTCAAATCATTCTGATGGTATAAAAAATAGAACGTAAACAGGCTCTCGCTCATATAAGCAAGATACCGGTCCCGCCGCTCTTTGCCCTTGGGTTTTGACAGCTCCTCCGTCCTGAATAGAACCGGGAACAGCCATGCACAATAGTCCGCAAACACTCGCTCCTTCGCCAGGATTAGATTATAGTTATAAAAATACGGCTGAGAAAATATCTCTTCATACCGATCGGCATACTCCGGATGGATTTCCTGCAGCGCGGCAAGAGCCGCCTCCCAGTCTTCCTCCTTAACATATCTTGTATGGTGCTCCCGAATATCCGGCAGATGAATCAGCGGATACGGCAGTACGACGTCAACGCCGTTCTTCTCCATCCCTTTCAGGTCATTTTCCGATATATCCAACGACCTGCGGTAATGGTATACGCCCACATAATCTTCCGGGTTCTTCAATGCATTTTTCCATATCCAGTAAAACGCCGTCATCTCACAATAGTTCGGATTCTTTTCGGAAATGTGCTCCCCCGCATTGTCACAGAAGTCCACGCCCTCCGCCAGGCTCTTTGACGGATTCCCGCTGCATCCCAGCAGGATTGACCGTACATAGTCCGGAAACACAGGCGGAACCGACAGCTTTTTATCCCTGCAAAATTTAGCCGCATAAACGGAAATTCCCGGCATCTCCTCGCCACTTTGGAGTTCATGGATAGATGAGAATATTCCTCGCTGTCCATAATACTGTTCCAGCAGTCTTGATTCCATACAGGCGTCAACCGGGACAAAGTCCATGAATCCATACCTTCTCAGAAGTTCCTTTGCCTGACTTTGCACATCGTCCGGCACGGCAATCCAAACCCTGACCCTGCGTTTATCCTGCTCCGTCATTCGCTGCGCCGCCGTCTTAACCTCTTTGACCGGAAGACCGTCTATCTCATGAGGGTTATTCTCTAACGAAGTCACCAGGAAACCTTCTATATAAAAATCCCTATGCAAAGCCCGCACCGCTCTGTATGTGCTGATGGCTATAGACTTTGCTCCGAAAATATAACCTCTCATTTTGTCCCTCTTTCCGAAGGATCAAACCACAGGATTTTTTCCGGCGCAATTTTGCGCTCGGTTAATACCCCTCTGATTTCATCCGCAGTTTCTTTTTCATTTACGGCAATCAGGATATAGTCATACTCTGCTCCATCGACGTCCTCTACTGGGTGAATCTTGACGGCATCCGTCTCAAACCTGTCATAATTTTTATCCACAACCATGACAAGTTTCATGCGCCCGCTCCTTTGGATATCCTCAAACCAATCGCTGCCCACGTCCCCGAACCCGTAGATGACAACTCGCGCACCGTCAGGCATAAGGGAGTCCGGAAATATCCACCGCTTACCTTCTTTCATCCACCGCATACGTTCTTGCAGACACCCCATGTCTGAAAGAAGCTCCTGTACATACAAATCCCTCTCCGCTACTGTCTGATTTAATTCCCGGATACGGGTACACAAAAATTCGATCTCACTAAGTTTCTCTATTCTATGAAGCGTCTCGCACACAAATGGATCATCATAATATTCTGACGGATACCCCACGATTTCCAACTCCTCTATGGCTCTTTCCGTCAAAAAAGAATAATATTCTGAAAAATATTCCGCAGTTGTGATAGAACAAACATTCCAGGTAATATACTTGGCGGCTCGGTTTACAAAACTCCTTTTAAGCATCGGAAACAATCCCCGGCTTTCCAGCTCTTTTTTCTCCTCGGCAAGCATCTCGTAACCACAATGCCAGAACCTCTCCCGCGTATATTCAATGGATGTAATCACATTGGTTCTATGGATTACCAACTCGTCTCTCACGGCGACGATTGCTTCTGCCTCACCTAATGATAGGTCTACGAACAGCTCGTCATTCGCGACCCGCGTCCCTTGAAACCGCAGGTTCTTCTCACGGATAAACCCGGCGCGGTACATCTTATCCCACGCCCATCCCGCGGTCAGTTGGAAAATATACTCCGGGACATCTTCCTTTGAAAATACTTCTTTTTCTGGCAGTAACTCTAAGTTTAAAGCTCCTGCTAACTGATGCTCTTTCTTCGCCTTCTCATCATAGCCGCGGCTCTTACAGATGGCGATGTCCGCATGGTTTCTCTGCATGGCTGACACCATTTTCTCAACCAGGGACGAATCAAAATAATCATCCGCATCAAGAAACATGACATACTTCCCTGTTGCCGCATCAAAGCCGCGGTTTCTTGCAATCCCGGCATACTGGTTCGTCTGCCGTATCAATACGACTCTATGGTCCCGCTCCTGGAAAGATTGTATCCGTTCTGCGCTCCGATCCGTTGAACCATCGTCTACGAATATTACTTCTATGTTCTTGTAGGACTGGGAAAGAATGCTTTCCATGCATTCTTCCAGATATGTTTCCCCATTATAAACCGGCACGATGACCGATACTTTTATTTCATCCATAATTACACCATAGGTTCTACTCATAATCGCACCTGCGGAAGTTCTGCCAGATCAGTTTATCTTTGGGAATCCCCAGCTGTCTCAGATATTCTGCTGCCTGTGATGCGATTTTCTCATCATCGATTGCGATAATTACATGGTCAAACTCTTCCCCACGCGCTGCTAATTGTTCCGGATGCTCCACATTCCAGTCTTCCGGCTTCTCCTCATACCGCATGTCTACCCATAGGGCAAGTCTGGCATAGAGAGTGTTGTCAAGCTGTTTTACAAAGTCCTGTCCTACATTTCCCGCGCCATAGACGGCCACCCTGCTTTCAGGTTTCACCCGCTCATAGGGAAAACGGAATCCCCGGAAACAACTTAGACGTTCTTTGTTTTCCCGCTCAATCCGGATGCTGTTCTCTACCACTTTTTTTGTAATTCCCGTTTCTAAAACCATATCCCAGAAATAGTCTGCAAAAGGGAGGGAGGGGTAGACCCAAGGCTTCCGATCCCCTGCGTAATGGATGATCCATGGGTCTTTGGAGGTCTGCTCATACTTTTCCCGGTATCCGTCGTAGATGCCGTCTAACCGCCAGGTAAATTCCCATTGGAAATTCCAGCGATCGTCTATAAACTCCACATCATTGTATACAGTCGTATTCAACACATCCTGATCCACATATATAAATTTACGTCTTTCATTCCGATAATCTGCGGCCAACGCTTCAAGCCCTGCTTCCCTAATGTTTTGACGTTCATACGCTTCCGTATCAATAACCAGCACACCCGCGTTAAACATATTTCTCATCTCTAATCCAAGCTCTCTGGCATGGTCGGCAAGATACGCGCATACCACGTCATGCACCGCCGCTATTGGATGACCGTTCATATCCGTATCATAAAGCGGCGTAATATCATGAAGCACAAGCATGTCCGAATCCAGATACACTACTTTCTTATATTCTGCCAGGATTTGACTAATAAATAACCGATAAAAAGTTTCAACCGAAAAAAAAGAAAGCTCCCTCAGATCTGCATCCTTTACATATGACAGAACATTCATGCAGGTAACAGACGCATATTCATTTTTCAGTTGTTCCAAAAATTGAATATTTTCCTGAGAAAGGGATACCATAAAAACCCGGATGTCGTAATAATTATTTTTATCTGCATGTTTTAACAAAGAATATATGGCAAGGTAACAATAAAGTGCATATTTATCATTCGTAGAAAAAACTACTGGAATTACTTTTCTTTCACCATTCATTTTGGCTCCTCTCCTTCCATCGCTGTATCATGAATATCCACTTCCATAGCATTGTGAGGAATAAGAACGACTGCTTTACATATATTCTCTCTGTCCACATTCATAGCAATGAGCTGTTCCCTGACCGTCTCTATATGCGATGTCATTGCTATAACAAAAACCGTTTTTCCATCGTTCAAATCATCCAGCCTATCCGGGGCTACGATCTCTCTTCCCATCAGCCGTTTTCCCCATTTTTCCCCGTCATTGTCAGCGAAACATGCCACCCCTTCATAATCATTCTTACGAAGCATGGCATACAGGGATGCCCCTACCTCCCCCGCCCCAAAGATAACGGCTCTTGGATAATCCACGATATGCCGATAGAACCTATGCCGGCAGTTCCGTTCAATCTCTTCAATCTGCTTTCTCAGCGAATCAAACGCATCCAGATCTCGGAACAAGGTATTCAAGCTTAACGAATGCCCAATACCTTCAAAAGATTCTGCATAATAAGGAAGTTCCGGATAAACCGACTCCGCTAATTTCTTAAATCTGTCTACCGCACACCCTACATCCTCTGTAAATTGCCCCTTCTCCGGAAGTTTCCCATAGAATCCGAAAAATAAAGAGCAAAATCGCTGGAATATAACGGCGCGGCTGTTCCAATCTGTTACCCTGAGCCTTGACAGATATTCTTCCGAGTACTCTGCTTCTTGTACCACATTCACAACGCCTTTCAGGTTATAAACGGATGAACCGATATTGTCTCTCCTGTACTTATTCGCATCTTCCTGTACATACATGGCGCGTTTTGCCGCAAGAAATGTCTGTATCACAAATCCCGTGTCCTGAAAAGCAGCTCCCGGTGTCTCATTCAACTTAATTGCATTCCTTTGAATGAATTCCCTTTTATAAATTCCATTCCACATATTGACGTCACGGTAAAGGATATCTGGATAATCTGTCGGCTTGAATATCTTTCCATAAAGTACATTTCTGTTTCCTGCAAGAATGTGGTAGTTTAAAAAAATACGCTCATCTTTATCTATAAACATATCGAAGTTTGACCTTATATAATCCAGGTCTTCCTTTTCCGCAATACGGGCTAATTTTTCATACATTGTTTCGGAAATATAATCATCCGATTCACAGAATCCCACATATTCGCCTTCTGCCGCTGCTATTCCTATGTTATATTGATATCCCATACTTTTTTTGTCCGCGGTCAATAGTTTTATCCTGGTATCCTTTTTTGCATATTCTTTCAGAATCTCCAGCGTTCCGTCTGTGGACCCCGCATCAACGGGTATGATTTCAATATCTGAAAGCGTCTGTCCTACAATGCTGTCCATACATTCCCTGATGTATTCTGCTCCATTTAACACTGGTATGATAACCGATACTTTTGCCATACAATCCTCCCTATGTATAAAATTGGTAATCCGTAACCGCTATCCGGTAGTTATCTTTGTTTTTTGCAAAATAGAATGAAGTTAATAGCTCAGCCCCATACGCAATCCGCCTGTCTTCCATCTGTCCATTCCCTTTTTGTGTTTCAATCTCCGACATCCGGAACAAGATTTTAAAGACCCATTGGCAGTATGCATTGTAAATAGCGTTTCTGGCAATCACCATATTGTTTGGATAATAAAAACAACTGTCTAAGTATATCTGGAATCTTAGCGCATCTTCCGGCGCACATTCCTCCACAGCCTGTAACATGGATTCGTATACGCTTTTCTTCACAGGCGTTTCGGCGAGGAACATATTTCCCACTCCATATGGGACATATCTCGGCGTGGTCAGAATAGCGTCAATTCTATTCTGTTCCAATGCCTGTATTTCCTCTTCTGAAATGATAAAGCGCCTTCTATAATGGCATAAGCCTTTGTATGCCGCATGGTTTCTGTTCTTCCAAATCCAATACGCGCCGGTCATTTCTGCAAAAATACGATTTTGATCCGTAATCGTTTCCCCCATATCATCGTAAAAACACTGAAACACTCTCTTTAAATCTCTTCTTTCTTCTTGCGAAGACATGAAATTTGCGGCGTCTTTTTCTTTCCTTCTGCCCGCATGTAACGGGACAATCCAGGGATTATATCCTCTCATGGATAACGATGCGCTGTCATTCTCACTGAATATCATGTACACTTGCATGAGATCCGCAAGCGGTTCCGCCCCTTCGGTCCATTCTCCTGGAATTTTATGAAGATTTCGATATTGTCCCAGAGTTTCTTGATATTCCTTTGCAAAATCACAGTTTGATGCTGCGCGGAAAATATCCTTTGTATTTTTATAAAAAAGGGTTGGAAACTTGAAATATATATGCGATGGTATTGCATCAACCATGATATCCATCCAACTGATATCATGGTCGTTTTCTTTCAGATGGAATGTTAGCTCGGGATGATTCCGACACTCGGAAATCATCCGCCGGCTTTTTAGTGCGGACATCTCTTCCAGTCCCACTCTGATAAATTTCCTGAATCCCTTCTCTTTTGCATACCCTGCCACTGTGCTATGGAATTTTCCTGGCATTGCAATAATTACCGTCAGCTCGTCGCATTGGTCTATATATGCGTCAATCTCTTTTACAGGATATCCTTCCAACTGCTCAGGATTTCCCTTCTTTTCCGTGACAGCAAATCCAACAATCTGGCTTCCTTTCCCGTTGTCCACCAGGATGCGGCAGCACTCAAGGGCGACAAGGTGCGCTCCGTAAATCAGAAGTTGTCCGGATATATTTTTTAATGTTGAGCTTATCCTGGATTTCATTCATTTATCCTCTCGTCCTTCACTGGCTCTTCTTGCTTTTTTTGTATTTCTGCTCTATCTTCCTGTGTCTCCTTTCGTTCTTCCTGCTCTTCCTTCGTTTCCTGTTGCTTTTCCTGTGCTTCCTTTTGTTCTTCCTGCTCTTCGTTTTCTTCTTTCTGCTTTTCTTGCACTGTCTCTTCGTTTACAACAGGCGTCACCTGCCAAATCACCGTTATCTTAGGATGCACATTAAGATCCATCCAATTACCATTAGGATTACACGCCCCCACAAAACCAAAAGAATACTCATCATATGCATTTCCCTTTACAGCATGAAGCTCTTCTGTAATAGAAGCCCTCCCACTTTCATCTAATGGCTGTATATATCCTGAACTATCAACAAGAGCAAGATAGATACTTGCCGCTTCATCCTCAAAAAAATCATTCTGCGCAATACATAAATTATCTATCTGGTCGAGCCATGCCGTAACAGTTACTTCTACTGGAACAGTTCCCTTATTCGTAATTGTCAGCATATCGCTTCGGCTTGAAAAATCATAATCACCATCTACGTTTTCAAAAAAAAGTGTCGCACCTGTTTCAAACGTACTTGAACCATATTTTGCCCCATCTGTTTCAGTAATCAGTCTCTGAGGATCAAGAATAAAATCAAACGGAGATGGCTCTTCTATTGTGGGCAACTCAATAGAAACGGTATCTTCCGCTTCACTCTTCCACTCCTCCTGATCCATTGCTTTCAAATCCTTTGAAAAGACCGCTGAAAAGACAAGCGCTATTAACATCCGTTTCAAAATTATCACTCGGCGTCGCTTCATATTTTCCTCCCTGTCGGTTATTCCTGCTCATCAATCGCATATAACACTGTTTCCCATATATATGATGTATAATGCCGAATATATAGTTTATATTCTGGATATAATTGCAGGATATAGGAACTTAATTTAATAAAATCTATCTCTTTATGATAGATGCATATAGCCAGTCTTGGATGATCTCTCCTGATTGTTTTACTTGCGCCAATAAGCGCATTCATTTCACTTCCTTCAACATCCATTTTGATAAAAGAAACCTTTTTTTCACCTACAATACGATCTATATCCACTGCCTTAACTATTGTATTCCCATTACAGTTCTGATGCGAACCCACCCCAGCCTCCACAAATAAAAGTTCATCTTCCTGATTCCAAACTGCATAATTATGGACACTAATATTATGAAAATCAGAAAATTGTCGAACTATCTTCTTGTACATTTCATGTATAGGTTCAAATGCGATTACTTCATTATAATCAGATTCCGACCATTTTATAAAATCTAAAATAGTTTTCCCGTCATATGCGCCTGCATCAATAAATACCTCTCCCTTTTGATAAGGAAAGACATCAAAATATTGATTTCCCCGAACTGAGTACATGTACCTATATTTAGGAATAATGATTCTTTCTTTGTCTACATCGCACATAATTAAATCATGAAATATTTCATATTTAAAATTATTAGATGCAACAATAAATTTTAAATCCTTGTATTTTTCTTTTATTTCTTCAACAGATAATATTTCTAAACCCTCAATAGTACCCTTTTTATATTTGTCATAAAAACATACGACTCTATATCCCCAGTAACCTAGAAGCCTTTTGGTAATTTTCCCATCATGCCCACCACCGCATACTACTAATGGTTTTTCTATAGATGCGTCCTCTAAGCCATCAACATTCTTCCAGTCATGATAATAACTGCCCACAACATCAAAAAAATCCTCCTCCCTATTCTCAAAAAAATAAAACCTTGCATTAAATAGCACCCTTGATTCCTCATCTTGCAAATGTCGATATACGTTCTCTATTTTTTCAAACCACTGCAACTGATTCTCCATTATACTTCCCTTTCACTCCATCTCTACAAATTCCAACTACATCTAAGACAAATAATGTTTATAGTCCTCCGGAAGCTTCATCCAATCTCCCATAATATAACCAAATTCTTCTGGGGAATAATTTCCAATGCCCCCGCAATGAGTAAACGTCATTTCACCAAAATATATCTTTCCATCTACCTGATATAAATCTACTCTCACATGGCGAAAACCCTCCGCCAATCTTTTTGCCACTTCAATCATTTCTTCCAAAAAACTTGGTTTGGGAATGACTGAATCCGGATCTGTCTTACACAACAATGAATAAGGCAAATATTCCCATTGTGGCGAATATAATGCTTGCGTATGTTTCTCCCTCCGACCAAAATCTGTCTGAATCAGCTTCACTTCACCATCAAATACAAATATTTTATAATCTGGGATATCCATTTCTCCAGGTACTATCAAAAACTCTTCAGCAATAATTTTTCTATCTATGTTGGTATATTGGAGTTCCAATCCTGCAATATCCGTATAATTCGTAGCCATCCACTGGTCAAACTTATTCTTCGTCTCTATGAGATCCATTGTACATTTATCCTCTACGATCTGATTCCATCCGCATCCATGATTACATTTTAATACAAACTGATCTGGCAGACTTCTAAAATCGATATCGTCAAAACAATCCCATACGCCTAATAGCGGAATTAAATATTTTTCTCCTATTTTATCCTTTACATATTTTCTAACTTTATATTTATCAGTCAGTAAAGTTTTTTGCTCTGGATTATCGTAGAGTTTTATCCACTGCATTTTTTCATTATATGTACATAAATTCTCCCAGTCTAATCGTTTTCCTGTATTTGCAAAATACCAGGCAGATATAAATTTCTTTTTTTCAACGCCTATAAAATTAGAATATTTTAATGGCAACGCTTTCCGCTTTTCAATCCGTTCAAATCCCAACATCTTCAGATGCTTTATAATTTCTTTATGGTAGCTCTCCGACAGTCCTAATATAACTCTCACATCCTTACAGACGCATTGATAATCTTCTATTGATTTAACTGGAAATTCCCACAACATTTCCGGATTGTTTTCCCTATGCGTCACTGCAATCCCATATATATTTTCTTTTCTAAGTATAGAATTTGCTAACATTTGTCTTGCAATATTTCCTGCTCCATAAATTATCGTCTTCAACTCAATTCGCCTTTCAATTTTTCATATATCCTTTTTCCACAACTACAAAATTCAGTCCTTCTGTCTTTCGAGTATCTTTCAGCTTGCACGATTAATTGTTCTAATCCGTCTTTTTCATCGACTAAAATCCATTCCCGCTTTTCTTGAAAAGCCTTTTGATTCATGTTCTCTATGCATCTTCTAAAACGTCTATTTTTTGACTTATCACTTTCTTTTCCGACTTTAATTAATTTTATATTACCGTTGAGTCTGTCTATCGCTAATATGTCTGAAATAGCATTAGAGAAAACATAATAACTGTGTTCTTCTTTTATCATATCAAGCCATTCCCAAGAAGTTTCACTTCGGTTAAATATTTCATTCAAATCAATGTATTCCATACTAAAATCTGTAATATTTACTACAATTATAGTTTGTCCAATTTGTGGAATTAAGTATATTTTATTTTCATTTAGAAATGATACGGCGCAAGTGTCGTTCATAACATTAAACTTGAACGAAAGTATTTCCCTTTTTTTATATACTACATTATTTATCAGAAGTCCATTTTTCAATTTCCATGGCACATATATCTCATAATCTCTATATTTCAAACAGCTTCTAAATCTTCGCGTTCCTCCTTCTAATTCTTCTAATCTAAAAATACCAGATACAATATCGTAACGTACTTGTATCGTTCCAGCCCAAGGTTGGAATATCATTTCTGTCCCATATAAAGAGCTGGTTCTCCAATTTAATATTCCTTCTGTAAATACTAAACGCTCTGGCAATTCAACCTTACTCAATTGCCCATTGGATAAATCTAGTTTTAAAAACAAATTATATCCAACCGGCATCATCCATAAAATATTTTCATTCTTCTGGCAACAGAACTTTTCTGCAAAAATTCCATCTACTCCATGAATCACGGTTCCCTCTTTAGGA
>OFHO01000605.1_pt1 | contig 32438 bp, 23 predicted proteins | sample 1521531 | NCBI WGS metagenome assembly OFHO01 (sample SAMEA3504124, study PRJEB24116) | mouse gut metagenome | biome: mouse gut; feature: mouse-associated habitat; material: faeces | place: Denmark | collected 2011
TGCTGCGGCTCCTGATCCGCGATTCCTCTTCCGCCATGGCGGCTTGAAACGTAAACGCCATTTTGGAGTCATCATTCAACGAAAATATGCACTCAGACTCAAAAAACACGCCCACTGGCGGCTCCAGCTCAGCCAAATCGCGGGCGATCCCGACACACAGTACCACGTTGCGCGCGAATCTGGATACGCTTTTGGTGACGATCAGGTCGATCATTCCGGCTTTACAGTCGCGGATCATCTGCTGGAACGCATCCCTGTGAGCCATGGATGTTCCGGAAATGCCCTCATCCGCATAGATCCTTACCAGCGTCCAATTTGGATGGCGCACCACAAAGTCCTCGTAATATTTCTTTTGCAGCTCATATGAAGTTGTCTGACGGATATCATCGGTGGATACGCGCACATAAACGGCCACACGTTGAGGCGTATCATGATCATAAAAGCCGGTTTGCGTTTCTCCAGGGTAATATTCATAATTGCTTCGATCCACAGCAGCGTGGATCCTTTTATGGATTTTTTCTTTCTCGTGATTCTTCCCGTCGCCTTTATCTTTGCCGATCATTGGTTATCCTCCCGAGCAGTGCCATCGGTCAACGGCTTCCGGTTGGGATCGGGGAGGAAATAAGTATCCCTCATATTCTCTAAGTAGTAAGAAGCCAGTGTGAATATATCTTCCGAGATAAAATAGATGCCGATGGGGGGATCCTGCTGGGCCAGCAGCCTGGCGCACAAATCAAGTTCGTGACTTTTCTTTGACACATTGGAGATTTTCTGCGTGATAATCAGGTCTACTTTTCCCTCTACGCAGTCCTGAAGGAGCTGGCTCCATTGGGGCGCGGATTCCATATTGGGCGGCGTTGAGCCCTCGTCCACATAAAAACCGATCAACTCCCAGGCGGGGCAGAGTTCAATGGTATCCCAAAACTGCTTTTTATGATAGGAAAGATAGTCGACATGCTTGGTCTGATTGAAGTAACGGATGTAAACACCAATCTTGAAATGCTTTTCTGTGCTGGGCCGTTCGCGCCGGATAGTCTGAAGCCAAATTTTGTGCAGGGCAAGCTCCTGCGTACGCGCATCATCTATGAATAAGGGTGCAGGCGATTCCGATAAGGTGCTAAGTCTGCTGTAAAGTTCTATTTCACTCATATCTGCCTCCATCACGCAAACAAATCCTTTTGCTTGCGGGTTATTATAATCCAAGCTTGGCAAAAAGGCGAACAACTGACTGTTACATCAGGAACTTCTGGTTGGTATTTGGCCAAAATTTATAAAGAAGTTGTCCACCATGCGTTTAGGATTACCGGCATTGGTATAATCCTACCCTATAATGGAACCTTCAAAACTTTTTAGGAGGTTCATTATGAAACTGGACAACATTAGACTTGGAAAGCGAATCAAAGCGGCCCGGAAGCGGAGAGGGCTGTCACAACTGGCCCTGTCGGAGGTGCTCGACTGCACGCCGAACCATCTGAGCTACATAGAGAACGGGAACAGGAGCCTGAGCCTTGCAAAATTTGTGCAGCTCGCAAACGCGCTTGGTACCAGCGCGGACGAGTTGCTGATGGACAGCCTTGACAATGCGTCAAAAGCGATGAATCATCAATTTTCATCTGTCATGGAAAATTGCGGCGAACACGAAAAGCGGGTGCTTCTTAGTATTCTTTTGGCAATCAAGGGGGTAATGGATGAGAACAGGTGGTGATTTTTGCTGTGCGCCGTGAAAAAGGCAAAGGTGGAGGGGGATCATAATTGATCCCCCTCAAGTAAAAACTGGGAAAGATTTACTACGCCATAATCAGTAGAGAATCCCAAACAAAACGAAAAGCAAGCCCTGAATTACCTGATCTGCCCCCAGGCAAAACCGGGGACAGATTTTTCTGTCTGTGGTCATTTATGTGGTCAAGCCCAAAGGACGAAAAATTAACAGCTTCAAAAAGTGCCGAATAAAAGAAAAATCCGCCCGAAACCAACGGTTTCAAGCGGATTTGTGTCTTGTGTTGACAAAAAAGATGCATCGGATTTCAAAATCATAGCCGATAAGCTTTTCTAATCGTTTGCATAGCAAACTCATCATTATTTTGCAAATATTGCTAATGATTAATTTCAATCGAAAGACTTGCCAACAATGCCATAAAATTTTCTACAAAAGTACTATTGAGAATCTTGCTTGGAGTATGAGACTGATAATTTATATGATTCACATTTATCAGTGAATCATATTTTCCCATCTCTTCACGTTTTAGCGTCGTTGTCAATATTACCTGATTACCAGTAGATTTTGATATTTCGAGTACAGTATTTTCTTTATCGGTGGACAGGTCTTCCGCACGGAAAGAGTCAATTACTATTGGGAAATTATGTCGTAGAACAAACTGCAACGCAAATAATTTTACTAAGTGGAAAATAGTTGCTTCACTTCCAGAGTACACCTCATTTCTCTGGGTAAACAGGCTTGTATACACAATATTTCCGGTTGGATCAATTTGCTGATAGAGTTCATTCATTTTTCTTACTATAGCAGCCAGCAAAGCTGTACGTTGTTCCTGTGTCTCACAAGATGCATTCTCGCTAACCACCAGTTGGTTTTTTAATGTAGCCAACTCTATTTCTATTTCTTTAATCCGAATTTCCGCATCAGATGCAGAAAAAATATCTTTCTTGTAGGCCACAATAGACTCAAGCGAAACACTTTCATCGTCCATCAAAGACTGTAGCCGCTCTTGCTGGGTAACTATCTCGGCAGAAATACGTTCAATTTCTTCGCTGTAAGCCGAGATCTTTTCTGAGATAGAATTAATGATTTCATTTCGCATCTCAACTGTAGAGACGTCAAACGAATAGGATGTTTGAGTTGTTTCTCCAGTACTAAAAGAAATGTTTGTCGAATTGCAATCCATGCATCTTAGCTCTCCGCACGATATCGTACGGTTTAAAGAACGGAGTTCATTGATGGTATGCTCCCATTTGCTTTTTCGAGTAGATGCGCTGTTGCGTGACTTGCGTAACTCCATGATTTTATCTTGCGCCTTTTCAAGACTGGCTACTTTTTTGCCAAACGCTAGACGATCACTTTCAGCACTAAGATATGATACAGGTACCTTTTTTGATTTCAGTATCTTGTGCTGTTGTAATAGTATTTTCTTTTCGTCAGAGAGGGCGGATATGTGACTCTTTATCTCATCAATCGTTTCTTGTGGAAGTTGATCTCCCCCTAAACCAGCATATGCATAAAGCATTTCAATAAAATCCTGCTTATTGTAAAAACCATGATTGGCAATGTTTGACGTATCCTTTTTGTCTTGCCCGACAAAGAAAAGCTGAATATATAGTACAGGATCTGAGATTCGCAAAAGTTGATTTTTTGTTATAGAAGGGAGTGGAAAAATGTTTTTATTCCAATATCGTTTGAGTTCCGAAACATTGTCAAAAATTAGCACAGAAGAGGCTTGCTTTAGTATAAATCCATCGCCTGATCGGCAAATTTGAAATATTTTTCCACCTTCTTCAAATTCAACATAGTAGTAATAATTTTGATATTCAAATGACGTTGGAAATGTTGGATCATTACCCAGAGCATACATCATTGATTGAATTACAATAGTTTTGCCCTTATTGTTATCGTCACTGGAGATAATGTTCAAACCATTTGAGAAATTTTCTTCAATAAAAGCCTCGCTAGTATTTCCTACTGCTACTTTTAGTATCTTCATTGCTGAACACCATCCTTGACTACCGAAATAAAATACTTGAGAGATAGGGCATCGAAGTCTGGGCAACGAGAAATACAATTGGGTATTGCTTGGATTCGCGAAAATAAACTTTGGACAGTTTCATTTGGATACTGAACAATCAATCGATATGTGTTCTCAAACAGATACCAAAAACCATCCGCAGCATTTTTATTAAATAACGCCCGGCACAAGGCTCCTTGGCAGTCTTCAAGCATTTCCCGCTGATTCTCCGGAGGCCATGCAGTATAGATGTTTACAAAAGATGTTGGAATTCCTTGGCCCAATGGATCTCTATTGATTATTCGTTGTAAGGTCATTAAACGGATTTCATTGTTGGTCAAGTGTCTGCAGTAATTCAATGCCTCGTCTGTTGTTTCTATTACAACACCTTCAACCACAGAAACATGTTTCTTACTTGCCTGCTTATTTCTTATCTCGTTAAAAATAGCATCCAGTACCCTTTCCTCTGGGATAATATTAGGATGTTGCCTAATAATTGCTTTTACATATTCACTTGGCTTTTTATCGTTATCAATAACAAAGAGAACCTTTTCTAAAAAACCATCAATATTTTCATAAATTAGAGTGGCGTTATCAATATATTCTTTGGCAGTTCCCTCTTCACATAACCCAGACTTAATGAGTTCAATTGCAGAATCTTTAACATTCTCTATTCCAAAAACTGTGAGTGAAGGATCTTTACGAAGCGTTCCGGTAACACTGCCAATAAACAAAATATATGCTTCGAACGTAAAAGCACTCATATAATTTTTGAACAAGGTTACAAGCTCTTTTCCAACAGCTTTTGGGCCGACGTTGTGGGCGCCTTTTGACTGCACATCCCACAATTTAGTTGCCATATTGTCCATCCCGGTCAAATCATTAAAGAAATCAATAACAAAATAGTATATGTCGTCACTATCTGGTCTAAAATTCATCAAATAGAGCAGGGCTTTGGTTTCTGCTTCTGCGCCAGATTTTCTCAACTTTTCAGAAGATTTTACAGTATACGACATATTCTCATCTCGTTTCCGTATTTTCTTATCCAATCCAAGAAAATATTATACCAGATGTTTTGTCATAAAGATAGACTTAATTTGACAATTACACAAAAAGTTTGCTGTTTTTCACAGTTCAATTCTGTTAATAATGCCATACTCTTGCGGAGGCATAAATATGTATGTCATGATTATGGTCACATCGTGTGATATGCTAGCGCATATTACACGAGAGGAGTTTGTAACGTGATCTACACAAATGAAGCAAAAATGAACATCATCAACCGATTGAATGAAGGAGATTCCATCAAGGCCATATGCAATGAATATGGAGTATCCCGCAGTACTCTCTACCGCTGGACAAGCAACTGCGATAAATCTATCTCTGATTCGGAAAATGTCCAAGACCTTTCAATTAAAGACTATCATATGCTACAGCACAGAATAGAAAAGTTAGAAAACATCATTGCCATTCTGAAAACTGTCAACTGCACCCTCCACGCCCCTCTGAAAGAAAAGCTGTTTGAGCTGGAACTGCTCTATGGCCAATATGACGTCCATACACTGTGTGAAGCACTTGAAGTTTCAAGAGGCACATTTTATAACCACATCTTCCGTAATAAGCGGGGCGACGCTTGGTTTGAGAAACGCCGGGAGGAGTATCGAGTTCTGATACGAGATGTGTTCAATGAATATCGTCAGGTACTTGGCCGCACAATCCTCACACAGAGGGGACATAAGGTCAGCACAAGGTTTGTTATGCGCGAAATGGGGTTGACCTGTGTTCGCAGCACCGCAAAACAGGAATACCTCAGGCTACGGGAGCCAGAGAAGAAAAGGAATATCCTCCAACAGCGATTTACGGCCAATAAGCCCAATGAAATCTGGGTCAGCGATGTCACCTGCTTCAAGCTGAATGACCGCTATTACTACATCTGCGTGATTCTGGATTTGTTTTCTCGAAAAATCATTTCTTATAAAATTTCAAAAAAGAACAGTACACAGCTTATTACATCTACTTTCAAAAGAGCGTGGGAACTGCGCAGCCCTAAAGCCGGTCTCCTGTTCCACAGTGATCGGGGAGCCCAGTATACCTCCCATCGGTTTCAGCAAATGCTTCATGATCATGCGGCTGTGCAATCTTTTTCTAATTCAGGCAGGCCCCATGACAATGCAGTTGCTGAATCATTTTTCGCATCACTCAAAAAGGAGGAGCTTTATCGAAGAAATTATACCTCTGAACCGGAATTCAAGAGAGGCATCGAGTCCTACATTGAGTTCTACAATACAAGACGGCCTCATCGCACATTGAAAAACCGGACGCCATGCCAAATGGAGGATGACTCTCAAGGGTGATGGTATTATTCTCATGAGTTCGTAACACATAGGGGTTCAGATTCCAGAAATTTTCCGTTTTGCAATTCAATTTCAAGCGTTTTGCTTTTTTATGTCTCATTCTCACCACAGACAAGGAAATGGCTGAAACCCCTGTCTTTTCGAGGCTTTCAGCCGTAAAACGACCCCACCCAATCTGTCAGTCTCATGCAGACTGTTCAGATTGGGTGGGGTCGTTCAAGGTAAAAACGCCGTAAAAACGTCTATGCAAAACGCTTTCTTTTCAAGGGTTATAAACAAAGAACAGCCTTACTTCTCCTCTTCCCTATCAAGTCGAATGATCAGTCTGACCTCTCGGCTGCCTCTGCCGGTTTGTCCGGCTCAAGCTTTTGGATGCTGAACAGGATATAGACCTCCTCCACGAATTTTTTCTCAAACCTGCGCCAGCGGTATACAAACAGCCCAATTACCCCGACATATGCCAAGACCTGAACGATTGCCTGCCATGAACACAGGACACCGCGGTGGTGATACATCGCCATTGGGAGAATGCAGATTAGCGTGACCGCCGCCGTCCGGCTCATGGTATAAAAGCTGTTGAACAGGATGATGCGCTCTGGCCGGCTGTTCCGCTGCAAATAACAGAGGATGCGCACCCACGCCTCCTGGGGGCGAGTTGGGATGTCCGCATAGAAACAGCGGCGGTACGCATCCCGTATTTCAGACCTCCCGTGATAATCCTCGTGCCCCAGCTTCGCCCTACAAAAGCGTTCTAGAAAGGCTCCAAGTTGATGCAGGGCGCTACCCACCAGGTAGCTCAGTGCCAAAAAATACAGCGCCAGCATGACTGCGTTTTTGCCGAAAAAGCTGTCGAAAGGGGTGGTCAGGTCGGGCCCATAGAAGTTCAGCGCCAACGTCATCACTGCGCCCGGCACAAAAATACCTATGAAGTCAATGAGGGTAAACCGTTTCAGCACTTCCTCCATATTGAAACCTCCTCCCGATGTGCCTATATCAAATTATCGTGAATTCCTGAAGCCGGTAGCTGCGGTTTAGCTTTCCGCAGAAATAGCTACTGTAACCCGCCTGCTGGCAGCCGGACAAATCGTCCAGGGAGATCTCCGCCCGCTGGACAAACCTGGGGTCTTTCAAATTGCCCACGGTCCGCTCCACCGCGATATGGTATCGCTGGACTAGATGCTCAGGCAATAGCTCCAGCACGGTGCGGAAATGCTCGATTACCGAGTGGTGCCACATCTCCTCATCCTGCCGGGGATAGTCGGCAGGGCTGGAAAAATAGAAATGTAGCTCTGCCGCCGCACCGTTCTCTCCTAGCATCAGTAGCTTCCTGCCGTCCCGGAACATCAAGAGAAACATAGACTGCCTAAAATAGCAATCATTTCGGTTTGTGTCAGAAATTTCCCCAACACCCTGAAAGACCTTGATCATCAATTGGGTCAGCATCATGCGGGAGAGTAGCGGACAGCGGACCACATAGTGTACCGCGTATGGATCGAAGCAGATCTGTTCCACAGCTTGTGATATCTTGCATTCCACCTCAGTTTTTTTGTCCCTGTCCAACATAAAGCTGGGAAACAGGTATTCGTTGCTGTCCTCCGGCCGGCAGATACACAGCTCGTGGGTGGCGCAGAAATCCAGCAGGATTTTCGCCTGAGCGCGGGAATAGCTGTGCTGGGCCGAATCCACCAGCGTTTCCCAGACCTTCTTCACTGTCGTGGTACACTCTCCCGTCTCATAGAGCTGCCGGGTGAGCAGGTACAACCCCTCGCTGAGCCAGTCCGTGTGGTAAAGTATCCTCCCCGCTCCCCGCTGGTCCCCCGACACATGGGCCAGTTGTCCGGCAGTCCCAGCCTCGAAAGCGAGCAGATAACGTTTCAGATCCTCCCGGCTGGCATCCTCCCCTTTTGGGGGAATATAATTGTCCACCAGATGGTCAAACATATCCTGGGACAGCAACATCCTAGTTTCCAACAGTTGGTCTAGGTGGGAGAGGAGCCGAATCCAAGCGTCCGGCAGACGCAGTGTATCCAACATCAATCCGTGCAGTCCGCGCACGATCATCCGGTCCAGCTCCGCCTGCCATTCCAAATCTTCATCGGCCCGATTTAAGTAGATTACCTCCGGACTCTCATCCATCCACACGCTGAGGCGGAGCAAGGAGACATCCAGCCGGTGGTGGACCACTCCGTTGTACCAGACCGCCAAAATAATATGGCCGTTGGGAGCATAAGCCTCTACCAGTCTGGACCAGTACAGCGCCCGTTTCTGGATATCCTCTCCGTCCCGCAACACGATAACATAGAGGGAGTGATTGGTCAGAAAGAAGGGGTGAATGAACTGCGCCGCATCATAGCCGCTCATCTCCATCACCCGTACCTTGGCCATCTGGGAAGGCAACTCCTTCCGGGAGATACCGCTTTGTAGGAACATGTTCTCATAGGCCAGGGAATCATCCAGGATTTTCATACCGCCGAACTGCTTCCAATCGGACAGGCTCACTTCTGTCACTTGCTCAGCCAACCTGCTCTTTCCCACATCCGGGTCACCCAAAAAAATCAGGTTGCCCCGGCAGATGGGCCGCTTATCCTCCGCCTCCACATACCGGCGCAAAAGTGCCTGGTCATTCATGAGCAGAAGCTGAGGGTCAATTGTATTCTGCCGTAGACCGCCAATCAAAATCCGGCACAGGTCCTCTTCCGGTTCACCCTTCCACACCTGGCTGTCCACCCCGTCATAGACTTTGCACTCTCTGCGTAGCAGAAGTCGGCTTGGAAATTCCTTCAGGCGCAGATGCCCCAGGTTCAGTTCCTTCAGCCCCACGCAGTCCGACAACCATTCCGGAAGCTGACGCAGTTCGGTCAGCCCCCGCAGATTCAGTTTCTCCAGGCTGTCCGCACTCTCTTTCTCTTCGGGTAGCTCGCTCAGCCGCGTGAAAGAGACATCCAGTTCTCTCAGGGCTTTCAGCTGGCTGAACCGGCCCTTGTCCAGGGACTCCAGCGCGGAGCCCGACAGGTCCAGTACCTCCAGCATCGGTGTGTAATAACACTTGGGGAGCTTTTTTACATTTACGTTTTTGGCTACCAGTGTCTTAAGGGCCATCTGATCCGGAAACAGAGGCAGCGTCACCAGTCCACTGTTGGAAACGTCCAGATGGCGTAGCTTTAAAAAGATGTCTTCCACCGCCTTTGGCGTTTTCCGCTGGATTTCATCCGCACGCAACGGCACCTCCGTCAAATGTCCCAGCGGCGTATTGGTGATTTTCAGGCTCTCCAGATTTTTCAGCTCAGAAAAACCGGCGGGGAGATACTCCAGATCCACATCACCGATTTCTAACCAGGTCAGATTTTTCAGTTCGGAGACGTTCAGCGCAGACAAAGCCGACGAATTTCTGCAAAATGCGGAGAGGGATAGCCTTTTTAGGTTCTTCATCTGAGGCAGATAGGACTCAAAAAAATTTTCCGGCAGTTCCACCTCACGAATGAACAGGCTGGTCAAATCCGGCCGCCCGTCACACAGCTTCCGCCAAAACTGGTCGCTCACCGTCCGGATGCCGGTCAGTTCTAACTCCGTGGCCCCAAGATACTGCATGAGATCCACAAAAGACGGCTCCAGAAGGTCGGTATAGGCCAGGCTGAGATTGGGAATCGGGCGGGTGTTCTCCGGCGGTGGATTAAAGTTCTGCGGAGACGAAAACTTCTCCAGCCGGAGTCTTTTCAACCGCTGGAAATCCTGGAGATATTTGTAGTATGCCGTCGATGTGGGCGTGTTCAGAATCAGATCCGTGGCGTCTTTGTAGTCCGGCTCCGTGGCCAGCTTCCTCAGCAGTTGTATCGTTCTCAAGTCGGTCACCCGCACAAAAAGCCGATCTTTATCTTCCTCAGGTTGCCACTTCCGAACCGTATCCTTCCATGTCTCGTTAGCCGAAGATGTCATCACGGGCACTCAACTCCTTTTTCCCTGCTTGGCGGAAACTTTGCTCTATCCCCATCTGCCGCACCTGATCCAGCCAGCGGTATACCTGCTCAGGGCCGTACCGGTGCTTCCCATCCGGCCCTTTTGTGTTCTCTAGCGCACAAGCTATCAGCGCAAACTCGTTTTCCAAGTCCGTGTCAAAAATTCCCTGATCGTCCGTGTTGATTGACACGAACAGGGACGCGCCCTCCGGCGGCGTGTTCAAATGGATGTCGTTAAAGACCACGATAGGGTGCCGGTCATACCGCTCCAGACCGCCGATTAGGAGGTTGGAAGAGGGATTCGTTTCGATTCCCAGCCCCCGGCGGGCAACCCATCGCTGCAAATCCTGCTGAACCCTCTGCACCGCCTGCGCATATTCATCCGGTGGGCGGTAGGAAACCAGCTCCGCGCCCCGGCGGCGGACGTCCGAGTCGAAGTGATAGCGGCGGTACAACTCCCAGGTGTCCGTCCCCCGCTCCCGTAGCACCTGGTGCTTTTGGTTCGAGGACCTTTGCCAGGGATGGGGCAAGGCTGGCTCCAGATTACCGTCCCGGTACAGGACAGGGTCGTCACCTCGCAGCCGCCAGGCCTGATGGTATCGGATTGGCTGAAATGTCTCACCGTATATCCGGGCGCAGTAGCTGTCGAACTGCGCTCGCAGCCACTCCTCCAGCCGCCGATCCGGGATGCTGGGCAGCCGTTGGAGGGCGTGAAGCAACCACGCTGTGTTGTCCAGTACGTCCTGGGCTGGCAGGACCATGTTAAAGTCCCGCTTCCCATACCAGACTGCAGGATTCAGCCCCAGGGCCAAGGCGTGGCCTAGCCTGTCCCCCCGCCTCAACTCTAAAAAGCGGATGGCCTCGTCAATAGCCCGCAGCCCGTCCACCATGTCCAGGAAGTCCTCGCCCACATGGTATGTAAAGCGCAACGTGGGCAATTCATGGCCGGAGAGGGCCGACCGGCCCGCAGGGACTGCCATCGTCCGTGCATAGCGGAATGCCGGCGCAAATACCTCCGGCCGACAGGCGATTTCCTGACCGCAGGCGTCCAGGCCACGAATCCATGCCGCCATAGGACTGCCGGAACGAAACAAGGATACCAGCCCCTGCACCTGGGGCATCACATACTGTTCCCGATACGCTTGATGCCGGTAGTGTACGGTGAGGCTGTCCGTCCCTTCTACTGTCTCCGCCCGCTTGGGCAGATGAACCACAAAGAAAGCCCTGGGGTCCCGGGTGTAGGGCGGGTCCTCTAGCATGGGGATACTGTTGATATACTGCTCCAGCTTCCGGCATAGCTTCTCCTTATTTGGGTCCAGGATGATCCTGGCCTCTAGGCTGCACACTGCGGGATCACCCAAGGCGCTGAGAAAAGCCGACCGCAACAGCTCCTTTTGAAATGGCTCGGTCAGGAACAGTTCCTTTCGACTCTGATAGGCCTGAAAATTGTCGAAGCCGTACTCATCCCCGCACTGGATCAGTTCCCGGCGGAAGCGGAAAAAGATCAGCAGATAGGCGTAGAAGAAGGGGCCGAAACGCTCGCTCCACGCCCGGTCCGTATACAGCTTCCGGAACATACAGTAGAGGAAACGATGCTCCCCGGACAGGGCATAAAAGGCCAAACGCTCCCCTGGATCCTCCGCCCCCATCTGGAGGTAATCCAGGTGTTCCCCCGCCAACATCCGCTCCAGGTCAATCTCCTTTTGGACCCGGTGAATCCATTCTGCCCACTCACACTGGTCCTTCTTGGCCCAAGGACAGCTGCCCCCGGGAAACCAGCCCCTCGGGTTCTCCTTCTCCATCCCGCACAACACACGCCACAGCATCACCCGCAGATAAGCTGCCGTGTTGGTGAGAGTACACAGATACTTCGCCCGGCTCACGGAAAAGCGGCCAGGACCAGGTGCGTCCTCTCCCTCGTCCCCCAGGGTACGGGCCAGCATCCTCTGAAACCTTTTGTGGCCGAATCCCTGATTCCCCGCTCCGTTTTGGATCTGGTTCATCAGGCAAATCCAGCTTAAAAACGCCGCAGGGCCCGAACCCCGGAGATGAAAATGGTTTTCCGCCATTCCTTTGTCCAGCATATGCCGTAGCCGCAGATGGTCGGTCCGGGCATAGGGGGCAAAGGTGAAATTCTGGCGAACGCGGCCAGTATCCAGGTCGCTGTATGCCAGAAACGCACATAGAAAAACGGACTGTCCCGTTTTCTGGGTGGCCTGCCTCCACTCCACTATCCTCTCGTGGCGGCAGCGCACCTCCGTACCGTCCATTCGCAAATAATCCTGAGCCGCCGACAGGATCAGAGAAAAAATGTCACTCGTACCGCTCCCGCGGGCGCGGAGCATTTGGAGGATGCTCCGCGCCTCTATACCGGACCGCTCAGGGTGTTCCTGCCGGAAGGCGGATATAAACTTGTCCTCGGGACAGTACAGCCGTTCACCGGTTTTGGAGGAGACCCAGCCCTCGTGAAGGCTCCTCTCCAGCACCCACCGGGGCGGCGTATGACAAAGCAGCGTGGATAGTCCGTCCAGCAACCCCTTGTCCATCATGATCCCCTCTTTCGTGCAGACGGCGCTCCTCTCTGCGCTACTTGCCCCTCATCCAATCATACCGCTGATAGCCGTCCTGCCGATCCTGTCCGTCCTGTTTGGGCTTCTCACCCGGCACGCTCAGGAATGCGTCCAATTTGTCCTGCCCCGCCCCAGGTTCCTTTAAACAGGAGCGCGCCATGACCGTTTTGATCCCCTCTTTCAGCCCCTGCTTAAAATCAAAAAAGCCGTTAAACGTGGCCAGCCCGTCTGACATGGTTTGACAAATCTCCTCCGTGTGGGCCATCATGTGGCAGATTAGCCTGTGCAGAAAGTCCGCGCTGTCCAGGTGCAGGCACTGAAACAGGATGGCAAAACGAATCTTCTTCAGCTTGTCTACCTCTGCCCGAAACGCCTCCGCCGCCCCCTTTGACCGAGAGCTAATCTGCCACAAAAGCCGGTCGGCGGTGTACTGCGGGAGCAGCAGGTTGTGGGCAAAGGCCATCCAGTTGGAGGAAAGAAAGGCCAGTTCTCCATTCTGGTCAACGTCCGCGTCCGCCCCCCGCTGTCGGCTGGGAAGCAGAATCCCCGTCAGGATCGGAGATTCCAGGGAATGGATGTCTCGGTGCCGGACGCGGCCGAAACCCACGATGAACATACTACTCCACACCGCTCCCTCGGGGGACATGGCTTTCGTGTTGGAGTCGTCATGCCCCAGTGTCGCCCCGCTGTGCAGGCTGTGCAACTCTTGTGTGATCTTCGTTTGCCCGTCTTCGCATTCGCTGATCGAGACAAGCACCCTGCCGCACAACGCGTCTCCGTTGTACATCCGTTCAAACCCATCGTAGGTGAGCCGCTGGACGGGATCGTAAATCAATCCGTTCAGCACCCGCCACACCCTTTGATAGCCTACATCGGGCATATCCGAAAGCGCCTCGTCCACCGTCAGATCCTCCGTATCCAGGTCCAGGGATTGAATCATCCCGCGCCGGAGCCGGATGGAATACAGCATTCTGACCGCTGCGCCGAACAGCGCCAAGCTGGATTCCACATCTGTTTCCTCCAGCACCTGTAGCAGGTGCAGCACATCGCCCACACTGATATTGTCGTTCCGGACACTCCGGTCCATCAGGGCCCTTGCCTCCGGCACCGCGTCCTCCCGGAGGGCCCAGCCCAGTGCGCGCCATAAAAACGCATTCACTCCCTGGTCCTGATGGGTGGCAAATTCCCGCAGGATGCTATTCAGGTTCGCCGGGATCTGGTTGGAGGCAATATGTCCCAACAGCCATTTCTCCGCCCGCTCCAGCTGATTGAAATACTGTTGCCGTCCTTCCAGCCCCCGCAGTTTTGCGGTGTCTGTCATCTCCTGAAACAGGCTCAGCATCTGGTGGAGTGCTCTCAAATTGTGCGGGATCAGCGGATGGCTCTCCCACTCGTCCGGGATCAGCAGAAGCCCGGTCTTACGGTAGACCAGCTCCAGCATATAGCCGACCAGCGGTCGGTTACCCTCCTCCGTTCGAAGGATGCAGGAACTCTGTTCTGTCAGGCTCAGGCTGGGCATATGGATCTGACGCTGCTCTGGGATAAGCTTTTGGATGTATTTCGCCGCCATCGCGACGGGCTGTGTGTCAAAGAAAAGACCTGCGGTGTAGAGATCTTTAAACTCGTTGATGAAGCACTGTTCCAGCGCATCGGACAGCTGCTCCACCTTCAGCGCCATTACCACGATCACGTTTGCCAGCATAAAATATCTGCGCAGCTCCTCCGCCAAGCGATAGGCGGTGTGGATGCTGGTGTCTATGTCGTCAATGGGAACGATCAAATAGTTGAGGTTGCTGTTTTCCTTGGCTCTGACCCCGTTCGAGCTTTTGCTGTTGCACACGGCGCACATGGCCAAATAGCTGTCAATCAGCTTTCCCAGTCGTTCCCGCAGGCGCTTTGTCTGCGCCAGCAACCGCAGATGAGAGAGCTCGTCACTGTTCTGCTCCAACAGCGCCTGGGACGACATGCCCCGGACACGGATGGCCTCCCGGACGTCGGTGCACTGGTTGACGATAGTTTGAATCAGCGAACGATCCAGCTTATGGTGGTACTCCTCCAGCTCGCTGTAAATCTGGGACACCACACACCCCACGATGCTCTCCCCATCCGAAAAGCCGGAAGGCTCGATGACAGGCAGGGTATAAAAGGAACACCTACGCTCCTCTCCACCATATACACTCCCAGGCTCGTACATAATGACGGAGCCATCCACGCAAGCGTTCACGAACGAAATCATTGCCGACGTTTTCCCTGTACCTCTGTCCCCGACGAAAGCCATTACGCGGTTTTGGCTATCGGGGCTCTGAAGCTGAAATAACTCCGTTTCCTGTGCCCCGCCCTTCGCCCGGACCATATCCCGCAGGCACCGCTCTGCGCTTTGATAGGTCGCTTGGAAAGTGGAGCCCTTCCACTGCCGATAACATTCCAAACCGATCTCGTTCGGCCTGACTGCGCTGAAATCAATGGTGACCATACTGCGCCCGTCCCTTCTATGTTTCTTCGCCTCACAGATTCCTGCGTTTCTATAGACAGCAAAACGGCAGAAATATCCGCACTTGACTGGGGTTTCCTGCCGTTTCACGGGGGTTTCTGTCATCCTCTGCGCGAGATCAGCGGCCTCCGCCGCCGCCTCCGCCTCCGCCTCCGCCTCCGCCTCCGCCGCCCCCGCCGCCTCCGCAGGCTAGCATCTTGACTTCGCGTCCGCCCTCCGTATTCCGGGGCACGGACGCCGTTCGGGTCGGCTGCTGCGCTTCATTGGAGCAGATACACAACACTTCCGACGTGTCATGGAAATAGATGCCCCGGTCGACGATCCAAGCTTTCATCATTGTCACTGCCTCACTTTATCGGCCTGTTTTTTGTTGTGGGTACGGGCTCCAGAAAACCTGTATCCATCACCTCGTGCAAGAGTTCCTCTATGGAATCCTCGGTGACCCAGTTCAGGGTAAGTAGCCAACGCTCCAGCTCCGGCACCGTGTGCGGCGTGGCGGCAAACACAAAAAAGGCGGCCAGGTCACGGGTCACAGTTAAACTCCTGTGGGTTCGCCAGGAGTAGTATCGGAACACGCCTTCCCGGTCCACAGTGTCTGTCAGGCAGAGGACATCCCCGCTGAGCCGATATGCTGTGCCCTCGGGCGGAGATCTGTCGGGCAACGGCTGAAGCAGGGTGTTTCTGGTCGTCTCCAGCAGACGGTAGAGAATGTGGGGAGATATCAGGGTTTCAGACGGCATCCATGGGTAGAGCATTTCTCTCATGAACCGGTCCCGCTCTATACGGAGGTTCTCTTCGTCGAAGGGTTCCTCTGCACACTCCCAGTCCAGCAGGTTCCCAAGAAAATACTGAGGGGCACAGGGAAACGATACGCCGGACACCCCAGATGTGTACCAGTTCGCAAACAAGGAACTACTCACATCCATCGCAAAAACGTTGATGTTGAAGCTGAAGTTGTCATAGTGCCCCCGCAAATAGGCCAAAAAAGAATAGGTCTTTTGCCGGTCGTCCGCCGTCTCCGTCGGAAACCCCACAATCATGGGAAAGTGAACTTTGACCCCCACCTTCCAAAAAGCGGCCACAATATCCTCCACCAGGCGCAGGGAGAAGTCGGCTTCAAATTTGTTCATCTGGCTCAGTACCCTCAGAGACGCCGATTCCAGCCCCAGCCGCAGCTCCCGCAGTCCGCCCTGTGCCAGCGTCTGGGCGACGCCTGGCTCCAGAAATTTGGCGGATATCCGGGATCTGGCCTGCCAGATCAGCGCGGAGCCCCGACCGGACAGGCCTTGCGCCAGTGCGGTGAGCGTCTCCACCGGAATGGCCTCGTCAATGGACCAGAAGTATCGGATACCCTGCCGCTCCAGTTCCTCCAAGCAGGTCAGTGCCTCCGCTGTCGGCCATAGCCCGTCGGCGGGAGTGGTGCACAGCGGTTTGGGATACTTTCCGTTGATACCGCAAAAGGTGCACCTGCGCCAGAAGCAGGTCTTATCTGGGAACAGGTGCACATTGGCCAGTTCTCTTGGAGAAACTCGCCAGGGTCCCGGCCCATCCTGGGTGCGCAAAATCACCTCCGGTGCGTTGCCCGGACCATAGCGCGCGTAAAGCGTCTGATTGATCTGTAATGCCCCACCGGCGGTGCGTTGGGCGTACATGAGGTTGTTCACTTCGGCCCAGGAATCCCCATGTTCCATACAGGCGGTCAAGCGATCCCTGGTGTTCTCATAATCGAACAGCACAATGGCGTCTATTACCTCGAACAGGGGTGTGTTGTGCTGTAAGTAGTCTGTGATTTTGTTGGTGGCATAATACTCGCTGCCCTCTCCGGCCCAGACAATCTTTGCCTGGGGGAAACGGCGGCGCACAAATCTGGCCACAGCCATATTGGCTAGTGTGAGCCGCCCATTCAGCCACACCAGATCCGGTTGAAATTCCAGCAGTGCGGGCCAGGCGTATTCCTCCAGGAAGGGAAGATATGGGTTCCGGCGTTCCACCAGACAATCCTGGATCATTTGAACGGAGGAGAACCCGTCGAGATTATAGCCCTCTTGAATAGTCAATGTGAAGCCCCCGCCGTGGAGATAAGAGTGGATATCGCAGACAATAGCCAGCGTCTCCAAATGTCCATACAGAGACTGAGCAGACTGCTCCTGCTCGAAAATTCCCAGCTCCGCCTCCCGCACTCGTGCCAGAAAACGGTCCGGCTCCTGTACCGCCGCCCGGAAGGAGTTTGATATCTTTGCATAGGGGTCCAGCGCGGAGGTCAGCTCCTCCACAAGGCGAGTAACGTGCTCCTGTCCCAGGAGCCGCATCCAAAACACCCCGTTTAGATCCAGGAAAGCAGTTTGACCTTCGGACTTTTGGAGTATACCCGGTACGATCCGCCGCGCGGGGCTCAGGTCGTATAACTCGTAATGCAGACCACCTAAACTTCCCACATTCAGTGCCTTCAACTGTACTCCTCCTCGCTCCCAGTGGCCTAAATAGATACTATGTTTATGAGCAGCCCGTAGAAAAGAGAACTTCTTTTCCCAACTACCTGTCAGCACAATGGCGGACACATGATGCCAGGTGCACCGGATTCCAGCCATTTGCGGGGTATTATATCAAATTGTACGGCATATTACAACTAGAAAACGGGCGAGCCTCCCGCCTCATTCTCGCCTGCGCTGCGGCAAGCGCCCAGCTTCAAATGCACTCCAGCACGCTGGGACGAGCAATTTGCAAATATATTGTGAGCTTCCAAGAAGCCCTATACTACATATAGAGGGCTACAGGGAAAATCCAACAATTTGGACATGACAATTTTTTGAAAATTATATCATCATGCCCAAGGAAGTACAAGATAAATATCTAATTTACCAATAAAATTATCTTTCAAAGGTGAATTTACACATTGAGTTTTACAATTGTCGGAGACTGCACCGTACATTAAGAAATCAAATACCATGTCAGCCAGAAGAAAAAGCCTAGCTTGGCCTTCTAACCACTCACCGACCAATCGCTCGATACCGGCTCCGTTTACGTCTTTCCTTCTGAACAGAATCAAAGAGTTCATGGGGATAATTGCCGGCTTCATGTGTACTTGACTTCTTGCATCGGATGACTTTATTTGAACGCCATCAACAACCTGTGTCTTTCCTAAGACAACATCTCCCACATACTTCTCGTTTGCCAAGAGTTTCGAAATTGTTTCCCAGCTCCAAGTAACCTTGCCAGTAGGAGAAACAATCTTCATATCGGCCAATGTGGCAAAAATCTTCCCAAGGCTGTCGCTAGCTTCAAAGCGTTCAAAGATATAGAACACGATGACAGCTTCCGTAGGGTATACAATCAATTCGCCAGATGAGGTAAGCCGATAGCCGTAACAGACGGTTGATGCTTTGGTCGATGAGCCACTTTGAAAGCTCTTTTGGAGTCCAGTTCGAATTTGTTTACTTTTTTTTCATTTCCATGGTAGCATATTCCTTTCCAAATTTCAATTCCAAATAACAAAAGACACAGCCCAAAAACTGTGCCAAGTCCATGAGATTATTATTAATGATCAGGGTTCGAGTCCCTCCGCATACTATGCTAATATCTCAATAACGCTGATAAGCATAAGAAAAGTTGACAAATTCCTGAATCTGGTCACTTTTCGACCTTGGAATTTGTCAACTTCTCCTGTCTCTCGTTGACAAAAAAGATGCAGCTCTGTATCCGTTGCGCCGCAACGGTTTTGGGGTTTTTTCTCCTGCAAATACTTTGCAACTGTCGGGACTACTACCCGGAGTAGGCCCGGTCAACAACGGCGGCGGCCTTGGAGATGGTTTCCCGGCCCTTGACGTAGTAACGCAGGGTCATGGCTGACGTGGTATGCCCTGCCGCTGCCTGGGCCAGCTTGATATCCTTGGTTTGGTCGTATAGGTCGGTCAGTACGGTGGTACGGAAGCGGATAGGTGTGATATTTTCGGTGAATCCTATGTCCCGCTTGATACGGTCGCACATCTTCCGAACCTGTGTATAGGATAGGGGCTTGCTGCCGCCGAACACAAATTCATTTTCCGCAACCTGGGGGAGATGGGGGACGGCCAGAGCAGAAAGGCCGATAGTCCGGGTGCTGCTCTGCGTCTTGGTGTCCTTGATTTCCGGCTGGTTCCGGGTGGGGTGGGTCACGGCCCTGCAAATGTGTATCGCCATGCTTTCCCGGTCAATGTCCGCGCCTTGCAGTCCTAAGACTTCCTCCAGGCGCAAGGGGTGCAGGGCTTGGATCGCCAGATATGCTCGGTCTAAGGGGTCTTTAATGTCCCCAATATGCTGAACCAGGAAGCGCATTTGCTCCACGCTGTAGGGCACTGTGGCTTGGCTGGCCTTGCCCGTGATTTTGATTCTCTTGGACTTCAAGGGATTTTTGTCAATCAAGCCATCTTCCACGGCGGCATCAAGTATCTGATTCAACACCATGTGAACCGAGGGGTGGCAAGCACGGTACGGCAGAAAGATATCAGCGGCAGAGGATAAAGCCCCCTGCCGCTGATGTCCTTTTACTTAGGGACGGTGTAAAAGCAGTATGACAGCGGTATCGCTGGCCGCTGTCATGCCAGGGGATTTTGCCCTGTACCCGGCCGCTTCCCATGTTGGCCTGATTGTGGGCCGAAACGAGGCGGGCAAGCTGCTGGTCTGCCACTGTTCCTACGGCATGAACAATATATTGGTAACGGAATTTTCCGCCTCCGGCTTCACCGTTGTGGGCAGGCAAGCCCCTGTGCCCAGATAACTTACCTCACTTTGAGGTAAGAAAAGGCCGCACATTCTAGTGAGCGGCGGCCTTAACTCTTAGATATGGGACAAATTCCTTCGTTGTTGATGCTCTTTTACTTTGAAACGATGCGAGGCTGCTGACAGAACAAATCTTCAAAAAGTACTCTCTTATGCCATGAGAAAGTTTCTGCATTAAGGCTGAAATCCCATAGCCTCCCGAAGATTACTCCGATCACACAGTTCTTCTGGAACATCAATCCAGTTAATCACGGAGTAATACTTTGAGTTATAATTTATCACATAATTCGTAATAGTTCGTTCCCCCCGCCCATCATCACATTTTCCTATTCCTGTAATTTCATATACATCTTTTGTTAATTCATTCGTAGTTGGAAATTCTCTTGGAAAATTTGAAGTTTAGGAAGGATTGAATCCTGAATTTTGCAAAAGATTTTTCAAAAACCACATCATCATGTAATAGATGTCTGGACCTGAAGAATCAGGGTGCTTTCACAAAACCGTCAGCATATTATACTGCTTCATCAGGCGGATGTCCTCCTTGGACAAGCGCAGCTCCTTTTCAAATTCCGGGGTTTCCTTTTGGACGGTCTTGGACAACAGCACTTTAGTGGAGGTGGGCATTAAAGGCCGGCTGGAAATGCCGAAGGCCAGTGCCCATTTGGTGGGGGCGTTCATATAAGGGCTGGGAATGCCCACCTGGTAGTTGTCCATCTCCATGCTCTGATTCTTCATGATCAGCGTGCTCAGCGCGTCGTAATGGGTCAACACGCCATCATACAGATTTTCGCACTGCTGATAGTGACTGTAGTCGTCCACGTTCATGTACATCTGAACCTGATAGACCCCAGGCTCTACCTCTGAAAAAATGTCCACCACGCAGCGGGTAAGGCGGTTTTTCCGCCCATCATAATAGTACATATACAAGTGGCTCAGCCCCACAAAAAAGGAGGGGACCGACCCGGAGGGCGCCCCCGGATGGGGCGACAGGGGCAGGTGGAGCAGCTGTGTCACCTTCACATCCAGGGCCTGGGCGACTTCGTACAGCGTTACCACGTCGATGATGATCTGTCCCGACTCATATTTTGATACGCAGGATTTGCTTTTGCGGATGGCGGCGGCCAGTTGTTCCACCGTCATCTGCTTTATTTTCCGGTAATGCCGGATCTTGCTCCCGGTTTCTTCGGCGATGTTCATAGAATTGACCTCCTAAAATTGCACATTATGCACAGTTTGCTCAAAAGAGCCAATTTTGTGAAATCACTTGTCCTTTTAACAGTATAACAGGATTCCGAGGGAAACGCAATCGATTTTGCATTCTGAGGAAACAAATTGTAAAAATGTTTCCTGTGTGGAAAAATTCGCCCGTTGGACTTTTCCACCCGGTTCAAGTATGGTAATGGCACGCAAGGGCGACGCCGGCGGCCGCGGCTCTCGCCCCAAAAACCCGAGGCGGCGCCCCATGGCCGGACATGAGATGCCGCTTTCAGCAAAGGAGCAGCCCATGAAATATAATTTCGATGAAGTGATCGACCGCAGCGCAAACCGCTCCGCCAAGTATGACGAGCGGATCAAAAAGTTCGGCACCGACGACGTGCTGCCCCTGTGGGTGGCGGACATGGATTTCCGCACCGCCCAGCCCATCATCGACGCCTGCAAGGCCAAGGCCGAAGAGGGCATCTGGGGCTACACCTCCCGCCCGGACAGCTATTTTGAGGCGGTCCAGCAGTGGCAGGTCAAGCGCAACGGCTGGAAGCCGGACATCTCGCTGATGAGCTGGAGCCTGGGCGTGGTGCCCGCGCTGTCCGTCATCGTGAAGCTGTTCAGTAAGGACGGCGGCAAGGTCCTGATCCAGACCCCGGTTTATTCCGAATTCTACGACGTGGTGGAGGCCTGGGGCCGCACGGTGGTGGAGAACAAGCTGGTGGAGTCCGATGGGCGCTGGCACATCGATTTCGACGACTTCGCCGCCAAGGCCAAGGAGTGCGATGTGTTCCTGCTGTGCAATCCCCACAACCCCCTGGGCATCGTCTGGGCGCCCGAGGAGCTGACAAAAATGGCGGAGATATGTATGGAACACAACACCCTGCTGGTGTCCGACGAGATCCACTCCGACCTGATCTTCCACGGCAAGCGCCACACCCCCACCGCCTCCCTCTCTCCGGAGATCGCCGCCGGCGTGATCACCTGCATCTCCGCCACCAAGACCTTCAACCTGGCGGGGCTCCAGGCCAGCACCACCATTTTCCCCAACGCCGAACTGAAAGCGGCCTACGACGGCTTCTGGGGCGGCATGGACATCCACCGCAACAACGCCTTCAGCTCCGTGGCCATGGAGGCCGCCTACCGGGAGGGCGAGGAGTGGCTGGAGCAGCTTCTCCCCTACCTCAGCGCCAACTTCGACTATGTCCGGGACTTCTGCGCGGCGAACATCCCCCAGATCAAGCCAAACTGCCCCGACGCCACCTATCTGATGTGGCTGGACTGCCGGGAGCTGTGCATGAGCAACGAAGAGCTCCGGGACTTCTTCATCCACAAGGCAAAGCTGGGCCTGAACGAAGGGTATACCTTCGGCCGCAGCCTCAGCGGCTATATGCGGCTCAACGCCGCCTGCCCCCGGGCCACGCTGGAGGAGGCTATGGCCCGGCTCAAGTCCGCAATCGACACGCTGTGACGCCACCATAAAAAGAAAGGGAGACATCACGATGCAGAAAAAATCCTTCTGGGAACAGTATAAGATGCCCATTTTGCTCCTGGGCGGCATTGCCATCGGCGCGCTGATCGGCATCATCGCCCCCGATTTCGGCACCAAGCTCAAGCCCCTGGGCGATATTTTCCTGAACCTGATGTTCACCATCGTCGTGCCGCTGGTCTTTGCCTCCATCGCCTCGGCCGTGGGAGCCATGGCCAATATGAAGCGGCTGGGCAAGATCTTAGGCAGCACCCTGCTGACCTTCCTGGCCACCGGTGCCTTCGCCGGGGCCTGCGTGCTCATCTGGGTCAACCTGTTCAACCCCGCCGCCACCTGCCTCAACGCCGCGGGCGACACCATCGCCTCCATGATGGTTACCCGTATGGTGGAGGGCAGGGACTGGCTGGATAAAAAGGCCGCTGCGGGCGAGCTGATCGACGCCTGAGCCAAACCACAAGAAAGGAGTTTTCACGATGCAAGTAATCGAGACAAAGAACGCGCCCGGGGCGATCGGCCCCTATTCCCAGGGGTTTGAAGCCAACGGCTTCGTCATCACCTCCGGCCAGATCCCGGTGGATCCCGCCACCGGCGCGGTACCCGAGGGCATTGCTGCCCAGACCCAGCAGAGCTGTAAAAACGTGGGTGCCATCCTGCAAGCCGCGGGCACCGACTTCGATCGGGTTCTCAAAACCACCTGCTTCCTGGCGGACATGGGGGACTTCGCCGCGTTCAACCAGGTCTACGCCAAATACTTCGCGTCCAAGCCCGCCCGCTCCTGCGTGGCGGTGAAGGACCTGCCCAAGGGCGTGCTGTGTGAGATCGAGGCCATCGCGGTCAAATAATCAAATCATTTTAGAAAAGGAGCCATCACTATGAAAATCACTGTCATCGGCAGCCATCTCTGCCCCGATACCCTGTATGCGCTGAACCAGCTCACCGCCGCCGGAGTAGAGGCCAGCTTCCAGGATATCCTGTCCTGCCACGCCGCTCTCCAGACCTATCTGAACGTCCGGGAGACCAGCGAGCTGTATGCGGACATCCGCGGCACCCAGCGCCTGGGCGTGCCCTGCTTTGTCCGGGAGGACGGCAGCATGAGCCTGTCGCTGGACGAGGTTCTGGCCTGACATCCTACGGCCCCGGACGGTTCTTGACCGACCGGGGCCATTTTTGGAAGGGAGCGCGCATCATGCAGGAATTGACGCAGCTGATCTGGGAGGATATGCGCCCAGCCCTGGGTGTGACGGAGCCGGGGGCCATTGCCTTTGCGGCGGCCACGGCCAGGGCCCGCAGTGCCGGGGAACCTCAGGAGATCCGTCTGCGGCTGAACAGCGGCCTGTTCAAAAACGCTTTTACCTGCGGCATTCCGGGCAGCGGTCAGGTGGGGGCCGCCCACGCCGCCGCCCTGGGGGCGGTGGGAGGCGACCCGGCCAAGGGTCTGGAATGTCTGGACGGCGTTACCCCCAGGCAGGCCAAACAGGCGAAAGAGTTGGTGGCCGCCGGAAAGGTTCAGGTGGAGCTGAGCGGGATCGACAGCCGCATCTTCATTGAGGCCACTGTGGTCACGGAAATGGGCAGCGCCTGTGTGACCATACGGGATTCCCATACCAACATCGTATCCATTTGCGAAAACGGGTGCGTCGTGTTTGAAACGCCTGCTCAGACTCAGGACGGAGAGGAAGTCCCGCCGCTTATCCACTGCTATACTCTGGCCCAGCTTCACCACTATGCCCTTCATGTGCCTGTGGATGAGCTGTCCTTTATCCGCCGGGCTTTTGATCTGAATATGGCTTTGTGCCGGGCGGGGCTGGCCAGCGCGAGGACCACCTTCGGCCCCTGGCTGCTCCAGGCCAACGGCGGACAGCTCATCTCCAGCGACGAGCGGAAGACCGCCTCCCTGCTGTGCAACGCCGCCATCGAGGCCCGGGTGCTGGGTCTGCCGGAGCCGGCCATGAGCATCACCGGCTCCGGGGCCCACGGCATCATCGCCACCATGCCGCTGTACGCCGCCTGCCGGGTGAACGGGTATTCCGAGGAGGCGCTGCTGCGGGCCACGGCGCTGAGCTGCCTGGTGTGTATGTACATCAAGGAGCATTCCGGCAGGCTGTCCGCCTTCTGCGGCTGCGCCATCGCAGCCGGGACCGGCATGGCCTGCGGCCTGGTGCTCCTCCGGGGCGGCTCCACGGAGATGATGGCCCATGCCATCAACAATCTGGCCGGGAGCATCACCGGCATGATCTGCGACGGCGGAAACCAGGGCTGCGCCATGAAGGGCGTGGTGGCGGTGGACGCGGCGTGGAATGCCGTTGACATGGCCATGGAAAACGTCTATATTCATAGTATACACGGCATCAATGCGCCTACTCCAGAGGAGACCATGCGCAATATGGGCCGAATCGCCTCCCCCGGCATGACTGCCGCCGAGAAAACCATCGTGGACATCCTGGCCGAAAAGCGGCCCTCAAAAGGAGAATGAATTCCATGGAAAAGAACAGCCCTGTTTATCAGGCTTACGTACAGATCCTGAAGGAAGAGCTGATCCCCGCCATGGGCTGCACCGAGCCCATCGCTATCGCCTACGCCGCCGCCAAGGCCCGGGAGGTGCTGGGGCAGGAGCCGGACTGGGTGAAAATCGGCGTCAGCAACAACATCATTAAAAACGTGAAAAGCGTCATCGTCCCCAACACCGGAGGTATGAAGGGCATCGAGGCCGCCGCCGCGGCGGGCATCGTGGCGGGTAAGGCGGAACGGAAGCTGGAGGTGATCTCCCAGGTCAGTGCCGGGGAGAAGCAGGCCATGCGGGCGTTTTTGGAATCCGTGCCCGTCACTGTGGAGGCCGTTGACAATGGGATCATTTTTGACATCATCGTGTCGCTCCACCGGGGCGGCGACTGCGCTGCGGTGCGCATCAGCCACTACCACACCAACATTGCCTACATTCGGAAAAACGACCAGGTTCTGTTGGACAACACCGACCAGGAGGCCCCCGTGGGCTGTGACGTGGAAAGCTCCGGCGAACAGGGCCTGACCGACAAGAGCCTGCTCACCGTGGTGGATATTTTCGACTTTGCCGCTACCTGCGATCTGGCGGACATCCGAGGCCCGCTGGACACCCAGATCAAATACAACACCGCCATCTCTCGGGAGGGGCTGAACGGCGATTACGGCGCCAATATCGGCGCCACCATGCTGAAATTCTACGGCGGCAATATACGCAACCGGGCCACGGCCAAGGCGGCGGCCGGCTCCGACGCCCGGATGAGCGGCTGCGAGCTGCCCGTGGTCATCAACTCCGGCAGCGGGAACCAGGGCATCACGGTCTCCATCCCGGTGATTGAATATGCGAAGGAGCTGGGTGCGCCTCAGGAGACATTATACCGGGCGCTGGCGCTGTCCAACCTGATCGCCATTCATGAAAAGACCGGCATTGGCCGGCTGTCCGCCTACTGCGGCGCGGTGAGCGCCGGGTGCGCTGCGGGCTGCGGCATCGCCTACCTCCAGGGTGCGGACTGCAATGCCATCTCCCACACCCTGGTCAACGCCCTGGCCATCGTCTCCGGCATCATCTGCGACGGGGCCAAGCCCAGCTGCGCGGCTAAGATCGCCTCCAGCGTGGAGGCGGGTATTCTCGGCTACCATATGTACCTCAACGGCCAGCAGTTTCGCTCCGGCGACGGTATCATTACCAAGGGCGTGGAGGCCACCATCCGCAACGTGGGCCGTCTGGGCCGGGAGGGGATGCGGGAGACCGACAAAGAAATTGTCAAAATTATGATGGATTGACCGGAAAGGATGGACACCGCCATGGAGATCCGAACCGCTGTTCCCGAAGACCTGCCCGCAATCATTCAAATTGAGTCGGCCTGTTTCCCCGCAGCAGAGGCCGCCAGCGCCGCCAGCCTCTCGGCCCGCGTGGCCGCCTATCCCGACCACTTCTGGGTGCTGCTGGACGGCGGCGCCATGGTGGGCTTTGTCAACGGCCTGGTGACGGACGAGCCGGACCTGCGGGACGAGATGTATGGGGATGCCTCCCTGCACGATGAGGGCGGCGCGTGGCAGATGATCTTCGGCGTGGACACCATTCCGGCCTACCGCCGCCAGGGCTGCGCCGGGCGGCTCCTGCGCCATGTGGTTGGAGTGGCCAAAGCGCAGGGCCGCCGGGGCGTGGTGCTGACGTGCAAGGAAGCCCTTGTGCAGTACTACGCCAAATTTGGCTTTGTGGACGAGGGCATTTCCCGGTCCACCCATGGAGATGTGGTCTGGCGTCAGATGCGAGTTACATTTTAACCCGGCTTGCGCGGCCCTCTGATCCCGCGGGCAAAATGTTGAACCGAAGGATCAGGGCTGCGCACATACAGGGAGCGGCTGCACAAAGCCCTTGTGACAATATCACGGAACTTGCGGAAAATTCGGAGTATTATAAAACCATCAAATAAGAAAAGGTGGAACGCTGACATGAAAGTAGTTATAATCGGCGGAGTGGCGGGAGGCGCCACGGCGGCGGCCCGGCTGCGCCGGCTGGACGAACAGGCGGAGATCGTGGTTTTTGAGAGGTCAGGGTATGTCTCCTACGCCAACTGCGGCCTACCCTACTATATTGGCGGGGTCATTGAGGCCCCCGAGGCTCTCACCCTCCAGACGCCGGAGAGCTTCTTCGCCCGCTTCCAGGTGGATATGCGGGTGCGGCACGAGGTCACCGCCATCCACCCGGATAAAAAGACCGTCTCCGTCAAAAATCTGGGCACCGGCGAGAGCTTTGAGGAGAGCTATGACAAGCTCATCCTCTCCCCCGGTGCCAAGCCCACTCGGCCGCCCCTCCCTGGGCTGGAGCTGGAACAGCTTTTCACCCTGCGGACGGTGGAGGACACCTTCCGCCTCAAGGCGCACATCGACGCCAGCCGCCCCAAGTCCGCAGTGCTGGTGGGGGGTGGCTTCATCGGGGTGGAGCTGGCGGAAAACCTGCGGGAGCTGGGGCTGGAGGTCACCATCGTGGAGCAGCTCAGCCAGCTCATGGGGCCCTTTGACCCGGACATGGCGTCCTTCCTCCACGGCGAGGTACGGCGGCACGGCATCCGGCTGGCCCTGGGCCGCACGGTGGAGGGCTTTGCGGCGCGGGATGGCGGCGTGGACGTGCTGCTGAAGGACGCGCCTCCCCTCCACGCCGATATGGTGGCGCTGGCCATCGGTGTCACCCCGGACACCGCCCTGGCCAAAGCGGCGGGGCTGGAGCTGGGGCCCAGGGGCAGCATCGTGGTCAACGACCGGATGGAGACCTCCGTCCCAGACATCTACGCCGTGGGGGATGCGGTGCAGGTGAAGCACGCGGTCACTGGGCAGAATACGCTGATCTCCCTGGCGGGGCCCGCCAACAAGCAGGGCCGTATCGCGGCGGATAACATCTGCGGCGGGGACAGCCGGTATTTAGGCAGCCAGGGCAGCTCGGTCATCAAGGTATTCGACCTGACGGCGGCCGCTACCGGCGTCAACGAGACCAGCGCCAGAAAGGCGGGGCTGGATGTGGATACGGTGGTACTGTCCCCCATGAGCCACGCGGGCTACTATCCCGGCGGGCGGGTGATGACCATAAAGGTGGTCTTTGAAAAGGAGACCTACCGCCTGTTAGGGGCACAGATCGTGGGCTATGACGGGGTGGATAAACGGATCGACGTGCTGGCGACGGCCATTCACGCCGGGCTGACGGCCATCCAGCTGAAAGAACTTGACCTGGCCTACGCGCCGCCCTACTCCTCCGCCAAGGACCCGGTGAATATGGCGGGCTTCATGGTGGAAAACCTGGCAAAAGGGATCGTGAGGCAATTCCGCGTGGAGGATGTGAAGGACCTGCCCCGGGACGGCGGCGCGACGCTGCTGGACGTGCGCACCCGCCAGGAGTACGGCATGGGGCACGCGGAGGGGTTCCAAAATATCCCCGTGGACGAACTGCGGGACCGGCTGGATCAGATCGAGCCCGGCAAACCGGTCTATGTGATGTGCCAGAGCGGCCTGCGCAGCTACATCGCCTGCCGCCTCCTGGCCGGGCACGGGTATGAGGCATATAATTTTTCAGGCGGCTTCCGGTTCTACGACGCGGTGACGAACGACCGCCGCTTGATTGAGCAGGCCACGGCTTGCGGTATGGATCAGTTTTGACGGTGTAGTTCCCTGGTCATCTGTGAGCGAAAGCGGGCAGTCCAGGTGGAGCGCTTCTCCTCTGACGTGCGCTCCGCGTTTGCGTCTTGACCCACACGGGGAAATGTCGGGAAAGAGTTAGAAAGCACCGGGCAGGAAGCCAAAACTTCCTGCCCGGTGCTTTTGATGGTTTTTGGGGGGACGCTTAGCACATTATTCTGCCGCAAGAACAAACTTGTGAGCGTCAGCTTTCTATCTCCCGCAGGCGCTCCACAATGGTGCGGCGGTTAACGGAACGATACACCAGCAGAGGAATCAGAATTCCCAGAATCAGAAATAGTGGTATGACCGCCAAAACCGGCAGGACGGTAAATTGATAGGTGAAAAACCAAAAGACAGAGCAGAGTGATCCCACCAGCGGTCCCAGCGCGGCGCTCAGAACCAGGGAGAGGGCGGCGGACAGCATTGTGTAGTACAGCCCCTCGTACACCAGCATGGTGTTCATCTGCTTTCCTGTCATGCCCACAGATTGGAGCATTGCCAGCTCCCGTTTCCGGGCCAGTATACCCGTCAGCACGGCGTTGATGAAGTTGAGCACGCCCACCATACCGATAATCCCCGACAGCGCGCCGCCCATGGTCAGGAACATATTCCGAAAGCCCTCGAACTCGGCTGTTTTGCTTTGCTTGCTCTCGTAGTCATAGGTGGGCTGGACGGACCCTGTGTATTCCTTCAGAAAATCCTCCATAGCGGCGTTGGACTCCTCGGCAGTGTTGAACGCGTAAATCATCACGGAGCTGGTGCCGGTATCCTGCTGGAACAGCTCCGCACCCATAGCCAGTTTGCTGGCCCCAAGGGTGGCGTAGCGGTAGCTGAGGGCGCTGGGGATGGAGATTCGGGCGCAGACGGTGTACTCTTTTTCCCCATAGACCTTGGCCCGGGGAGCATAGTTCGCTTCACCCCGCGCCCAGCGGGCTTCTATCTCCTCTGCGGAGAGTTCCTCCCCGGTGTCCATATCAACATTCACCCACTCCTTTACGTAGCGCAGGGTCACGGTATCCCCTACTTGGAAGCAGTTTCCATTCTCAGCAATCACCCCATGCTCATCTGCGGAATAGACGGCGGCGATGGCGTTCTGGCCGGGGTCGGACAAAGGCGTGATATCCCCGTCCAGCACAGTTATCTCGCTGAGAATGAAGTCCTCCAGGCCATAGAGCTGGGCAAAGCCTACGATGGTGTCCTCGTCCGTATGCTCTTGGGAGGCGATGATGTTGTCCAGCGTCTCCTCGGAATAGTGCCTGCTGTAGTCCTGCCGGAGGTACTCCTCCGGCAGAAGGGCCTGGATAGACTCCTCCTGACCATAGACCCGGCCTCCCTCGGTGATACCCTGGGCGCTGACCTGGGCAATGACCTCCTCCGGAAGCGCCTGGTCCGCCGAGCGGAAGTTGGCGCCGGGCTGAAAGTAGTCGGCGTGGCCCAGGACAAAGTCGGTAACTACTTGACCGGAGAGATATTTCTCCATATCGAAGCCGTGGGCAAACGTATACACCATATTCATCAGCACCACCGCCAGAGTTAAAGAGATGATGGTGACTACCGTTTTACCTTTGCTCCGGCCCAGGTTAGCCCAGGCCATTTTCGGCAGGGATGCGCCGGCTTTGCCAGCCCGTTTGCCGCCTTTCTTCCCGGATTGCTGTCCGCCTTCGGCATAGCGCACCGCCTCCACCGGGGAAACCCTGGCGGCAATCCGCCCGGGCCGCGCGCAGGAGAGGGACACCGTCAGCAGGGAAAACGCCGCCGCGCCGATAAAAATCCAGGGGTTGAAGGTAACAAAGGCGTTCTGATAGCTGAGCTGAGCCATGATGAGGGGAGTGAGCTTATTTCCGATCACGAAGCCAAGGAGCAGGCCCACAGGGATGCCCACCAGACTGAGCAGCAGTGCCTGCTGGCGGATCAAGCGCTTGAGCTGCTTCCCAGTGGTGCCAATCGTTTTCAGCAGGCCGTAAAACCGGATGTCGTTGGTGACGGAGATCTGGAACACGTTGTAGATGATGAGATATCCGGTAAAGATGATGAGCAGGAGGATCGCCGCAATGGCGGCAGCCGTCATGGGATCAAAATTCCCGGAGAGCCGCTCCCCGGTGTAACCCCAGTTCACGCCGATGTCCAGATAGTTCTCCGCCCCTGGCTCGGTGTGCTGATAGCCGTAATTTCCCAGCACCGCGCCCAGGTTTTCCCTAATGCCTGCCGCGCTCTGAAACATCACATCCAGGTTCCATGCGCCCGTCATGGAGTTCAGCTCCCCATTGGACAGGGTGCAGATCTCCTCGGCGGCGGACCGGGGCAGAAGCACGTTGTTGGCGAGCATGGCGCTGTCGTACTCCCACCAGCCGGAGAGGGTGAAGGTCCTCTCGATTGTGCGGGGCTGGGTGGTTCCATCGTCCAGCGTAATGGCTATGGTAAATTGTGCGCCCACCCTGGGCTCAATGCCCAGCAGGGCCAGGACGTGGGTATCCGTCGCGGCCTCGTCGGTGCCCTCCCGGGGGAGCGCGCCCTCCACAGGGGTGCAGAAGTAGTGGGACGCGCCGTTGGGTTCCATGTAGCTGACCTCCACATGGGACTTGTTGAAGGGCGGGTCGTGGGGCATTCCCACAAAAAGGCGGCACCAGGAATCTTGAATCAGAGGGTCCCGGCGGAGCTGCTCCGCCTGCTCCCAGGTGATGTCCTTGAAGGAGCCGTGGGCGTCGCTGCCGGCTCGGCGGAAGTTCTCCTGCTGGTAGGAGTAGTTGATGGACGCGGCGATGGTAAACAGGGAGGTGAACAGCACCGTGGTCAGGGCGATGGCCAGCGCCGCGACGGTGTTCCGGGCCCGGGCCGCTTTCATGGAACGAAAACCAAGCCGCCGGACACAGCTTCCGTTGGATACTTTTATCACAGCGATCACCCCCGCGTCACGATGCGGCCATCCTCAATGCGGATAATGCGGTCGGCCATCTGGGCGATCTCCTCGTTGTGGGTAATCATCACAATGGTCTGGGCAAACTGCTGGCTGGTGACCTTCAGCAAACTCATAACATCCTGGCTGGTGCGGCTGTCCAGATTCCCGGTTGGCTCGTCCGCCAGGATGATCGCCGGCTTCGCCGCCAGCGCCCGGGCGATGGCCACCCGCTGCTGCTGGCCGCCGGAGAGGTTGTTGGGCAGGTTTTGCAGCTTGGATTCCAGGCCCAGGGTCTCAATAATCTGGTTCATGTATGCCTTGTCCGGCTGTCCGCCGTCCAGCTGGATGGGCAGGACGATGTTTTCATAGACATTCAGCACCGGAACCAGGTTGTAGTTCTGGAACACGAAGCCGATCTTCCGCCGCCGGAAAATGGTGAGGGCTTCGTCCTTCAGGGAGGAAAGATCCCGCCCGTCCACGGTGACGGTGCCTGATGTGGGCCGGTCCAGCCCGCCCAGCATATGCAGCAGGGTGGATTTGCCCGAACCGGACGTGCCCACGACGGCGGCAAACTCGCCCTTCTCCACCGTCAGGTCCACGCCGTCCAGGGCCCGGACCTCTGTGTCGCCGGATCCATATATCTTCCGCAGGTCATGGGTCTCCAAAATGGCCATAAAAACGCACCTCCATAAGATTAAAGTCTGTACCATTTCCCGACGGTACAGACTTTAACACAGAAATCTTTCCAGGTTCTTTCTGAAACCTTACACTTTGGAAAGATTTCAGCTCCGGGGCAGATAGAGGGAGAAGCAGCTCCCCTGCCCC
>OFHO01000607.1_pt1 | contig 32429 bp, 51 predicted proteins | sample 1521531 | NCBI WGS metagenome assembly OFHO01 (sample SAMEA3504124, study PRJEB24116) | mouse gut metagenome | biome: mouse gut; feature: mouse-associated habitat; material: faeces | place: Denmark | collected 2011
TCAAAGCCCCGCTCTTCGCAAACCTTAATGCGGGCCGCTTCTTCTGTTATTTCGGTGTCACAGTTGTTCACAGACCATTTATCGCGTCCAGTTTGCCAGGCAACAATTGCTTCCGGCTTACTTAGGCACCAGCGATAATGAGCATAGCCGAAAACTTCTCTCGGGCGGAGTTTCTTTTCTTCAACAAGCCCCACAAGAGCTTCATAGGTTTCGGCGGCGGGATCACTCGATTTCTTTTCGGCCTCATCGAGGAACTCATCCATCGTGATTAAAATATCATGAGCCGCTTTCCAATGCCGATCGTACCCGGCCTGCAAGGTCTCTCGGGTTTCGTACCGATAACCATTATCGAGGACGAACTTGTCAAAGTCAGAAAGTTTGCTGAGATCCTTTGTGCTTTCCCGGATTTTTGTGGTGAGCATATCACCGTAGTGCAACGGCCCTCCGCTCAGATACTCAATGTTGCACTCATTATCGAGGATTGCGGTTTCAATATTAAAACTACGGAGAATTTCTCCAAGTTCATCAATCAAATACGGCCCTTTATGCCCACGAGCCCAGCCATTTTGGGTAAAGCGGTTCCAAGTAACAGGCTCCGGAATATCCAGGCCCATTTCTTTAGCCAAAGTCTTGATGTAAGCAACACTATGCTCCGTTGGAGCTATGATGATTCCGTCTCTGGCCGCTGACATCTTAATCAGGTGTGTCGTTTTGCCCTGCTGGCGTTTTCCTACCAAAATGTCCATGCGATTTTTCTCCTTTTTTAGAATATAAGTGGCGATTGCGAAACACGGGAAAGGCTTGAAAATCAAGCGATTCCTGGTTTGCAAGGCACCTGATTTTCCTCCAGTTTTGCTGTATAATTGAAGAGACGAGCAACAACCAGCCAGACAAAACCGGAGGAAAAATCATGCGGAATAAATGTGCGCAGATGTCGTTGTATGACACCTACAAGACGGTGGCCGCCAGCATGGAGGAGGATAAGCCGAAGCTGTTCCGCCTGCTGGACGAACACATTGATTGGGATCGTCTAATCCCAGCCAGGTTTTACATGGCGTTTTACCGGAACACCGGCAGGCCGAGAAAATATCCCTTGGTGGCATTTCTGAAAAGTTTGGTGCTGCAAAAGATATTCGGATATGTGAATGACAGCGTTCTGCTGGTGACTCTGCGGCACAGCCGGGAAATGCGGAGGTTCTGTGGATTTTCCAAGGTACCGGACGCCGCGAAACTCACCAGATTCAAACAGGATTTCCTGCCGTATATCATGGAGGTCTTGGAGCGGCTGGTGGAACTGACAGAACCGATTTGCCGGGCGATGGACGCGGAGCTTGCCGACTGCCTGATTTACGACACCACCGGGATCGAGAGCTATGTTGCAGAAAATAATCCCAAGTTCTTTTCCTTAAAGCTGCGACAGGCAAAGTTCATTGCGAAAACAACTCCAGGCACCGACGCATACCGGGCGGTTTACGGGCTGCTTCCCGACTGCGCCGCCGCTAATCCGGCAGTGAAGCAGCAGTATATCAACGGCCACTTTTGTTACGCGCAGAAGGCAGGACTGCTAACCAACGGTCTGGGGATCGTGCGCCACATCGCTTTTTTCGATGAGGATTTCCGGAAGTCCCACCCCGAGATCCTTGTTGAAAAGCGTACCGATAACCCGGATGCGGACAAGGAAATTGGAGATTCCAGAACGCTGCTCCCGGTACTCCGGGATTTCGGCGGCAAACATCCTGCCTTACGGTATTCGACTTTCCTGGGGGATGCCGCTTTTGACAGCTATGACACTTACCGCGCTCTGCTGAAGGAGCTCGGATTTACAAAAGCTGTTATTCCCATGAATCGCCGAAACACCGCCAGTAAGCACGATGCCCTCCTGGACGAGTCGGGCATCCCTCTTTGCCCCCATGATGGAGCACAGTTGAAATTTCAAGGTGTTTGCGGCGGGAAAAACCGCTCCAAACGATTGAAATTTGTCTGCCCAGAGACTGTCACTGTTAGAACTGCTTCTGGCGCTTCCCTGCGTTGTACTTGCGAGAACCCTTGTACCCCTTCCAAATACGGACGCTGTGTTTACATCCGCCCTGACGCCGATCTGCGCCGCTATCCCGGCATCCTGCGCGGTTCGTCTGAATGGTCTGAACTCTACGCCAAGCGTACCGCCGTTGAGCGTTCCATTGGTTCGTTCAAATACGTCCTCGGTGTAGAACAGAGAAAGACGTTCAATCCTCTTACCACAAAGGCCGATTTATTCCTCGCTGGTATTGTCCAGCTCCTTTGTGTTGTTTTAGCTGATGTCCTTTGCCAACGCAGTCTTTTCCGCCGCATTCGTTCCCTCACCGCTTGAACTGAAGCTCATATCCCTCTGTTTCCTCACGGGCTTTCCTGTGGAGGCGTGGTTGCTATACGCTCTTCCCTCAATCACCTACACTGGCTGGCGTGTCTCCCCTTTTTGTCCTATTTGGACCGACTTTCGCAATCATCTATAGAATATAAAAGAGAGCCCCAGTTTCCCAGGGCTCTCTTTCTGTAGTTGAGCTTTTAGCCGAGCTGATTCAGCATGGCCTGAAGCTCCTCAGGAGTCTTGTTCCGCAGGTCCGCGTCCTGTTTTTCGGCGAGAATACCGAGAATCTTCTGCTTCTGATCGCGGTTCTCCTTGGCGCGCTCCGCCTGCTTGGCCTCTTCCAGCTTGGTGTTGACGATGTGCTTGATGATCTCGATCTTGGTCGCCAGGGCCTCATCCTCCGGCGTCCGGGTGTTCAGAAGGCTTTCCTCCTGCGCCTTCTTTTCCTGAGACTTGAGCGTCTTGAAAATGTCGTCCAACTGCTGGACGGACAGATCCCAAAGATCCTCCGTGGCGATGACACCCTTATAGGGGTACCGGAACTTGTTGCGAACTGCAACCTCAAACATCTTGTTAGCTTCCATTTTACATATCCTCCTTAAAATGTGATTTTGAGAATGCGCTCAGTGGCGCCTTTCACCTTGACCAGCAGATTGTTCCGCTTCGTAGCGGAGAAGCCCAGACCTGAAAGCTGATCTTCCACATCCTGAACCGCTGCTTTGCTTCCAAGAGCCTCAAAGACTCGCCGGTGTTGCTCCAACTCAGGCTTCAAGAACTCGTTGTAGAAGCCATTGGGCCGCTCGGGATTGACACAGTCCTTGAGCATGAAGAAGTAGTGCCGATGACCGATGCCGTCCTGCTCGTCCCAGTAGTTGGGCGAATACATGACAACAGAGACGGGAACGAACTGGTTGCTCTTGAGCCCCCAAATATCCCGTGTGGACACAGAGGAGGGGATCAGATCCTTAATCGTGAAGCCGGTGGCCGGGTCATAGGTAACCTCAGCTACCTTGACGATTTCGTCCCGCCGAAGCTCCTTCTTATACTCGAAGGAGTGAATCGTTCCATCGAACTCCACCTCGGCCTTGAAGCCGCTCCGACCACCGCTGTTGGTGTAGCAGTGGACGTACATCAGATAAGTCCCCGGCTTCATGTTGGTCATGGAGGGCCATACAATGTTCTCGACAGCGGGAGTTCCCCTCTGCGGGTTAATAATATCAATGTCCAGCTCACCGAGGGTCACTCGATCCAGCCTTTCATGGAAGTAAATCTCCCTGCCGTCGGGAAGCCTACAGTGGGCATCATAGTCATTCGGGCAGAAATCCTCGTCGTTCCACTGAATGGAGAAACGGAGGACACCATCTACCTTGCCGCCGGCCATCTTCACGTTCTCGCGGATGTCACTGTCAGTGATGTTGCCGGAGTATGCCCAGCTGAAGCCATTAGCCCACTTGAACATGGTTTTGCTGTCTTTATCCGCGGGCGCAATCAGCGAGACCATATTGGCCGCATGCCGATTCTCCAGCAAAGTCTCCACCGAGGTAGCCGTCGGGAGTACGTTTTTGACGAAATCCTCAATCGAGATCTCATGTACCCGAGAGAACTTCTTCGGGTCAACAGCGATGTCCCGCTCCATCTCGCTGAAAATATCAGTCCCGGTCTGGATGCGCTGCGCCGCATTGCGGTTGGCAAACAGGATGTTGTTCACCGTAATATCGTCCAAAGTAGCAAAGCGCCGCCCCAGGGAAGACAAATATCCAAGGTCGGAGATCGTCTGCTTCGCATTCTCAAGCATTTTCTTCGTATAAATCGCCTTGGGCCGCTTGTAGTTCGTCGGAGCCGCGATGGCCTCGTATTTGCGAACGGCCTCATCCAGTTCCATTCCCTCGCTGATGTTGACCAGGAGAGTGTCCATGCTGTGGTTACGGATGCGACCAACGGCCATCCCGGCGTTCATGGACTGTTCCCAGGCGAAGTTGTCCCGGAGCTCTTCCGCCGTGGCAGCATACATGGCCTTGTACTTCTTGAACTCCTCCAAAGCGTGCTGCCATTCCTCGCCCTTATACAGGGACTTCTGGCCAATCAGCTCCAACACAGTATCGACGGCATCATCTGTAATCTCTTCCAGGGACCGCTTGAAGACGTTCTTGGTATCCCGGAAAGGGCCTTTGAGGTCGCCGACAGAACGCTGGCTCTTATCGACGAACTTGGAGGGGAGCTCCAGATAGAAATGTTCCCAGGTCTTCACAGTGCCATCCGAGAGCTGCTCATGGTTCTTGTTGGTGCCGATCTTTGCGAACTTGGAAATATAAACGTCCGTAACCGCGTGGGCCTTGATGTAGGCATCCAGCGCATCCGCCACAGGTTGGAACGTGGAGCCGAGATCGGTAAGCTCCCAAATAGTGTGGATAATGGCGTCCTTGATGAACACCGCGTTGCCGATGGCCCGGATGAACTGCCGGCAGCAGCTGCAATCGTACTCGCGGCGCTCCCGATAGATTTCGTTGGTTCCAGCGGGGAAGCTGTCCAAGTACAGGTTCCACAGCGCATCCTTGTCCACTTCCACCTCGTAGACATGGTCGGCAGTCTCGCTCAGTTTTGCGAAATGATCTTGAATCGCTTTCTTGAACTTGTTGAATTCCATAAAAATTTTCTCCTTTCAAAATATAAAACGAAGGCTCCTCAAAGTAGAGAAACCCTCGTTTCATTCAGTTTAATAGTAGGCCACTTCAAACTCGACCATGATATCGCGTAGATCTTCTGTCAAATATTTTATGGCCTGCATTTTGATATGTTCCGGGATACCGTAGTATGCCTCTGCGATTCCTCCCGCGATGGCTGCAATCGTGTCGCTATCGCCGCCGATAGAGACAGCAAGTCGTATCGCGCTCTCAAAGTCATCGGATTCCAGGAACGCTTTAATTGCTTGTGGTACACTGCCTTGGCAGGATGCATCGAAACGGTACTTCGGGCGTATCTCATCAATCGTGAAGTTCAGGTCGTAAAAGCGGTCTTCGATCAACTCTCGAATTTCCTGTTTCGGCATTTCCTGCAATGCAGCCCAGGTTGCAACTGCGGCAGCCTGAGCGCCTTTTAATCCTTCCGGATGGTTGTGACTAACTCCGGTGACTATGTCGGAAAGCTTGATGCATTGCTCTATTGTTTCAGCCACATATGCTACCGGACTTACTCTCATGGCCGCCCCATTTCCGAAGCTGTTATAGGGCTTTGGGTTTCGTTTGTGGAGCCACAGATAGAACATCTGACCGTATCCGCAGTTTGGGTACCTCCTACCGATTTCCTGCATACACTTCACGGCATTTTCTCTCAGTCTGCTCCAATCATTGTCGCTTTCAAGCAGCGCTTTTGCAATCGCAAGCGTCATCACGGTGTCATCAGTAAATGAACATCTTTTTGTAAACAGCTCGAATTTAGTAGATTTGCAGTTTGCCCGCTCGAACCGAGAACCAACGATGTCGCCGATAATTGCACCGATCATTTTTTCACCTCCCATCTGACAGAATATAATGTTCGGCCCAAAGCTGTCAACTCTTGATACCGAGCCGCATCTTGGCTTGCTTCAAAGTCATGCCGATTACAAAGGCGGCCTCGCTCGTAGAAACTTTCGCCTTCGTCATGTCGAGCTCACCTTGACTGCCGTCATCATAGAGAAGTCGGACTTTACAGTTCAAGATGTCCGTCCGTACCATCCGGATTCTTTTCTGTGCCATTGTCATCCTCCTGTTTCTCAATGTTGATACACAAGAACTGTACATAGTGGTCGCCCGCTTCGATATCAGCGACAGGTTCCTTAGCGTGAAAAAACAAGCAGTTAGCAATGTGTTTCTTGTCACGAATCTCCATTTTACCCTTTTCATCATTAAAGATGGCTCTGCTTGTTGTGCAAGGAGTTCGAGACATACGAGCAGTCACATGTCCCCGCTCAAGAAGCTCACGCAATTCTTCATTGGAGAGGACAATATTGTAGTTTCCGGATGGTAAGCAATAGCTTGCTCTCATTTCGACAACCCCTCTCTCATATCCTTCATAAGGTCATTCAGTTGCGCCAAATATTTCTTGAACATTTTTTCTCCTTTCAATTTATGATTTGATATGATATACTCTCCAATGGTGGAGGTGTTACATATGGAACTTACAAATGATGAATACGGTGTCCTTCTTGATTGGGTGGAAAGAAATTTTATACCAGCAGGAACTATTAACAGAAGGGTATGCGCATACACAATTCATGGGATTTTTGAACGTCTTTATGATAAGGGCTTCTATGTGACAGAAGGTGACATAGTTCGGGTCATGAAAAAATGCGGGTATCGGGCTGTAGAATCTGATGGACAAGTTTATTTTAACGTTTCCAATCAATCCCGAGCTCTTCAAATATTTTATGCTTCTCTCGGAGTTCCGTCAAAGGATCGCAAATTTGAATGGATGTAGATTCCCATTCCTCAATTACCCGGGTATAGCCAATAGTCCGTAACACATCGGCAAGAGTTGATTTACCAGTAGGACCAGAAGGGCCGCCAATGATGATCCATTGATATCTCCACATGGCGTCCATGAGGGCTTTCGCTTTTTTAGTTCCCAAAAGTTCGACAAAATATCTCTTTACTTTTTTCGGAGTTTGTTTCCATGTGAAATCTTGAGGCATAGTTTTCTCCTTTCAAAAATGGCATAAAATATCCCGGCCCTGCCTTGTTCAGACAAAGGTCGGGATAAATTTTTATTACCGGTCAGTCCATCCGAGCCAACTTTTCAAGAATATCTTCGCAGAGAACGCCGTCTGGGGTCGGGAAGTAATTCTCGTCAAGTTCATAAACTACGAGTCGGTTGCCGATTGCTTCTTCAAGATCGATCCATTCATCATCCGAAATAGTTTCGGGATGACTAAAATCCAATTTGACCCCGATTTTCTGCATAAAAGCAATTTCCTGCTCGGTAAACGGCATAATTGTCACTTCCTTCCCATATTAGCCATATGTTTTCGAGCTCGTTTCGTGCTTGTCGGCCAAACGCTTACGATATTGCCATTATTGGGGTTAATGGCGACAGTAGCATCTTTACCAAGGTATTGCTTACTCGGTCTTCCCTTTGGGTCAACAGTTACAGGACTAATATACAATGACCGTTCCGTGGCGTCAAGAATATCTTTCTTGCTGACTTTGCGGTTCTCAGCCTGTTCAGCCGCATGAATGGATATGCCAGTCACACGTACACCGTCCCGTGTTTTAATTTCTGCACTTCGCAGATAACGATTCACAGTCGAGGTTATCGAACCTCTGTCGTGTCCAAGCTGTTCCGGTGTCCGCCTTACGCCCCATTTCATGCCCTTGACACCGTAATGATAAAGTGTATCAATCGAACGCAAACACTGTTCCATCAGAAGTCTGCCTTTCTCGTCAAGTTCTGGATCAATCTCTGACAAATACATGACTATTCATCGCCCCTCCCATCAAATTTCCAGAGCAGACTCGAAGCCCAATCTGTGACTTCACGCCGCCGAACCCATTCCGGATTGTCAAATATAAATGTTTCGCCCATATCTGACTTCACCCAAACAAGACACTCTCGTATCCAAAGCCTGGACGAGAGTCTTGCCAGCATTTTTGTAGTCTCATGTAAAGTTTGCTTGAATAGGCGGTCGCGGAGATTCCCGTGAATCGTAATCAAAACTCTGTCCTGAGTAGTGAACATCCGGAAATGTCTGTCATCGTAAAGATTGCTGGGTTGGTCAAATTCGTCAACGTTAGACGACGAACAGTAACCATTTGGTTGGGATAAGTGGAACTCCACGCTTCTTTCCGAGCCAGTAATTCGTGGCAGATGGTTGACGACAGTTTGAGCGAGATACATGGCTTCCGCATCACTCCTGGCACAAGTATCGACTTCGATGACACCTGTTACATAAGTCCAACAGCTCATTTCGGCTCCTTTCCTAAAATATCAGTCGTAGCTTTCTTGTTTTCCAAGTTCACGGAGTTGGACAAAGATTGGGAATTGCAGGCTGTAAAGGCCAGTTCGCTTGTCGAGGCTTTCATCCTTGTACTTGACCTCAATGACACGCCCAATCAAACCGATACCGTCGATCCAGAACTGTTTTCGCTGCTCATCAGTCATGCCCGAGCCGACTCGTAGGTAATTGTCTTTGTAGCGCACAACGAATGCCCCCAAAGTTCCGGTCAGCCGCCCCGTCCCTTCTTCAAGGTCTACGACTTCGAGATCTACCGTATAAAACTGCTTCACTTTCAGGATGCCATTGTGACGTCTTCTGAAGTATTTACAATTACGGTTCAGCATCATGCCCTCTTTGCCTTCGGCAATCATGCGGTCCAGACACGGCGAAATCATGGACATATCGGTTCCGGTATAGAGAATATCCACAACACGAAGAGCAGACAGACCCAGTCTCCGTATCTGCCGTTTCAACTTCTTTAGCTGTTCAAGGCGATCTCGATATCGCAATTTGCTCTCGCCGTAGAGGAACTCGGACTTCGGCAAAATATCAAAGATCACCATTTGAATCAGACTCTTATCGCCATCTTCCTGATTGACGATTCCGGTAGTCAGCCGAAAGTTCTCGTTATCAGAGACATGGTCGATGTTCTTGCGAATCAGCTCTCCGTCAAGTACCCAATTTTCACAATCCGGGATAAGGTTTTGGATGTCTGCCAGGATATGGTCCAGTCCATTGAACTCTTTTCCCTGCCGGCTGATGAGCTTTTTCTCAAAGTAGGTACCACGAACGCCATTGAGCTTTTGACTCAAACTGAACCACTCGTTCTCATTCATTTTCAGCTTGCCGATCTGATAAGCCTGCTGCACTTCCCATTGAGGAATGAGCTCGAACCCAAATGCGTCGTTTACAGTCTTGACATCACACCCAATGCGAATGGTCTTGGTGATAATGCCCATGTAGAACGACCGCAGTTCGTCCTCCGCACCTTCTAAGAAGGCCTGGACATTTGCCAGCACTTCATCGGTGCCGGTATGGTTCTGCCGAATGTAAGGCATTAGCTCGTGGAACGAAGTGAACTGAATGGTCGCTTCCTTGGCTGCTACCTTGCTAATCTTCTTCTCAGAGATACCTGTGATGAAGAACGGATTCAGCAGGTAGTCCAAGAATTTTTTGACGTTTCCGTCGTCTCGCTTTTCCGCGAGGAGCTGCTTTTTTGCCTTGATGGATGCCGTGCCGGACAAAGTGTCAAAGAATGCCTTGACTTCAAGGTCAGGCTGCTTTTGCAAGGCATTTCGCCCCCTTTCATAAAATATAAAAGAAGACGCTATGTAGCATCTCCTCCGTAATAGGACTTGCAAATTATGCGGCTCTCGGCATTGGCTTTGTGGCCCAGCCCACAAACTTACCCTCGTTGAAATTCTTCTTCTGTTTGAGAGCCTTGCTGATAGCGAGGTCGATTCCAGAGAAGCTTTTCAGATGATAGTAGTGCAGGTCATGGTACGGTGTCGTGAGGCGGTCAATTCGTCCGGCAGCCTGCGTGGCCACCTTATACGAATACTGCTGAGAGTAGAATATAATGGTATCGGTCGTAATGCAATTCCACCCCTCACAGCCGGCGGTATACTGAACCAGGTAGACCCATTTGTCTCCGGTTGGGATCTCTTGATGCTTATGACCGTTCCACTCTGCGACCTCCGTACCCTCCGAATATCCGAGGGAGCGGAGGATCTCCAGTTCATAGTCGTAGCTGTAAAAGATGATGGCCTTGGGGTGATCTTCCAAGATTTCGAGCACAGCAACCGACCTGGCGTCATCGGAATTGACAACTCTCCGAAGAGCCATACATAATTCCGCCGCCGTTTCGATTGGCCGGTCCTCCCAAGGATTCCACCGTTTCCGCATGATGTCTTTGTATTTAGAAATATCATACGGAACGGGGATGTCCTCGTGATGAGAAACGGTTTGCCGCTTGAAGTCCATGTTTACGAGGATGCTGTTGCGTAACCGAATTAAACGACCAGTGTTTCGATAGCTGTCGATTTTCGGGTATTTAGCCCGCCAGTCATAGTTGACATGCTGGTCGACAAAGTCGGTTTTATTGCGATAGAACCCGTTGGCAATGAAGACAGGAATATAGTCCTGCCAAGTGTCCCCAGGTGTAGCGGACAGTAAAATCCAGTTGTTGGCCTTGGCAATCTTGAGAAATGCTTTTGTCCAAGCGCCATAACCAACCACCCGCTGCTCGTCAAATATAAAGAATGCGTTCTTAACTTCTGTGTATTTTCCAATGTTGTTCCATGAGTCCACAACCACAGTGTTCTTGTAGTAATTGCACTCAGGATGAGTAGAGAGGAGGAATGGAGCCAGTTCCCCCTCCCACTCGCAGGTATCCCGTTTCCGGGCTGTCGTAATGATATAGAGATTTTGCGGATTTTTCATGGCGACTTCATCCGATGCGAGAAGATCGCCACCTTGCAAATCGTAGTAATATGCAAGGGAAGTACGGGATTTACCACTTCCGACGCCGCCGCACAGGATGCATCCGTTTTTCATCTGCTTGATAGCATCGAGCTGGTAGTCACGGAGATTTATGCGTCCCATTGGCCGCGGCCTCCTTTCAGTAGGTTCTTTTCCGAATACAACGATCATGGAGGGGAAGGGCGCAGAGTTTTCACATCCGCCAAACTTCAGCCGACCTTTGATAAACCGTATTTCCGCGTTTCCATAAATGTACTCGTGGAAACGTTTTGTATCGGTTCTGGCCGGGATCAGCATAACTGCTACCCCCCCCGGACTCCATGTTCGTAGCACTTTTTGACCCATTCGGTCTGCTGTTGGTCAGAGTAGGGAGGATTGCAGAACACCGTCTCTCCAGTCCAATCCTGGGCAAGTCCGTTGTCTCCTTTCGTGTAGAATTTAGCGCATTTCGCCGTTTCCGGAGTAGCGCAGGGATCAAGCGTAAAGGGTCTTTGGCATCCAAATTGAGAATTGCAGCCTGCTTATCGAGCTCAATAATTAACCATGAGATTTCGGTTTTTGTAAAAGCCTGCATGGATTCATTCTCCTTTGGTTTCAACGTCGTCGCTCTTATTTGGTTCAAACAACTTGTCTATGCTATGCCAAATTCTCCGGTAATGCCAAACAGGGAAGAAATACATCGGTGTGAACCAATAGGTACTTAAATCATCATGGTCTGTCATCGGCTCAGTAAGGGCGTTGCCCACCTTAAAATATCCGGCCACGCCGAGAAGTGAGAGCTGGATGTAGCACATCATGGTAACGAGGTAGTCGATGTCTTGACCGGTAACCAAAATATGATTCTGGTAGTTGAAGTCGGTTTCATAAAGCTTTTCTTTTGCTACATTTACAGCAGCAATGAGTGTTGCTCCAGCTCCACAACAGCAGTCATGAATCTCAACGACGCCTTTTTCTTCAACCTGCTTTGCGAGATCGCCAATCGTAACCTCGGCCATGAAGTAACAGACATTGTACGGTGTAAATATCTGTCTGTGTTCCTTGCTATTCAAGCCAAGTTCGGTGTAAATATCGCCAAGGAAGTCTTGGTCAGGATTTTCTTCCAAAGCGAGCACTACATAGGCAAATAGTTGTGGAAAGAGTTTCCGTTCCTGCTTGTTATACTTGTTGATGATTCGGAGATACGTCTTTTCCCGCTCGTCAAAGTGAAGTTTGTCTACTGAGTTGGAAATAGTGCAAGCTGTCATAGTAATGAAGTCAGTCCAAATATCCCAGGACCGCCAACGATTAGTAAGGCTCTGAAATGTTTTCATGAACTCTTTTCGTATGTGCTCATTTCTATGATGGATCACCTTTGACTTTGGAGAAGACGGGCTCGGTGTGTCCTCTTTAACCTCCTGGACAGCCGGCACCTGATATGTTACGGACGGTTTTGCGAGAAATTTACCCTCTATTGAGGGAGAGCTCGGTATTACTGGATGTGGCGGAACCCAAGGTGTTGGCTTTGATTTGGGAATTGTCTGCAAAGCTTTTCCTTGTGGCGCAGCCTTGGGCTTTCGCTTTTTCTTTTTACTTTTCTTAGGTGGTCGCTGCCAAAACGGTTTCATAACTACACCTCTTTCAGCGTTCGTCAGAGAGGCAAATTCTTGTGATGCCCTGATCCAAGTCAGTTGCGATCCAGATTTGTACTCCAGAACCGAGTTCAGTGTAAATGCCACAAATAGTCCCAGTCCGTGCTGTGACTCTGAGGTCATTCAACCGCCTTTCCTTTTCGTTTACGCCGCCCCAATCCTGAGCCTTAAAACGTTCGAGGCATTCATCTACAAACAGTTGAAAGGTATAGTCCATTCTTGCTTGCAGCATGATGCCGACTGTCGCCGTAACCTTGCCAAGGTCAAAAGCATTGGGGTCACTTACAATGACTAAATCTTGCTTATCGACTTTGAGAGGCGGAGCATCTTTGGTCGTTGCAAATGGCGGCTTCCAACGGTCAGGCTCAGTCATGTGCTTTTTGGGCGGCTTATACACCACCATTTCTGCCTTAGGTTTTGATTTGCGTTTTCTTGGCAGTCGAAAATGGCGCCAGAAAGACTTTTTCATGGGTAAATCCCCTCCCTCGTTCTAAAGATTCCGATAACCTCATCGTCGATAAATTCTGCTGCAATGCGAAACACCTTTTTCATACTCTCGCTAATAGCTGCTTTTTCAAAGGAATACAGCTTTAATGCGAGTTTGTAGGTTGTATCTTCAACAGGTTCGTATGGATTCTTAGAGATTGAGTCTGCCAATTCGGAGATAGCCCATCTTTGGATGCAACGCTTTTCAAAGTCTCCCTTCTGTAAACATCTGCGAACTATCAGGCCCTCTTTTTGTTGTGTGCGTAATGAATTTGGTTCAGTGTATTCCAAGAACGCCCACAAACCATCAACAAAGGCTTGGTTGCAGTGTGAATAGTCTATGGTCACTTGAACTTTTCTCCTTTCAAATATAAAGCGAAGAGCAGGAGCGCCAGTCACCTCCTAACCAGCGCCCCTGCACATGCCTTACTCCTGGGGATACTCGTCGCCGGCGTACTTCTCCGCGAACTCGTCCTCATCAATGATGACGTACATCGTCCGAAGATAGGCTTTGACGCCGCTCTTTTCGTTCTTTGTGCCCTCCTGGATGATCCAGTTATAGGGACGGATGGTCAGGTCGATATTGCGGATCTCGGCGAAGTCCAAGGTATCGATGGACTCCTCATCCAGCTTGACCTTCTTCCGCTTGGTGAGCATATACACCGTGGGCGGGATGTTGTCGAAGCTGACAGCGACCTGGAGGTAATGCCTCGGAGCCTCGCCCTCCTCCCGCGGTTCGCGAACACGGATGTTCCAGCCGTCGTCGATGAGACGCTGGGCCAGATCAGGATCGTCGATGTAGACGCAGAAGTTGCGCTGACCGGCGCGGTTGTACTTGCTCTCCCGGCCGGAGAAGTTCCGGAACAGGATGTGCGCGTTCTCGATTTTGATGTTTTCGGTGACTCTGGGGTTAGCCATGTGAAAAACTCCTTTCGATGATTGTTGATGGTTGAATTACCCGATGGGGCAGGTCTCAACCTCCACCCAGTCGCAAGGCAGCAGATCCGGGCACTGCATGAAGACCTTACCCATCAGGTTAGCGTTGCCGAGCGTTACGCCCCCCCCCCCTTGATGGTGCACTTCACACCGCAGGGACGGCCCTTCTTGTCCCGGTCATAGATGATGCCTTTCGCGAGGAACTGAACAAACTTGCTCATATCTGTTTTCTCCTTTCAAAATATAAAGAGGACGCCGATTGTGGCATCCTCTCCGTAACATGGATTGTTGTTTTGGCTTGGGTCAGGTGTTGTTTGCCTTCTTCAAAGCCCGTTTTGCCGTGCTTGTGGAACCAAAGACACGCTTTACGACAGCGGCACAGAAACCGGCGTAAGGATCGAAATTATCACCCTCACCGCAGGTAGCAATGGTTTTCGTACCATCATCCCAAAGAACGATGGTTTTATTTCCGCTGAAGATAACTTTTTTGACATTGTCGGCATTCAGCATAGCAGTCTGCTGGCTATAGGGGGTAACACAGTGATCGGGGACCCAAAAGAGGCCATCTTTGCTTGCCGGGTTCTTGATGTCACTGAATATAACCCCGACTTTATCGTTTGCATACCAAACTTTGGAAACGGTTCCGACCTTTCCAGTCAATCGACCGTCATACTCCTTACAAGTACGGACGATAACTTTCGTTCCTTCTTTTACCATCTTTTCTCCTTTCTGAGTATAACGCTCTAACATGGCAAGCTCTTTTGAAATATCCGGAGGAGTGTATTCGACCGGTACTCCAAAAGGTTTTACTTTCGTAGTGCCGAAGCCTGTCATGTTAAGGTCCTCTTCGATTTTTGTAAATTCGTCATCACAGCGAATAAAAGTGTTTGCCATGAGATCACCTCACATCAAACGCCGTTGCCGGTTCCGCCTGCCAAGGTTCGCCGGGGGTCTCCCAAGGCGGAATGTCATCCGAAGGGTTCGGCTGAACATAGGGGTCATCAGACACAAACCACTCAAAGTCACCATACTGAGAAATATCATGAACCGCTTCATCGACCATAGCATCATAGTAGCTCCGGTCGATGCCATCCTCTTTCTCCAGTTGTTTGACCATCTCGGACTCCAGCCAACGGTAACCTTTCGCCCCGGTGGCCGCAGCATAGCTCTTTGCACCAGTCTTCTTATCAATGACTTCCCGCAGCAGCAGGCCGCCATTGCAGCCAGGCTTGATCGGACAGAACTGTCCAACCTTTCCAACAAAGGTATAACTGTGACCGTCAGCAATGATCTTTCCAAGTCGTTCAAATTCCTGACATTCCTTGGTCATTGGATCTGTCAGCCTCGAAGTATCGCCAATTTCCTTAAGAAGCTTAGTATAGGCTTTCTCTTCCTCGGAAACGTCAGGCAAATCCTCATTCATGTCCAGATAGAGAGCACTGGTCACGCTCTTGGTCTCGCACATATCCTCGAAGGTGATCTCCTCACGGCTGAACAGCTTCTTGAACACATACGGAATCTGGAACTGAGTCCCTGTGGCCGTCCACTCACCAGCGTGCTTACCATCTTTGTACTTGGCGATGTAAACGGCATTGTTGACCAGGCACATCCGGTCATAGGTCGCCTCATGCTCAAAGGTGTAACCGTACTTCTCGCCGTAGTCCATGACGAACTTGATGATCTCCGGAGTAGCATCGGGGATCTTGATAGAGTCGGTCTTGATGTGGGCAACAGTAAAGCCCCGCTTCTGGACCTCATGCTTGAGGTTGACCATGAACAGGGCTCCGCGCTTGGCGACGATATTGTCTTTGTTCCGGTTATCCCGGAAGGGATTCTCGAAGCTGGCCGAGGTCAGGCCATAAACCGAGTTGATCGCGATTTTCAGGGCCTGAGCCAAGTCGGCAGCCGCCCCTTCATCCGTCAGGTACTTCGCCAATGCGCCGTTCAGCATTTTCTTCGCTTTCTCGAAGTCTTTATGCTTGATGGCTACACGGGCATCACGGATTTCCTGGAACCGCTTGGTGAATTCAGGGCCAAACAGGACCTCAGCAATAATGCTCGACGGATGCATACTGGCGATGTCCAGCAGCGCAATGTTGCCGTACATACCCGGCTCGGCGTAGACGTAACCGCCCTCGCCAACTTCCTCGCCGCGATAGATTGACTTGCCGTTCTCGAACTTATAGCCCGGAAAGATAGGCCGGCCCTTCTTATCAAAGGCGGTGAACTCATCGAACTCTTTCGGCCCCATCTCGAAAGGAAGGTCTCGGTCAGGGTCATAGATCTGATTCGTGTCGCCCATGTCGCGGTAGTTGAACTGATCCTGAGGTTTCTTGTTGCCGCCAAATATAATTTTGGTGGTCAAGGTATTGGTGGTGTCATTGACCGTCATGCCGGCCACATCCGCCAGAATTTCACGAGCCACAAAGTCGGCCTTACGGGCATTGAACACCGCCTCAGTTGCAATGACATCATTGTCGCAATATTCTGCGACCTTCTGCCACAAATGCTCGGGAACCGGCTGATCCCAAGGAAGGCCCAGCTCCTGATGGTGAATGCCAAGCTCGATTTCCCACTTCTTCAGGCTCTGTTTCTTGGAGCAGAAGTCATAAACGTCCGTATAAGAGACGTTATAGGCTTCTCCGAAGAAGCAGTTGTTGCTCTTGGCTTTCTTCTCGCTGCTGATGATCTTCTGGGACAGGTTATAGAGCTGCTCCTCTGTATAGCCCATCAGGCGGGCATAGAGGATATGGTTATCGTACCGGCGGCAGTTGAACCCGACAAGGCGGAACTTCATCAGCTCCTCAATTTCTTGGGGCTTCGGGTTAATCATCCTCACGACGGGTTGTGTGGGGCCCTCAATTTTCCAGTTCACCAAGAACAGGTTCGGGAACACCTCCACATCGTAGAAGACAAGTTTCGCCTCATCATTCTTTACCGCAGGGCCGTCTTCGGCGGATTTGAACGGCATCTTATTCACCAGCTTGATGCAGTATTCCGCCTGGTTACTGCTATTGGCCGCAAAGGCCAGGACAGCGTTGCGCATATCAGTGACATCGTAGGTCATGCCGCTTTCATACGCATCCGTCAGGATTTTGTAAATAAAGTCGATACTGGGCTTAGTAGCCGGATGGATCTCTTTATTGAGATTGCGCTTAATCTGGAGTCTAAGCCCTTTCTCGCTTTGAACCACTTTGGCATTTACCACGTTGTTTTCTCCTTTCAACGGTAATCCAGAGCTTATCGTAGCGATAGGCAGGTTGTTGCATTTGGAAAGCTTCCGGCGCAGCGAGCTATTGCCGGTGAAGACCTTTATCTCGATATGGTCGTCATAAATCCGGCTAAGCCTTGTTGCATCTCCGGAATAAATGTAGTGCAGGTGAATGCCACAGCCGCTTTTGCTCACCTCTGCATAAGTCGCCGGCCACTTGCTCGCCTCGGCCAAATTCCGTTCAAAGGACTTATTACCTTGTTCATCCGGAATATCAAAGTCGATGACGATGTGATTCTCCGGCAGCTTTACATAGTGGAGCTTCGAGGTATCAAGCTGCGAGAGTTTTGTCCGCACACGCTCCCATTTTCGCTGCGGGGTTCCCTCTTCTCCTGCGTATTGAGCAGGGCAGTCCACGCAACAAGCATCAAAGACGGAAGGAATACCTTCCGCGAACTCAATAGCTGGCTGTAGGTCAGAACTTCGTACATTTACCACCTCTTCTTTCTCTTCCGGGCCCTGTTCCTCAAACTTTTCCGTCCGAAACCCATGATAGTAGCTTCTTACACGAGTTCCGTCCTCCATGTTGAACCGCTCCTCGTATTCACGGAAGTAGTTTCGCAGCTCCTCCTTAAATATCATCCGGGACAGAGGATACAAAACCTTTGCATCATCGCAATAGGTCTTATACATTTCCCAAGCTGATTTCAAAGAGACGCCATCTTCCCGTTTGAACACATGGTAGGAGTCCACGACAAAGTTATAGAAATCGTTAGAGGCCCCAAGCATTGAAATCGGAATGTAGTCGTCATAGTAGTCAGGGTCTTCCAAATATACGTCCCGACAGTGACAGGCGATACCTCCGAGTTCAAACGGAATCTGCTTTGTAAGGGTGCGATACTCGGATGGCGGCACCTTATCACCTGTTGGCGACACATCGATCAATCGACGGATGATACCTGACTTGGCGTCCGTAATCTTTACGGGCTTGTTTGTACCCATGATAAGGAACGCCTTGAATCGGTTTGAGTAGGCGGACCGAAACTTCTCGTTGACAGTCATCAGCTCGTGAGACACCAAACTATTGATGCGGGTATTGTCCTCAATGCGTGAGAGGTCCCCGTCGTGCTGAATCGCCACCAGCGGGTTTGAACGAAACGCCTCCAATGCGAAAGCATTGCTGGAGGAGCCAAGATCTTTGGCATTGAAGCTGGTGTAGTACCCATCGAAGAGTTGTTGGATAACATTGATGATGGTACTTTTACCGGTGCCAACGGCTCCGTAGAACACCATGAACTTTTGCAGCCTCTTGGAAGCGCCGGTTACGATGGAACCAATACACCATTCGATCTTGTGCCGCTCCTCTGGAGAATATAAAGTGCTAATGAGCTTCTCCCATGCCGGTGTCTCTCCGGGTTCCAGAGGATAACTCAAAGACTTACTGGCATAATCTCGCTTTCCAGTCTTGGTGTTGGCAAATATCAGTTCTTCATCGAGCATATGAAACTGGTCTTTCATCTGTTTCTGACAGTATTTATGCCATGAATCGATCATACCAGTCTCGGCATCCCACATATGGAGGACACGAATGTTGTTGTCAAAGCGCTGGCGGTTCTCCTCAGCATATTGGTCTAATTCGCGGTCGATCAAGTCAACCGCATCTTGTTCATCGGTCGACCATAACCCACGGTCATCGACCCAAACAGCGTAGAAGTCTCCGCCTCTTATCATGAGGTCGCTGCTTTTTTTGATGATAAACCTTGGGTAGATCTCGATGATGCCGCGCTTACCTGGGCGCGTGGATATCATCAAGAAGTCTAACATTGGATCGCTTACTCCCCTTCGTTGTGCTCCAGCTTCTTCACCTTGATGGAAAGCTGATAGAGCTGCTCTTCCTGTTTCCGGCATTCGATGGCGGTGTAAATGGCATAGCCTACCGCGACGAAGCACAGAATCTTCACATTCCGGGCGCTCCTAACCAGCTTTTTGGTCCGCCGATCAAGAACCTGGGAGTTGTGATTGACCAAGTCAACCAGGTCCTGCATAGAGTTGATGGGGACGATATTTTTCTTCTTTGCCATGTTAAATATTGACGCTCCCTTCTCTAATAACCTCACTGAGGTAATAGTTCATCTGATACCAGATTTCCGTTGTCCGCATATCTCGGCCATTGTTGACGGTAAATAGACCACCTTTGCCATTACGTCCGTACTCGCGATCCAGGAGTCGTTCAAGAATCCTGTCAACACGGTATCTGTCAAACTTAGCATCATACATGGAACCGAGCCCAAGATTGACCAACATGCTCCAGAACCATTGTCCGGTACGGTTGCCAATGTCGGGGTCATCCATGATGTGCTCTTCGCAACGAATCGCAAGGGCCGTCATCATCTCCAGAATGCTGCACGGACGGTCATCCAAATATGACGCAATCATAGCGTCCGGATAGGAATACTCGCGGCCGAACCGATATCTAAGGTCGATGCCGTCTTCGGCCCGGTTGCCGTCCATCGGAATCTTATATGTGAATTCCGTATCGTGCAGCCTGGCAAACAGCTTACGATAGGACTTAGAATATCGGTTGTCGACCACGAGCTGATACATCCAATCAAAATATTGATCGATAAGCTCGTTCTTGGTCAAAGGTTGCTCCTCCTTCTCAGATGTTGGTCGGAAGAGTTTTCCGGAACTCGGCATACTTGCGCTCATCCTTCAGGATCTCGTAGTCGCAGCGTTTCGCATCATTCCGAACGTATACCGCATCCTCTTCGTACTCGCCGAAATGGTTCAGGCCATCGCCGACAATCTCTTCCACATTGTCAACAATGACGCCATACTCATCCGCCAACACACCGTCGGCGAAATAGGTCAGGCTGATCGGAGTGTAGCCATCAAGTTCATCAAACTCGTCGGGCGAAATGACATAAGGGACATCACCCGAGTTTTCAGACTGAACAGGCTCCTCCCGAGTTTCGGCCTTAGGCGGCACGACTGTTTTGGAATACTCCATGGGAGCTCCATTTTGAACCCTCTTGACGTACTCAGAAATGCTCTCTTTCTCAGCGAGCTTGGCGGTCACGACAGGCGTCTTGGGCTCGTCCGTATCTTCGCCTTCTCCCCGATACCACTGCATGACCTCATCGACTTTCTCTTTCTTTTGCTCCCTATGAGCATAAGCCTCCTTCACGGAGTTGATCTCCTCTTCGGCCAGCTGGGCATACCGCTCCTTGGTTATGTACCAGACGGTTGCACCGCCAACAGCGGCCCCTGCGAAGAAGGCAATTACGGTACTGAGTTTACCCATAATTCAGTCCTCCTCTTTGGCGCTCATCACCGTAATAGCGAGGCCCCCGAAAAGCATGGCCATGCTAATCAGGAGCCCGCCGGTGATGTGACGCTTACGTTTCGTGTCGACCACATAGTCCATCATGGACACCAGGTTTGCAAATCCCTCCATGTCCATTACCTCCCCGCCGACAGAACGGCGATGCCGCTAACGAGGAACAGGCCGGATACGACGGACAGGGTGTAGGAAAGCAAGCTGTTGAAACACTTCTTCATGGTGGTTCCATCCTTTCTCAAATATAATCTTTGACAATTTCTTGCCATCGGGTATAGTTCTCCATGACCTCTTTAGCATAATCGGTGATGTAACCGGGATCGTGGCCACGATTGTAGACAGTCAAAGCCACGCTCCAGTCGTTATACCTTGCGTAGAGCTCGGCCAGAAAGTCACACCCTACCCTGAAGTTACCGCTCGGCTCCATCAGGTCGGTTACACCAAGGCGTTCCATCCGGTCCCAATGCCATTTCTGCTGAATTTGCATATAGCCGGCGGATGCGCCATCGTCCCCGAGAATGTTCTGAAACCTGGTCTCTTTTTCAATAAGGCCCAGTGTCAGCCCATAAGGAATATCGAACTCCTCACAGGCCGTCCGAAGCCAATCCTGTTCTTCGTAGGTAAGCGGAATATCATCACAGTGATAGCACTGTTCAATTTCCGGCTCATCGGGAGGCGGTGTCGGCTCAAAGGTGGGTATGACCACGTTGTTGGAGAGAGGTGTGTGCTCCACAAAAGACGAAAGAGGAGCCGTGTTCTTCATCCGAACAACGACTCCGTCATTTTTCGCCGTAATCGAGGGCTCAGTCGCATAGGAGACCCCCACAATCGCCATGACGGCGATCAGCAGGAGTAATAAGAATTTCTTCATCAGCCCGCACCTCAGAGATTCTGGTGGTCGGCGATGTCATCCGTAATGTCGCCGACAACGTTGAAATCAAGGATATAGGACTTCAGGTAATCCTCGAAGCCTTCGCCCTCCTGAATCTCAAACATGCCGAAGTCCACATAGGGGTCGCCCAGCTCAGGATGTTTGGGGTCATACAGCCAACCGACAATAGCGCCGGCTTTGGTGCGGGGGAAGCCCAACATATCGTAGACTTCGTTGAGGAAGAGATGGCCGCGGGCCTGGAGCATATCGGTGGCCTGTGCCTGTCGGGCCTTCAGGTAGTAACGGTTCATTTCGGGGTTCTTCGTCCACTGAGGATGGGTCTCATCAAAGCGCCGGGCATAGGGGCTGTACTGAGAGGGGTCCCATCCTTCAACGGCAGGTACGTCGACCACCTCTTTAACCTTCTCCTTTTTGCCGTCATCATTGACAACGGTCTTCTTGATTTCCTTGGCCTTGATGTTGTAGCGGATCTCCTTCTCGACCTGCTCACCAAAGCGCTCCATGACCCGACCGCGGTAGTCCTTGAAGGACTTATCCAAGGTCGTATAGGCCGCCGCAAGGGCGATATTGCGCTTCTTCAGAACACGGTGACTGGCAACAATGCAGGTGATGGAGGCAACGCCCAGGATGACAGAGGGAGCGTAGAGTTTGGCGTACTTGACACCGGTCTGGATGTAGGCGGTGGTAAGATCCTTCTTGGTGTCCTCAGCGGAGTAGTCCTTGCCTGCCTTGGTGACGCCGTTGGCCTCGGCCTCGTGGATCTCGTCGATGGTTTCCTTGGTCTCCTCAGCGACCTCGCTGGCCTTGATAGTGGCCTTGCAGGCCATGACCGCGCTGACAACGACGCCGACAATACCGGCAGCGACCAGGAGCTCAGGGCTCTTCTTCTGAATCTGGAAGCCGATCTTGTTGAAGGTCAGACCCACAGACTTCATGATCTCGTTCTTTTTCATGGTTACATGTCCTCCTTAGAGAATGATTTGGCAATAGATTTGTAGATTTTACCGACATTTTGGAGATTACCATTGATTTCCTCCAAAATATCATCGAGCTTATCGTCGAATTTCTCGGCAATCTGCTCCTTTGCTTTGGCGACAACCTCTTTTTTGAGACGAGCTTCGTCGATTTTGGCGACATTTTTCGCGATCTCACTGGTCACGCCATCCGCAATGCTGTCATAGCTGGTTTTCACCGCTGTGGATACCTGGTCGTTGATTTCCTTCTTAAGACCATCCACGACGACGTCCGTAGCCCGCCGAACAGCGGTATAGGATTCACGATCGACTGCTTTCTGGACCGCCTGCTCAATGAGCTTAGACGGAATCTCGACCTCGGTGTCATTGGCAATTTTGTCAATGCTGGTATCCAGTTTGTCAGCCACAGCTTTCATGCGGGAATGGATACCAACCGCATACCCAATGGCAACCAAGCCGAGACCGAATACGCCGAAGCCGAGCAGCGTATCGGAGTTAAGTTTCATGAAGCGCCTCCTTCATATACCCGTGGTACTCGGCTTCAGTCGGGAACAGCATCCATTCGCCGTTGACCCAGCCCCTGTAGCCGGACGAAACAGGATACCCGTACATAGTCGAGCCCTCCTTTAATTGATCTGGACCGTTCTCGGGAGCTGCAAGATATACCCGTCCCGAGTCCGGACTACCTTGGCGGACCGAAGATCAGTCCAACCGTACTTGTTTGCCGTATAGCTGCGGCAGGTAATGCCGGCCAAATCGTAGAGGTCAGCAACGCTTACGATTTGATACTGGTTAATAGCCGCTTCCAACTGATCCAGAACCAAGTCGGCATCACCACGAGTCTCGAAGAGAATATCATCGTACTCGAAGCCAGCGGCAGCTCTCGGCCGTCCGTACTCACGGCGATCATCACGCCGGTCGTCGTAGTATCTCTGATACGAAGCCCGGGAGCCTTTGCCACTCCGTCCACCCAGACGGCCCGCTTCACCGAAAAGCATAATGCTGACCGCATCAGCGATCGCATTCTTGATACCCGGCACAATGACATCGACCAGGATATAGCTCTTGACGTTTTCAACATCCTCCGGGACGAAGATGTTGGCGAACTTCTTGACCTCACTCTTCTTGCGAGTCTTGGTCTCTCCGCTCACCACCTTCTCCAGCTTTTTATCCGGAGGACTGGAACCTTCCGGTTTGCGCTCCCTTGCAGTGTGGGAGTTGTTGGGATAGGGGGTTTCTGACATGGTCGTTCCTCCTTGTTACTTAATGAAAAAAGGGAAAGCACCTGTTGTAGGTACTCTCCCCCATGGCGATCCTCGCTGTTTACTTCTCCTCAGAAGCGTCCTCCTCGGAATCCTCCCGCTTGTCCGGGATCTCCGTGTACTCGGCGTCGACCACGATCTTGGCCTGCTCCTTCTGCTTCCGCTCGGCCCACTTCGTCTGGGCGAACGCCACCAGCTTCTTAACCCCGCCGATAGCGGCATAGGCCAAGAACCCGCCGACGATACCCGCAACGAATGCGCCGCTGCCGGAGCTCTCCTCCGGAGCCTCCTCGACCTCGATCTCAGGCTGCTCGTACTCCTCGATCTCATTGGTTCTCACAGTGTTCTCTTCCATTTTGAATTACTCCTTTATCAAAGATTTTAGTGTGGATCTCTCCATAATACGATTTGCATTTTTTGCGGACGCTACCGTCCGATGTAGCGGGGCGGATTGTGATGCCCGATGACAAGATAAGGAATGCCCTCGACCAGTTGCGAGCTGAAATCCAAGTCGATGTATCCCTCATCAATATCCCAGCCCATGTTTTCGCCGATGGCATCGTCACACGGGTCGAGGCCGATTTCCTGTAAGAAATCGTTGACAGTTATCACCATCTCGTCCCGCATCCGTTTATTCAGGACGTTTTCCGCCTTCCGCAGGATCTCAATGTCCGCCTTGAAGCAGGAATTGGTGAGCGGGTCAAAACAGGGAGTTTCCCCTTTGCCGGTGATGATGAACTCACGACTGGTCACCTGGGCCTTCTCCAGCTTGTCCCTGGCAACCGCGTCACGAATCGCCTGCTCCTTCTTCTCGCCGACAACCTCAACGGTTTTCTCCTTATACTCTTTGAGAGCTGTTTCAGAGATAGTGTAGGCGGTAGCGAGTGCCGCATTTCGCCGGGCATTGACCGAACTGGCGCCAATCAGGCAACCAATGGAGCACACACCGGTCACGGCTGCGGGGACGTAGCACTTCCAGGTGGTCTTAATGATCTCCGAGTTGGTCAGGCGTTTTCCCTCCTTGATTTCTCGCTCATCCACGAGCTGGAGGGCCTTGGGTGTTGCTTTGACGGCTGTGATGGTCGTGAAGATCATCCCCGCAATGCCGATGCCTGTCAGAAGCTCAGGACTGTGCTTCTTCAGGATTTTCGGAACATCTTTGAGAGCCTTCACGAAGGTTTGCTTGTTCACGATGCTTCTCCTTTCAAATGTATTTTGCAGGTTACTTTTCAAGCGGTTCAATCTTTTGCAGAACTTCCCAGGCAGTTTCCGCCAAAACTGAAAATATCCGCTTTTGGTCGTCCGTAACAGACGAATCCTTGTAGAGCTCCATCTTTAGCGCGAAGTCTTCGATGGTGTCAGATGCCAAGGTCCACGGATGATCCCAAACCAGTTGCAGAACCTCTTCGATTGCGCATCTTGAGAACGCGATTTCTTCAAGTTTGTGCTGAGGCCAGTCTGAACGTGGGACATCGTCATACATGCCCAGCATCCGCATCAGAGCCATAATTGCCCGTTCGTTCATATGCAACTCTTCAACGTCCAAAAGGGAAGAGTCCCTGTCAGGACTCCTCACCTTCTTCGCTTTCACGGGCGGCAAGTTTTTCATCGATCTTTTCGTCAATCGTCATGTCAAGTTCCCGATCGTCGGCCCAGTTGGACAGCAGCGTTCCCACCGCTCCAAGGACCATTCCGATCATGGACATTACTCTAAAGATAGCTTTCTTATCCATGAAGCCTTACCCTCCTTTCCACAATAGACTGTGCTATTTCTGCGGATTACTCCTCGGGAGGCGGAAGACCAGGCGGTTGCGGCAACTCGATGATAAGACACTCCACTTCCGGACGTTCCGGGCCATCGTCGATGTGAGAGACAGAATGGTTGAACTCTATCCAATAGAATTCATCATTGCAGTCAACCCACCATCCAATGTCATCGCCGCCCTGGACAGGATCGAGCCCCAAATATTTGTAGAAGTCATTGAGCGAGACATTTCCGTTGAGCGTGAACATCCGATTCAAATGGTATTCCGCTTGAAGCACTTTCCCGATGGTTGAGGCAAACTGCCTATCGGAGTAGATGTCATAGAACAGATGCTCCTCCTCGGGAACGCAGAAATCCAATGTGGTCGATTGGAACAATCCTGAGGTGCAGATTGTATGATCTTCCGGAACCCGCTCAATGGCCATGTCCTCCAAGACACGCTTATGACCTTCTTCGCCGAAGACGTTCTTGACTGACTTTGTGTAATCCTGGTACGTTCGGTTAAGCAGAGCATAGGCACTGGTCAAAGCAGCCTGTTGCCGCCGATTGAGCAGATTTGCACCTAAAATACACCCGATTGTAGCGATTCCAGTAGCAGTGGCCGGGATATAGCATTGCCAGCAAGCTGCTATCGTCTCCATTCGGGTCAATTTTTCGCTGTTTTCACGATTTTCGGACTCCTTGGCATCTTCGATGCGTTCAAGGGCCTTGGGCGTTGCTTTGACAGCGAGAATCGTCGTCGTGACCACACCGACTACTCCGAGGATGCTCAGGATTGTCGGTGACGCCTTTTTCAGGGCTTTTCCGGTCTGTTGTATCAGACCTTGCTTGGGTTTCATTTTCGCTTACCTCCTTTTTTATCCGCAGATTCGATGGCTACTGCGAGGACAAGGACTTGGAATGTCTTTTCACTCATTTCGCCGAGATTATAAAGCTTACTCGCAGCCGCTAAGGATGCTGTCGGGGTTCCGTAAAGAACATCGTTCCAAAGACCTCTATTCTGGTTCAAATCCACCTCGTTCTTCTCCTTCCAAATATCCGAAATACAATCCGTCTAAGATTGACATTGCCGCATCTCTGGATGTCTCGAATACATAAATGTTGTGCTGGTCGTGACTTTTGGTCACACACTCATCCGCTTTCTGAACGAACTGTTCCAGTATCTCGGTTGGCATACCGATGTCGCCATGCTTGGCAATCTCCTGGAGCAGTGTTTCGAGGGTGAATTTTTCGACACTAAGCTGCTCAAAATATGGATCTTTCAGATCGGTGTGTCTCATGTTCCACTCAATTCCGTCGAGCAGGTCACTTATGTACGAACCTATGACGATAGAATCGTAGCCAATTTCAGGTTTCATGCAGTCATTCCTTCAGTATCGGAAACGGGAATGACCGCATTCGGATTGAGTATTACGATGGAATCACAATCCCAACCATAAAGCGAATTATGGAGTTCAAAGTAATCATCACAATCATACTCATTACCATAAATACAGAGTTCGACTGCGTCAATTCCCTGATCGATACATTTTTCAAAGTCGATGATGTAACTCCTCCATGGGGTATCTTTACTCCACCTGGACCCTTCTTGTACAGGAAGTTTCTTAATATCTTCCAGAGATTTGATGGTCACAATGTTTGAACCATTTTTAATGGTAAACTTGAAGGAAAGCTTCTCAGTACACTCCCTGAAATCCTCAACTTCACACCAATCTTTCCAACCTCGTGTTGCATTTATCCGTGACGCCCAAAGTCCTCCCTTCGGTTTAATCCATCCCTTATTATTCTCGATGGGAAAACCTTTTTCTGGGTCAAACTCTGTTGCCCCATAATGAATATAGATTTGTTGATTCACGATTACCTCCTGTCCTCGGGCTCATACGGAACCTGCTCAACATCGCCGCCCTGGACGGTAACGGAGCGCATCAGGCAGCCTCGCTCCTCATCGAAGTAGATGTTGTCAGCCAGGTGATCCCACTCGTCGAACTTCTCGGCGACGTTCTTACCCTGGGACCGCCGGAGCGCAATCAGCTCCTCGTGAACGACACGTCGCCATGCCCGTGCAAGGGGTTTCCGGCTCTGGGACAGGACGTTGTAGAGGCCGGTCTCGGTGATGAAGGTTACCTGCCGCTTCTGGCCAGCGACTACGAGCGGAAGGAGCATATGCTCGTCCTCCTCGCAGAGACGAACAAGGTTCCAGACGTTACCCTCGCCGTACTCCACCAGATCGGCGACGTCCGCAGCCTTGAAGAGAGGCGCATCCAGATCCCCATAGACAGCGAGGACGCGATTTCTGAACTTGACTTCTCCTACGATTTTGATTTCCATTTTGATTTTCTCCTTTCATTGTTTTACTGTAATGAATCGACTCTGTTGAAAACATTTTTGCCGGCGAGATAGTCAACGGCATCTAAGAGATTCTGACGATAGGAATAAGGGATAGTTTTGATGGTCCATGCATGAAACCCAACACCAACCGCAATGATGACGCCTGCGGTCAATGCGCCGATGAGAATCGGCTTCATTTCTTTGCTCATTCCTGTTTCTCCTTTCCACGACGAAAAATTAAAGAGGCTGTATCGGACTCGAACCGATGACCTCAACCATTTCAGGTTGCGCTCTACCAACTGAGCTAACCTCCTCTCCATAATACGATTTGTAAAATCTGCGGAAGAAAGACAAGAGCCGCTGTTACGCGGCCCTGCCTTTAGAGGCCAATACTCTTTAACAGTTTGTCAAGTTCTTCTTTGCTAAGATCCAGTTCGATATCCAGATGGACGTGTGTCTTCTCATCAATGACGGTCGTGCGAAACTTGTTGAGCTGAACATCTAAGTTGTAGCCCAATTTGTCACGCATGACCTTCTCGATAAACCTCGACACGATTCCTCTCGTGAACTTCGATTCAATTTTCATCTCATCCATACTCCTTAACCCCTTTCATAGGTATTGGTATCCATAATAGGGGCTGCGGAATTGGCGCTAAAAACAGAGAAAGAGCCTTTACAGGCTCTTTCTCTTCGGTTTACTCTATTATCCGACGGATCTTGTCGTGACTATAGATACTTTGGTCTTGAGAATTCGACTTTCCTTCTTGCACACGGGGCATGTAAAGCCGACCTTGAACGTCTTAAATGTCAAGTCCAATGGTTCGGCACTCCATACACTATGGCATTTCGGGCAGTCAAATCTATAAACTCTCTTTTCAACAATCATGATTAAATACCCCCATAATAAAGTTTTTTCCATAAAGGACGTTGCAATTTATGCGAATCAAATGTTTCTTCGGTCGAACACAGTCTCCCATTTCTGCTTGGGTAGAGGTTTCATCTTCAGCGCCCACATGATTTGCCGAATTGTTACAGTGGGGTAGAGGCCGTCCGTACAAGTTCTGGCCCGACTGTCAAAGAACTCCTTGAACTTGGGGTGCAAATATAAAACGTCGGTCAAATAGGCGTCTACCTCTGTCCAGGATGTACTCTTTGTCTTAGGATCAAATCTCTGCTGTATCACAGCTAAACCCTTTTCATCAATCTCGAACAAGGTGCAACTGTCATACACTGGATGGTTGCAAATATAACGCCGACCATACATCGACAACGAAACAGCCGGCTTCTCGAAATGATAGCGCATCACAATCCCTCCAAGAAAATAAAAAGAAAAGGCTACGAGGGAGGATCGCACTCCTCGTAGATGGTTGGGTTTTCACCAACAACATGCGTCTCTCATACTTCCTTTCCATAATACGATTTGCAAAATCTGCGAATCTCCTCACAAAGTTCAGAGATAAAGAGAAAGAGCCCCGGTTTCCCAGGACTCCCTCCATTTTGATAATGATTAGTCGTCATACATCTTGCAAGATGTTTTGCAGTAGGGATATGGACCTCCACAAGCTCTGCACCCAGCGGGCGGCATATCATCTCTCGGAATCAGGTACTCGTCACCTCTTTCATCCTGTACGAGTTCCATAGTGTCTTCCTCCTCGTACTCATAATCCATAACATCGCACTCCCAGCCACATGCCGGGCAGGTGAATACTCCAATTCTATTCCTGATTTCCTCATCCATCAGCGCTCCGCATTTGTTGCAGATACCCCAGCCGTCATTGAGATACTCCCTGATCTCAACTCCTACCGGCCGAATGATCTCTTTACCCTTTTTACGCACTTTCATTACCTCCTGATGTAGTCCAGAAGTGTTGTACAGTATTATACTCCACTTCCGGCTGATAGTCGAGGTAAAAGAGCTCTTCTTCCTCATAAAGTGCGCTGTAGAAATGGCGAAAACGAAAAGAGCGCGAAATCTCCGCGCCCTCTCCGCTTTTGTAGCCTTACCCTTTACTTCGTGGGTCTGAAGCGATTCAGCAAGTTCTTGAATGTGGTCGACGTGAACGAACCAGTTTCCTCGAACTTGAAACCCTTGTTCATCCAGATGCCGTAGAATACCAACGGCAGTACCAGTTCTCCAACCGCCACACCAGCTCTCACACACCGGTCGACCATCTGATCCCGGGCCTGGCGCTTCTGAAGCTCTCCCTCCTGGGTACGGTCAGCATCTTTGCTGTCAAGCTCCCGCTCCTTCAGAGCAAGCTCGGCACCCTTATGCCCAGACTCAGTCTCACTCTGCTTCTCCTTCAACTTGTGCTCAGCGGTGTCGCCGTCGGCTTGACGCTTCTTCAGGGCGAGTTCAGCTTTGAACTGTTCGTCCTTCATCTTACGTTCTGCCTCGGCACTATCCACCTGGCGCTCCTTGATAGAGAGCTCAGCCTGATGCTGGGTCTCCTGCTGGGTAGCCTGCTTTTCTTTCAGAGCGAGTTCCGCTTTACGCTGCTCGCTGTCCATAACCCGGCGCTCACGCTTCTCTTCCGCCTCGGTCTCGGCCTTGATCTCCTCGATACGGAGTTTGTGCAGGGTTGCGAGATTCTGGATTGCCTTAGACTTCTCGTCAGTTCCAGAGCTCAGGGCCTCCACGTTTTGGATTTCCTGCTCGATCACGCCGTCCAACAAACTTTTGATCTCTGCCATATTGCTTTACTCCTTTCAAATATTAGAGTTGGGCTCCATAATAGCGGGTGTTATTCGTGCGGCAGGAAGTTTTCGACTTTGACGCGGAATGTAACGTGCCGCTTACTCATGACGTTGCGAACATCCGTACCCAGTTCAAGAAAAAGATAGGGCTCACAAGTCGGGTCAGACCTGTCAACCCGCAAATCACCAAGGGGGCGCTCTCTGGGAAGGACTCGACCGATGATAAAGCCGATAAGGACGGCTACGAGCGCAATTATGATTTCCATAGGATGCCTCCATAAAATTGTTTCTCAGAATTTCCCACCCGGGAATTTTTTAGAATACCAATTTACCACACATTCCAGTCACCTAAGTGCGGAAAATATAAAAGAGAGGGTCGCTGTTACACGACCCTGATCTTTCTGGATTGGAATTTCTGCTTGATGTTGTCCAGCTTTTCCGAGGCCACTTTCCTCACGTCAGGATTAGCAAGCACCACCGCCATCACACTGACAGTCGGCACAATCACTTGCCCAATCCAAAGCCGCAATTCTCTGCTGGCCTCAATTTGCTTGTAAGTCATAAATCGAACCTCCTTTCCATAAAGGTCGTTGCAATTTGTGCGAGTAAAATATAAAAAGAGAAGAGGCCGTGTTTCCACAACCTCCCTCTTGGCCGACCTATATGCCAATAGTTCATCTGTCGAACAGTCTTCTCACAAAGTTCTTTGTAGCCTTCCACCAGGCGGGCTCCATAAACACGATGAGCTCAATCGCAGCGATGGCCGTTCCGACCACAGTGCAAATGCCGCACAGCTTAAAGTAACCTCCCCAGGTGACAGGCTTGTCCATCCAGTTAAAATGACGGTTCATAAGTCAAACTCCTTTCTAATATTGGGTCTTCCATAAAGGTGGATGTATTTTCTGCGGAAGATGCCAAATCAGTCTCGAACTTTGTTAAGGAGCCAAAAGAACTTACGGGCCGTCTCGTAGAACACATCCTTGCAGCAGGGGATATGGTCACGCATTTTGAGAACGCTGTAGCAATCTCCTTTCGTAACATAGCTCATGAGATACTTGTAGAGCTCGGGGTCAGCTTCACGAGCGCACTGCTCAACCATACCCATCCATCTGGAGTAGCGTTCACGGGCCGCTACGCATCGGAATGTTGGATCGCTTGTCTCTCCAGTCTCGCTGAACAACTCCAAATCAGCAGGTCGCCGGCTCAGTCCATCGAGGGCCGCATGAGCCTTCTTCCAAATCGGATACTGCCGGCAGAAGTGTTTCAGCTCGTAGTATCGCTCACGCTCTATGTAGTATGGATTCTTCTTGGATACTTCGGGTCGTACATTTGTAGGCATATTATCGCTTTTCTCCTTTCCATAAAAATCCGGTTTCCTCATAGAGGAGTTTGGGCGAGATGTAAAAGTTGATACGTCCGTACCGGCTGTCTATCTCGTTGATGCTGGTCACCAGTTTGCCGTTTCGGGTAGCCTTACCAATCGGAAGCCATCCTGACACAATGCCGGCTCGAACCCAAGACGCATCTTTTCCATAGACGCGGGCTGCTACTGCTACTGGAACAGAGCCTGGATGAAATTCTTGTTCACTCATTAACGACTACCTCCTTTCAACGGCTATTCTAAGTTAGCAACCACACTGAAGTACAAACAACCTCGGTGAAAAGGCGAAAGCCGCTGCTTTAGCGGCCTCCACCTTTGGTAGAATCACTTGTTGTACTCGACTCCAATAACGACACTTGCAATGTCGCCAGGCTGTGCGAGCCCATGCTTGATGTATTGCTTGCCCAGTTCACCCAGGTCGTCCACGGGAATGCTGTTGACGATTGCGTTCAGGTACTTTCCCTCCACCCAGAGGTATGACGTGTCCCAGACCTTGAGGCCATCCGGGATCGAAATATCTTTCCTCCTGAATATGCCTTTGGCCTTGACCGCCTTCCCGCTGTGGCGCTTGCACCCGAGAATCACCAGCACGATTCCGCCAGCGACCGCCGTAGTGGCAATCAGCTCCTTTTTATGGTCCTCCACAAACCTTTTGAACTTTTCCATGCTCATTGTTGCTTCTCCTTTCAAATATGGATTCTTCCATAAAAGGTGCTGTGGTTTGTGCGAAAAG
>OFHO01000614.1_pt1 | contig 32142 bp, 29 predicted proteins | sample 1521531 | NCBI WGS metagenome assembly OFHO01 (sample SAMEA3504124, study PRJEB24116) | mouse gut metagenome | biome: mouse gut; feature: mouse-associated habitat; material: faeces | place: Denmark | collected 2011
TGTGATGTTCGATAATGAAGAATTGGCACAGTTCAGACCTGACGTCATCTATATACATACAAGCAACCGCAACATTACTGCCTATCCGAAGTTGACCGATTCCAGAAAAACAGTGGACGATCTTTTGGATACAGCCTATCATCATTTTTCGGACATGTGGGATAAGATAGAAGAAAAGTACGGATGCATTATCATCCAGAATAATTTTGATTATCCATACTGGAGACTGCAGGGCAACAGGGAGGCGGCCGATTATCATGGTACTGTGAATTTCATCACGCGGCTTAATTTAAGGTTTGCCGAGTATGCACAGGGACATGGTAAGTTTTTTATCAATGACATCAACTATTTATCTGCGTCCTTTGGCCTTGATAAATGGTTCGATCCTTTCTGCTGGTTCATGTATAAATATGCGCTTTCCATGAAAGCGATTCCAGCACTGGCGCACAGCGTGTCAAATATCATAAAATCGTTGTATGGCAAGAACAAAAAGGCGTTCGCGCTGGATCTTGATAATACGCTCTGGGGCGGGATTGTGGGTGATGATGGACCGGACAATCTGAAGATTGGGAAGGAGACGCCCACGGGTGAGGCATATACGGAGTTTCAGGAATATCTGAAAGCGCATCAGCAGCTTGGCGTGATTCTTAACGTTATCAGTAAGAATGAGAATGAGAACGCTTTAGCAGGACTTGCTCACCCGGAGATGACGCTGAAATCGGATGATTTTATCACGATTAAAGCGAATTGGAAACCCAAATCGCAGAATCTTCTGGATGTTGCCCATACCCTTTCCCTGATGCCGGACAGCTTTGTTTTTGTGGACGACAATCCTGCGGAACGGGACCTCATAAGACAGCAGGTCAGGAATGCTGCGGTTCCGGAAGTTGGGGACAAGCCGGAAGGCTTCATCAGGGCTATCGATAAGATGGGGTATTTTGAAATGACTGTGGTTTCTGCCGATGATGCCGGCCGTGAGAAGATGTATAAGGAGAACGCCGAAAGGGCAAAGGCAGAACTGGCATTTTCTGACTATCGTGCGTATTTGTTATCTCTGAATATGAAAGCGGAGATTGAAGCATTTATTCCAGCCTATCATGGCCGGATTGCTCAGCTCAGCAATAAGAGCAATCAATTCAATCTGACTACAAGGAGATACACGCAGGCAGAGATTGAACAGATTGCAGCGGATGAATCCTATATCACTTTGTATGGGAAGCTTGCTGACAAATTCGGAGATAACGGTGTTGTGTCGGTTGTTATTGGTCATCAGACGGATGGCATACTGGACATTGAACTCTGGATTATGAGTTGCCGAGTCCTTAAACGCGATATGGAATATGCTATGATGGACAGGCTGGTACAGGAGGGGTATCAGCGCAATGTCCAGAACCTTATCGGTCATTATTATCCCACAGCCAAGAATGGCATGGTCAAGGAATTCTATGGTAGTATGGGTTTCACCAAGACCCAAGAGGATGAGGCAGGGAACAGCAGGTGGGAGATGGCTGTGGAAAGCTATAAAGCGAAGAACCATGTGATCAGTGTGAAATGACATTTAGTTTTATAGTGATTAACGGGTTTTATTTTCCTCTATTTTATGTTACAATCTTCAAGAAGATGGGAGGATATAACAAATGAAAAAGTTTATGGAAGAGTTCAAGGCATTTATCGCGCGCGGCAATGTCATGGATATGGCAGTTGGTATCATTATAGGCGGCGCCTTCACAAGTATCGTTACATCTCTGGTGGAAGATATTATCAATCCGCTGCTCGGATTGTTTGGAGGAATGAATTTTGACCGTTTGCATGTGAAGCTGCTGGGGGAAGTCACGCTTAACTATGGGAAATTTATCACTGCTGTCGTGAATTTCCTGATCATGGCATTCATCGTATTTTTGCTTATGAAAGTGGTAAATGGCATGGGTGACAAGATTACAAGAAAAGAAGCGGAAGAGATACCAACAACAAAAAAATGTCCTTTCTGTAAGAGTGAAATAGCAGTTGATGCGACAAGATGTCCGAATTGTACATCTGAGCTTTCTTGCTAACCCACTCTGTTATGTCCGGTCTGCCGGCATGCAGCGTATAATATGGAATAGAAGTGATATTCAGGCGTATGGGATGAGAGGCTCATACGCCTGATTTGCAATGGCCATAGAGTGGATACCGCTAACCGGTGTTCACATAATATTGCGCCTGTGCGTGCCACAGTTCATAATATTTCCCCGTTTCATCCGCAACCAGTTCCTCATGGCTGCCCCGTTGGATGATTGCCCCCTCGTGGAACACCGCAATCTCATCGCAGAATTTACAGGAGGAGAGGCGGTGGCTGATGTAGACAGCCGTCTTATCGCCTGCAATGTCGTTAAATTTAGAATAGATTTCCATCTCCGCCACAGGGTCCAGGGCGGCCGTAGGCTCGTCCAGTATGATGAACGACGCGTCTTTGCATAACGCCCTTGCAAGCGCGATTTTCTGTGCTTCCCCGCCGGAGATGTCTACGCCGTTTTGCTCCATTTCTTTATAAAGATAGGTGTCAAGCCCCTCGGGCATGGCGGTAAGCCTGTCGCTAAATCCTGCCTGCTCTAGGCATTTCCTGGCGCGTCCGCGGTCATAGTCTGCTTTGCCGGCGACATTCTCTCCCAGCGGAAGGGAAAATAGCCGGAAGTCCTGGAATACGACGGAGAAAAGGTTGATGTAATCGTCGTACCGATATTTTCGGATGTCAATTCCGTTCAGTAAAATCTGCCCCTCGCAAGGGTCGTATAGACGGCAAAGCAGCTTGATAAATGTGGTCTTCCCAGAGCCGTTCATACCTACGACGGCGAGACGGCTCCCAATCCGGAACTTTAAGTTTACATGCCGGGATACCGGAAGGAAACGTCCCGGAATTCAATCTCATACCGCCGGTCGGAACGTTTTTCCGTGGTGAGGCTGCCCTGATACATGGCGTTTGGCAGGTCCAGAAACTCGAAGGAGGTTTTCAGGAATTCACCGTTGGAATACAGGGAACCCATATATTTCAGGAAGTCAGAGATTCCCTGGAATAATTTGGTGATAGAGCTTATGTATTGTGTCACGGAGCCGACGCCGAAAGCGCCTGCAAAGGATTTCAGGCATACGAACAGGTAGGCCGTCCCGGTCAGCAGCCCGGAAATGAGCTTGGCACAAACAGCCCACATGCCCATTGGACCCCGTGCGAGTTTGACAATTTCGCCTCCGGAGCTGTATATATCAATATGTTTCAGATAGTGGACATACACATTTTCATGCTGGTTGTAGGTCCGGAGGTCTTCCGCGCGTGTTCTTTCGTCGCGTATAAATCCATAAAAGCTAAAGTAACGGTTGCCCAGTTTTGCCGATGATGCAAATTTCGTCCAGTAACGGCTGCTTCGGTTGGAACATACAGGGGAGAGTACCGTTGCCAGCAACATGAACGCCGCAATGCTTAACGTACAGAGCGGATGGTTCAGGACTGCAAAGCGGCTGCCTTTTGGGACAATGGACAGGAACAGGCTGACGGTCATGCAGATGCCGCCCAGGCATTGGAGGGCAGCCGTGGCAAGCGGCTCAAATATCAATATGGTAAACCGGAATCCCCAGCTCATCCAGTTGTTATTTTGGAGGATTTGGGAATAGAGGTCAAAAACATATTGCCGGTCAATGTCTGCATAATCCAGGGTAAACATTTTGTCCATGTAGATTTTGCCGTGGACGCAGTCGGAGGAGTGCATTTCATAGTATTTCCAGCGGGTAAGTATCCCTTCGGTTAAAGCCAGTATTGCGGCCGAAGCTAACTGTAGGATTACTAGCCTGAGAAGCTCCTTGGGGTTCCGGTTCCCTGCCAGTTCATTGATAATCCGGGCAGACAGCCATATCGTAACATACGGGCTCAGCGCCTGAAAAGCGGAGGACGCCGCAATCGATAAGAGCAATCTGGGGCAAAGCCGCTGCCAGATTACGAGGGCGCGGTAATTCAGTTTGAGCGCCTCCCTGCGGGTTAATTTGTTTTTTGCCATGGCTGTTTACCTCCCTTGTCCCTTTTCTTGATAATAATGGCTTTGTACCTTGAATAATTCCGCATATCTTCCGCAAAGTGAAAGCAGGGAATCGTGTGTGCCTTCCTCGGCAATCCGACCGTTTTCCAGGAAAAGAATCCGGTCGCAGAAACGGGTGGAGGCAAGCCTGTGGGAGATGAACAGGGCAGTCCGTCCCTTTGTCAATTCGCTGTATTTCAGATAGATTTCATTTTCCGCTATGGGGTCGAGGGCGGCGGCAGGTTCGTCAAGAAGGAGAATGGGCGCGTCCTTGTAGAATGCCCGCGCCAGCATTAGCTTCTGCAGCTGTCCTCCGGATAATTCGACTCCGTCCTCATGGACTTGCCTTCCAATATGCGTGTCAAGGCCATGGGGAAGCGATTTCACAGTGTCTGCCATACCGGCCTGTTTCAGGCACATCCAGACTCTATCCATATCAATGCTGTCTACCCTTTGCGCTACGTTCTCTGCAACACTGGCTTCCAGGACAGAAAAATTCTGGAACACGGAGGAAAACAGGCTGTAGTAATCCCTTCGGTTGTACTGCCGGATGTCTTCTCCGTTCAACAGGACGCGTCCTGTTGTGGGATCAAGGAATCCGCAAATAAGTTTTACAAGGGTGGTCTTGCCTGCGCCGTTTGGGCCGACGATGGCAAGTTTTTCACCGGGACGGACGGCCAGGCTGATATGGGAGACGGCGTCCAAAGAAGCGCCCGGGTATCGGAAGGATACGTCCTCTAGGCAAAGTTCATATTTCATGCCCGGGTCTTTGGGAAGCGCAATCCCGTCCTCGAACCGGAACGGTTCCGGCCAATCCAGGAATTCGCGGACGGTATTAAGTTCCAGGCTTTGCTTGTGCAGTGTCGCAAACTGTTCCAGAATTTCCATAACCCATTGGGTGAATCCGCTGACGGCCGAGAAGTAAAGCAGGAAATCTGATGCAGGAAGCCCTTCGCGGATTGTTATCCCGAGCAGGTATGCATAAGCTGCACCGTTTCTAAGTAAGGCCAGCAAAAGGTCTATGATGTTTGTAAGGAGGTATACCTTCTCCCTTCTGGCAAGGAACGACTGGTACAGGCGAAAGGTGCGGTCCCATACGTCTGTGAGCCAGGGACGCAGCCCGAAGATTCGGATGTCTTTGGCAAAATTGCGCTGAGTCCCTGTCTGGCGGATATAATCCATCTGCTTTTGGTAGGCTGCCTCTTCTTCCCTGTGGCGGTAACCCCATTCGCTCAGCCGGTTGTTGAGGAAGAAGCCGGTTGTAGTAGTCAGGAGGACTGCCCCAATCAGGAGAAGGGGAAGCCCGGACAAAAGCAAGAGGTAAATCAGGAAGCACATGACATTCCACAATATCATAACCCAGGTATGCCAGATTGCTTCTGAGGACGATGAGTTGGACGAACACACCTGATAGGCTTTGCTTTTGAAGCTGATAAAATTTGTGTCCAGAAGATTAGAGTAAGAGGTCCTGGCATGTTTGCTTCCAATCTGCCGGATGATTTCCATGCGTAAGTCCACACGTCCGAACATGGCGTTTTCGGACAGGTATGCAAGAAGCGGGTTGCATATTAAAAGTATGCCGCTGAAGATAACGATTGTTGCCAGCAATTCCGAAAGCGGCGTATGTTGTTCCAGGTTCCTCAAGATGGAAGGAGTGAACAGAAGTTCTGCAACGGAACTTACGGTAAGCAAAAACGCCGGAATAATGCACATGAATACGACGCTTGGGCGGATTTTAAAGGCAAGGCATACCATGAAGCCGGTATTCTGCCATAGGTTATACTTGGGTTTTTTTGTGCTTGTTTCGGTCATATGTTACCTCCGGATCGATTGTTATGTCAGTGGCTTATGCATCTGCTGTTTTTAGCCGGTACACATAGTCAAACTGTGCTTGGCGTTCGGCGGCGAGATGGTGGCTTACCAAAATCAGGGTGAGTTCCGGATTCGCCAGCAGGCTCTCTTCCACAATGCCTGCATTCTTCTGGTCTAAGGCGCTGGTACCTTCATCCACCAGAAGGATTGACCGGTCGTGGATGAGCGCGCGGGCGATTGCCACCCTTTGCCTTTGGCCTCCGGAGAGGTTGCTGCCTTCCTCGCCGACATTTGTGTCAAGTCCGGCGGGCATATTTGCCATATCACCTGCCAAGGCGCTGGCTTGCAGGGCTTTTTGTATCTGCTCTTCCGTAAAATCCTCTCCCAGAGTGATGTTGTCACGGATAGTCGTATTAAACAAAAATACATCCTGTGCAATATAGCTCATCTGCTGCTGGAGCTGTTCCGTAGTGAATTCCTTAGCGTTCTTGCCGTCAAACCTGATTGACCCGCCATAGTCCGGAAGCCATCCAAGCAGGAGCCGGAGCAGCGTAGATTTTCCGCAGCCGGAAGGACCGGTGAGGGCGTACTTCCCGCCCTTTCTGAAAGAGGCAGATATTCCTTCTAAGACTGGCTTTTCACCGTAGCTGAAGCTTACGTTCTCCACAGTGATAGAATCCTGTATCGGCTCCGTCCTCTGGGATGCCTGTGTATTGCAGCCGTCCTCGTGGGCTGTAATCCGTTCAAAGTAAGGCTTGCTGGTAGAAAAGCACATACGGAAGTAGGAAAGCTGGCTCAAACCGTTGGTAATGGCCCCGGTTGGGACTCCGACGCCTGCCATAACGGAATAGGGGATAATTCCCTTGAACACCAGCATGCCGGTATAAAAATGGATAATGAGCTGCGCAAATACATTCACGATTCCAATACTGTCGTAGATAAGCCCGGTTTTACAGGTTTTCCGGAAAGCGGGCTCTTCAATCTGCTCGCTCGCCTCAGAGATACCCTGGCTAAAGCGGCTGCTCCTGCCAAAAAAACGGAGGACGTCATACCCGCCTAACAGGTCTTTCAGCACGCTGACTGCCGCAGCCTGGCCTTGCGCGCACATCTGCCCAAGATGTTCCAGCTTTTTTTCAAACAGCTTCGGCGCAAAGAGCATAAGGGCTGCCGAAACGAGGGACAGCGGAAACAACGACCACTGGAGGGAAAGCAGGACCACCATATTCGCAATTACCTGCGCCGTATAAGAAGTAAACATAAAGAATGCTTCCCAGGCGTTATTTTCGATTTCGTTAATGCCCGTGGTAAACCATGACAGATACTCCCCGTTGTCCTGGGCGTGGTATGTTTGATAGTCTTTTTTCAGCAGTGTCGCCGCCATATCCCGCCGTACTGCATTATTCATTTTCCGTATGGCCCGGCCTTTGAAGATTCTCATGAAAAAATCAAGAATCAGGTACACGCACCACCCTGCAAAAAGCATTCCCAGCCAAAAAAGGAAACTTTGCAAATCTAAATCAAGAATTGCCTGTGTGAACCGTACCGTAATCAGCGTAAAACTTGCCTGTGTGGCATACATACAGATTTGGATTGCAATCACGGTTAGGTTTGCTCCCCAGAATTTTTTTAAATAGTAAGACATAATATCCCTCCTCGTAATGAAATAATTTCTATGGATATCATAGTATAAAAATCCGTCCCCGGATATTTCGGGGACGAATTGCTCAAAAGGGGGGATGAATCGTTTTCTCATAACTGGGGTATTAGAATCTCCGTTGTAAAGGCCCCGTCTTCGCTGTTTCGGCTTAGATACCCGTCCAGCCGTTCGATAATCTGGTCAATGCGCACCAGCCCGAACCCATGCCCGTCTCCTTTGGTTGTGCCGAACAGCTTGCCTTTCTTCTCAAGTTTCTTTGTGGCGGTGAAGTTGGTAAAGGACAGGTAGAGCTGTGTGCCTTTCATGTCCATGTATACCCGGATCAGCCGCTCATCCTTTGGCAGCGGCAGACTGGCTTCGATGGCGTTGTCAAAGAGGTTGCCGATGATTACACAGAGGTCAAGCTCTGACATATGCAGCTTTACGGGGATATGGGCGTCCACATGGACTGGGATATGTTTGGACTTAGCAAGGGAAATCTTACTGTTTAAGATGGCATCCGCCATGTGGTTTCCGGTTTTGACTACCGTATCTACCGTGTTTAAATCCGTATCCAGTTCGTCCAGATAAGCCTTGATTGCATCCATATCTCCATTTGCGGCAAATGCCTTCATAGTCTGGATATGGTTACGGTAATCGTGCCGCCAGCCGCGGATTTGGCGGTACATATTCTCTACCTCCTGGTAGTGGGTTTCAATCAGTTCACGCTGATAGGCGGCAAGCTGTTTGTCGATTTGACGGGATAAAAATGACATGATTTACCTCCTGAATGTATCATGTATAAGAAATGACAGCACGGTTCAAGGGTTCATAGGCTCCTCTGGGAAGTGCAAGGGCCGTTCCGTCCAGAAGATGGACTTCTGTTTTTGTAATCCGCCGGATACTGTTCAGATTTAAAATCATGGAACGTCCCACCCGGTAAAACCGCTGATCCAGTTCTTTTTCAAAATGGTTCAAGGTCTGCTTGACCGTATAATCTTCCTTGCCATGAATCGTCACATAGTTTTTCTGCACATCCAGATAACGGATTTCATAGAGTGGAATCCGCACCATCTCGCCCGACTGATTCAGGTTCAGGCAGCGGTCGTTCTGGTTCATCTTTTCAACGGCGCGGTCCATGACCGAGAAGAATTTGTCTTCCTTCACAGGTTTCATCAGATAGTGGAGGGCGGCTACTTCGTAGCCTTCTGCGATATAGTCAGAATAACCCGTAATAAAGATGATCTGTAAGGCTTCATTTTCTCGGCGTACTTGTTTCGCAAGAGTTACGCCGTCCATGCCCTTCATCTCAATATCAAGCAGAATGATGTCAAAGTATTTATTTTCCGCATAGCGGAACAAGAAAGCCTCTGCCGAAGTGAAGGTTTCCATTTTAAGCTGGATATCCTGTCTCAAAGACCAGATGTCTAAGAGTTTTGACAGATATCCGGAATCTGCGGGATTATCGTCACATATGGCAATATGGCAGACCATAGGTACACCGCCTTTCTGGTTTTCTACATGATAAGATCAAAAATCTGCTTTCCCTGATACGTAATCCATTCCATCCGCGGCTTCTTCTGGCGACGGAAATCAAAGGTCAGCAGATATCCCTTTTCGGCGTGCATGCTTTCCAGGTATCCGAAGAGTTGCTCATAGGCGTCTTCATGTTTTTTTGTTCCATACCAGCGTTTTAACTCTAAGATATATTGCTCAGTTCCGTAATCTACGATCAGATCCATCCGGCGTTCGGTATTCGTACGGGATTCTATATGGTAAAATCCCTTCCCGTTGATTAGCGGACGTAGGTAAGTAAGAAAAAGAATCCTGCCGTTTTCTTCCAGAAACTTCCTGTTTTTTATATTTTCATAAAGTTCCTCATAATGATGTGAGAATGTCTCTAATACGTATTCCATGCAAAAATGGCCGTCCTGTATCACATCTTCTGACAAGACTCCTGTGATTTTTAAATGCTTTTTATCTTCCTGATTTCTGGATATAAAATAATTTGCAATCTTTATCTCGAACATGCGGTTATCAATCACGGATTTTCCGTTATCATTGCGGATGAAGCCAAAGGTCGCCGCTAGATCCACCGTACCATTTGTCCGCTCGAATGGCTTCTCTTGTCCCAGGATTAAAAGTTCGTACATAAAAGTCCGCAGTTCAGTATTATTCTCCAAATGGTGGGAAATGTCATCAAAGAGCGTATTTTTTTCTAGTAGGATATTTTTAACTGCCATTTGGATTCCCGAGCAGTCCCATGCCAATCCCGTTTCGTCAATCTCCTGACAGATTCGGCTTACAAGGAAAGGATATCCATTGGTATAGTCCCAGAGCAGGGACGCCGTTCGGGGGATATCCATTCCGGTACGATGGTCTGTCTCATATTCCGAAAGCATAGACTCAATTTCAGAGGCAGAAAAAGACATATCAATATCAAAATTTGCCGCAATGTTCCAAGGAGAGTTGTATTTCACTTCCCCTTGTGGCGTTGAATGATAACCTCGCTCTATCATATGGAGTTTCATATTTTTTATGTCGTAAACGCCGGCAAGAATCACGCTAAAAAAAGTAAAATCCTCATTTGCTTTCCTTGCCAGATATTTTTCGCGGAGCATGCCGAGAAAATGTAGGAATACCCGATTGTCCGAAGCCTGATCCACTTCGTCGATCAGCAGGACGATTTTTCGGTTCATACAGAAATCCGTAATTTTTTCAGAAAGCCTCAGGAAACTGTCCGTGTCTTTTGGATAGCGGTTCCATTGCTTCATATCTTCCGAAGATGCTGATGAGAAACGAAGGCTTTTGCCAAAAAGTTCGTCAAATCCAAGACAGAATTTAGCCTCGTCCGAAAAAATAGTTCCGCCGATTCCCTCGAAACTGATTCTGGATACAATATAGTCCATATTCAAATTTTTTTTTAATGCTTGCAGTGTGGTGGTCTTTCCATATTGTCTTGCGCGGTTGATTGTAAAATATTCCTCCATATCGACCATACCACGAATCTTTTGTATTTTATCAGAGATATCGACCATATAATCCTTATCTGGCGTACATAGACCAGTTACATTAAAATGTCTCATGAAAGCTGCCTCCTTAGGCACATGAAAGCTCGATTGCCTTAAAAAATATTATCTCTATTATACTATAGAGCCGCTGTTATGGGAAGAATGAAATGGTACAATGCAGCTAAATGCAGCTAAAATGGATGTGTCAATGAGAGCGTTATAAGTGTGGACATCGGTACATTCATGACAGGATTCCTACATTTCATGACAAAGTAATTGGCATAGGACTGCAATTTTGGTATCCTGATAAGATAATGTTATATCCCAATGAATAGATAGTGTGGTGACGACAATGTTGGAAATTGCAATCTGTGACGACGAGCCGGTTATGCGAAAAGAAATTTCCCGCCATTTTTCAGACTACATGGCAAAAAGACAGGACATGGATTATCGCATCAGGGGATTTGAAAGCGGAAAACAGCTCCTTGCATGGGGGCATGATTTTGACTTGATATTTCTGGATATCCAGATGGAACAGCCTGACGGCATGGAGACGGCTAGAAGGCTCAGGCAGAGGGGGAGCCAAAGCCTGCTGGTCTTTGTGACTGTACTAAAAGAGTGTGTGTTTGATGCATTTGAGGTGGAAGCATGTGACTACCTGCTCAAACCGTTGGATACCGGACATTTTGAACGGACGATGGAGCGGGTGTATGAGCGTATTAGGCAAAAGCCTGCAAAACGGCTTTTGGTGCAGAGAGGAAATCAGAGCCAGGTGGTCTTGCTGTCCGAGAGTGTATACTGTGAAGTCCAGGGAAGGAAAATCTATATTCATCAGAAAAACGGGGAAATCATCGACTATTATGACCGGATGGAGAACCTGAAAAGTCATGTGGACGGTCGGTTCTTCCAATGCCATAGGAGCTATCTGGTGAACCTTGACTATGTAAGGGGCTGCGAGGCAGGACAGGTATTGCTGCCAGAAGGAGAGAAGATTCCCGTGTCAAGGCTGCGGGAGCGGGAACTGACGCAGGCGCTTCTGTGCCATATGAAAGAAAGAAGGATAGCCGAAAGGCACAAGGAGCGCCCATGAGCATAAGCTATATCGGCTCATGGCAATATCAGCTTGGAGGAGGTCGGATATGGATTGGTTCAGTATTTTGCTTGTTGTCCTTACGCTTACCGGATTAAGTATTGCGCATATCGTTTTTATCGCCGCCATTAGCGGGAAAGAATGGAGAATTTGGCAGATGGCTGTTTATTTTTTCATGCTCTGCATAATTCAGAAGATTTGCGTGGTGTTGAATTTTCTTGATTTCATTTCGGTTTGCATAGAAATAACGGCATTATATGTAATGAGCCGATGGGCGCTTAGGAATCGCCCTTCCGTGTCCTGGGTGGCGTCTGTCCTGGCCGTTTATGTCACGCAGCTTTCGTTCGGGATTATGAATGCTGTGGAAGTCTTGCTGATGCCGCCGTCCATAAGAGGTCCGCTGTTATATCTACTCATTATTCTGGCGACTGCCGCCACATTTATGCTGAGCGCCTTCTGTTATGCATTTATCCGGAAGTTCTTATCATTGGAAGAAGAGAGCTCCTACATCTGGATTCTGTTGTTATCCGGTCTGTTTTTCTGCGCGGCGGAATTTTACATTATGCAGAATTCATATGTCCATGTGAATTTTCATGAGCCGGGAAAGCATTTGCTGCTGCTTATGCTGCAAGTCATGGGGCTTGGCGCGCTCTGCTGTACCCTGTATGCCTATGGAAGGGCGCGTTGTGAGCTAAAGACCAAGGCGAAACTTGCTTCTTTATCCCAGGCGGCGCAGGCTCAAAAAACCTATATTGCAGAGGCGCAGATGCGGTATGGAAAGACGCGCTCGTTCCGCCATGACATCAAGAATCATTTATCTGTGTTGGGCAATCTGCTGAATACGGGGCAGATTGAGGAGGCGAAAGATTATCTGGAGAAACTGGAATATAAGACGGCCGAATTATCTTTTCCATACCAGACGGGCAATCCTGTTGTGGATGTGCTGCTGGGGGAGAAGATGGAGCTGGCAAGGCTAGAGGGGATTGAGACGGCAGTTTCCGTTATCCTGCCAAGAACCTGCGGGATTGATGACTTTGACCTGTGTGTGATATTTGCAAACGCGCTGGATAATGCGTTAGAGGCGTGTTCTGCCCTTGGTGATGCTAGGAAAATGATGACAGTAAGAGGGGAGGGGCAGGGGGACTATTATATGCTGGAATTTGATAATAGCTGCGCCGCAGGAACGGCAGTGGCGGAAGGAATTGGTCTTTCCAATGTAAGGGCAGTGGCGGAAAAATATCATGGTGCAATGCAGACGGAGTATGGAAACCAGCGGTTCCGGCTGAATGTGCTGCTGAATTTGTCACTCGCTGAGGTCGGCAGGTATCAGAATGCGCAACCCAATGTATGAGCTGCATTCTGATACATAAAAACGACAGGTCATGCCAAATCCATTGCAATCCTGTGAGAACGGGGTAAAATGGCATTGTAAGCAGATGAGTTGACAAGAATAGGAGGGAGAATATGGGACCGATTTCAAGAGTGAATGCCAGGCCGATAGATCCGTATTTGCAGTGGAGAGAAAGGATGGAAGAGAAGAAGGCTGAAAAAGAGAAGTATGCAGGCTCTCAAGATTTGAAGACATCTAAGACTGAGAAGGAGTCTGGTTTTGCCAAAGGGGCCGGGAATGTTCCGGGACAGCGTATAAGAGATGAATATGTTCCGGGACCAGACAGAACTCCGGAATCCGGAAAACTTCCGGAAAGTGGGGAAGAGCCGGATAAGGCTGCAAAGAAGGCGGACGGGATGGAACCGGATAAGGCTGCAAAGAAGGCGGACGGGAAGAAGACGGAAAGGTACATGGGAAGCACAGATAAGGTTGACCGTGAGATTGAGAAGCTAAAGAAGCGGAAAAGTGAGCTGGAAGGGCAACTTAGGATGGAACAGGACGAAAGCAAGGTTCAGAGTTTAGAGCGGGAGCTTGCACAGGTGGAAAGAGAACTGAGTCAGAAAGACAACGACGGGTATAGGCGCCGGCATATGGTGATGACGAAGATGTGACCGGTTGGATAAGCGTGGGGTGTTGCAAAATGCGGCTTATATAGAGCTGTTTTGCAGCACCCCTCTTTTGATAGATGAAAGGATTTTACTTCAAGTAAAAATGCGGTATAATTCTTTAGGAAAGTATCAGATTCAGGGCAGACGAAAAGAGCAGCTTTATACAAAAGATAAAACTGCCCTGAATGTGATTCTTTCCGATTGTACCAGACTGCGGACCTTTAGCCAATATGTGTATGGAGGAAGTATTTTTCACAGTTAGTGAAACTGCACAGATTTTGCAGGTACTTCCTGGCATAAGCATCTGTTTTTTGTGTAGATTTACAAATATATCCGGTAAAAAGGCATGCTTCGCAAGCCTTCTTGCGGAGGCTTTTAAAAAATTTATTCAGTAAGAAAAAGTTTGTATCAGGATGAACCATATGTCCTTCCGGCCTGTTGCATCCTGTGGCGCCCGCATTCCGGACAAATGCGTATATCAATCTTCCAGACCACAGCCAGCAGCTCTCCTATAGATAGTCCGGCATACCTTTCTTTAAACCGCTGTCCTCCCTGGATTTTGAAGATCAGTTTCAGGTTCTTGCTTTTATACCGGTTATTTAAAAAGCCGTAATAGCGGATCTTCTGAAAACCGGGAGGGAGCACATGCATCAGGTAACGCCGGATGAATTCCGTGTTTTCCAGGGTGATAGTCCTACGCGGATTGCCGGGCCTTTTTCCTCTGGCAGAAAAAGTGGTTTCCTGTTCATCCACATCCAGGATACGGCTGTTTGAAATGGCAATCTTATGGGTATATCGTCCAAGATATTCCAGGGCATTGCCAAATCTGTTAAAGGTTTCCTTAATGTATGGGCACCAGTCCTTTTCGTAAAGGGAATTGCGGAATGTGGCCCATTCATAGGAACTGCGCAGTTCTTCGCAGGAAGCGGAAAACTCCAGGCTGGCGCTTTGATAAAGGGCATCAAGCGCTGCAAGGAATTTTTCCTTGAATTTATTCCTGAGGACTTTTACGGGGAGGAAGAAGCTTTTCTTTGTTTTCCGTATTTTATGGTCCTGGGTGAGCCCGCCGCCAGAGATAATGCAATGCATATGTACATGGTAAAGCATCTCCTGATCCCAGGTATGGAGTACCTGGATGATGCCGGGGACTGCACCTAGGTATTTTTGATCTGCGGACAGTTCCAGGAGTGTTTCGGCGCAGCATTTGTGGAGCAGCCCATAAAGGAGCTGCTGGTTGCAATAAAAGAGGCTGTTTAATTCGTGGGGAGTGGTAAACACCACATGGAAATAGGGCGCGTCGATCACCTCAGCCCTGCGCTTATCCACCCAGATTTCCTTATTAACAGCCTGGCAGCTCGGACAGTTTCTGTTCCGGCAGGAATTATTGCGGACCTCTATATGGCCGCAATCCGGACACTGTGAAATATTTACGCCGAGTCTGCCGGATTTACAGTTTAAAATAGCATAGGATGCTTTACGCTGGACATCAGACTGGAAACTCCCGGAAGAAGTGTACTCCCCGTAAGAGAGCTGCCAGATCCTCTGGATTTGGGAATTACTCATGGGAAACACCTTCCATCCGGTCAAAGGGGCTTATGGCAGTATGTGTACCGTTAGAAGCCAGGTGGACATAAATCGTAGTGGAATTTAAAGATTTATGTCCGAGCAGGGCTTTTATGGTAAGCAGGTCTGTACCGTCCTCATACAGATGGGTGCCAAAGGCGTGGCGCAGGGAATGGCAGGTGATCCGTTCTTCCCAGCCGAGTGAGCGCTCTACAGCATGGATATGCCGGGAAAGGTAAAATGTATCAATGGGTTTATCCGGGCAGGTCTGCTTTGGGAAAAGCCAGCCTCTTGGCCTGCCAAAGGCAAACCAGTAGGAAGTGAGGATATCCAGAGCCCTTTTAGAAAGGATGGCATAACGGTCGGAACGATTCTTTCCGTGACGGATATGGATACGCATATTTTTGCGTTCAATGTCCTCATACCGTAAATGGCAGACTTCGCCGATGCGCAGACCGGAGGAATACATGAGGGAGACCATAGCCTTCTGCTTGAGGTCGGGCATGGCGTCGATCAGGATGGAAACTTCCTCTTTGGAAGGGACAAAGGGGAGGTATTCATCAAACTTACGCATGGGAAGCTGGGTATCGTCCCATGGCTTATGAAGGACATAAAGGGTAAAAAAACGCAACTGTGAAATGGCACAGTTGACCGTGCGGTCAGAAAGATTTCTGGAACGCTTTAGCCAGCGGATATAAACACGGAGTTCATCCCAGGAAACATCCTCCGGAAGCTTGCGGAGTACGCTGGAGAGATAATCAAGGTAGGCACGGATATAAGTGCAGTAATTTTTAAGTGTGTGGGCGGTAAGGCCGCGAAGGGAGATCATTTCCCTGAAAGAATCTAAATAATTGTCCATAATGGAACCTCCACGGTGTGATTTTGATAGAGTGAACAGGAAAAATCACAAAAGAGGTGGCGGGCGGGCAAAAAAATGAAATATAGAGTTGTTGAGTTTGAAAATCCATGATAATATAAACATAGCAGTTTTTGGGGTTATGTTTGCAGTTGTGTGTGGTAACTCAACAATACAACATAAACCAAAAAACTGCTACTTTTATTTTGAGAAAACGAAAAAATTTTGAAAAAGTAGTGGAATCACGTACCTAGGGCTAGCCACCGCGCTAGCGGTTTGGTACAATGAATTTATTCATTGTGCTAGTGTGCTGCCTGAATATAATGCAGACAGCACACTTGTATCAGAGTTGCGGCAGGAGGGAGAAAAATGGCGGAATTAACATCTATGAGGAACATTGGCAAGGAGATGGCAAAGAAGCTGACATCGGTCGGAATTGATTCTCCTGAGAAACTGGCTGAGTCGGGTGCAAAACAGGCATTTTTGAAGCTGAAAATGGCATACCCGAACGTATGCCTGGTACATCTCTATGCGCTTGAGGGAGCAGTTGAGAATATAGAATTTAACAGCCTTTCGGAAGAGAAGAAAAAAGAGTTGAAGGAGTTCAGCGAATTTTTAAAGGGATAGCCGCAAAAGGACAGCTATCCTTCAAAAGAACATCTTACGGCAAGGATTTCAATTCCTAAAATTCCATATAGGATATACAAGAACCATGGCACGGTTCCCAACAATCCTGCGATTAAAACAAGAGCCGCAGGTACGATATATTTCCTCGGATGATGCCAGAGGTCGCTTTCAATTTTCCAGTTCTTGATTGGATAGGACCATTCTAACCAGACAGAACCGACTGCGCCCTGCAGTGCGAAGAAGACTGCCATGAGGAAGGCATCCATACCGAGACTTCCCAACCGGGCGGCAAGGCTTAACAGGAAGATGATATCTACTGACAGATTCACGCCGAAGATAAAGACACAGTATGAGACACAGAATAATCGTTTCTGTCCGGGCAGAAAACGAACCGCCTGATTGAGCGAAGGGTCGCAGGAGAGCAGGGTGCACAGGGGTGTGTTCATGGAGAGAATCCCAAGGCCGATTGGCAGTATGAATCCCGGCTCTGTATTGCCGAACAGTAATGGAAGCACACAGGCAATCCCGCACATGGCGGCAGTGTTGACAAGGTAGTTTTTATGTGCCGTCAGATAGCGGAAGAAGTATTTCCACATGTATGCACAGCCGCTCTTCTGGGGCGTCAGCCTTGCTGCATGGACAGTCTGCCAAGGGGACTGCCTACCGGATGACTGCCCCATATAGAATGGTTTTGCGAAAACACGATGCAATGGGAGAAAGAACCTGTAAGCATCCATATTTCTTAAAAGAACAAATATAAGGCTTGGAAGGAAGACCCCATTCAGCGCGCAAAGTACGCTCACAATCAGTTCCGGCAGATTGCGGTCAGAGACAGCAAACACAGCAGACCAGAGCATTGTAGTTTTCGTAATGAGCGTATAAATGCCCAGCATCCCCACATAGCCAGAGATAAACTCCTTTCCAACGAACGGGAGCATCAGCATATGTTTCAGCTGTCCCGCGTGGTCGGAGGAGGAAAGAGCCTGCCACATAATCCCGGCGGTAAATACGGTGGTCATCACATACAGGACGGACGGGGCAATCCTGACCTGAAGTCCGGTAATATGCAGGCTGTAGAATAAGATGATTTCAGTAAAAACCGTCTTGCCGAGCCTTTCATACCTTGCCCCGAATAATTTCTTTGCAAATGCTTTATAAATGTGTTTCTTCATGCAGCGCCTCCCTGATTTTTGCTGTATCGATTTCTTCTTGTTCAAAATTCTTCTGTATTTTTCCGTTTTCCAAAACCAGCACCCGGTCAGAGGTCAGGGTGACGCTTTCTAATATGTGGGAAGAAAACAGGACGGTTCCATGTTCTTTATAACCGGCAATCAACTGGTACAAATACTCCGTACTGGCAAAGTCCAGTCCGTTTACCGGTTCGTCAAGAAGAAGAAGCTCTGGCTTCAATGCAAATGCAGTGATTAAGAAAGCCTTCTTCTGATTGCCCATCGACAAATCCTTTAGCAGCATTTCCGTATACTCCCCGAAATGGAATCCTTCGACGAGACAGGATATGTCAGGAATCCTCTGCCCATACGCCGCGAATACATAGGACAGATATTCCCAAAACGTAAAGTACTGAAAGGAGTGGTCTTCTGCAAAGACGGTATAGCGGCGCAGCTTGAAATCCGGGTTCCGGAATGTGGATTCGCATCCGTCCACCAGAATCTGGTCTGCATGAAAATGTGGATGCAGACCGGAGAGCAGGTTCAGGAAGGTGGTCTTTCCGGCGCCGTTCAGCCCGATTAGCCCAATCGCTTCATGGGCGTTGATTTCTATAGAAAAATCAGTCAGTATATGCTTTCCCGGGCGATACCATGCCCGAAGGTTTTGGAGCGATAACAATGGTGGGCGGTTCATACTATTTTTCTCCTTTGTCCTGTTCTTTTTTCTTCTTCCACATGGTTCGGGCGGAAAACAGGAAAACACCGCCAAGGATCAGGTATAGACCGGTCATTTCCAGATTACCGGAAATTCCACAGTAGATTGCGGCGGCCAGCCAGATGAGAGCGATAAAACTTCGGATATAAATGTGACGCATGATAAAGTCCTCCTTGCTTGAATGAATGATTTCAACTTTGTTTGTGTAACAAAGTATAACTGAAAAACCTACCGTCTGCCAAAGTGTCCGCAAACGGTAGGTTTTTGTCCATGAAATTTTTATCCGATCCCCTTATAGGAGAGTGTAGCGACTGCCCGGAACAGGCTGCCGTCATAGGAGGTCTGCACCATGCCGTCATATTTTCCGGCGGCAGTCTGCGCGCTCTTTAAGCCCCAGCCATGCAAGCCATGCTCCGTCTTCGTGGTCAGGAGCGTCCCGTCTTTTACCTGAATTTCCCCGTCATAGGAGTTCTCTGTCTTTATGACGATCATCTGATGGATGCGCCGTATGGTCAGGGAGACGAAGCGTTGTTCCGGTACGGAAACATTGCCTGCTGCTTCTAAAGCATTGTCCAACAGGTTTCCAAGAATGGCGCAGAGGTCAGCGCTGCGGATATTGGTATTGCGGGGAAATTCCACCTGCACATCCATCCGTATCCGTTTTTCTGAAGCCGCCGCCATTTTGCTGTTAATCAGATAGTCGATGGCGGTATCTCCTGTCCATACCGTATCCGCCATCTCCCGAAGCGGCTCCCAGAGATTGTCCAGATATTCTACCGCCTCTGCATAGTCTTCACGGGCAAGGAATTGCCGCAGCGTGCCCATGTGGTTATGAAAATCATGGAACAATTTTGCATTCACAGTGTAACTGCGGTTCAGCGCCGTATAGTCCCGTTCTAAAAGTTCAGCCTGGCCGGATTTCAACCTGGCAAGCTCTTTTTCCATTACATACTGGCGGTTGAGATTGAGTACCAGTACGGACATCATCAGGATGACGGACAGAATCACCCACATATAGAGCGTGTCGTCAGGGATGGGGAGTATGGTCTGATTCCCCAGTGTAACGACGGCGAGAAATCCGGTAAGCGCGATAGCAGAAGCCAGACGGAACGCCTCCTGTCCGGTCATTTCCGGCTTCCTAATTACGAAAAATGTAAGCAGTATCAGGAGCAGATTCAAGGCCCATGCAGCCCAATGGATGTTGAGAGGAGCGCTTATTACAAAAATATTGGATTTAAGCAGGATTCCCATGCCTGCCCATATCAAAAACTGCCAGAAGGTAACGGCGATCTTATAGAAAATGCTGATGAACAGGCACATCCGTATCTCTGCTTCCTGCATCCGGCTGGCGCATAAGGCCGTCCAGAGGATGACCAGCGCTAATTGGTAAAAAGGAACCGCAGCCGTATTGCTTAGAGAATAGATACCGGCTGTGATTACGGCGATACCCGCCGACCCGGCCAGGATTTCGTCTGCTTTCGGGCGTCCTGCGCTAAGAAGCCTGTGGATGAAGTAGAAGCAGACTGCGGCGCGCAGGCTGTCGGAGGCAATGGTTGAAAATATCATCATAAAGCCTGTCATAGATGCATCCCCCAGTAACGGTTGATCTGCTCTTTGACTTCCTGCAAATGAGAACGGCTGACAGGGAGGGCAGTTCCGTTTTTTAATACTGCCATGCCGGAATTTATCTGCATGATGTGTATGAGGTTGGCGATACAGCCGCGGTCAATGAAGATGAATTCTTCGGAGCCGAGTTCTTCATAGACTTGCTGTAAGGAGCGGCGTACTTTGGACGTACCGGCGGCGGTGACGATGTTTACATTTTTCCCGTCGCGTTCAAGGTAAAGGATATCCTTATAGGGAATCCGTTCAAGACGGCTGCCGGCCTTTATGGTATAGGTCTTTCCCTCTTCTAACGCAAGTAATTTCAGGGCGTCAGTGATTGCCAGACGAAGGCGTTTCCCGATATCATTTTTGGGCACATAGCGGAAGATTGACAGCTCGAAAGCGTCTATGGCATACTCAATGTGGGACGTGATAAAGATAATCTTCACATCGGGAAGGAAAGGCTTGACGGCGGCTGCAAGCTCCATGCCGGAGGGACCCGGCATCTCGATATCTAAGAGGATCAGGTCATAGAAGAAACGGTCTTCCGTGATATCGTACAGAAGATTATCGCTTTTGGTATAGGTGTGGATTTCTCCGGCAAAGCCAGATTCGTTCAGGCATTCTTGTGTGATCAGGGCGTTGGATTTGACGGTTGTTTCTTCGTCGTCGCAGATTGCTATGTGCAGCATGGGAATCACCTCGTTTCGCATGTTTTGGGGGTATTATACTATACCTTATTTGACGAAGTCAACCCGCCCGAAGGGCATGGATTACGGTGCGCCCTTCGGGTATACCTTATCGGATGATAGTCCGCCCGCCCCGACAGGGGCATGGATTACGGCGCGCCCTTTGGGTATAATTTCAGGGGCGCTGTAGATTTTTTTAAAGATTTGTGTAACATTTTCGGGGAGAATTCGTTAAACAAATAAAGAGTGTGAAGTATGGGAAGAAAAAGCAGTCTATCTGTATCTCTATTCTCTCTGTCATGACCATAGGCTTTCGGAGGATTTGATGCAGGAGACATTTCTCAGGGCGTTCTGTTCGATCGAGACTGCAGGGGAGGAACTGCTGCCATGGCTGCTTAGGGGAGCGAGGAATCTGTATCTGGATACATGGCGCTGGGAGAAACGGATGCGGCCGCAGAAGGGGCATGTCAGGCGCAAAGAAGAAACGGATGGGGCAGGCGGAGATGGAAAAAATAGATTTGAAATCAGGGGAATGACCCTGTAAAAAGGGAGGATGCCGGGTCACTTCTATACGCAATGCCCGGCATGTATTATGAAAAAGTTTAATCAAAAATAGTTTAAAACTATCAGTAAATGGTCTGTATCTCGTTTCGAATTGCTTCGATGAATTTAGTATAAGCCAGACCTGTGAAGAAACCGTGTTGAAGAAATGAAGGTTTTTTGAAAGATGAATGAACAAATTATGAACAAGGATATATGGAAGATTTTGCCGTGAATAGGTTGGAAAAAATACGAAAATGATTTATACTAAGCAAAGCATGGAATTATTCTGGGATTTTCTGGAATATTCTGTGTGTGTATGATTGTAGTAGGAGGAAAGAAGGTAATGAAGTATATTTCATTTGCAATCCCGTGTTACAATTCACAGGATTATATGGAGCGGGCGATTGAAAGTATCCTGCCTGGCGGGGATGAGGTCGAGATTCTCATCGTAAACGACGGTTCTTCGGATCGTACGTCTGAAATCGCCCACGAATATATGGAAAAATACCCCGGAGTTGTCCGGGTGATAGATAAAGAAAACGGCGGCCATGGAGATGCGGTCAACGAGGGGCTTGGCGCTGCCCGGGGGAAATATTTTAAAGTGGTGGACAGCGACGACTGGGTAGACGAAGAGGCGTTGTGCAGAATCTTGACGCTGCTTCGCAACCTTGACGATGAGGGTGAGCAGATTGATATGCTGATATCGAATTTTGTCTACGAGAAGGTGGGCGCGTCCCATAAGAAATGTGTCCATTACCGCAATGCGCTGCCTCAGGATGAGATTTTCAGGTGGGATGATATGGGGCATTTCCGTCTGGACCAGTATATCCTGATGCATTCTGTGATTTACCGTACGGATTTGCTGAAACTGATTCAGTTAAGGCTGCCTAAGCATACCTTTTATGTGGATAATATTTATGTGTATTACCCGCTGCCCCATGTACGGAAGATTTATTATCTGGATGTGGATTTCTATCGGTATTTTATCGGCAGGGACGACCAGTCGGTGAATGAGAAGAACATGATTGCAAGGGCTGACCAGCAGATTTTTGTTACCAAGACTATGATTGATATGTATGAGTTGAAGAAGATTTCCAGCAAGAAATTAAGGCAGTACATGGTCAATTATCTGGCGATTATGATGACGGTTTCTTCGATTATACTGATTCGTTCTAAGACGAAGGAAAATATTGAGAAGAAACGGGAATTGTGGAAGTATCTGAAAATGAAGGATTTTAAGGCGTATGTTAAGATACGTTATGGGATTCTCGGGCAGACCATGAATATACCTGGGAAGTCCGGGCGGAAGATTTCGTCGCTTGTGTACAGCGTGGCGAGGCGGATTATCGGGTTCAACTGATTTCTTTTTGAGGGAGTCGGGCCGGAGGCTGTATAATTTGGCTTTTGTGTCACATACTAAAGGAGTACAGGGGAACCGTAGGATTATATCTGTGATGTTTGGCGGTTCTCAGAAAATAAAAAGGAGAATGTGACATGGCGGTTGAATTTCAGGCGAGTAAGACGAGAGAGAATCTGATGCGGGCGTTTGCCGGGGAGAGCCAGGCAAGGAATCGGTATACGTTTGCTGCGGATGCGGCAAAGAAACAGGGGCTTTATTCCATTCAGCAGGTGTTTTTATTTACGGCTGACCAGGAGCGCGCCCATGCGGAAAGGTATTATGATTTGCTAAAGAACCTGTCGGGAACGACGATTGAGATTTCGGGCGGATATCCGGTGGATCATTTTGATGATGTTGTGAAATTGCTGAAGAAGGCGGAGCACAATGAGATGGAAGAGGCGGATGATGTGTATCAGGCGTTTGGAAATGTGGCGAAGGAAGAAGGATTTTTGGAGGCAGCGTCTGCATTTTACCAGATTGCGGAGGTGGAAGCGGTTCACGGCAGGAGGTTTAGGAAACTGGCGGAGTTGTTGGAGCAGAACAAGTATTTTGAGCGGGATACAGAGGGGCAGTGGATGTGCATGAACTGCGGGCATATCCAGTCCGGGAAAATGGTTCCGCCTATGTGTCCCGTATGCCGGTATGAGAGGGGATACTTCATTCCCGTAGAGATTGCCCCGTATCTTGGGTTCGATTTTCTGAAAAAGTAATTTAAAGGTATTATTCCGGCAAATGGGAGATAAAGGCGAGACAGGCAAATATTTTTAAGGAATAGGGAATAAGACTGGCGTTCTTTGGAATACATTACAGTGTAAATTACCGGATAGGTGAAAATGGAACTGTGGAAAATATTTGTGTGAAGAAGGGTTGATATGGCAAGCCAGAAAATTGAAAATTTATTAAACTTGGCATTGGATGCAACACAGGAAGAGCGGGAAAAGTCATTGGAGTTGGAGGTGGGGTATGACCCGGAAGAGAGAGTATGGGACCTGATAGTGAAATATTCGGGAAACCTTGAGGCAGTGAGGGAGTTGGCGTCTAATGTGGTGGAACTTCAGAATGAGTATGCGATCATTACGGTTCGGGAGTCGGACATTGATGCGCTGACGCAGATTCCTGAGATTGAGTATATTGAAAAACCGAAGCGATTATTTTTTGAGGTTGTAAATGGGAGACGGGTATCCTGTATCAATGCGGTGCAGGATACCCGTCTTTCGTTGTATGGACAAAATGTTTTGGTTGGGATTATCGATTCTGGAATTGAGTATGAGAACGCAGATTTCCGGAATGAGGACGGGACGACCAGGATTCGCGCCCTGTGGGACCAGTCGCTTGCACCCGGCGAGGGCAGGATTCCTCCAAAGGGGTATGGGATTGGGGCGGAGTATACGGCAGAGCAGATTAATGATGCCCTTGAGCAGACGACGCTGGAGGGCAGAAGAAGGATTGTGCCAAGTATGGATACCTCCGGGCATGGGACGGCGGTGGCCGGGGTTGCAGCCGGAAACGGCAGAAACAGTAACGGGCTTTATTCCGGGGTTGCTCCGAGAAGTGAATTGTTAGTCGTAAAGCTTGGGAACCCGAAGCAGGAGGGGTTCCCCAGGACAACGGAGCTTATGCAGGGGATTGATTATGTGGTTAGAAAGGCATTGGAATTTCGTATGCCTGTAGCTGTGAATATCAGTTTTGGAAATACTTATGGTTCTCATGACGGAACTTCGCTGTTGGAGAGGTTTATTGACGATATCTCAAATATCTGGAAGAGCTGTATCTGTATTGGCACTGGTAATGAGGCTGCCAGTGCTGGGCATACGTCGGGAGTATTGAGGGAAGGGAGAGAGGAGATTATACAACTGGCAGTACAGAGTAACCAGCCTGCGTTTAGTATACAGATATGGAAAGAGTATACGGATGTGGTGGATATTTCCCTGATGACCCCTGCGGGGGTTACGGTGGGGCCGATTCAGGAGATTCTGGGGCCGCAGAGGTTTACAGTGGGGCAGACGGAGATATTACTGTATTATGGGGAGCCTAGTCCTTACAGTACTGCGCAGGAGATTTTTATTGATATGCTTCCAAGGGAGACTTATGTGGACAGCGGAGTGTGGAGGTTGATTTTAAGGCCCCAAAAGGTGGTGGCGGGGGCATATGAGCTGTGGCTGCCCAGTGAGAATGTGCTGAACCGAGGGACCGGTTTTTTGTTCCCGACAGAGCAGACGACGCTTACGATTCCGTCTACGGCGGGGAGGGTGATTACGGTGGGGGCGTATAATGGGCTGACGTTTGCTTATGCGGATTTCTCGGGGAGAGGGTATACGCGGGAGACGAATCTGGTGAAGCCGGATATTGTAGCGCCGGGAGTGGATGTGACTACAGCGGCGGTGGGGGGAGGGTATGCGCAGTTTACGGGGACTTCTTTTGCGACGCCTTTTGTGACGGGCGGGGCGGCGCTTATGATGGAGTGGGGGATTGTGAAGGGGAATGATGCTTATTTGTATGGGGAGAAGGTGAAGGCGTATTTGAGAAGAGGGGCGAGGCCGCTTCCGGGGTTTGACGTGTATCCGAATCCGCAGGTGGGGTATGGGGCGCTGTGTATTAGGGATAGTATACCAGTGTGAGAACATGGGAAAACTTTATTAAAACTGAATTGAAAAAGTATACTTCATATTCAAAAGATGATATAATTAGTTTATTTACGATAACGGAGTTAAAAGAGTTTTCACGGAGGATAATTATGAAATTTCAATATGGAATTTTTGATACTGATTTATATCGAAAAGAGTATCCAGATAAGATTGATAGTTGGCTGATTGAACTGAAACCAGAACAATTACATAATCTTGAAATTGTAGATAATTATGCTAATCATTATGACTATGGACTTTATTCACATGATGACAGAAATGCAATTTCACATGCGCTTTTTATGCTTGTTCAATTAAAGAAGCAAGATGTTTCGATTGAGCAGAAAAAATTATGGTTGTCTTTATTGCGCAGTGATATAGAGAATTATTTTCTATGTGCTAAATGTGGTAATGGTGAAAATATAATTTTTATGAAAACATTGTTTAGAAATCTTATCGGTTATAATCAAGATAGATGGCTGATTCATATAGTTCAAGAGTATTATAACGATGTTTATTATGTGGAAGATGAACCCCTTGAGGAAATTGTAAACAGGTCATTCAAATTTGACTTTGATGATTTATATATGCAGGCAGGAGATAAAGCACTATATGAATCAGAAGATATAGATCTTGCTATGTGTTATTATCGCTTGGCGGATCTTGACTGGTATGGCCTTTATACAGAAGAATTGATAACAGAAATTGATTTAGATGAATCAGTTCGAAATAAAAAGATGGAATTGCATGAAGAAATTGCTCTTTATAAGCAAATTGTAGAAGGAACTGCAAATGAATTAGATTTATCTAAAATAGAAGTTACCGGTATTGTTAGTCTGTATTTGAAAATTCTGCTCATGGAAGAAAAAGGTGCTGCGAGTGAGGATGTAGTGCGTAGATCAAATGGATTTTGGCTGGAATTTTCGGAAATTGTAAAATCATGTAAGAAAAAGAATGCACTTCGTCAACTATATCTTATGGCTCATGTAGTGCGGAAAAAAACAATTTTGGCAGCGACAGCTTGCCTATACGGGGATGGAGATAAACAGGGAAAGGCATGTTATAATGAAAAAGTTCTAAATGTTTTGAAAAAAATGAAGGAGGGGAAGCTTAGTAAACTGGCGCTATATATTTCTCAACATCCTACAGAAATTGGATTAGTACATAACGCATTGTTATTATGCAAGGCTGCAGAGGTTATAGAACAAATTCTTTGGGAACTTCGAATAAAAGAGATACAACAAGATTTGGCATATTACACTTCTATGGATACTTTTTTTAAAATGCTTCCAGCAGGAGTAAAAGATACGGAGTTCTGTGGACGGCTATCAATTATGAACATTTCTTATATGAATGATCCTAATGAAGGGAAAATTTTGCGAAATTGTGTATGTGATGGTTGGTCACAGGGTGAAAATAGTAAAAGCAGAAAAAGTGTACGAATACCCTATGTATTTATGAAGTGTTTTACATCACAAGTAGATTATTTGCCTATGTGGGAAATGTATGGAGAGCATGCAAAAGGATGCTGCTTGGTTTTGGATCGGGAACAGCCAGCTGCACAAATTCAAATTCCATTGTATAAAGTTTGCTATGTGAAACGTACAGGACATGAGTTCTATATAAAACAGCAGGATAACCGAAATATTATAAATACAAAAATGATTCAGCGTAATTTAAGAATACTCGCTAAGATTTTTAAAGAAATGCAGGAAGATGATTGGCGCAAGATGTTTTGTGATGTTTTAGGGATACTGGTTTATCTGTTTAAAGACAATAGTTATTATTATGAACAGGAATGTCGAATTTTATATGAGTTTTCTGATTGTCAGAATATAATACGACACACAAATGGCGAATATCCATTATTATTTGTGCAAACAGATTTTCCGGTACAATTAAAGGAAATTATTCTGGGTCCTAAATTTGAAAATTTATCCAGAAAAATTCCGTATATACAGGAACAAGTAGAAGAGATGTGTCGCCGTACAGGAGTAAGAATGCCAGAAATTACGATATCTGATATAGATTATAGATAAATTTTATATGTCGCAAAAGAGCAATATGTGATAAAGGGGATGATCAAATGACAGAAGCTGAAATATTGGAATTAATTAGAAGTGGAGAAAGCACTACTGTAGAATTCAAAAAATCTACAAATGAAATTACAAAAGATGTTTATGATACAGTTTGTTCATTTTCTAATCGGGATGGCGGACATATTTTTCTTGGGATAAAGGATAATGGGTCAATTACAGGGATTGCACCGGAAGCTTTGGATCAAATGAAAAAAGATTTTGTTACCGCGGTCAATAATTCAATCGAAAAATCAAGTAAATGAGCAACTATCCCCGCAAAACAAAGCATTTCCCCGCATTTCTTGAGGATTGCAACCCCTATTTACTACTTATTTACTACTGGGGAATGAGCCTTGATACGGTAAAATACCAAGAAATGCAAAGTTACAGTTTTGACCGAACTTCCCTTTAACGGTATAATGAAGCCAAGAAAGGACGGTGGACGGCATGAGGGAAAAGACAACTCATCTATATGTAGACAGCAGGGAGAAATCATTACTTTTACATAGCCTTGTGGAGCTGAAAAACCAGCTCATACAGCAGGGCAGATACGGGGACTGCGTTGACGAGCTTATCTTCAAGGTAGCCAATGCCCCGATAAAGAAAGTGAAAATCGAATATGTCTAAGGCACATCACCATGAAGCCGCTTATTCTTATGGATTTTAAGAGTAAGCGGCTTTTTTGCGTCCTGCGTCCTCTGGTACAGTTACATAGCCGCCTTGACAAAGCGGCTAAATCTATGCGAAAGGAGGACGCACCCTATGTCAAATTGCAAAGTAATCGCTTTAACCAACCAGAAAGGCGGTGTGGGCAAGACCACCACGGCGGTCAATCTGGGCGTAAGTCTGGCACAGCAGGGCAAGAAAGTCCTGCTCATTGATGCTGATGCACAGGCAAATCTAACGATGTCCCTCGGCTATAACAGACCAGACGATTTACCCGTCACGCTCTCCACCATCATGCAGGACATCATTGAGGGCAATCCCATAGATGTTCAGAAAAGTATCCTGCACCACGGCGAGGGTGTTGACCTGTTACCGTCCAATATTGAGCTGTCGGGCTTGGAAGTAAGGCTGATTAACGCCATAAGCTGTGAAAGTGTGCTGAAAACCTGCGTGAACGAGGTCAAAAAGAACTATGACTATTGTTTAATAGATTCATTATGTGGTTATCCACATAAACAGTCTAATGCGGAGTAAATTATTATGCGGAGTAAACCGCTGAATTCATTCATTTCGCTGTGATTGTGTCGTATTATACTCTGCATAATAATTCTCCATTCTGTTGATCTCTTTAAATCATTTCCTTTAACCAATCAAGGAGTTCTTCTCTCTTTTTATCTTTGTATCGGCTTTCTGGAATGATTTTTTCGCTTGCCTTTTCAAGAGCTTCTCTTTTTGCGGCAGAATCAGCTTTCGCATATATTTCTGTTGTTTTGACTGATTCGTGCCCCAAGAAATCGCGGATATAAATCAGATTTACATTTGCCTGCACCAAATGCATCGCTTTACTGTGGCGAAAAATATGAGGTGTCACATTTAAGATGGCTATTTCAGGGTGACTAACCTGAGCCTTTGCCACATATTTCGATATCACATATTCGACTCCGGATCTCGTCAGTTTCTGTTTCATTTTATTCACAAACAGGTACTGATCCGGCACTGTGATGCCATAGTTACTTGTATACTTTTCTATCAGCGCTCCCGTATCCGGCATCAATGGCACGATTCTTGCCTTGTTTCCTTTTCCTGTAAGCGTAACAGTTGCAGGTTTTGTAAAGCGGATGTCTTTCAGTTTTAAATCTACAAGTTCCTGGACTCTTGCCCCGGAATCATATAAAAGTGAAAGCATGGTAAGATCTCTTTGGCCATTTTTTCTTTTACTGTCAGGCTGTTCAAAAATGATTTTCAATTCATCGACAGTTAGATATTCAACTTCTCTTTTGGCGCATTTCTTAAAGTCTATTCCGAGTATTTCCTGACATTTGGACATGTACCGGGGATCTTCTACCGCGATATATCTCATCAATGCATGAATGACTGTAAGTCTATGATTCCTTGTACTAACAGCACAGCCTTTGTTTTCTTCCAGCCATAACAAATAGACTTCAACCATTTTTCTTGAAATCTGATCCATTGTTAACTTCTCTGGTTTAATCTTTAATTCATCACGACAGTACCGCAAAAATACAATAAAGGCATCTCTGTATGACCTGATAGTGTTGGGGCTTGCTCCTATCTGCAGAGGAAGGTATCTCGTGAGATAGTCAGTAAGATAATCCGATAAATATTTTTTACTCATCTGCATCCCCTCCCTTGATCATGTCATTGTATAATGGTGTGAGTGCATCAATTATCCGATCATAGGAGTCTGCTGTTAAGCGGAGGTATTTCTCTGTGCAGTTGATATTTCTATGCCCCATGTATTCCTCAAGATATGGTATGGAAACATACATATCAATTCCTTGGGCAGCCATTCCCTCAAGTGCATGAACTGCAAATGTGTGCCTTAAGTCGTGCAGACGGGGAAGCTTTCCGCTTGCCGTACATGGAATACCGGCTTCTTCAAGCAGCTTCTTATACTTCTGAAGTATAGAGTTCGGCCGGTAAGCCTTACCCCATCGGTTTCTGAATAGAAGACCGGTATCATTTTCCGAGTATCTGACCGCGTTCATATAGTTCCTTAAGCATGCGAACAGGGACTCCGACATAGGCACTAAGCGTGTGTTATTGTATTTTGACTGTCTTACCGTAATCACTTTATCTGTAAAATCTATATCAGATATCTTCAGGGATAAGGCCTCAGATATTCTCAAACCGCAGCAATAGAGCAGTCTGAGGAGGAAAGGGTAAACATTGTACATATTAGGCGAACGATAAGCATACGGAAGGCTGTCTGCCGCCTTTAACAGACTGCAAATCTGTTCCCTTGTGAAAATATATGGAACAAATGAACACCTTTCATGCTGATGTTCCGGAAGAACATATGTAGGAACACCAATGCTGTTCAGATATGTTGCAAGCTGCCTTATCAGTGCTTCTCTACGCATTTGAGTCATAGGCTGTTCACCTTCTCTCTTAGCAGCAAATCCAAGAACCAATTCTTTTGTCAGATTTATAGTGTCATCTGCGGCATGCTCATTCAGATATCGGTTCAATTCCCTGATTGCACGGACGATTCTTCCCTCGTATTTATATCCAAGGCTTCGTCTGTATTCTATAAAGGCGATACACGTATCTCCATATAAACCATCGAATCCAGCCATCTCTTTTTCACTCATACCTCGGCACCTCCAATGCGACTTTTCTTAGTCCTTCTAAATCGATTTTGATATATATCCCTGTCGTATCTGTATATTTATGCCCTAATACATTTGAGATCACAGGAATAGGGACCTCACTTCTAAGCATGTTGCTTGCTAAAGAAGAACGCATGGAATGCATCCCATGCTTCTGGTCCTCTTTAAAAGTAATTTCTGCACGCTTAAAATATTTTTGCAGCATTTCATGGAAATTTCTGTGTTCAAAGGGTTTCACAGGCGCCCGGTTGCTGACCAATACTTCTCTATAATCACATTCGGGACGTGCGTTTTTTATATAATCGATAAGAGCCATAAGCAATTCATCACTAATGGGTAATGAAACATATTCACCGGTTTTAGACTGTACAAAACCAATAGTTTTCCTTTTCCAATCAATGTCATCCAGAGTAAGCCGGCATATATCGATACACCTCATTCCAAGGGTTGCTGCCAAGAGGAGAATCAGGTAATCTCTTTTCCCATACAACGTTTCGGTATCGATGCTTTGAAGCAGTTTTGTTATACATTCCGGCGTGAAATACGAAGGATATGAATTCTTGGTGTGAATTGAAATAACCGGAAACATCTGAGCTAAATCCTTACTGCACAGTTCCTTTTGGCTCATATAAGCGAGAAGGCTCCTAAGCAAATACTGATAAGCCTCTTTTGTCGTTATAGAGTAGTAGGATCTGCTTGCCAAAAATCCATATGCATGCTCGGACCGTATGTCGCTGGTATTTTTTATCCCGATGCTTTCGAAATACTTAAATACTTTTCTCGCAGAAAATTCCTTGCCCTTTAAGGTTGTATCCTTAAGTCCTCTTTCTGTTTCATGTGCAATGTAGCCATCTAAAACACCCTCAAAATATTCAAGTCTCATGTCTTTTGAAAGTCGTTTTTTCTGGCGGATTTCACCGTACAATTGAAATTCGTACAACATCCATATGTGACGCTGGAGATAATTCTCAGCCATTGTCAGATTTTCAAAATCAACCCACTTATGCTTGTGATGTTCTAACAGAAACTGCTTTCCAAGATCAAGTGAAAAATAATCAATCTCCTTCTTTCTGCAGTACTTGATAAAGACTTTATAATAAGCCAAGTATCTTTCCCGGGTACTTTCTTTGTAGCCAATGAGCTTAAGGTGATCCATCAGCCCATTTACTAATTCTTCAATAGTTACCTCGTGTTGCTCCATATAGGAACCCCCTTTCTGTGATTTGTAAGAGGTATTCTATATGGAATATTATGCTGAGTAAACAGAAAGAAAATCATAGGTTTTATTAATGATTGCAGATAGTTACTCTGCATAATATTTAACTCCGCATTAGACTGTATGCCGAGCCTTGGTATGCTCACCATCAACGCACTGGCGGCGGCTGACA